>Ga0066793_10000280_pt1 | contig 19143 bp, 18 predicted proteins | sample PersoiDNA2013189_FD_83876 | JGI IMG/M metagenome (GOLD analysis project Ga0066793, IMG submission 83876) | Permafrost soil microbial communities from the Arctic, to analyse light accelerated degradation of dissolved organic matter (DOM) -... | ecosystem: Environmental > Terrestrial > Soil >... | reverse complement strand
GCAGCTGGTCGTCGCCGGCACCGAGGCCGGCTGGCCTGTCGATGCCGGTCACGACGACCTGCTCTGCGGGCTGGCGGCACCAACCCACCTATATCCGCGGCTCGACCGCTTCCTCCGGGACGGATGATGCACCCGCGGGTGTCGCTGAGCGCGATCTCGACGTTCTCGTGGACCCTGGATCAGGACCTGGCGTTCTACGAAGACGCTGGGATCACCGCGATCGGCGCGTCGCTCGCCAAGCTCGAGGCCGCAGGGCTCGACGCCGGCGCCCAGCGGCTGCACGACGCCGGACTGCGGATCACCAACCTGATCGGAATCGGGCCCTTCGTCCTGTCCGACCCGACCCAATGGGAACGGCAACGGCACCGGGTGCGCCGAGCACTCGACGCCGCCGAGGCCATCGGCGCCGAGTGCCTGATCCTCACGACCGGTCCGGCCGGCGCTTTGTCGTGGGAGGATGCCGCGGACGCGCTCGCGTCGGCGGTCGGGCCCGTCCTCGACGACGCCCGCGCCCGCGGGATCCCGTTCGGTCTCGAGCACACCAACTCGCTGCGCGTCGATGTCGGGTTTGTGCACACCCCGCGCGATGTCGTGGACCTGGCCCGCCGGCTCGACGTCGGCGTCTGCGTCGAGCTGAATGCCTGCTGGGCCGAGCGGGGACTCGCTGACACGATCCGCGACGCTGTCGACACGTTCCGGATCGTCCAGGTGAGCGACTTCGCGGTCGGGACGCTCTCGACCCCGAACCGTCTGGTACCCGGCGACGGAGACATCCCTCTTCGTCGGCTCCTGGCTCAGCTGGTCGCGGCCGGTTATCCCGGCGTGTTCGACCTCGAGCTCATCGGCCCTCGCATCGACGAGGAGGGTTACGCCGCCGCGAGCCACCGGGCGGTCGACCGGCTCGGTGCGCTCCTCGACCAGGCCGGCGCCTGAACGCTGCTCAGGCCCTCCACTCCACCGGCGTCCCGTGGAACCCGGCGAGGGCCAGGAGCCGCTCCTCACCCTCGGGCCAGAGCGTGAGTCGCAGCTCGGCGCGGGTCACCTCGGTCGCCGAGGTTGGCTCGAGCCGCAACCACGCCAGCGGCGCGGACGGAGTGGCGCGGGCACCGGCGGCAGCGAGGATGGCGGCGAACTCCGTGACGTTGTCCGGCCCGAAGTACGGCATGACGATGGAGTGGAAGACGACCGTGGCTTCGTCGGGATGGGGCTGGGCGAGCTGCGCTGCGACCCATTCGAGGGCGTCCGCTTGGTCGACGTTGGCCGGCACCCGGGCCGCGACGTCGAGCGCGCTGCGCAGGAGCGTGAACCGGGCGGACTGGTCGGGCCAGACGTAGCCGAGCAGCGCGAGGCGCCCGGAGTCGCTCGCCGGGTCGATCGGATCGCGGTCGCAGCCAGCGCGGGACGACACCGTCATGGTGACGTCGAACGGGGGTGGCTGGCCCTCCCAGACGTCGACGAAGCGCACCGGTGATGCGGGGTCTCCAAGCCCGTGCTCACCCGACTGGTACCAGAAATGGTCGAACCGCAGGTTCAGGCCTGCGCTCGCACCAACCTCGAGGATGCGCAGCGGGTGCCCGGTCTCCGCCGAGACGGCCAGGAACCCGCCGATCAACGCGGCCGACCGGCCGACCTCATTGGTCTGGGGTGGTCGGTCGAGCGACCGGGCGAGCTCGTCGTGTCGCGCCGTGAACAAGGACCGCACCGCCGGCCAAGCCGCGGCGGCGTCGGCGTCGCCACCGACCGAGGGGTAGTGCGCGGTGAGCTCGGGGGCAGCGCCGCCGAGCACGAGACGGTGCACCGCGCCGAGGAGCCGCAGCTGGGGGACGTGGAGCGCGGGGTCGTCGACGGTGCGGCCGAGGAGATCCCAGGTGGGTCCGCCAGCCTCGGCGTCAACGGCGAGGTGCTCGAGCAGTTCCGCGTAGAACGGGGACCGTCCTGCCCCGCAGTACGCAGCCTGGCCCCGCAAGCGTGCGCCGAGTTTCGTCCGCGCGTCGGCGCTCACGGGGCCGATGGTCCCCACGGCGGGCGGTCAGCATCGTCGACGACCTCGATGGGTGCGCCTTGGACCTCGTGGAGCATCTCCCAGAACCACGACGGCCAGGCGGTGACGCGCCCGTCGGACCCGACGAGCAGCTGGACGATCCAAGCTCGGGCGAGCGGCGCCGCGCCGGTTGCCTCCACGAGGCGCTGCTCGACGATGGCTGCCTTCCCGCGCCGCTGCACGTACCGGGTGGCCCCGACGTATCGCTCGTGCATCCAGCCTTCGCGCTCGTAGAGGACGTGGAGCTCGCGCACGACGACCGTCATGCCCTCGCGACGCACGAACTTCGGCCAGCGGGGCGCGAGCCGCGACGCCACGTACGCGGTGCGCAACTCGTTGAACATGCGGGCCGCGGCGGTGTTATTGAGGTGGTCCTGGTATTCGTCCCGGTCGGCGTCGACGGGGTCGACGTCGAAGACCACGGTGAACCCCTCGGCGCGCAGCGACGCCACGCCGGGGGACAGGGCTGGTTCGCCGGGGCGGACCCCGGCGACGGGCCACGGGTTCCTCCAGTCGGCGTCTCGTCCTCGCGCTTCGCTCAACCGCCTAGGACCACATGAAGGTTCCGCCATCGACCATGAAGGTGTGGCCGGTCACGAAGCGGCACGCATCGGAGCACAAGAAGTGGGCCACCGGGCCGATGTCGAGCTCCGGATCTCCGTTGCGGCCCATGGGGCAGTTCCGCATGAACTCCTCGTAGTGCTCCGATCCGACGGCGCGTGGCGGAGCGGCCGCGGGAGCGATGGCGTTGACCACGATCCCGTCCGCCGCCCACTCCCGGGCTGCGGTGCGGGTCAAGGCGCGGATGGCCTCCTTCGAGGCGTTGTAGGCACCGAAGCCCTGACCGCCAGTGCGTCCCATCGACGACGCGAAGTTGACGATGCGACCCCAGCCTGCGGCGCGCATGTGGGGGTAGACGGCCTGCATGGCCCGCAGGGTGCCGAGCACCCCGGAGCGGTAGAACACGTCGACGTCGTCGGCGACGACATCGGCCATGGGTGCGTTGGCGCGGAAGGTCTGCGCGTTGTTGATGATCCCGTCGACCCGGCCGAGGTCGTCGGCGACGTGCGCCACCATGGCGTCGATCGAATCCTCGTCGCGAATGTCGACCTCGACGCCGAGGTTGGGGGCACCGAGCTCGGAGAGCTCGTCGCAGGTGCGTCGCAGCTTGTCGGGCTGATAGTCGGCAACGACGACCGTCGCACCGGCCTTGGCGAGATGGTTCGCCATCCCGCGTCCGACGCCCTGGCCGGAACCGGTGACGATGATGACCCGCCCATCGACGCTGTGCATCGCGCGGGTGGCCTCGGGCGAGACTTCGGGGTGGAGCACGATCCGGGAGGCTACGCCCCGCGTTCCTTCGCGTGGATCAGCTCGACGAGGACACCGTCGGGGTCACGGACCGTCGCCATCGAGACCGGCCCGAGCGGACCCGACTGCTCGATCCGGCGGGGGTGCTCCGCGAAGCCGAGACCTCGGAGCCGGCGGAGGGTGACGTCGACGTCGACGAAGAACGACAGCAGGAAGAAGCCCGAGCCGGGCGACTCCGCCGCGGTGACCGGACTGGCGGGTTCTCCTGCCGCGTCGTCGAAGACCACGAGCTCCACGATCCCGGCGTCGGCGCGAGCCGGGTCACCGAGGAACACCGATCGGAGGTGACGCGACGACACGTCGAACAGCGCGGGCCAGTCGCCTTCGAACCGGTGGTCCATCAGGACATCGAGCCCGAGACCGTCGCGGTAGAAGCGCAGGCTGGCGTCGACGTCGCGTACGCACAACGCGGCGTGGTGCAGCGGTCGTGGCACGCGGCCGACGCTACCCTCCTGCGCGATGTGGTTCGGAGCCTTCTTGCCCCAGCTGCGCATGGGATTCGACCGGATCCTGGAGCGCGTCCTCGCGGCGGAGACCGCGGGGTTCGATTCCGTCTGGCTCATGGATCACCTCGCGGCGCCCGCCGCCGTGGACCAGGACACGTTCGAGGGTTGGACGCTCGCGGCTGCGCTCGCGGCGCGGACCACGACGATCCGCGTCGGACATCTCGTGACCTGCGACCCGTTTCGCCATCCCGCGTTGTTGGCGAAGATGGCGGCCACGGTCGACGTGGTGAGCGGGGGACGTCTCGAGCTGGGCTTGGGCTGGGGGTCGCTCGCCGAGGAGCTCCGGCGCTTCGGGATCGGAGAGGGGTCGGCGACCGTCCGCGCCGCGCGGTTGGGGGAGTCGATCGAGATCGTGCGATTGATGTTCGCCGGCGAGTTCTTCGATTTCGACGGGGACCACTTCCAGCTCCAGCAGGCGATCGGCCGGCCTCGGCCGGTGCAGGACCACGTGCCGATCCACCTCGGGGGCGCGGGGGTGACGCTGACCATGCCGTTGGTCCGCGACTACGCCGACTGGTGGAACTGTCCGTCCTACGCGGTGGACCGGCTCGCGGAGCTACGGCCCCTGGCAGGCGGTTCGCGGGTGTCGGTGCAACACCCGGTGGGGCTGGTCACCGAGGCCTCGGACCGTCAGGGCGTCGAGGAGCAGGCCCGCCGGCGCTTCGGCGCCTGGGGGGGCCTCGTCGTCGGGACCCCGTCGGAGCTCGTCGACACCCTCGGCGCCGAGGTGCAACTCGGGGTCGAAGGCTTCGTGCTCCAGTTCTCGGACTTCGGGACCCCCGAGACGCTCGAGCACTTCATGCGTACCGTGGCCCCCGCCCTGCGAGCATCCGCCGGGTGACCCGACGCGGCGACGGGACACGACCGGCGTGCCACCCTCGCAGCGCCTCGACGATCGCCGCCGGCGCCTGGACCGCCTGGAGGCCGAGCACCGGCGAGATCGGATCGATGACCCGGCGGGGCATGACCAGGCCGGCTTCGTCGAGCACCTCGCGCCGCTCGCGTCGCGCCAGCGCCGCCGCCGCCAACGCCACGGGGACGACAAGCACGAGGTAGCTGACAACGAGCGCGCCGTGGCCCCAGGCCACCAGCGCGCCCGCGTGGAGCCCGGCGACCACGAAGGCGACATCACGGGCGAGCCCCGACCGGGCCACGGCGGTCACGAACCGGCTCGACGCGGGCCGCTGACGGCTGACGCCGGTCTCGCGGGCACCGTTGATGACGCCGCGCTCAGAACGGGCCCGCGCCCGCCCCGCCGTTCCCAGGGTGACCGGCTCGGTCGTGAACGCGATGGCGCGGGGCTCATGGTCCACGCGCCAATCACGGGTTAAGAATCGCCAGGCCGCGGTGACCTCACCGGCCGCCCCGCCGGGAAGGCCGTTCACGGCGCGCAGCGCCGCCACCTGGAACAGCATGCAGGCCGGCTCCGCGACCCGCGCCCCTCGGTACAGGCTCTCGATCCGCTGGGTGGCGTCGACCTCCATGGCGTAGTCGGCGGCCAGGACCTCGGCGCGGGCGCCGCCCCGGCGGTTGCGCACGAACGCATGTCCCGAGACTGCCGCGGTCTCGGGAGGCGACGACTCGAGGCGCGCCACGAGCAGCCGCACCGCTGACGGGTGCAGGCACGCCCCGGCCTGGAGCGCCAACACCAGCGTCGTCCCGACGTGCGGCAACGCCAGGTTGCACACCTCGGTGGATCCCAGCCATCCGGCGCGGAGGATGTCGAGATCCAGACCGAGTTCCGACGCGGCCCGCTGCACCGCGTGGACATCCCCGTCGGCGAGCCCGCCGCCGACGAGGATCACCCGGACCGGGCCGGCATAGTCCTGGGCCGCGAGGTGAGCGAGGGTCGCGAGCGTCGATGCAGGCGCGGTGCTGCCCGAGACGACCACGGTCATCGGGGTGGTCGGGCGCACCACGGTCAGCGCCGGCGCGTCCTCCAGGAACAGCGTGGCGTACCGGAACGCGCTCAGGTAGGCCGGGAGCCAGATGAACAGCCCGAACAGGACGACGGCGTACGGCCACGAGAGCAGCGATGCCACGCCGCCGCCGATCAGCAAGGTGACGACGACGCACACCAGGAGCCAGCCGAGCGCGGCGCCTTGCGCGGCCCAGAAGGTGGACTCGTCGGCGAACGGTCGGTCGCCGTTCGGCATCCCGACGAAGTCCGGGATCGAGCGGAGCCGTGGCAGCGGGACCGCGGCGCAGGCCCGGAGCTCGCCAGGGCCGTCCGGGTCGGCGGCGGTGGGTGCAGTCGGGGCGGGGACGGCGCTCATCGCCGAGAGGTATCGGCAGCCAGCCGGCCCAAGTTCAGCGCCGCCTACCATCCCGGCCGTGGCGACCGTTTTCACCCGAATCATCGACGGTGAGCTCCCGGGGACGTTCGTGTGGCGCGACGACCGCTGCGTCTCGTTCCTGTCGATCAACCCGCTCCGGCCCGGCCATGCGCTGATCGTCCCCCGCGACGAGGTGGACCATTGGATCGACCTCGAACCTGACCTGGCTCGCCACCTGATGACGGTGGCCCAGACCGTCGCCCGCGCCCAGCAGCAGGCGTTCCAGCCGAGCCGGGTGGGGCTCATCATCGCCGGGATGGAGGTCCCCCACACGCATCTGCACGTGATCCCGATCGACTCCGAGGCCGAACTCCAGTTCTCGAACGCGGCCCGCTCGGTGACCCCCGACGAGCTGGAGGAGACCGCGGCGGCACTCCGTGCGGCGCTCCGCGCCGACGGCGCGACCGGGGTCAGCGACTCATAGGTCCAGGTCAGGTCGGGAGAAAGCCCGACCGGCGCCCGCGTCCCCCGGTACGGTCTTCGGGTGGCGCGACGGGCGCGGCTGGTCAGCGAAGACCGCGCGTACGCGGTCCGTACGGTCGACGAGGCACGCGCGACGGCGGCGCGGCACGTGGGGGACTGGCGGCTCGACGCGGCGGTGACGTTCGGGCTCCCTGAGATCGACGACCGGTATCACGTGTGGCGGGTGCCGGTCCTCGACGACGCCACAACTCGGGTCGGTGAGATCGTGATCGACGCCCGGAGCGCGACGGTCGACGCCGTCCGGTCGACCGACGCCGTCACCGTGACCGCCCGCCTCGCCCTTCCCGACCGTGGGTCCGAGCGCCCGGCACCGGTCTCGCCCCCGCGACCGATCAGCCGGTCACCGCTGTCGAACACCGTGCTGTGCGGCGATTCCGAGCTCACGCTGCGCGCCCTCCCTCCAGGCAGCGTGGACCTGGTCTTCACTTCACCGCCGTACTTCAACGCACGACCGGACTACGGCGATTTCGTCGACTACGACGCGTACCTCGACAAGATGCGCGCTGTCCTTCGCGAATGTGGCCGGCTCCTCGCCGAAGGGCGCTTCCTGGTCGTCAACACCGCGCCGGTGCTGGTGCGACGGGCCAGCCGATCCCAGTCCTCCCGTCGGCTCGCCGTTCCGTTCGACTTGCATCGCATCCTCGTCGAAGAGGGATTCGACTTCGTCGACGACATCATCTGGCAGAAGCCCGAAGGCGCAGGCTGGGCGACCGGGCGAGGACGCCGTTTCGCCGCCGATCGGTCCCCGCTGCAGTACAAGGCGGTGCCAGTCACTGAGTACGTCTTGGTCTATCGGGCCCACACCGACCGGCTCATCGACTGGAACATCCGCGCGCACCATGATCCGGGCGCCGTCGACCGCTCCAAGATCGACGGCGACTACGAGCGCACCAATGTCTGGCGGATCCCACCGGCGAGCCGACGGGATCACCCGGCGGTCTTCCCCCAGGCACTCGCCGAGCGGGTGATCCGCTACTGGTCGTTCGAGGACGACGTCGTGCTCGACCCGTTCGCCGGGATCGGCACGGTCGGGATCGCCGCGGCGGCGCTTGGGCGACGGTTCGTGCTGAGCGAGGTCGATCCCGGATACGTCGCCACCATGCGCCGAGAGCTGACCGGCTCGCTCATCCCGTAGCGGACGCGTCTTCGAACAGGGGCTCGCCTCGTCGTAGGCGCGACGCGATGGTGATCACCGTCGGCAGCTCGCGCCGGGTGGGCGCGTGTGCGGCGAGGAAGCGCGCCCCGCCGCTGAGGATCAGCGACCCCTCCTCGGAGCCCTCGGGCCAGGCCGAGGCCTGGCGGACGCAGGCCTCGAAGTGCTGGTAGGTGTGGAAGCCGGTGTCCTCGCCGAGCATGAGGTGGGCCAGGGTCGAGACCAGGGCCCGTGGGGACCCGCCGCCGCGCAGGAACCCGTAGGCCTCCTGGCCGGCTTCGTCGACCGCGCCTTGGACGTCGAAGCACGCCGCGAGCGCCTCGAGGGATCCGCTCTCGGTATTCGGCAGCCGGGCGGACGGCACGTTCAGGAACCGGTCGAGGTACACGCGCAACGCACCGTGGACGGCGCCGCGGAGGAGATCGACGGTTGGGGTCCGGGCCAGGGCTTGGTGCAGAGCGTTCGCCGCCGTGAACGTGTGATGGACCGTGTCCCAGTCGCCGAAGTCGTTCTGGGTGTGGAACCGCAAGACGCGCAGCGACGCCGCATAGGCGACGGCACGACCGATCTGCTCCTCGAGGGCGCCGGCTCGCAGCGCGTCGAGCAGCGCCTCGACCACCGCGTCCGGATCCTCGGTGAGGAGGCGATCCGCGAGACCACGCACGTCGTGGAACGCGCCGCGCTGGTCGTGGCCGAAGGCAACGGCGTCCGGGAGGGCGCTCGTTGCGCTGCGCACGAGCCGCGCCAGGTCGGCGGGGTGGCGCCACGCGCCGCCTTCTTCGCTGCGCCCACTGAGCGTCGTCCCGACGACCAGGGTCGGCAGGATCAGGGGACCAGCGTCCGGTCCCGCGTAGCCGAGCGCCTCGATCGCCTTGTTCGTGAAGTCGATGGCGTGACCGCCGTCGACAAAGACATGATCGGTCACGGCGGCGAAGAGCATCGCCTCGACATCGGGGATCGGAGTCCCTTCCGCGAGCGCGGTGGTCAGGACCCGTTCCGCCGCGTCCGGCGAGCGGGTGTCGACGAAGCGTCGGTACCACTCGGCCAGTCGGGCCGGTGTCAGCGCGTCGGTCGCCAGCGGAGGCACTCCGAAGCGGGGCGGGTTGCCGCGGGTGTCGTTCGATACGAACACCAGCGCGTGGATGAGCGCAACGGGACGGTCCGCCGGCGCCAGGTCAGCTAGGACGTTCGCCATGGCGACGAGCACCGTGAGCCCGGCGCCCCACCCCGCGGCGCGGTTACGGGCACCGAACTCGAGTCCGGTCTGGACGAGCGTCGCGGGTGTCACACCGGCGTCGAGCAACCCGAGGACCGCCTTCGCGACGACCAGCGACAGGCCGTCCTCGAGTCCTTCCCGGAGCCGCCGCTGGAGTCGAGCGACGTCGTCGCCACCGGCGCGGACCGACACCCAGACCTCGTCGCCGTCGAGCGCCACGTCGAAGGCCCGGGCGTCGTCGGCCCAGGGGTCGAGGGTCGACCCCGACTCGAGATCGAAGCGCGCGTGGTGCCAGTGGCACGTCAGCAGCCCCACTTCGCAGGTGCCCCGATGCAGTGGAAAGCCCATGTGCGGGCAGCGATCCTCGATCGCGTAGGCCCGCCCCTCGTGCCAGACCACCAGCACCGGCCAGGCACCGACCTTGGTGACCACCTGCTCATCGCGCTGCAGCGCCGCGAGCGACCCCGCCAGCACTCGGTCTCCATTTTCGGAAGGCATCGCTTGTCATAATGTCTCTCCCTTCCGATTTCGTCAAGAGGTCACTTGCGAAAACTCGGATAGGGTCGCCGCCGTGACCGCGGGGCTCAGCGACGCCAAGCGCCGGGTGTTGGAACGCCTCAAACGCGTCGAGGGCGCTACCGCCGCCGAGCTGGCGGCCGCCTTGGACCTCACCGAGGCCGGGATCCGACAGCACCTGGACCGCCTCGAGCGTCATGGCTTCGTCGAGCGCCACCCCGGGCACCAGAGCGCCCGGGGGCGTCCGCCAGGGCACTGGTCGCTGACCCCACTCGCGGCGGAGCTCTTCCCCGACCGTCACGCCGACCTGACCGTGGAGCTGGTCGACTCGATCCGCGCCGCGGTCGGCGAGGAGGGCCTGGACCGCGTCATCGACGCCCGCGTCGAACGCCAGCAGGCGGCGTACCAGCAGGTCGTGCCCGACGCGACGGCACCGCTGCGGCAGCGGGTCGCGGCGTTGGCGCGCCAGCGCACCGCGGAGGGCTACATGGCGGAGGCCCGCTCCGACGGCGACACCGTTCTGCTCATCGAGCACCACTGCCCGGTCTGCCGAGCCGCCACGGCATGCACCGGCCTCTGCCGAGGAGAGCTCGAGCTGTTCCGTGCCGTGCTCGGTGCCGAGGTCGACGTGGAGCGAACCCAGCACCTCATCGCCGGGGACCCGCGTTGCGTCTACCGGATCCGGGAGCGTTCGTGATCCCATAGTCTCCGGCCATGACCTCCGCGCTGTCACCACTCGACGACTACCCGGTGCACCAAACCGCCGAGGTGATACGGCACCCGGCGACGTCGGACCGGAACTTCTACGACCGCTACTACTTCATGCTCCACGGCTCCGACGACGACCTGATGCTCATCATGGGCATGGGCCAATACCCGAACCTGTCGGTACAGGACGCGTTCGCCGTAGTGCGGCGAGGGTCACTGCACCGCGTCGTGCGCGCCTCGCGCGCTCTGGGCGTCGACCGCATGAACCTCTCGGTGGGGCCGTTCCGCATCGAGGTCCTCGAGGGCCTCAAACGGGTCCGGTACGTGCTCGACCCCAACGACCATGGCCTCTCGTTCGACCTGACGTGGACCGGCGCGATCCCTCCGCTGCTCGAAGCGCGCCACTACATCCGATCGTTCGAGCGCGTCACCTTCGACACCGAACGATTCGCTCAGACCGGCTTCTGGGCCGGGACGGTGACGATCGGCGACGAGACCATCGACGTGACCGGCGACCGCTGGCGTGGCACACGGGACCGGTCCTGGGGTGTCCGTCCCGTCGGTGAGCCCGAACCGCCGGGGATCGCCGCCGGAGCCGCCCCGTCAATGAGCATGTGGAACTACGCGCCGATGCAGTTCGACGACTACTCGATCCTCTACATCTGCTCCGAGAGCCCCGATGGGACCCGGAACCTGGTGGACGCCACCCGGGTGTGGAACGACCCCGACCGGCCCCCCGAGGACCTCGGACGACCAGAGCACGCCCACGAGTTCCGGTCCGGCACCCGGATCGTGAAGCACGCGGTGCTGTCGTTCCCCGAGGCCCCCGGCGGGCCCCTCGACGTCGACGTGACTCCCCTGCTCGAGGCCCACATCGGTGTGGGCACTGGCTACGGGATGGATCAGGACTGGCGTCACGGCATGTACCAAGGTGATCTCGCCGTCCAGGGTGTCGACCTCGACACGGTAGCGAACGCCGAGCGGTTCTTCGGGATCGTCGACTCCGCCGCCCGGTTCGAGACCAACACCGGCGACGTCGGCTACGGGTTACACGAGTACATGTTCCTCGGCCCGTTCCCCAAGTACGGACTGACCGGCCTCCTCGACGGCGCCCCGTAGCGCCGGGCGCCCCCACGACCAGCGGGTCGCGGCGCCGCGGTGGTCAGGGACTCAACGCGTCCAGGATGCGGCTGGGCGTGAGGGGCTGCTCGGTGATCACGGCGCCCCGGGCCGCCAACGCGTCGGCGACGGCGTTGAACACGCACGGCGGCGACCCGATCGCCCCACCCTCACCCATGCCCTTGTGCCCCCCGGGCGTCGGGGAGCGCGTCTCGACGTGGCCGTACTCGATCGCCGGAACTTCCGCCGCGGTGGGCACCAGGTAGTCGAGAAAGGTTGTCGTGAGCGGGTTGCCGTCCTCGTCGTAGATGAGGTGCTCGTAGAGCACCCCGCCGATCCCTTGGGCGACGCCCCCGGCGATCTGGCCCTCGACCACCATCGGGTTGATCATGACGCCACAGTCCTCACTCACCACGTAGCGCAGCAGTTCGACCTTGCCGGTGGCGGGATCGACCTCGACGGTGCACACGTGACAGGCGTTCGACCAGGTGATCGGCGGTGCCTGGTAGCTGACGGTCGCCTCGAGACCCGGTGCGATGTCCGGCGGCAGCTCGAGCGGCGCGTTCAACGCCACCCGTGCCACCTCGGCGAGCGACACCCCCCGGGTCGGGGTGCCCCGCACCGACAGCCGACCGTCCCCGGATTCGAGGTCCTCGGGTGCGGCCTCGAGGAGATGCGCCGCGATCTGCACCGCCTTCTCGCGCACTTGCAGCGACGCTTCCCTCGCCGCGCCGCCGGCCACGACCGCGGTTCGGCTCCCACCGGTGCCGCCACCGAAGGGGGCGCTGGCGGTGTCGCCCTGGACGACGAGGACGTCGTCGTAGTCGACCCCGAGGTGCTCGGCGACGACCTGGGCCATCGTGGTCTCGACACTCTGGCCGTGGGACCCCGTCCCCAGATACACGGTCACCGTGCCGCTCGGTTGGACGCGGATCGTCGCCGTCTCGACGCCGAGGTTGCCGGACGCGATCGAGGTTGGCTCGACGTAGAGACCGATGCCGATGCCGAGCAGCCGCCCGTCAGCGGCGGCGCGTCGCTGTTCGGCGCGGAACGCGTCGTAGCCGATGAGCTCGACCGCCTGCTCGAGCGTCGCGGAAGGGGTGACGTGGTCAAGGACCATGCCCATCGCGGTTGTGAACGGGAGCTCGTCGGGTCCGATGCAGTTGCGACGCCGCAGCTCCAGCGGGTCGAGCCCGACGGCGCGGGCCGCGAGGTCGAGCATCTCCTCGCGCGCGACGGTCTCCATCATCCACGGTCCCCGGTACGCGCCCCGGCCGCAGGTGTTCGTCCACACCGAGGTGCTGCGAAACCCCAGCTTCGGGATCCGGTACGGGCCGGGAAACAGGATCGCGACGAACGGGCCCATCCCCCCGGTTCCACCGACGGGATACGCGCCACAGTCCTCGAGGTGGTCCAGATGGACGCCGAGGATGTGCCCGGCGTCGTCGAGTGCCATGCGCACGGTCATCCGGTCCGCGCGAGCGTGGTTCGACGCGATGAGGTTCTCGCGGCGGTCCTCGATCCACTTGACGGTGCAGCCGAGCCGGTGCGCCGCGGCGATGACCGCCAGCTCGTCGCGGGGCGCGAAGTACTTCTGACCGAAGCCGCCGCCGACGTCGCCCATGCGGACCCGGACCAGGTGCTCGGGGACCCTGAGCATGCGACTGCACACCTGGCGGACCTCATGCGGGTTCTGGGTCGAGATCCACACGTCGAGTTCGCCCGTCGCCGGTTGGTGGCCGGCTACGACCCCCCGGGTCTCCATGGGAACGTTGGTGTGACGGTGCTGGACGATCGTCTCGGTGACGACGTGCGCGGCCGTGTCGAAGATCGCGTCGAGCTCGGGGTCGGCGGGCGACTCGACCTGCTGGGCGACATTGGCGCCGAGTTCGGGGTGCACGAGCTCGCCGGTCTCCTCGGCGGCGCGTTCGGGATCGACGACGGGTGGGAGGGCCTCGAGGTCGACCTCGATCAGCTCGCAGGCATCTTCGGCCAGGTACCGACTGTCGGCGATGACGAGGGCGATCGGATCGCCGACGAACCGGACGTCGTGCTCAGCGAGCGGCCGGAGGGGGGCGCACGGCGAAGGCGGCGGATCGGTCTGAAACATCGTCGGCTGCATCGACCCGAGCCCGCCGTTGAGGTCGGCTCCGGTGAGCACGGCCCGTACCCCCGGCATCGCGCGCGCCGCATCGACGTCGAGTCTGGTGATACGTCCCCGGGCCAGATCGCTGCGTAGGAAGGCCGCGTGCAGCATCCCGGGGAGGACGACATCGTCGACGTACTGCCCGTGGCCGGTGAGGAGGCGGGGATCCTCTCGGCGCGGCACCGACTGGCCGACGAACCGACCGGCGGCGGGCCCGCTCACCGCGGCCTCCGGCGTCGACAGGCCGGGCGGGGACCGTCGAGCGTCGAAGGAGTCGCGTTCACACCGCTCTTCCGTGGTCGCGGCCGTCGCCGGGAACCTACTCCGCCGGATACGGTCACGTCGCCGTGAACTTCTTCTTCTTCCATCTCATGCCCTGGCCGTACCTGCCGCCGCCGCGCGAGTTCCTCCGCGAGCACGAGGCGGCCTGGGTGACCCTGTCGAACGCGATCTATGACCCCGAGCGTGGCGTCGCGCTGTATGACCGCTACCTCGACGAGCTCGTCGCCGCCGAGACCCTCGGGCTCGACGGCATCGTGGTCAACGAGCATCACCAGAACGCCTACGGGATCATGCCCTCCCCGAACCTCATCGCGGCGGCGTTGAGCCAACGCACCGAGCGAGTCCGCATCTGCGTGCTCGGCAACGCGTTGCCGCTATGGAACCCGCCGATCCGGGTCGCCGAGGAGTACGCGATGCTCGACGCGCTCACCGGTGGGCGTCTCATCGCCGGTCTCGTCGTCGGAGGCGGACCCGAGTACTACTCGTACAACGTGAACCCGACCGAGGCGCGCGGACGGTTCCGGGAGGCGGTCGACCTGGTCGTCCGGGCGTGGACCGAACCGGGGCCGTTCTCCTTCGACGGCGACTGGTACCACCTCCCGTACGTGAACCCGTGGCCCCGCCCGCTGCAACAGCCCCACCCGCCGGTCTGGATCCCTGGTCTCGGCAGTCCCGGCACCATCGACTTCTGCGCCGAGCGCGGCTTTGGGTACATCGGTGTGGCGTACTACGCGCCTCCCGAGACCTTTGGAAGACAAGCCGCTCGATATTGGGAGTCGGTCGAGCGCGCCGGGCGCCCGGTGGAACCGGAGAAGCTCGGCTGGCTGACCACGGTGTACGTCGGCGACACCGACGAGGAGGCCCGGACCGAAGCCGCGCCGCACCTGGCGTACTTCGCCGGCAACCTCGCGGCCGGCTTCGTCGGCGCCGGAAAGGTCTGGATGCCCCCCGGATACCTGGAACCCGAGGCCCTGGTCCAGTTCCTCGCCGACCTGCGCGCCACCGCGGACCGCCACCGCGACGGCCGCGGGGCGCTGTTTGAGACGTACCCGATGGTCGGCAGCGTCGAGACGGTGCGCGAACGGCTTCTCGAGTTCGTGCTCCGCCATCGGATCGGGACCGTGCTGGGGTTGTTGTCGTTCGGCTCCCTGCCGGCCGGGCTCGCGCGCCGCAGTCTCGAGCGCTACGCGCAGGAGGTGGTGCCGTGGGTGCGCGAGCGCGCCGCGGCGACGCTGGCGGCCGGCAGGTGAGCTCGGTGACCGTCGCCGGCCGGCGGGTGGAGCTGGCTCGCATCGGCTCGGGCGAACCGTTGCTCTACCTGCACGGCCTCGCCGACGTGCACAGCGCGCTGCCGCCCGACCCGCCGACCCAGCTCCTTCACCGCTTGGCCAGTTCAACCGCGGTGGTGGCGCCGGCCCTTCCCGGTTACGCGGGCTCCGACGGCCTCGGCCCTCGCGCTGATGTGGAGGACCACGCGTTTCACCTCGTCGACCTGCTCGACGAGATCGGGATCGGGCCAGTCGACGTGGTGGGGGCTTCGTTTGGTGGCTGGTTGGCGGCCGAGTTCGCGTTGCGCCACCCCACCCGGGTGCGCCGGCTGGTCCTCGCGGCCCCTCTCGGGCTCCACGTGCGAGACGCCCCCGGGGTGCTGTTCTTCGGCGCGGCGGCGCCACGCGGGGTCGGCGGCTTCGGAGAGGTGCGCGGGGTGCTGTTCGCCGACCCGGACGGCCCGGTGGCGCTCGACGCCCTGCCCGACGAGCTCCCCCGCGAGCGGGCGTTGCGGTGGTTCGGGGGACTAGGCGGCGCCGCCGCGCTGGGGTGGCGGGCGCCACAGCTGTGCGACCCGAAGCTCGCCGGCCGGCTGGACCGCATCGGGATGCCGACGCTGGTGGTGTGGGGCGCCGACGACCGGGTCGCCCCGGTCGGCCAGGCGACCGCCTGGCAACGCGGTCTGCCCGACGCCCGGCTCGAGGTCATTGACGGGGCCGGACACGCCCTCTCGCTCGAGGAACCGGATCGGCTCGCCGAGCTGGCACGCGACTTCCTCCGCTGAGGCCAACCGAGGATCCGTCCCGGATCGGCTCGGCCCCGCGGGTGATTCAGGTTCGGTCGCGGTCGTCGACCTGGCGCCGACCCCGGGCGATGACCCCGCCGCGACGTCGGGCGAGCTCGGACGGGTCGAAGGTCTGGGTCCACCACTCGCGGTTCACGTCGTCCTCGATGGCCCACCCCGCGTCGTACACCGACGCCGCGATCTGGCCATAGGTCGCGAGCATGCGACGAACGCCGGCGGTGTCGTTGTGGACCGCGGCGAGCGCGAGCTGGCGGGTGAACGAGAGGAGCTCGTCGTGGGCCACGACGTGGTTCACCAGACCCCACGTCAGGGCCTGCTCGGCGGAACAGAGGTTGCCGGTGGTGCTGAGCTCCCGGGCTCGGCGGAGCCCGACCGCCTCAACGAGGAGGACGGTGAGCCCCCACCCGGGCATGACCCCAACCCGAGCGTGGGTGTCAGCGAAGCGAGCCCGCTCGGAGGCGACAAGAAGATCGCAGTTGAGGGCGAGCTCGAAACCGCCGGTGATCGCGGGGCCGTTGATCGCCCCGATGAGGAGCTTGGTGCGGGGTGGGAACGGGCCTCGAAAGGCGAACTTGCCGACCTCGTCTCGTCGGTACGGGTCGTTCGGATCGGTCAGCAATCCCGCCGGGTCGCGCCCGGCGCCGATCTCGTTGAGGTCGGCACCGGCGCAGAACGCAGGGTCGGCGCCGGTGAGGATCATGACGTCGACGTCGTCGCGTGCCTCGTTGTCGCCGACGGCTCGCGCCAACGCGGCGCCGAGCTCGCCGTTGATGGCGTTGCGAACCTCGGGGCGGTTGAGGGTGAGGGTGGCGACCCGCTCGTCCACGTCGACGAGGACGACGTCGGTCATCGCATGGTCCACCCGTAGACGCGGGCGGCGTTGATACCGAGGACCGCGGCCTTCTGGTCCTCGTCGAGATCGGGGTGGCTGGTGATGGCCCGCACCGAGTTCGGGAACTCGGCGTCCCAGTGCGGGTAGTCGGAAGCAAAGACGACGGCGTGGTCTCCGAGGCCGGCGAGCGCGTGCCCGAGGTGACGTTCGGCCTCGCAGGAGACGACGAGGCGACCATCGGCGAGGTACTCGCTCGGCCGCTTCGTGATGCCGGGCATCTCGTCGGATCGCTTCTCGTAGTGCTCGTCGAGCCGCTCGAAGAGGTACGGGCCCCACGCCGCGCCCGCTTCCAAGAGGAGCACCCGGAGAGCACGGAAGCGTTCCAGGACACCGCCGCAGACCAGCGTCGCGGCGGCGAACATGATGTCGAAGGCGAACTCGAGCGCGTGGAGCGTCGCGTACGCGTCGACGAAGCGGCGGTGCGCGAAGCGGGGCCCGCCGGCGTGCACGCCCACGGGTACGTCGAGTTCTTCCGCGAGACGCCACAGCGGATCGAGGTCGGGATCGTCGAGGTTCTGCGGTCCGACGCAGCAGGGGACGGTGATCGAGACAAACCCGAGCTCGGTGACCGTTCGCCGGGCTTCGTCGAGCGTGTCGTCGAGGGAGGCGAGTGGGAGCGCAGGGGTGCCTTTGAGTCGGGTTGGGTCGGTGGCGCAGTACTCGGCGAGCCAGTCGTTGTACGCCCGGCAGCACGCCCGACCCAGGTCGCGGTCGGTGATTCCCCAGAACCCGAGGCTGGCCGTCCCGTAGAGGACCGCGACGTCGATGCCCTCGACGTCCATGTCGGCGAGACGCAGCCGGGGGTCGATCGCGCCGTCGCGATGCACGGACGCCTCCACGATCCCTTCGGGCACCCAGGCGCCGACCCCGACCCCCGGCGGGATCTGGCGGCCCTCGATCTCGTAGCGGGTCGTTCCCCGCTCGTCGCGGACGATGCGAGGCCTGCGGTCGTGGAACGCCGACGGCAGATGGCGCTCCCAGAGCTCGTCGGGTTCGAACACGTGCCCGTCAACGTCGATGACCGTCGGGGCGTTCACCGTGCGTTACTGCAGCAGGTCGGGGTGGCGCGCCGCGACGAGGCGACGCAGACCGTCGCGCAGCGTCACCCCCGGGGCTGGGGCGAGGTCCAAGAGCCGGGTCCGGTCGATCGTCACCGAGCCGAGCGTGTTCGTGGTCTCCTCGAACCGAGGTTCGAGGCCGGTGAGCTCGCCGAGGATCGTGCACCACTCTTCGATCGATGACGTCTCACCACCCCAATTCACGATGGTCGCGGGGACCTGCGCCGCGGCGAGCAGGGCCGGGATCGTGCGGGCGATGTCGTCCTCATGGATCGGGTTGAACCGGTTGGGCCGTTCCGGGTGCAGCGAGATGGGCGCGCCGGACTGCATGAAGAGGAGATGCCAGCCGGGCCAGCCCCCGTTGTCGCCGTAGGGGACGTTGAGACGAGCGATCGTGGTGGGGACGTCGTGCTCCCGGGCCGCGGTGCGGGCGACGACCTCGGCGGCGATCTTGGCCAGGCTGTACGTCGGGAACATGACCCGATGGTTGTCACCGAGCGGGTCGGTCTCGCGCAACGGATGATCGGGACCCTGATGCTGGTACACGGCGGTCGACGAGCAGTGGAGCACCGCGGTCGCGCGGTGACAACGGGCGATCAGCAGGCCGATCGATTCGGCATTCGCCGCGAAATCGCGGTCCCAGTCGTCGTCGCCACCCTTTGCGACCGCGAAGTTCAAGACGTAGTCGAAGTCGTCGGGAAGATCCGCGAAGTCGCTAGTGGCGAGGTCGGTGGCGACGCACGTGACGCCGGCGTCGTCGAGACGTTGGCGGGCGGCGGGATCCGAGAAGCGGGCGATGCCCCACACGTCGTTGGTCTCGGCGAGGGCCGTTGCGATCGGCAGCGCGACTTGGCTCGTCGGGCCGGTCACCAGGATCTTCGCCCCTTCGAGGCGTCCCGGAGCGGTCATGGCGCGTCGGTTCGGCCGGTGAGCGGGTCGGACATGGGCGGGACCGTAGCCGAGGGGCAACCGCGGCCGATCGGGGACCGTCGGTCAGCGCAGCTGGTCGACGTACGCGTCGGTGCCCGGGATCGTGGGCAGGAACGGTGCCGCGAGCTCGACCCGTCCGACACCGGCAGCGGCGACCGCGGCACCGGTGGGTGAGAAGGTCTGAGCCCATCCGTCCGCGGCGGGGGCGTCGGTCAGCGTGAGCAACGTCAGGCGGCGCTCGAGGCCCGGAACGTCGTCCACGTAGCTCATCCGGTCGGCGGGGAGCGGGATCGGCTCGAAGATGAGCGTCAT
>Ga0066793_10000279_pt1 | contig 19159 bp, 15 predicted proteins | sample PersoiDNA2013189_FD_83876 | JGI IMG/M metagenome (GOLD analysis project Ga0066793, IMG submission 83876) | Permafrost soil microbial communities from the Arctic, to analyse light accelerated degradation of dissolved organic matter (DOM) -... | ecosystem: Environmental > Terrestrial > Soil >... | reverse complement strand
CGGTGAAGCAGAGCTTGAGTACCGCCAGGTGGCTCACCACGGCGAACGGCCCCTCGTGCCCGCGCTCGACCAGCCGGGCAAACGCGGGGCAGAGCCTGCCGCCAACCGCGGCGATGCTGTCTCAGCCCGGGAAGGTGAACGAGCCGGGGTCGCGCTCCCCGGCCTCGTACTCGCCTGCGTTCTTCCGGCGGGCCTCTTCCACCGTCAGGCCCTGCCACTCCCCGTAGTCGATGTCCACGAAGTCGTCGTCGGTCTCCATGCGAGCCCCGGTGACGACCGCGATGGCCGTGGCGGTCTCGACCGAGCGGCGGATGGGGCTGGTGTAGATGTTGGTGACGTCGGCGAGCTTCAACATCCTGGCGGCGCCGGCCGCCTGCAGGACGCCGTCCTCGTTCAAGGGTACGTCCGAATGGCCCCGGAACCGCTTGTCCCTGTTGAGGTCGGTCTCGCCGTGGCGGACCAGGTATATCTTCACTGGTTCAGACATAGCCTTAGTGTAGCAAAGAACCGCGCCCGCCTCAGCGCGATACCGGCAGGTTGCATCCAGGGAAGCCTAGTTCGCGGCCATCGCCTCCGAGCGGGCATTCTTGAAGCCGATGAGGCCGAAGAAGATCGCGCGGTCGAAATACAGCACGACCTTGTTGTTCACGTCGAGCGCCTGGTAGATCTCGAGGTTGGTGGTCATGACGCCCTCAGCCAGCAGGTGCAGCCAGATGTGGCGCTTGATGAGCACCAGCAGCATCATCATCTCTTCCATCCGGAAGCCCTTGTAGTAGAACTGCTCGCCGAACCTCTTGTAGGTCTTCTCGCTGTCGGTCTCGCAGCCCGGCTTGAGCCAGCAGGCGAGGTCGTCGAGCACCTTGAGGGCGATGCCCAGGACCTCGTCCCGCGGGAACGTCTTGACGTGCGGAGTGTACTGCGACTCCATCACGTCGTTGAACCAGTTGACCGCCAGGTGGTTTTTCCTGTCTTCGATTATCTTGACTAGCTGGTCTGAAAGTAGCACTGCTCCCCCATATGGTCGCGGACTTGCTTTGAGATTATAGATTATCAGACAGGCGGGCGGGGCAAGTCAATCAGTCGGGCTGCGCGCACTCGGAGACCCGTCCGGCGGCGACCTCCAGCGCGTGCGTTACGGCGGGCATCACGACCTCCAGGTTCTCGCGTGCGCCCTTGGGGCTTCCCGGCAGGTTGATGATGAGCGCGCGCCCCCGAAGGCCGCAGACGGCCCTGGACAGCATCGCGTGAGCGGTCACCTTGAGGCTCTCCGCCCTCATCGCTTCGGCCATGCCGGGGATCTCCCGGTCGATGACGGCCAGCGTCGCCTCGGGAGTCACGTCGCGGGGGGAGACCCCGGTGCCGCCCGTGGTGACGATGAGGTCGATCGCCTGGTCGCACAGGGAGACCATCAGCTCGCTAAGCAAGTTCGCCTCGTCGGGCACGATCTCGCGGCGCGCGACCTGTATCCCCCGGCTCTCGAGGATCTCGGCCACCACCACGCCGCTGGTGTCCTCGCGCTCCCCGGCGGCGCCCTTGTCCGACACCGTCACGACCGCTGCCTGGTATGTATGGGAATCTTTGCCGGCCATGGATCTCCGTTCAGTCCCCGTCGAGCACCTCGATGTCGTCCCCGACCGCGGCCTTGCCTCCCTCGAGCACCCTGGCGAAGACGCCCTCGCGCGGCATGATGCAGTCGCCGACCGCCTTGCCGATGGCGCAGGGCGTGTGGCACTCCTTGCCGATCTGGGTGATCTCGACGGTGATGTCCTTGCCTATCTTCAGGTGCGAGCCTATCGGCAGCGTCACCAGCTCGACCCCCTGGGTGGTAACGTTCTCGGCGAAGTCGCCGGGCCAGACGTCCAGCCCCTCGAGCCTCATCTTGTCGATGCTCTCCACCGCCAGCAGGCTCACCTGCCTGTGCCACTCGCCGGCGTGCGCGTCACCCTCGAGCCCCTGTCCCACCACGAACAGGCAGCACTCCACGTTGTGTTTCTTTTCCCCGGTGAGTTCGGATATGTTGACCGAGATAACTTTCCCCCTGTTGCTCATCTCATTCCTCCCGTGAGCCTCTCTGCGCGCCCGGCCCGGCTTGGTAGGTGCCGGACTTACCGCCCGACTTGTACAGCAGGCGCAGGGACGCCACCTCGACGCCCCGCTCGACCGCCTTGCACATGTCGTAGATGGTCAAGGCCGCCGTCGCGGCCGCGGTGAGGGCCTCCATCTCGGCTCCGGTCCTGTCGGTGACCACCACGGTGGAGGTGACCCTTACGGTGCCTGCCTCTTCATCGATATCGAATTCGACAGAGACGGAGTCAATCCTCAGTGGATGTGTCAGCGGGATGAGCTCCGGCGTTTTCTTAGCGGCGGAGATGCCGGCGATGCGCGCGGTGGAAAAGACGTCCCCTTTGGGCAGCCCCCCTGACGCGACCAGCTCGAGCGTCGTACGGCTCATCTTGATCAGGGCCTCGGCCCTGGCCTCGCGGCGTGTGACGCCCTTCTCACCGACGTCGACCATCCGCGCGTGGCCGTGCTCGTCCAGGTGGGAAAGACCTCCCTCGCCCGCGCCGCCTTCCGTTGCCAACCTCTACCCCCCGATCCTCGACATGTGGTCGCCCGCCCGGAGCCCGGTGGCCTTCGGCTTGTTGTCGCCGCCCTCCAGGCGCTTCCGCTCCAGCTCGCCTTCTATTATCTCACGAAGGCGCTCGACGCCCGCCCCGTCGCGGATCTCGGCCTTCACGGGATAGGCGTTGCTGTCGAACAGGCAGGTGCGCATCCGGCCGTCGGCCGTTATCCGCAGCCTGTTGCAGGAGGGGCAGAAGTGGCACGAGACCGGCGATATCAGCCCTATCGTGCCGGCGGACCCGTTCAGCTTGAAGTAGGTCGCGGGACCCCAGCCCTCGGGAGACTCGACCTCCTCGATCTTGCCCGCTTCCGCGAGCCGCGCCTTGATGACTTCACCGGGCACGTACCACTTGCCAGGGTCGTCGAAGTAAGGCATGTACTCGATGAACCGCACGTGCACCGGGCGCTCCCGCGCCAGCTCCGCGAACGGCAGCGGGTCGTCGTTCACTCCCTTGAGCACCACCACGTTGATCTTGACCGGCTCCAGGCCGGTCTCGATGGCGGCGTCCAGGCCGGCCAAAGCCTGCGACAGGTCGCCGATCCTGGTGATGTTGCGATAGACCTCGGGGTCGAGAGTGTCCAGACTGATGTTGACCCGCGAGAGCCCGGCCTCCTTGAGCTCGGACGCGTAGCGCGCCAGCAGCAGGCCGTTGGTGGTGAGAGAGATCTTGAGCTTGGGCTCTATGCCGCTCAGCATGCGGATGAAGTCTACCGAACCCTTGCGCACGAGCGGCTCCCCGCCGGTTATCCTGACGCGCCTGATGCCCGCCTCCGCCGCGGCCCGCGTGAACAGCTCGAGCTCCTCGTAGGTGAGTATGTCCTGGTGCGAGAGGCTCTTCACCCCTTCGGCCGGCATGCAGTATATGCAGCGCAGGTTGCACCTGTCGGTGATCGATATCCGCAGGTAATCTATGGTGGGCACAGCGCCCTGTGCGTCTTTTTCTTGCTCTTCGCTCATCGTCTCACCTTGATGCAAGTTTTGGGGTCAGACCCTTTAACTTGCGTTTTTTCCGCCTTCACTTCAAGTCTATTATCTTTCCCGACTCGGACAGGTCGTATCCGCCCAGCGCTTCGACCTGCTCGCGGTAGCGCGGGTCCTTCAAGGCCGAAGTGAGCGCCTCGAAGCCCCTGGTCACGCTGAACGACCCCAGCACCAGCAGGTCGTACCTCTCGCGAGCCACCGGCACGAAGTCGAGCCCCAGCGCACGCGCGGCGGCGAGCACGCCCAGCCCGGCGTCCGCGCTCCCGCTCTTTACGGCGGCGGCAACGGCCGTGTGTGTGAACATCTCGCGCTCGTAGCCGGTCACCTCGCCCGGGTCCACCCCCAGCCTGCCCAGCTCGTAATCGAGCAGCAGCCTGGTCCCCGAACCTTTCTGCCGGTTGACGAACCTGACGTCTTTGCGCGCCAGGTCGGCGGCGCCCTCGACTCCCGCGGGGTTGCCCGGGGCCACCATCAGTCCCTGCTCGCGCCAGCCCAGGTGCACCAGCAGGACTTCATCGGGCGAGAGCCGCTCGAGGATGTACGGCACGTTGAAGTCGCCGGTCTCCGGGTCGAGCAGGTGCGTCCCCGCGATGTGCGCCTGGCCTTCTTTGATCGCGATTATCCCGCCCATGCTGCCGACGTTGGCGGACGCCAGCGACAGCGACGGGTCCTCTTCCCTGATGCGCGTCGACAGGAGGTCGAGCGAGACGTCGTGGCTGCCGATGGCGAGGATGGTCCCCTCCACGTCCACGTCCCTCTCGCTCAGCAGCACCGTCACGTCAGCCCAGCGCGAGACGCCCTCAACCGCCGCGGGCACCTTCACGACCCCGTCGGACCTCACCAGCGCCATCGAGACGCCCGAGCCCCTCGGCAGCGGGACCGCCACGATGACGTCGTTGACCTTTCCGACCTTCACCTGCACGAACTCGTCCATCCCGGGGGCGGAGAATATCTTCCGGGCGAGCCTGGCCTGCATCTTCGGGCCGGCGTGCGGCGCCGCTCCCGAGAGGGCCGCGATCATCGGCTCCATGAACTCCTGCGCCCCCCGGAAGTTCGCCACGGGGAATCCCGGCAGCCCGATGACCGGCTTGCCGCGCGCCGCGCCCAGGACCACCGGCTTGCCCGGCCTCATCGCCACGCCGTGCACGACCACTTGTCCGAGCTCATCGATTATCGAGCGGGTGAAGTCCTCGCGTCCGGCCGACGTCCCGGCGTTGACGACCACCAGGTCAGCCGCGTCGAGCGCCTCGCCCACCGTCTTCAGTATCAGGTCGCGGTCGTCGGGGATCAGGTCCATCCGCTTGACCAGCGCGCCCAACTCATGCGCGAAAGCGGCCAGGACCCGCGAGTTGCTCTCCATGATCTTGCCGCCCTCCAGCAGCGCGGGGTCTTCGACCAGCTCGGTGCCGGTCGGCACGATGGCGACGACCGGCCGCCTGTGGACGCTCAACTCGCTGTGCCCCGCGTTCAGCAGAGCCCCGATGTCGACAGGCCTCACCCGGTGGCCGGCGGGCACCACCAGCTCGGTCTGCACGATGTCCTCTCCCATCGGCCGCACGTGCTGCCAGGGGGAGGCGGGCTTGATGATCTGGAAGACGCCCGGCTCGATCTCGTTCAGGTCCTCGACCATGATGACCGCGTCGAAGCCCAGGGGGACCGGCTCGCCGGTGTCTATCAGCTCGACGTCCTTGCCCAGTGCCAGCTTCAGCGGGCTGGTCTCGCTAGCCCCGTAGGTCTTCTCGGCGCTCACCGCCACCCCGTCCATCGCTGACGAGTGGAAGGGCGGGGACGAGACGCGCGCGAACACTGCCTTCGCGGCGACGCGCCCGAGGGCTTCAGCAGTAGGCACGGTCTCGGCCGGCAGCGGCAGCACGACCCCGTCCGCGCGGCACAGCGCGAGCCAGAGGTCCATCGCTTCATCGAGCGGCGTGTTCTGAAGGTAAATGTTTCTGTCCATCGTCTATTCCATCATCTCTATCACGACGCGCTGGCCCTGCTCCAGGCCCTCGACGCCTTCTCCCACCCGCACGTGGCCCTGCGCGCGCACCAGCGTGCCTATCAGGTTCGGCTTGCCCAGGATCGGCGACGCCAGGTAGCCGTCCTCAGTCTTCTTGAGCGAAACAGGGACCAGCTCGAGCCGACCGGGAGCCGAAGCGACCGAGCGCTCCATGACGGCCTCGACGGTCCGGGGCGCGAAAGAGGCGGGGCCCGGGCTCTCGCCCCGAAGCTTCATCAGCGCCGGGCTCAGCACCTCGCGGAATACCGCCAGTGCCGAGGCGGGGTTTCCCGGCAGCCCCAGCGCCAGCTTCCCGTCGCAGACCGCGATCAGCGTCGGCTTGCCCGGCTTGAAATAGATGCCGTGGGCCAGCACGCCCGGCTTGCCCAGCGCGTTCAGCACGTCCAGCGTCATGTCCCGCACCCCGGCGGAGCTTCCTCCGCTGATCAGCAGGACGTCGGCGTCCGCCAGCGCCGCGCGCGCCGCGCCCAGCAGGCCGTCGAAGTCGTCGGCGACGATGCCCCGCTCGCTGGCTTCGCACCCTGCCCGGACGACGGAAGCCGCCAGGGCGATCGAGTTTATGTCGCGGACCTGGCCCGCCCGGGGCCTGGTCTCCGGCGGCACCACCTCGTCACCGGTGGAGAGGATCGCTACTACGGGGCGCCTGTAGACGCCGACCTCCGTCAGGCCGACTCCCGCGAGCGCGCCGAGCTGCGCCGGTCCCAGGGCCTGCCCCTTTTTCAGCAGCAGGCTGCCTGCGGCCACGTCCTCGTCGCGGCCGATGGTGTTCTCGCCGGGAGCTACGCCCTTGACGACCTCGACCGTGCCGCCCGACATCTCGGTGTTCTCGACCATCACCACCGCATCGGCGCCATCCGGCATGACTCCGCCGGTCGAGATGCGCAGCGCCTGTCCCGCGCCGACCGGCACGTCGCTGGCGCTCCCCATCATGACCTCGCCCGCGAGCTCCAGGTACGCCGGCGAGCCCTCGCTGGCCCCGAAGGTATCGGCCGCGCGCACCGCGTAGCCGTCCATGCTCGAGCGGTCGAAGCCCGGCAGTTCCTCCGGCGAAAAGACGTCGGAGGCCGCCACGCGCCCGAGGGCTTCCTCTATGTTCTTGACCTCTACCTCGCCGACCGGGCCGGGCACGCTCTCCAGCAGCATCCGGACCGCCTCGGGCAGGTGTATGAGTCTCAAAAAATCAGCAGCCAAATCGCCTTTATCCCCTGTTTCGTCGGTCATATATATTGTACTTCGCGGCCGCCGCCGACCCTATGACATCACGCAACGAGCGCGCGCCCGCCGAGCGCCTGTCCCGGGCTCTCATTGGAAGATCACCAGGGCCGTGGCCTTGAATCTTACGCCGATCTCGACGCCTTCGGCTATCTCCAGCTCGTCGAGCGACCGGGTGGTGATGGCGGCCACCAGCGGGAAGGGGCATGCCACGGTCACCCTCGCGACCGGTCCACGAGCCTCCACGTCCGTCACCTTGCCCGTGAAGGCGTTCCTGCTGCTGGTCGGCCTGTCCACTTCGTCGGCGGGGACCAGCGTGACGTCCTCGGGCCGGATGCCTACCTTCACCTTCTCACCACGGCGGATCTCCGCGACGGCGAACAGCTCGCGGCCCTGGACGGATACTCGCGCCAGGCCCTCCTCGCACGCCTCGACCAGGCCTTCATAGACGTTGTCCATGCCGACGAAGCGCGCCACGAATTCGGTGGCGGGCCTGTAGAATATCTCGCGCACCCCGCCCTCCTGAGCTATGGAGCCGTCGTGGAGCACCAGGATCCGGTCGCCCATGCGGGACGCCTCGTCCTGGTCGTGGGTCACGAACACGGCGGTCATGCCCCTGTCGCGCAGTATCTCGCGCGTCTCCTCCTGCAGGACGCGGCGGGTCGGCGCGTCGAGGTTGGCGAAAGGCTCGTCCAGTAGCAGCACTTCCGGCTCTATCACCAGCGCGCGGGCCACCGAGACCCTCTGGGCCTCGCCCCCGGAAAGAGACTGGACGTACGCCCCGGAGCGGTCACCCAGTCCGACCACCGCGAGCATGTCGGCGATGCGACCCGCGCGCTCTTGCGCGGCCACCTTTCGCACCTTCAGCCCGTAGGCGACGTTGCCGGCAACAGTCCCGTGGAACAGCAGCGGGTCCTGGAACACCATGGCCATGCGGCGCGTCACCGCCGTGCGCTCGCGCCCCTCGAGCCCCGTAACGTCCTGCCCGTAGAACCGCACGGAACCCCCGGACGGGCGCTCCAGCAGGTTGAGCGTGCGCAGCAGGACGCTCTTGCCCGAGCCGCTGGGCCCCAGCACCGCCAGGACCTCGCCCTGCTGGACCTCGAGCCTCTCCACGTCGAGGACCGTCCTGCCGTTGAACGTCTTTGTCAGGCCTGTCGCCTCTATCGCCGGAGGCTTGCTGTCAACTGACGTAGCCCGTCACCCTCTCTTGCACTTTGCGCTTCCCCCTGTCGGCCTGCAGTCGGGTAAGGAAGATGTTCACAATCAGAGCGATGAACAGCAGCACAGCGCCGACCAGCAAAGACAGCCCCGGTTGTCCCTGACGGGTCAGCTTGACCACCAGGGTCGTGAGGGTGTCGGTCTGGGAGCTTATGGCGCCGCCGACGATGGTCACCGCTCCGACCTCGGCGATGACGCGCCCGAAGCCCGCGATTATCGCTGCTATGAGGCCCGGACGCGCCTCGCGCATCTTTACCAGGACCGCCTGCATGCGGGTGGCGCCAAGGCTCCGCGCCGCCAGGCCCAGCCTGGGGTCGACCACCTGCAACGACGCGTGGGTGAAACCGGTGACGATCGGCGCGGCCAGGATCACCTGCACCAGCACCATCGCCGCCGGCGTGTACACGATGCCGATGCTGCCCAGCGGGCCGCTGCGCATGATGATGAGGAAGGTGAACACACCCACCACCACGGGCGGCAGCGCCATGAAAGTATGCACCACTGTGAGCACGGCGCCCTTGCCGCGAAAATCGAACTCCGAGAGCAGGACCCCCAGCGGGATGCCGATCAGCGCGCTGATGACCGTCGCCAGCCCGGACACCACCAGCGACAGCCACAGAGCGTGCCAGAACTGTCCGATTGTAATCATTGTGCATCACCCGCGCCCCCCGGCGCCGCGCGCCGGGAAGACCGTGACCGACCTACTTGCCGCCGCCCATCCCGCGCGTCTCTCCTTTGGCGTTGGGATGGAACAGCACGACTCCCTTTACCTTGTAGGCTCCGATCATCTCCTGCCCTTGCTTGCTGGTGAGGAACTGGACGAAGTCGCCGGCTCCCGTGGTGTTGAGCTTGATGCCCGGGTGCTTGGCCGGGTTTACCACTTCGACGCCGTAGAGGTTGTACAGCGCCGGGTCGCCCTGCACCAGTATGACGAGCTGTATCGTGCCTTCCCTGGTCACGTAGGTCGCGCGATCGCTCAGGGTGTAGGCGTTCTTCTGGTTTGCTATCGTGAGCGTCTCGCCCATGCCCTGGCCGGTAACGACGTACCAGGGCTGCCCCTTGGGGTCTATGCGCGCTTCGGCCCAGATCTTTATCTCCGCGGCGTTGGTGCCTGACGCGTCGCCCCGGCTCACGAACACCGTTTTCCCGGCCGCCCCCGCCGCGGCGATTCTTTTGAAAGCGTCGACCGCGCTCTTGTCTCCCTTTATGCCCGCCGGGTCAGCCGCCGGTCCGATGACGATGAAGTCGTTGTACATGACCTGCACCCGCTGGAAACCGAAGCCGGCCTTTACGAACGCCTCCTCGGCGGCGAGCGCGTGCACCAGCACCACGTCCGCGTCGCCCCTCTCGCCCATCTTGAGCGCCTCGCCGGTGCCGACCGCGATCGTCTTCGTATTATGGTTGAACTGCTTGTCGAACGTGGGCAGCAGGTAGTGCAGCAGGCCGGAATCCTCGGTGCTCGTCGTGGTCGCGAGGATAACTTTGGTGGGCTTGCTCTGCGAGCAGCCCGTCACCCCCAGCGCGCAGAACGCGATCAGCACCGCGATCGCCACCACGGCCGACGACTTCATCAGTCTCTTCATCAGTTCACCCCATTCGTTCGCACATGAAAATGCCCGCCTCGGGAGAGGCAGGCACAGTTGCGCGCCGCTCTCCTTTCCAAGCACGGGAGGCGGGGCGGTTTCCCACCCGGCCCGTCGCCCTGGGGCCGTGGCTCGCGCTTTAGGCCCTTCGGGTCGGAGGCGTTATTTCGTCATGCGATTATAGTACAGAAAGGGTTTATTGACGCGCCATGCCGCTCGCTCAGGCGCTCTTGCGGGCGACGTGCTGCCCCGACTCCGTACCGGCCATCTGCAGCCTGACCGGCCAGGGCCTGAACGATATCAGGAACGCGGCCGCGGCCGTCAGGATGAAGAACAGGAGCCAGAGCGTGCCGAACTGGTGTCCGAAGCTGGTCAGGGAATCCTTGAACAGCGTCCCGATCCCCAGCTTCAGTGGCAGTATGTCGTTGAACCGCACGTCGAGCATCCCGTAGGCGACGCGCGCGACGCTGACCCAGAACAGCGAGATCGCCACGGCGATGAGGCCGAGCTTCCAGCTGAAGTGCCTGCCTGAGCCGAACACCATCGCCAGTCCCACGGCAAAGCCGATGATCACCGCGAAGATGCCATAATCCTTGTGCAGCCAGAAGGTGATCCCCGTGTACGCGCCGGCCAGGACCAGCCCTGCTCCCAGCGCCCAGAGGATGGCCCTCAGGTACCTGGGGTCTGTCGTCACCTCGCCGTCGTAGTCCATCGGCACCTGCATCGCCACAGGCAGGTTGGCGGGCTCGCGCCTCTTCTTTATCCTGCGCTCCTCTTTGGTGTGCGTGCGCCTCGTCCTCGGAACGAGCTCCTCTTCGGCCGCTCCCGGCTCAGCGGGTGCGACGTCGTCCGTCTTCTTGCCACCGGCCGTAGGGAAGCCTTCGGACGCCATGACCACGGCCTCTCGCTCTTCCGTGCTCATCACCGGCCGCTTGACGACGGGCTTGCGGGTCGCGCGCGAGGCGGGCTTACCGACCGGGACTATCGGTGGAGGAAGACCCTCGACGTGCAGAGGCTCGGCCGGCCTGGCCGGAGGCGCCTGCGCGGGACGCGGCTGCTTCGCGCGTGCCGGCGGCGCCGCGGGCGGAGGTGGCGGTGCCGTTGCTGGTGGCACCACTGTCGGGGGCGCCGGGGGCGCCACGGACGGCTTGTCTCCCCAGAACTCGGCCTTCTCGGCCGGCGTCAGCGACGGCGGCGGAGGCGCGGGCTGCACGGGCGGAGGGACCGAGAGATCCGCGAGCGTCGGGCCCATGGGGACCTCGGCGGGCTTGCGGAGCTTCTTCTCCTTGGGGACCTTCTCCTCTTTGGGAGGCTTGGGCTCCTTGACCTTGACGGGCTTGGGCTCCTTGCGCCCGCCCATCTGGGCGGCGAGGCGCTCGACCGAGGCGCGGTGACAGTCGGGGCAGTAGTGGGCTTCCCGGCTCTCCTTCACGCACTCACGGCAGTAAGGCTGGCCGCACTCCATGCATATCAGGTCGGCTTCCTGTCCGCTGTGGTACTTGCACTCCAAGATCTTTCACCTCTGTAAGGCACCCGCGACGGCGGACCCGGCTGTTCGAGCCGCCGTATTGTGTCTAATTATAGGTTATAACGCTCGAGGACCGCAGAAGGCATTCACATCTATCGGGCGCCCACCGAGTCGGTGCCGCCGCTGCGCGCGTTCCAGTACATCGCACGCTCCACCATTATCGGGCTGGTCGCGGTGATGCTGGTCGAGAACGAGGCCGCGCCCACGTAGCGCGAGGCGTCTATGCTGGTCCTGGAGTGGGCCTTCAGCTCTACGCCCACGGGGACGTCGGTGCCGTTCTCTTTCATGAGCGTCAGCGTCGCGTTGACCGCGGAGTCCGAAGGGTTGTCCAGCAGCAGCCACGTCTCGAAGCCGTAGTCCGTGCACCCCTCGGCCAGGTACCAGGTCGTGCCCGGCCCCGGCGAGCCGATGGTGCAGTGACCCGCGGTCCTCGCGTTCCAGTACATGCTCCTCTCGCAGACTACCGGCACGTCCGACGTCACCTGGGTGGAGACGTCCGCGACCCCGACCTCGTCGGCCAGGTTGACCGTGTAGCGGGAGTTGCCCTTCACCTGATAGGTGCGCTGCACCGTCTCGCCGTTGCCCTTGCGGTAGGAGGCCGTCACGCGCCCCGCCTTCGGGCCCGGGTTCTGGATCAGCAGCCAGGTCTCGAAGCCCCAGTCGGTCGAGCCCTCCGACAGAAACCAGGTCAGGGACGGCGCCTTGCAGCCGATCGTCCCGGTCCCGCAACTGCCATGGTACATCGAGCGCTCGGCCACGATGCCCGGAGAAGAGGCGTCCACCTTGATGCTGAAGTCCCTGGCGCCGACGTCGCCGACCGCGTTCACGGTGACGCGCGAGTGCGGGCCTATGTCGTGCTCGCGCGCGGCCGAGGTGCCGTCAGGGAACAGGTAGTTGACCGTCGCCTTGACCTTCGAATCCGACGGGTTGCACAGCAGCACGTAGGTCTCGAAGCCCCAGTCGCTCGAGCCTTCGGCGAAGTACCACTGTGTGGACAGCGAGGTCGTGCCGATGGTGTCGTGGCCCTCGACGCGGTTGTCCCAGTACATCGCACGCTCGCACACCACGGGCCTGTCCGCCTCCACCTGGATGGAGACGTTGGCGCCCGGAGCCACGTCCGCGGCGTTGACGGTAGTGCGGCTGTTGGGGGGCAGGTCGCAGGTCTTGTAAAACTTCTGGCCCGCGTCGTCCATGAAGACGACCTGGGCCCTGGCGGCAACGCCGGTCGGGTTGCCGATGAGCAGCCAGGTCTCGAAGCCGTAGTTGGTGCAGCCCTCGGCGAAGTACCAGTTGGTGTTCGCCGACGGCACGTTATGGTCGACGTAGACGACGATGCTCGCGCTTCCGCTGCGGCCGAAGCCATCGGTCGCCTTCACCGTGAGCGTGTGCGCGCCGTCAGGCACGGCATCGGAGTTCCAGTTGAACGAGTAGGGCGCGCCACTGTCGGACGCCGATTTCTTTCCGTCCACCCAGAGCTCGACCGGCGCGGTGCCACCCTGCTTCTGCACGGTCGCGTTGACGATCACGGCGCCCTTGACCGCGGCGCCCGACGACGGGTCTGTCACGCGGACCGTCGGCCCGCCGCCCGCCTGCACCGTGAACGGGACCTCGTTGGAGGCGTGGGTGTTGACCGAGACCACCAGGTTGCCCGTCGCCGCCCCCGCCGGCACCTGAGCCTTGATCAGAGTGTCGGACCAGGAGCTGTAGCCCGCCGCCGCCACGCCGTTGAAGGTGACCGAGTCGTCCGAGCCCCTGGCCGCCAGGAACCCTGAGCCGTGCACGCTCACCACGTCCCCGACCCGCCCGGCGTTTGGTGACACGGACGTCACGTGCGGCTCCGAGAGAAGGTTGAAAGCCACCACGTCCGAGTGCAGGGGATCGCCCCCGTTGGGGGTGATGACGAGGTTGCCGGTAGTCGCGTTCTGGGGAACGGTGACCCGGACGCAGTTGGGACCCCAGGAATCCTGGGTGCCGGTCGCGCCGACTCCGAACGTCACGGTACCGGCCGGACCGAAGTCCGCGCCCCAGATCCAGAGCTCCTCTCCCCTGTAGACGCCCTCCGCGTGCTGGTAGTCGAACCTGTCGATGGAAGCCTTTTTGTTCCAGGTGACCCCCCAATCGCTCACGTTCGGAGTCTGGAGTTGCTGCAGGTCCGTCGAACTGAGGTTCGCTTGAAGCCTCAAGGCGCGGTGACCGGGTGTGAGGCTTGAAAGGTCGTATGGCAGCGGAGTGGCATCTGAAACCGCTGTTGTTCCGTTCTCATCGAGCACGTCGAACGTCGCGTTGGTCGTTGGTGGGTGCGATGTCGAAGTCGCGCTGAAGTCTCCCCATACGAAAGCCGCGGTCGGGTTGTACCTCACGAGCTTGACCGCCGTGCCGCTTCCGGCAGTGCCGAAGTACGGCTTTCCCAGATTGTCGGTGACGGCCGACGGAACTCCTGCGTTATCGACGGTCAGCGGCCCCTCGTCGATAAACCCGCCCGAAGGAGTCCACTTGAAGAAGTTCCCCTGCGGCCCCGCACAGCCGTAGATCGCATTCGGCGTCCCGGCCATCGCCGTGACTCCCTGGCCGGCAAGCGAGGTCGGCCAACCGGACACCGGCGTCAAAATCGGCGTGTACGACGGTGGGGGGCCGATCGTGACTTGAACGATCCCGCCGGCCGGGCCGGTGCCACAGAACAACCCGCCTCCAGGGCCGACAACCATCGACACGGCACTGTTCTCCGTCCCGAAGACAGAATCCCAGGTGCCCGGCGCTTTGAAGACCGTGGCTGACCCATGCGTTCCGGGCTCCGCACCCGTCACCCCGTAGACGGTTCCACCAAAGTTGATCAACGAGGTGATGCGGCTGGGACTCTGGCCATACCCCCGTATCAGCCTGAACTCCGTGCCATCGTAGGTATACAACTGGCCCTGGTCGCCGTTGTCGCCCGTGCCCAGGTAGATCTTGCCGTCGGGTCCGGCCGTGATCGCGAAGATCCCTCTGGCGGCGCTCCCGTTAGGCACGCCGATATCGACGATCACCGCACCGGCATCGAGCGGGTCGAATCGCATCAGGTGTGCTGGAACGGACGAACTGCCAGTGCCGATATAGACCTTGCCGTCGGACCCAGGCGCCAGCGACAGGATCCTGTCCTGGCCCAGCCCACCCCCGGGCAGGTCGTACGCGATAGTCTGGTCTGTCGCGACACTATACCTGTAAAGCTTGGTTGTACCGCCGCTGTTCACCGTTCCGGCGTAGATCTCGTTCGACCCCGCGGGCGCGGCGCACAGAGCGGTGATTCCCTGGCCGGCGAAGCCCGATAGTAGCGGTGGTGTAAGCTCGGTCACGCCGGGGTCGATGACCGTCGATGTGGCAGTATTGCCCGTACCGGTCTTGTAGGGCTCCACCTTGAACAGCCGGCCTGCGGACCGATCGCTGCCGAGGTCGTACCCCTTCGTGCCGCCGTAGGTCACGTAACCGGCGCCAACCGCCAGGCAGGGGATGGATTCGTTATCACCGACCGTGGAAACGTCGATCGCGCGGGTCGTTCGAAGCCCCGGATCATAACTGGCGACGTGTCCGCCCTTGAGGGCGCTGTGCTCTCCCGTGCCGAAAAGAAGAGTGTTGTCAGGCCCTATCGCCTGGCTCAACACTGTTGTGCCCGGAGCGACAGGCTTGGTCGGGGTCGTGGGCGCATAGCTGACGGAAGGATCGAAAGAGAAGGTGAAGCCGTCGTTCTGCCCGCAGTACACTCTCCCGCCCAGCTGCTCCACGCAGTTGATGGAAGGGTCGGTCGCGTGTATGTCTGTGGATGGCGGCGCCTCACCTAGCACCCGGATATCGCTGCCGTCAGGCGCGCACGAGAATACGTGAGCAATATCCGTGGCCTTCGGCTTCAATGTACCACCATATACGCGGCCGCCATAAAAGGTCATGCTCCGCCCGCACTCGCCGGCGAACGGGAGGTTGCCCCTGTCGGTGAAAGCTGAGCCGCTGTAAGAGAATATACTTCCAGTGTGTCCCTCGGCGTTCATCCAGGTGGCTCCGACGAGGGTGCCGGGCGTCGTCTCCACCAGCGAGGAGATTCCCCAGTTGTTGTCAGGGCTCGTCGGCCTTCCCTTGTCGACGAACCTGCGTGCGGCAAGGTCAAACGTGAAAAGGTGGCCACCGTCGGGGTTGTGAAGCTCCTCTGTACCGCCGTAAGTAGAGCCATACACCGTGCCGTCCTGAGCCACGATGATGTCCTCGATCTCGCGCTCTCCGTCGATAGGCCTTCCGCAGTCGAGCACCTCGCCCGTCACCGGGTCTATCACCAGGAAGTGGGCATTCTGGTAAGTGCCGGCGTAGTAGACGTTGCGGCCGGCGTAGGAGTCGTACGTCATGCACCATACCATGATCTGCTTTTTGACCTGCTGGCCGCGGTCGCCCAGGTTGGTGCTGTCGTGTGCGTACAGATGGCCCCCTGAGCTTCCGATCCAGATCGATGAGGTGACGTTACTCGTTTCAGGGGTATAGCACAGCGCGCCGGGCGCCGTGCCGTCCGGGACCGCGCCCTGATCGTGTAACGCCGTATCGTAGATGTAGATGTGGTTGCCATTCGTGCCGATCACTACCCCCTGGGCGCCTGGGGCCATGCTTATGACCGGGTCCGGGATCTGGTCGGTGACCAGCGACGTGGAGATCCCGTCCCACTTGTAGATCTTTCCGCTCTGGTGTCCTATGTAGACGGAGTTTCCGAAGACGGCCGCCGCGTTCACCGCGTACGTATCGGCCGGCGTGTCTTCGACCGGTATGAGTGTGGCGCCGTCGAGGTGGTAGAGCTTCCCATCTGCGGCACCGGCATACTCGCCGGTCGGAGCCCCCGAACCAGCGGGCTTGAACGCCAGGTCTTTGATTGGCGAATCTCCAGGAGTGGTAGCTAGCAGGTTGCCCGTCAGCCCGTTCATCAAGCGCCCGTCCGAAAGACCGGCGTAGATAGTTGAGCTGTCGTGGTTCAGCGAATTAATAGCAGCACCGAAGCTCCGGTCCGTCGTGAACACGCCGCCTTCTTCGTGAAACGAACAGAAATCACCGTTGGCAAGACCGAGCAACACTACCCCCTGGTTACCTGTTGGCAGATAGTCTATGTCGTTCACCGCCTGACCTGGTTCTGGCGCGCCGAGGTCAGTGAAGTTGCCAGGTGAGTCATACGTATATAGCTTCTCGCCTTTGGAGAGGTAAAGCTTCTTGCTGCCAATCGTTACGCCCGTCACGGCCGCAGCGCCCGCGGGCCCTCCGTGGTCCTCGTAGACGTCGAAGGCCCACCTGAAGAGCCTGCCCGTAGAACCGGAAGTGCTGTTGCCGGTTCCCCCGTAGAGCACGTTGCCCGAGGTGACGGCCATTGCGTTGACCGGCTTGCCGCCGCAGTTGGGCACCGTGCCCTCCGGGCTCCAAACGGCCGAGTAGCTCCAGACCTCGCCTTCGGCCATTCCCGCGAACACGACCCCGGAGCGCACGGCCAGCGACACGATAGCTCCACCGCTGCCGGGGCTCAGCAGGTCGGTGAAAGTAGGCCCGCCGTCGTAGCTGTGGAGGTGTCCGTCGGCGGTCCCTATATACAGCGTTGTCCCCGAGACCGCCAGGGCATTGACCGGTGAGTCCAGGCGGGCCGCGTCGTTTAGCTCGTGGAATGACCCGTCGTACCTGAAGACCCTGTTGTTGTTGAAGCCGATGTAGAGCTGGCCACTCATGACCGCCATCGCGGCCGGTGCGCTCGAGCCCGCGGGCTGGCCCAGATCCGAGTGGGTCCTGTCTTCTCCCGCTGCGTAGCTGTATATATGACCGCTATCGGTGCCCGCGTAGACTAGCCCGCCCATGAATGCAACGGACATTATCGAGTGATCGATCTCGGGGGTTCCCTTGTCAACGCACATCTTGCCTGTGTCTAGTGTGTCGAAGGAGAAGACGTGACCTTCGGCCGCGATACCACCGGTACCACCGTAGATGAACTGCGAACCATCATAAGCGAGGGCAGTGACCTGCGTCTCATTGCCCCCTATGGCCTGCCCCCTGCTGTTGGATACTCCGTAGTGTGAGGGGCCCTGGAAAGCTTCCTGGTATAGCTCCTCCGTGCTGTAGCGGACGAGGTGTCCTTTCTCGCCGGTGCCGGTGTACACGTCACGATGTCTCGGCCCGTGATCAACAAACACCATGGAATACACAGCGCGCTCACCCGGCACCCCCTCGCCCAGATCCTGCGCCTGGCCCTCGGCGAGCTTCAGCGACCCGCCCGATATCTTGGTGCCGTCCGTGGTCGCAATGCGTCTGGCGGTGGCGAAGTCGTCCCTCCAGGTGCCTCCCGCGCCGGCCGCGGAGGCCCCGAGCGGGAGCGCAAGCGCGACGAGCGCCACGACGGCGGCCGCGATAACACTCGCGGCGAACCGAGTCCTGGGGCGCTTGCTGGAACTGGATGCTGTCATATCTCTAACCGTAGGTGTTGCCGGTTTCCGCTGCACTGATCGAAGTCATACAACCCTTATGATTTACAAGCGGGAACCAGGTTCCCGCTTGTAAATCACGCTATAGGCCTATGCACTTTACTCAGGTTACTACAATAGGTAGTAGATGGAACTGTCGTCCCCATACTACATGATGTGTCAACCGGACACAAGTGCATAGGCCTATCACGCTATTGTTGCTGCCCTCGCTGCTAGGGCGCATCCACCGCCGCGGCATACCTGAACACGCCATACATGTACGGGTCGCTCAGCATGCTGTTGTTGCTCCAGCACTTCATCGTGACCATCGCCAGCGCGCTGTTCAGGCCCGCCAGGTTCAACTGCCCAACCAGGAAGTTGACGCTGCTGGAATCGGCCAGAGCTATCATCAGTTGCCTGGACATCTCAATCGCGCCCGGCGTGTCCAGGGCATCCGCAACGTTCTTCAACACCACGTTGGTGTGGGTCACCGGGATCGCGGGACCATCATAGACTAGCAATAGTTTCACCAGAATTACATAACGTATGCAAGCACTCTCCGGATACTATTGGAGTACCAACGCGGTCCGCTCACACGCCCGAGATTATCGGCAACAGCACCAGTCTACTTGAAAAGCAGCGGGGTGCGCGCGGCTCCGCACCGATGTTGACTCGATCTGCCTGCTCTGCTAAACTGCTGTTGCTTGTACTGGTCACCATTTGCGACGCCACGCTTCGACCTCGAGGTTCCCGTGCCGTCACCGCTATCTCGCACAACCCGATCCCACTCACCGGATCCGTCAGAATCGCCCGGCGGCACGATCGTCGCGCTGCACGGCGCCAAGGGCGGCGTAGGCACCACGATGCTCGCCGCGGAGCTGGCCTGCCTTCTGGCGTCCTCCGGGCAGAGCGTGCTCGCGGTGGACGCGGACATGCAGAGGGGGTCGCTCCACTACCGCCTCGACGTTCCCGTCGGGCGCGCCACGTTCTCTGTCGCGGACGTTCTGCCGGTGCTCGACGACCTTTCGCCCGACCTCCTCCATGGCGCTCTCACGGAGAGCTCGTCCGGGGCGTGGCTGCTGCCCGCGCCACCCGTGTTCGACGAGGGATGCCGGCCGGGAAGAGATCTCGGCGCCCGGCTCGCCCTGTCACTGCGCTCCTCCTTCGAGTTCATCGTCCTGGACACCAGAGCCGCTTTCGACGACCTGACCCTGGGCCTGCTCGCTGCCGCGGACGCGGTCCTGCTCGTCGTCACACCCGAGCTGGCGTGCCTGGGCGCGGCAAAACGCGCTCTCGGCGTAATGCGTCAGCAGTGCTCGGGCCACATCGAACTGGTGGTGAACCGCTCGCTGGGGCAGGGTGACCTGGTGGACCTGGACGAGATCTCGTCGTTCCTGGGCTCGCGGGCGCTGCGCGTGCTGCCCGAGGACACGACCCGCTGCCGGCGCCTGGGTGACGAATGCAGGCCGATATGCTCCGAGCGCTCGGCGCTCGCGCGCGAGATCCATGGCCTTGCGCGCTCTCTTTTCGGGTGAGGACCTGCAATCGTTGCGCCGT
>Ga0066793_10000278_pt1 | contig 19172 bp, 16 predicted proteins | sample PersoiDNA2013189_FD_83876 | JGI IMG/M metagenome (GOLD analysis project Ga0066793, IMG submission 83876) | Permafrost soil microbial communities from the Arctic, to analyse light accelerated degradation of dissolved organic matter (DOM) -... | ecosystem: Environmental > Terrestrial > Soil >... | reverse complement strand
CGCAGGTCTTGCACCCCAGGTCGATCCCGACATAGAGTTTTCTCATCGGACGCCTCCCTTCTGCTTGGCCAATGCTTACACCTAGCATAGTGGGGCGTCCGTCTTTTATTAATCCAAGAGGGCACTTGAGAGGACCGCCGCCAGTTCCGGAACTGTGTCCCGCTTCGAGACGGACATCCTCACCCAGGACGAGAACATAGACGCGCTCGCCACCCTCAACAGCGCATGGGTAGAAAAAGCCGTGTCGCGCTCATTTGCGAAGAAAGTGATACTGGACATAGACAGCTCGGAGTCGCCGGTCCACGGAAACCAGGAGGGCAGCGCCTACAACGGCTTCTTTGAATCGACCTGCTATCATCCCCTGTTCTGTTTCAACAACTACGGTGACTGCGAGGGGGCGGTGCTGCGTCCAGGCAACGTCCACTCCTCCGACGGCTGGAAAGAGTTCCTCTCCCCCATCGTGGACAGGTACAGGGAGATGGACAAGAAGCTCTACCTGCGGGGGGACGCCGCTTTCGCCTCGCCGGACATCTACGAATACCTGGAGGGGAAAGGAATCCTCTATGCCATCAGGCTCAAGGCGAACAACAACCTCTACCGGGAGATAGACCACCTGATGACCCGACCGGTGGGAAGGCCCTCCAGAAAGCCGAAGGTATTCTTCCATGCATTTTCCTACCGGGCGGCATCATGGAAGAAGTCCCGCCGGGTCATAGCCAAGGTGGAGTGGCACGAGGGCGAGCTTCTCCCCCGAATCGGTTTCATCGTCACCAACATGACCTCCTCACCGGAAGCCGTCGTCCATTTCTACAACCACAGAAGCACGTGCGAGCAATACATCCGGGAAGGCAAGTACGCCCTCACCTGGACGAGGCTCTCCTGCTCTCGGTTCTCCTCCAACCGGGTACGCCTCGCCCTGTTCGTGCTAGCGTACAACCTCGGCAACTTCATGAGAAGGTTCGCGCTCCCGACTGAGGTCTCCCACTGGTCGCTTACCAGCATTCAACTGAAGCTTGTGAAGATCGGCGCAAAGATAGTCTCTCCCATTCAAGGATGACCGTATTCCAGTGTGCCGAGGTCGCTGTTCCGGAAAAGCTGTTCCGGTCCATGCTGTCGAGAATTCACCGCCTGGGCAGGGCCTGCGCGAGAGCACCGGCCTTGAGCTTATGAAAGAGATAGAAAAGCAGGGTGGATTCAAACGCGGGATAACTGTCCCCGGATGACGGAAAAACACGAGGCCTGGAGGGAAGATGCAAGAGTTGGAGGCCTTGAAGGCGGCGGTACCGGGTTTCATGCGCCGGAAAGGACGTTCTGGTAGTAGAATATCAGCGTTGGAGGCGGCATATGAGGAATACCGGTTAACTGTGTCTCCCCAGACTGGTCTTGAGTATAGGATTATTGTACCGTCTTCTGCTTCGGTTTCGGCCCACGCTTTTCTTGATGGGAAGCCTACGCCATGTCTGTGCCTAGCGGCCAGCGAGCATGCGGTAAATGCCGGTTTAGAGGTTTAGAGTTGCATATCGCTTCTCAAGAATCGCCACCACTCTTTTAGCAGCCTCACTCGGTTTTTCATGTTCCCAAATTCGTACTACCGTCCAGCCGGCTCTGCCCAATCGATCATCCGTCTCTCTGTCACGCAAAACATTTGATGCTAGCTTCTGCTGCCACCATTTGGAGTTTTGCTTAGGCATGGTTCCATGTTTGGGACATGAGTGCCAAAAGCAACCATCCACGAAGATCGCCACCTTAACCCTCGGGAATGCGATATCTGCTCGGGTTTTCATACCAGGGATAGGTATCATGTCTGTGCGAAACCGGTATCCCATTTTATGTAGGCATGCGCGCAGCTCTATTTCAGGTTTGGTATCCCTTTGCTTTTGTGACTTCATTCGAGCCAGTGCGCTCGGACTTGATGCTGGCGGACTTGCCTCAGAGCCTCTGCTTCCTTTCTCTTTATTGAGCACAAGTCTTCACTTTTTTAGCAGTTCTTATCAATGAATAAGTCCAAGACCGATTCGATAACCTGAACCTCGTTGCCGTGTACGAGAACTCCGAGTTCCAGATTCCGGCCAGCTAAGCCGGCAGCTGTGATATTGGCACTGCCAATATAGGCCATGGTACCGTCCACAACCATCACTTTTAGATGAGCGAACGGGGCATCGTTAACAACATGTACAAGGTGAAACATTTCTGGGTTTCCACGCTCAGCTATTGCGTCGGTCAACGACGCTATTGCCCCTTCAGCTGGCGCCCAGGATTGCGGATTGAACAGCTCAACATTTACATCTCTATCCGTCGCTGACACGATCGCATCGACGAGAAACCCCATTCCAGAAGTGTCTAAGTATGGCGCTATCAACCTAATTCTATTGGTAGCATTTGAAGCCATTCCTATCATTGTTTCCCCAGTAGTGCGTCTAAGTCCCGGGGGCAACTGGACACCTTGAGGAAGACTTGCCACTGCTTCCCAAAGCCTATCTACAGTTGATGATCGCCGGCCCATGACCCATCCTGCACCCTCAGCACAAATCAATTCCAATGGCATTCGTTCAGAAGGCAGACTTCGTCTTAGCGAGGGAACAAGATCGGGGTCAACTCCTATTGAGCGCGCCAAATCAATGTCAACTTCATTTGATGCCAGGAGTTCGACTAGAATCTTTGCCGCTGCAACAGGATCTTCTGTATAGAAAAGCGCACCCCCTACTAACTCAGCTTCTTTCACGACTGCCCTCCAAGAACCCTTCGGTTTCTCCGCTTACATCACCAAAGAGTACGCTTCTATCAAGAAACTGATTGAACCATCGACAAGAGGGCTCTCCAAGATGCAAGCATGCCATACAGGCGCCTCCTCCGGTTCTGCAACCAGGATCTAATGGACACCTGGCTTCACCGTGTACGAACTCATTGAGTAGCCGGTGCAGGCTCGTCTCAAACACTGCTTGAAGCGACCCGAGAACAAATTCACCCCTAGCAGATGCATAAATGATGAAAGACAAATGGTGTGGTAATAGGTATTCCGAAAGCCCATCTCGTTCTACCCCAGCATTGGCCGCCAAAACCCTTATGAGGCGGTGCGTATAAGAATGCAATAGCGTAAGCATCGCATTTCCCATCGGCTGGGGGTTATCTTCAGTAGGTCTAGGAATTTCAACCGATCGCAGAATTGCCAAACGTGCCTCTCGCTTATTCTCAGTAGAAGGTAGATCGAATCCCTGTCTCTGAAGCCACTTCAATACATCAACGGGGTTTAACTGAATAAGTATGGCTTCAGTGTGATTCAGAGTGCCATAAGCACGAAGTCGGCCGCGTTCACGAAAGGCAACAAGAGTAGTCTCTGCAGGTTCACTTCCTCGTCGAGTATATCCGAAAGCCAACGTAGCAACGGGAAAGTTCGTGAGCAATTCGACATTCTCCAAAAGTGCTTCTGTAGTCGCTTCTCGATAAGCAGACTCATACAGTGTTCTAAGAGGTGGCGTTGTGTTCTCTACCATATCAGCTATCTGGACTCTTCCCTGATCAAGTGCAGATGCGAGACTAAGAGCTTCTTCTTGAGCACGTTCACGAACCATTGGAGGAAGGTCGATATCCCCGTCCTCTGAACCGCGTTCGGCTTCACCGCGCTCAACTGCTTGTTTAGCCAGGTCCTGAGCAGTTTCTGGACTAAGGTTCAGTCTTAAGAAAGAATCAACAAGACTCTCGTAAGTTGGGCCGCCTTCCAGAAGACCTCTTCCAGCCAGACCGCCAAGCACCCATTCCAGAGCCCTGGCCCCACCCCCCGAAGCTCTTAGTCTTGCCGCCGCAGCAGGATCTGGCGGATTGACTATTACCGCATAGTGAGGCGAAAATACTGCCCCTGCACGATGAACGTTTATTGCCATTCCGCCTGGCTCTCCACATGCACAAGGCTGGTATGGAAACCCTTTTGAAAGTTGCTGACCACATTCTGGGCAGTAAAAGTACATTTCGCGCGCTGTCGCTGTACCGGGCAAGCGAACAGCCACCGCATTATGAGTTGGGCACCTTCGCAGAATCGGTTCTCGGAGAGCTCCACAAGAATGATATGCAACGTGTTGCATCTGGGTAATTGCTGTCGAGCCACATCGGCAACTAACCACTCTATCCGTTGTCAAACGGCCACATGCCCTACAACGCCACTGTTGCGGAAACTGGTCCACAAGAACCCCACGGTCTTTGTTTACCTGCACCACTTCAACTGGAGTGCCGCTTCGTAGCTCGCTGTCAATACCTGCATCATTACCGTGTAGGACCCAAGGTGCAACTGCCTCTAGGAGAGCCGAATGAACAGCCGCTTGGTCCAAATTCAATTTATCCGGATCTCTCCATTCTGCTACCCGCCATACTTGCCCTTCGAGGTCTACTGTTTGCGAAGGCAACAATCCGAACAGAATTTGAGAGATTCCTCTTTCTACTTTCATTATTATCTCCGCCTTGAGTAAACAGGGACTTGTTCTTCAACGTCTCTGAGAGAACGCATAGGTCCTCCCGTTGGAAACAGATCCGATACCCATTGCGCAGAACTCGCTGGATCATTCAAGTTTCTATAGAACCGTCTCATGTAATCCTCTAGGTCGTTTCTGAGGTTCTCGTCCAATGGGCCCAAGAAGTCCAGGAGTCGAATAATTGCTTCCAACTCATCGCCTTCAGTAATTGGCAGTGCGGAAAATGCCTGGCGAACTCGAGCGGGCAACGTGAGCTGTTTTAGCCCTCCTGCAAGAGCTGTAGGCTCGTGAATACCATAAAGACGCCCTTGCTCAATACCGGCAAAAGTCAATTCAAGTACACGGCGGCTCTTTGCTGTTATTGGCACTGGATCAACTAATCGGTCCATGTGATTGATGAATGAAGGAAACACAGAAAAGACCCGCGCATCACGTTCTCGACCGATTTTGTGCAAGACCATTACAAGGCCCGGGTACTTTCGGCCCACCCTAGATGTCGTTTGAATGAACTCAGCCGTCGACAGCGGCAGGCCAAGCATTATCATTACATTAAGCCGGTCGATATCTACACCATGCGACAACATAGAGGATGCTGCAACTATATGAATTCTCTCGTCGAATTCAGACTCAGGTTTGACCAAGCGCTCAAGGATGGCCCTTACGTCATCTAGGGGAGTTCGGCCTACTAGAGTCTCAGTATTAAGCCTTTCGATTGGAACCTGTGAATCAGCTGAACGCGCGGCTGCTTCAACGTCCTTTAAGGTCGAACCATATATGACCTCAACCCCATATGCCCAAACAAGCGCTAGTATTACTTCTTCAGGCACAAGAGCTTCTTCAGCAACTAGGGCAGGTTCAGCCAATGCTCTTCGAATTGCATTTTGAAATGTCTCGGTCAATTGATCATTGGCATACTCTAGCGTCAAGCCCCGAGGGGCAAAAGCGACGTAACGTCTTGCCGCACGATCCGAATCCTGAGTCCAGAAAGAACGACTCGCAAGCGGACCTTGAATCGGAAACATCCTTCCCTCACGTCGATACAAAGCTCTTACTTGTTGATTGTGCCCTTTGAGGGTTGCCGACGAGGCGATAAGCTTTGGTTTACTTCCCCAGTGTTCCTGAAGAGCATCTAACAAGGCTTCATAATGGGTATCAATTGAACCCAAACTGTCGCGCAGGAGATGAAGTTCATCCTGCATGCGAATGGTCGGAGCAAAGCGAGATGGATCTTGTTCTATATCTAGAGAACGACCAGTGCAACCGGGGAATAGGCACCCAGTTGGGTTCTTGCTACGTGGGGCATATGTAAAGCCATGTCCTTTGCTACATCTTCCTGAAGGTGGGCCATAGAAACCTCTCATAGCTGCTTGGATTGATATGCTAGCAGCTTTGTCGAGGGTTCCCAGCACTACGGTTGGTAGCCATCGGTAAATCTCATCATCAACTATTCGGAAAGGAAGAGGTCGGCCATGCCAAGGGCACCCTTCTGATTTGCAGACATGATCAAGCGCCCATCGGTTCTTATCAAACTGCATCTCCAACTCCTCGGACCCACAAAAGGGGCAGCTCATAAGAACGCGAAATCTTTCTGGCATGTGAGGATCATCGGGATCAAGGTCACCTGGCCGTGGAGAAGCAAGTATCCGGTTGGGACTTCCAGCCTCACCAACCAAGAAGCCAAGGGAGAATGGACTGCCCTTGATTCCTTCCCTTGTTCTTACAAGTTCAGCAGCAGCCAGAACGTCCGCGAAACGTTGCGTTTGTTGTAGAGAGAGCATTCTGAGTGGAAAGCGGCCCCATGAAGTTATGCCGTCGACTTTTCCAGAGAGCCTATCGTGAAAAGCTGCAGTTAGCGTATAGAGAAGGTAAGTTTCGGTCTTACCGCCACCTGTCGCAAACCAAAGAGTATCAACAAAAGAGCGTTCCTCGTCCTGGGTCGTAGTCGAAAGCGCAGCTAGGTTGGCTAAGACGAATCCGAGTTGAAATGGACGCCAGGCATGATGCACAACCATTGGCGCTTCCTCAAATGATCTGTTAGCAAGAGCGAAAGCCCTGCGAAGCAGGTCATCATTCTCTATCAGTTCCAGACCCTGTTCGACTCGCCCAACTTCAACCCATGCACTTTCGGCTTCCTTCTGTGCCTGCTCCAACATATGGTCATCCCAGTCCTCATCAACCTGCCGATTCTCGAGAACCTCTTCATTCCACATTGTCTCGGTCCATTTACGAAGTGACTGGACGAGGCTCTCGAGTGAACCTATGGGATCAGCTGAAATAGAAGCGAAGGAGTAATCCGGCACAGTTCCAAGGAGAGCCTCATCCCAGTAATCAGGGCGTTGTTTTTGAAACATGGCGTAGTCGGACATCGCAAAGACAGAGTTGGAGAGGCTCTCGACACCACCGTTTATACCATACGCTTCTACTCTTCTGTCATATCGGAAAGAATCCGGAAGGTTATCCATTAGAAAGTACTCGGTAGGTCCAACATCAGCCTCTAGCTCTACCTCGTAGATGTTTGTATCCCATCCATTGACTTCAATTGGAGATACGTTTACTAGTGTCAAGGCAAGCTGAGGGCCTTCTTTTCCTGCTTCTATTTCGGCATGCACTTCAGCAGCCAGGTCGACCGCACCCACTCCTGTCAGCGCTTGTGATATCTCCTCATGGCCTGCGACCTCCATTTGACCAACCCGCTCGGGTAGCTTCAATTCTAATTCGGCTTCTACGCGATCCGTTTTCACCCACTTGTCCTCATCTGGGTCATCTCCAGCATCTTCAATTTCTCTCCATGCCACTATCCCAATACGACAGCGTATTAGGCGGCCATCGAGTTGTGTGGGTCGAACGCGAAAGCCACATTCACACGGCTCCAGTCTTTCTGCTCTCTCGCCGAGGCGACTTTCTTGAATGCGTTCCTCAGGAGCAAGGCGACCCAGCCAGAAGCGGCCGATAGGGGCCACGGCAAGCTGCTGGTGTCTATCTCCGCGTGCTTCTATTGTTATCTCGTTAAGAAGCCAAGCAACAAAACTTTGTGAGTATTCTTGTGGAATCTCCATAGAGAACTCTCCTTATCAATCGCGCAAGTGCCCAACCTCGGTCAAGGGAACTTGTTCCAAGCACTCCCGGACCTCAATGACTCTCGCTTCTAGGACAAGGTCCCTCAAGTCAGCAAGCGATAGTCCGGTTTCCTGGTCAACCCTTAGAGCATCGGGGGACTCAATGGAAATCCGTGACGCTGTGACAAGCGCTCGACCAGCAGCTCGACGAAAACCTCTCCACCTCTGAACCCCGGTGAAAAGCTCCCTCAGTCTGAGACTGGACATATCGAGACTGAGAACATCATTTAGTCGTTTGAGATCATCGAAGTCTCTCGGGGCCATTGGTCCGTCTTCGTCAACATAGCGACAAGCAGTATGATATGTTTTTTCGAAACCCATAGCGCACAAGCGTTTATACAGCTCACTATAAGTCATACCTGTTTTCAAGAAGGCGCTTTGTATTTGTGCTCGAAATCCCCTAATCATAAGGTTTGCAGCCAGCAAATCCGGTCGTTCTTGTTTCAGCCGCTCTGATAATGCCTCGAGCAATCCTAGACGGCCGCCACGTCGATCTACTATCAGAAATGAACCTGGCTGTAGCGCCTCAGCTCTACACGTTACGATTTCGTCTTCTTTCCTGATATCTACAAGCCGCGTCCGAGGCAACAGAATCGACCCGTTGTCAGTAATAATCTCAACAGCATCAACAGCCCCATGCCAAGCAGAATCGCTTGCTTGCTCTGCAATTGATTCCTCGATTCCCTCTTCTCCCACAATTAAGGGGACAGAAGACAACAAGGGTTGCAGCGCCTCAAACGAATCTATTTCTGGCTCTGTCTCGCGAGCATCAACCACTGTTATTTCATTTTCAACAACTGGCAGGTCAGGCGGAAATGGCGGAACGTATCCAATGAGTTCCTCTAATACACATGACCTCATTTCAGTGCAGCCGAACCGGGCTCGTGCCTCATGGAGTTTTTCCAATGCTTTTCTACCTAACAAAGCGTCCAAATCACCAAGCACCAGTATGTGAACGTCTGGGCTCAACCCCGAATCATACTGATGCCACTCCCAAGGCGCAGGTGTTCCTACCACAACCACATGGTCCCATGTTCCTTCATGGTGAAGTCGCTTCTGGGCTAAAACGTGAGCCGAGCCAAGTTTGGCAAGTCCCGGGTCGCCGCTGTTTGCAGCAATCAATGCACGAGCGGCTGTTTGACTTCTAACGACCACTAACGTGTTTGCATCAGATGCAGCAGCCAAAAGCTCTTTCGCGAATGGGTTTGCCTCCTCCAAGATAGCGCGGAGGTCACCCATGTCGCTGGCAACGATATCAGCGATCTCTTTTTGGTCACCGTCTAACGTTGTGCCCCAAGCCGCTATCTCCGGTTCGAAAGTCCTTGTCGCTCTAGCGGCGAAGGGGGGCAGTCCGGCGAATCTATCGAACTCAGATGGCCTGCAGGGTAGCGAAGTGAGCGTAGTGACATGGTGCCATGCCACCTTTATGCCTTTCATTATGGCCGGCGAATTCGATTTTCCTGCGTAATCATTCAGTGTTCTGAGGTCATCTCTGAGCCGCTTGACAATCTTCTCAGCCTCTTCATTATGAGCAGCATGGATCTTAGTCCTAATTCCAGCTGCCATCGTCGTCAATCGATCTGCAGCTACCGAGAACGGTACTGAATTTTGTCGGTCAGTTTCGGAAATGTTCTCCATTGCCGCCAAGTCCTCTTCTGCCCATCCCCATATGAGCTCTCCACCGTCAGCGAGCCGCCCGAGCTCCGAATCACCTGGGTCTGCGAATATCCTTATAGTGGATACTTCTGGCGTTGCCCGAACATGACCGGCAAGGTGATCAACGATCACTACATCTACCGGCCATTGTGCGAATCTACTTCCTATCAATGCCCCTCGAAATGAGCGACCGCCCATCGGGCTTTCTCCATTCGGTCCAGCCCGAAAACATGGGAATACCTCACTGATACGCGCTTGTGCGCCGACAGTGGAAATCTTCAGCTGGTCCCAGAGGCGTGATGCGCTGACGGTGTCAGATGTGACGATTCCGACAGATTGAGAGCGCTCATTTCGAATGAATTTTTGTAGGAGTATTTCACCTGCGAGAAGTACTGACACCTCACCCGCTGGGGCCGGGTATACGAAGGTTACGTTACGACGCCGCTTCAAGGCAATGTCGACAAGGGCAAGTACGGTTTCGTCAACCGAGGAGAGTGCAACACGGACTGATCCACTGCTGGTCTGGCGCACTAGTCGGCCCTCTCGCCCAATCGAAACAAGACTGCCGGGTTCTTCTTGGTCCACAAGGGCCAAGTCCCATGGTTCATTCGCTTGTCCAATCGGCATCATGTTATCTGCCAGCTGACTCAGCTCCACACATGGGAATCGTATGCGCTATCCAGATATGCGCGCTTCTTTAGAGACCCCGCCTTCCATTTCATCTGCTCCCCCAGATAAGCAAATGGGCTCGGCCATGTTGATATCCTACGGCCTCCGTGTGACAGTTCAGCGAGGTATTCTGAAGAGCTTATCAACCTAATGTTGGCAAAATGTTGGCATTTCCCCGAATTGCCCCTTTTTTGACTGCCGCTTTCCAATCCAGCCTATAGGCTCTAAACCGCTTAAACAAGGGAATGGTGGCGGAGGGAGTGGGATTCGAACCCACGGAAGACATTACTGCCCTCAACGGTTTTCAAGACCGCCGCATCCAGAAAACGTTCCTCCGAGATTAAGCGTCCCCTGATTATCTATAACTGCTCTTTCCTTCCAAGAATCCTATCGATTGAAACCTCTTCCGATTCTCGCGTCTTAAGGAAGTCCCTTACCAAAGCTGCTTCTCGGGCTTTGTTGTGAATGCACCGTGATTTGTAAGTGGCACGCAGAGCTTGTGCAACATCGATATCCAATGCCCTGGCTATCGCGTATGCCACTTCATACGTTGCCTGCCGCTTCCCCTTTTCTAGGAAGTTGATTAGTGTCTTGGAGACTTGTACATCCTGCTCGAGAGCGATCTTTTCCTCAAGCTCCCGGACCGTAAGCCCTTTCTCTGCTCTTTTTTTTATTACCAGTTCTGGGAAGTCCATTGCCCACCCCAATTTATGTTTACTGTAACTGTTGACATAGGGTGATTTCAACTAGTAAGATGTTTACATCTGTTGTAAACAATGGTATCTGAAGTTCACCTTGGATAGCAGCATCTCAAAGCAACCGTACATGGGTAGAGATGAAGCCAGACTCCCAGAAAAAATTGTGGCTCTCTTCCTCTCCTGTCATAGTAGCGCGACCAATAATGCCTACAGAAAAGACCTCGCCACACTAGCAGACTTCTTGGGGCAAGCCAAAGCAGAAGAAGCTGGAATTCAGATTCTTAGTGCTCCCTCTTCAGAGGTGAATCTAGTGGCGGCTACCTGGCAGAGGCAAATGCTGTCCAACGGGCTATCCCCCGCTACGGTCAACCGCAGGATTGCAGCTTTGCGCTCTCTTCTCGCTCTTGGCAGGGCTCTCGGCTCCACTGCTTCCGAGATTCACCTGAGCGACCTTCGCTCTTGTCCCACCAGGGACACGCGAGGCCCTGGCGCGGAAGCTGTCGCCCGCATGGTCACACTTCTCGAGCAGAAGAAGACACCTAAAGCACGCCGAGACCTCGCCATTCTCCGACTTCTCTATGATCTAGGGCTTAGACGCGCAGAGACAGTCTCGATTGACGTAGCTGATGTCAATCTGGATGCTGGGGAGCTCTGGGTCAAGGGGAAGGGTCGGCCTGCAAAGGAGCGATTCAGCCTTCCCGAACCCACATTGGAAGCACTCTCAGCGTGGCTGGAGACCAAAGGTAAGGCACCAGGTCCTCTATTCACTAACTTCGACCGAGCTAGTAAAGGTGGACGACTGAATGCGTCCAGCGTTTACCGAATTGTACGAGACCTAGGGGAACGCGTCGGAGTTCATGCAAGGCCCCACGGAATTAGGCATTCCGCAGTCACCGAGGCGATCAAGCTCGCGGCCCGAGAGGGTTTGGACCTCTCCATAGTGCAAGCATTCTCGCGCCATGCTGATCCGCGGACTCTTTTCCTATACCGGGACGCCGAGGGCGATTCCCAGGCCTCAGTGAGCTCAGCTATAGCCAACGGGCTCAGTATAAGAGAACGATAAGAGACTTTATCGCGCTCATGACATAATCTGGATCATCAGACAATGCTTTAGCTTTCTTGGTGGAGGTGTCCTTATGGCCAGATCGATGGTATCTGAGATAGGCATTGGCAAAGGACGGTTCAGGAAAGCCTTTCTGTCTTGCCTTCAAATGAGGCATTCACAACCAGACGCTAGTGAAAGGGCCATTGAAGAACTCGGCGATGAGTGTGTCTATTGCGGAATATCTGGGACAGAGGAACGGCTTCAGTTCGACCATTTATGGCCTCAAGCAAGTGGGGGATTAACCATAATCGGAAATATCGTCCCTTGTTGTCCTACATGCAATAGTGATCGAAGGGACATTCCTTGGGAAGACTACCTCCGGGAGTCTCCACGTGTCCGTGCCAGAAGGAGCCCTCCAGAGGTTGGAGGACAGATCAGGAAGATCAGTATCTACATGGAAAGACACGGGCAGGCCAATAAACCGACTATTGAATCAGTACTGACCCGCGACGAATTGAGATTGAGAGAAGATTTCAATCTAATGTTTCATAAATTGTGCTCGAGAATGAAAAGAATAGGGCAAAGAACAGTAAGCGGGGATCCCCTGCTACCTCTCACCAAGCGCGGTCTGCCGCGCCCTGGCGCGGTTCATGTCCTTTCACGGACTCTGACGGGGCAACGGACCACCCGCCGCCCACCAGTTGAATCGGACTGCCGCCCCCCTAGTAGCGGACGGACTTGCCGTGCTTCTCGCGCAGCTCGAACTTGAGGACTTTCATGGCGGCGTTCTTGGGCAGCTCGTCGATGAAGTCCACGTATCGTGGCTTCTTGTAGCTGGCGAGCCTGGAGCCGCACCAGTCGATTATCTCTTCCTTGGTGAGGTCCTCGCCCGGCTTAGGGACAACCACCGCCATCACCGACTCGCCCCAGACCTCGTCGAAGACTCCGATCACGGCCGCCTCCAGCACCCTGGGGTGCTCGAACAGCACGTCCTCTATCTCGGCGGAGTATATGTTCTCGCCCCCGCTGATGATCATGTCCTTCTTGCGGCCCACCACGTAGACGAAGCCCTCCTCGTCCTGGCGTACCAGGTCACCCGAGTGGAACCAGCCGTTCTTCAGGGTCTCCTCGGTCGCCTCGGGGTTGCGGTAGTACTCCTTCATGGTGGTCGGCCCGCGGTACACTATCTCGCCCGCCTCGCCCAGCGGCACGTCCTGGTCGTCGTCGTCGACCACCCGCACCTCCACGTTGACGACCTGCTTGCCGACGGAGGCGGTCTTCCGCTTCGAGTCGTCCGGCTTGAGCATGGTGGTCACCGGACTCATCTCGGTCTGCCCGAAGACATCGAAGAGCTTCAGGCCGGGGAACGCCTCCTTGATCTGCCTTCTCGTCTCCGACGGGAGGATGGCGGCGCCGGAGAGGTAGATCTTGAGCGAGGAGGTGTCGTACTTGCTCAGGTCCACCACGTTGACCAGGAGGTTGGTCATCACCGGGACCAGCAGCGTGGCGGTGATCTTCTCGTCCTGGATCTGCTGGACGACCTTCTCCGGCTCGAAGAACTTCATTACGTAGAGGGTCGACGCCCGCGACATGCAGACCAGGGCGAACGCCAGGGCCGCCTCATGGAAGAGTGGCGCCACGAACTGCACCCTCTCGTTTTCCAGGCCTTCCAGCACAGTCAGCAGCTCGATGGTGCAGTTGATGACGTTCATCACCTGGTTCTTATGGGTCAGCACGGCACCCTTGGGCTTGCCGGTGGTGCCGGAGGTGTACATGATGAACGCCGGGTCGTCGTCGTAGACAACGACGTCGAGGGGTATGCCCTCGCCGCTGGTTACGACGTCCTCGTAAGGCTCGGCGTAGTCCGGCATGTTACTACCCACGCAGACGAAAGAGACTTCGGGGACCTGGTCTCTTATCTCGTCTATCACGTAGGTGAACTCCTCGCCGAAGATGAGCAGACTGCTCTCGCTGTTGGTCAGCTGGTAAAGGATGTCCGGCCCGGTCAAACGGAAGTTGAGCGGCACGTTAACCGCCCCCAGCTTGCAGACCGCGAAGTACGCTTCGACGAGCTCGCTGCAGTTGAAGAAGAGCTGGGCGACCTTGTCGCCCCTGCCGATGCCACGCTTCATTAGTCCTACCGCGAGGCTGTCCGTCCGCCGGTCGAAGTCGCGGTAGGTGTAACGGCGGTCCTCGAAGACTACCGCCTCCACGTCCGGGTTGATGCGCGCCATGCGCGAAAGCATCTCTCCGATCGTGAGCTGGCGCTGATTCACGTACTGGCTGCTCTGGAAATCAAAGGGCACCGCTATCGACCTCCTCGAGACGTCCCGGGGCGCATCCCCGCTCTCAACCGCCAGGGCCGGACCCGCAACCGCTACGGGGTCCGGGTGTCAATCTTACCTGATATCTTTCATATGACTCCTCCAACGCCGATATTCTAGCACGATCCCGGCATTTCCGGCGCGGTTGACCGCATTCCATCGCATGTTTGCCGACCGACCTCTCCATGTCACCTCAAGTCCTCGTGTTTCCCCGTCGTCCGGGGACAGTCGTCCCGCGTCACCGGAGGAGCGCCTCTTTTCGCCTCGTCATTCACAAGCTCAAGGCCGGCGCCCTTGCGCATGCTCTCCCCAGACGGTGGATTCTCGACAGCGTCGTCCTGAACAGCCTCTCGGGTACCGCCACCTCGGCGCACTGGAAAACAGTCATCCTGGAGTGACTGATAATCCTGGCGCCAATCTTCACCAGCTTGAGCTGTATGCTCGAAAGCGACCAGTGGGACACCTCGCTCGGGAGGGCGAAGCGGCGCATGAAGTTGCCCAGGTTGTACGCCAGCACGAACAGGGCCAGGCGGACCCGGTTTGATGAGAACCGAGAGCACGATAGCCTTGTCCAGGTGAGGGCATGCTTGCCCTCACGGATGTTCTGCTCGCACGTTCCCCGCCTGTTGTAGAAATGGACGACGGCTTCCGGAGAGGAGGTCATGTTGGTGACGATGAATCCAACCTTGGGGAGAAACTCGCCCTCGTGCCACTCCACCTTCGCTATCACCCTCCTCGGCCTCTTCCAGGAAGCCGCCCGGTATGCAAAGTCATGGAAGAAAACCTTCGGCTTCTTCGAGGGCCTTCCCACCGGGCGGGTCATCAGGTGGTCTATCTCCCGAGAGAGGTTGTTGTTCGCCTTGAGCCTGACGGCATAGAGGATGGAGTTATCCTCCAGGTACTCGTAGATATCCGGGGAGGCGAAGGCCGCGTCCCCCCTCAGGTAGAGCTTCTTTCCCATCTCCCCGTATCTCTTGACGATGGGCTCCAGAAACTTACGCCAGCCGTCAGCCGAGTGAACGTTGCCGGGGCGGAGTACCGCCCCCTCGCAGTCCCCGTAGTTGTTGAAGCAGAAGAGCGGATGATAGCACGTCGATTCAAAGAAGCCGTTGTAGGCCGAGCCCTCCTGGTTGCCGTGGACCGGCGATTCCGAGCTGTCTATGTCGAGTATCACCTTCTTGGCCTTTGAGAGAGAGGCGGCTTTGGAGACCCAGGAGCTGTTGAGGGCGGCGAGCGCGTCGATGTTCTGCTCTTGAGCAAGGATGTCCGTCTCGAAGCGCGATACGGTTCCCGGGCTGGCCGCCGTTCTCTCGAGCGCCCTCTTGCCGATGACCGCCCTCATGGCCGGGTCGCGGGATAGCCCCTCGTGGTCATTGGTATCCTCGTAGCCCGCGAGACGGGCGTAGACGGATTGCCGGAGGAGTCCCGGAATCTGGTGCTGGATGTTCTTGCCGGTACGCTTGTCGACTATCTTGTCCCCCGCCATGTCGGTGAGACCCATCATCTCGTCAAGCTCTCGAACCGCGAGCAGTCCTGCGTCAGTGGTTATCTTCGCTCCCCGGAATTCCAGCCTCAGGCGGCGGTCGAATTGAAGCCTGATACCCCCGTTTTTCGGTGCACCCATTGGGTTTTCTCTCATTGGAACCTCGCATTGCCGGAATTGCCGATTCTAGTGCATCCTTAAGCATAGCAAGGGAAGAATCCTTCCTCTTTCATATGATTTTTATGGGCTAATACTTGCGGCTGTAGGTGACGCAGCACTCGCTGCGCTGGGCCATGAGAAGAAGGCTGCGGTACGATTTCGCAACCCCGAGAAACTATTCCAAGAACTTGTTGCACTTGCTACACGCTTCGAACTCGACACTTAAGATGCTATCTTCTTCGTGCCATTTGCTTTCTGGCTGCAAGCGGTTTGGAGAACGATAAATGACGTTATCGCTCGCATGCACACTTATCACTCAAACCGCCGTAAGCTGGAACTCGGCCCAGCTTTAATCAACAGTCCTTTACTAAAGCATTCTAGACAAAGCATCGAAATCGAAATTGCCTGCTATCCCCTCTTTCTCCAGGAGATATTCCGCAATCTCCCTGGTCGACAACCACCATGTCTGATGCAGTCCTGCCGCTACTACCTTTAGATACTTGAGGGAAGGAACATTCGCGACATATTTTGTAGAAGACGTTAGTGTAAACATTGGCCATTCATCCTTTTCATCCGCTCTCAAACGTATTAGAAGATCGTACCAGCCGGTCCTAAAAAGCTTGCTATCTTGTGACTCGAAGTCTGAAAGGGGAAAAGAGAACCTACTGTCTCCGGAGTCTGCGCCGTTCTCTTGGGCCAGGACATCCTCCAGCTGTTCTCTTGAGATCAGAAATCTTCTTCCGAGGGTCTCGAAGTCGTCTGACGCCTTAGGTCTAATGAAAGCAACAGCTTTGTTCTCCCAACGTGGCGCGTTCTTTGCAAAATATAGTTGATGTCTGGTCTTGAAGTTCTGGTCGAGCCTGGGTTGCCTTGAATCCCTGCACTTGCCGATGTATTTGAGGAATCGCTCCATCTTAAGATTGGAGCCGTAAGCCAAGTACCAGACCAGTTCGTCAGAGTCACTGTCTTTCATATCTTGAACACCACTGTTTCTGAGATTGAGCGGGAGAGGCAGGCTGTCGCTATTACTGCGATTATACGCATTCATCAGACTTTATTCATTGCTCCAACGGTTCGAAAAGACGAATACGGACGCTGATAAGCCATTGATAAGCAATTACTCTACAGGAACTGCGCTCGATAAGTTCCATTATCGTACTCGACCAGCAGGTTCGCTTCTCTGGAATAGCACCTCTAATGCCGTACAGGGTGGCCGTTTGCTCGCCTAGCTTGGGCTGGTTCTTCTTCGCATATTAATCCCCTAGGAGTGAACTAGTTGGCAAGGAATTTTTATGCGACCACACTTCTTATGGTTATCAAATGATTGAGTTCTTGATGCTCTATTAACGGGTTGTAGTAATCTGCCCACCTGCCGAAGTCGGCAGGCCAGCCCCTCGGGGAAGACCCGTGGGGCTTCTTCGTGCCCTGAGGTCGATACTAGCGGAACTCGCCCTTCGGCACGATACGTCCGTGGCGGCGCACGGTTTCCCGTGGAACTAGACAGCTCTGGAAGCAAGCGCATACGCCACCAGAGTAAGGAGGGGATGACTATGTCATACAAGGATCCGGCAAGACAGAGAGAGGCCAATACGAATTGGCAGCGAGCCCATCGGGCGGGTATGCCTGGTAAAAACGCTGGCGATCTCCCGATGAGTGTGAGGATCAAAACCGCAGAGGACGTCCTCAAACTGCTGGAGGATGAGATCAACATGGTGCGGCAAGCAGATGGTGATCCTCTTGTGAAAGCTCGTCTCGTCAATCAGCTCGCATCCACTACCTTACGCGCTATCGAGAGCTCAAACCACGAATCTCGGCTGGTCGATCTCGAAGAGATAATGACTAGAGGGGGTGAATAGCCATGAGAAAGGAGTTCCACAAGGACTACTCCAGACTCAGCACCTACCAACGGTTCTCGCTAGTGGTAAAGAAGCTGGCGAGAGAAGATAAGGCGGAGGTGAGACGTCTTGTCAACTCCTGCCCCACTGGAAGGGATCAGTATACCAAGCTCCTGAACGCTGCACGCGAGTGTACACTGCTCATATCGCTCGAGCTGCAAGTGATGGTCGGCCGCTGGGAGTCGTTCAACACATTGGTTCTGCCGCAACTGGAAGCCGCACATGTCGACTACTTTAACACCACTTTCCGCAACTCTCCCGAGAGGGTCAATAAGGTCGGAGTCATCGTGGGCACAATGGATGACCTTCTGCAGGAGAGCATGGCGCGGGCAGTCGACGAAGATTTCGAGGACCTGCTCGAGAGAGGGGACGCGTTTATGGAGACGTTTATGGAGTTCCTCTTCGACGGGGACCTTGAGATGGCAGGGGGCTACGCCTCGACTGCATCCGGGTTCCCGGATTGTGTCGTTGACCGCGTGAATTGCATGATGACGTGCTACATCCTTTGGTCAGCGCGCGATATGGTAGTCTCCGTTATCGGTCCGTTGTGGCTCGCCTTCCGCTCATTATGCGGGTCGGAGATACGCCTAGAGCCCGAGATGATGCTGGAGGTCTTTGCCCCCCAGGGCGTAGTCGATCTGGTCGAGGAGTTCCGGTTCGAGCTGAATAGTCTAGACCCGGAGCTCGACGTAGACAAAGAAGCCGAGGCATCACTTCAGAGAATATGGCGCATCAGCTCAAGCTGAATGGCGGCCGGCCGCACGCCGAGTTGGTATAGCAGTACAAGCAAGGAGACACGTTAATAGGTGCTATGCCTGCATCCACGCCTTCTTCTAACCAGGGTTTGTGGTTTGACAAAACATGTCAAACCCTGGCCCTGGGGTGCTCGAGCAGCAATGGCAAGTGCACGATAAGCCGAGTTATCGAGCACATGGCGGTAACGTGAAGAGGGGCGCAGCCAGATGACTGCCCCTCGTGATTCCAAATTGGCCTTGCATCAGTCCGAATAGACCCCGACTGTGTTCGTGCCCGCGCCCCTGCCGTTCCAGTACATCGAGCGCTCGACCATGATCGGGCGGGCACCGTCGAGCGATTTGACGATGACCGAGGCCCTTCCTGATGGGACCTTGTCGGCCATGTTGTAGGTCTTGCGGGAGCCCTTGGGTATCTCGTCGGTGAAGGTGATGGTCTTTCCCCCGCCCTGGGGAAGGTATGAGACCTCGACCCTGACAGCTCCCGGGTTGGGGTTCTGCACGCAGGTGTAGGTCTCGTATCCGTTTGACGTCTGGCCGTCGGGCAGGAGGAAGGTCATGTGCGGGCCTTCCAGCCCGACCGAGGCGTGGGAGGCCTCCCCGAGCGGTGTTCTTTCTCCCCAGTACATGGAGCGCTCTGCGATTATGGGCGCAGAACCATGGACCTGGGTGGAGAAGTCCGTGTTGGTAAGGAGCTCGTTCACCAGGATGCTCACTCTCGAGTTCGGCGGCATGCTGAAGGCCGGCTGTGCCTTCGGCCCGGCAGTTGTCATGTAGGTCATGGTGACGCTTGTTGGTGTGCTGTTAGGGTTCTGGAGGAGTATGTAGGTCTCAAAGCCCCAGGCCGTCGTCCCCTCTGAGAGGAAGTAGTCGGTTGCCGGGGACGTTGCACCGATGGAGCAGGAGCCCACGCGG
>Ga0066793_10000277_pt1 | contig 19173 bp, 21 predicted proteins | sample PersoiDNA2013189_FD_83876 | JGI IMG/M metagenome (GOLD analysis project Ga0066793, IMG submission 83876) | Permafrost soil microbial communities from the Arctic, to analyse light accelerated degradation of dissolved organic matter (DOM) -... | ecosystem: Environmental > Terrestrial > Soil >... | reverse complement strand
GCTCCAGATAACAGGCAGTAAGAGCAATCCCAGCAGCACACCCCAATAACCAAAGACAAATACGAGCACGGCCGTTGGTCCTGCGATGCCCATCGCGTGGATGCTGATTTTCCAGTACAGATTGATGAAGAAAAGGAAGAGCGTCCCAGCAAAATAGCCAAACATGACAACGGTCGTAAGCACCGGTGCATGCACGGCAACCAATACGACGGTGCCGATAAGGAGACGCTGCAGAAGCAAGTCGAATTGCTGACGTTGAGGTTACCCGCCCTAAAGTCGGCTTCTAGTCTCGGAGATTCAGCTCGAAAAAAAGGGGCAAAAACGATACAGTCGATGCTATAAGATTTCGTCCCAATCGTGGTTCCCAAAGCTGATATGTTTTCGCGTTCGGCTACGTTGATAGATTTTGAGCGATTCGGCTTCAGCGCGAATAAAAGCCGGAGCCTTAGTCAGTATGACAATTCCTGTATTAACATACTGCAAAACAACTCCGATAATCGAACAGTAGCTCAGTAAAGGCCGAGGCGGGACAGGTATTTCGCTGAATTTGCCGGAAAACAGCCTGAGATTCCGAGAAAACGCGCATCAAATCGAAATCGATATATGACGCTACTTGTTAACGTATAAAGAATTGACACAAACGGGAAGTGATAAGATGGGAGATGTAAAAACGATCAGAAAGGTTCCGGTTGGCGCAATCGCGTTGATGGGTGCCTTAATTAGTGCCGTTTTAGGGCTCATTTCTGGGGTCCTTTCAGCAATTAGCATCGCTATCGGGGTTTCGGCATTACAAAACGCCGTGCAAAACGTTGTTCCTACTGTCAATCTCGGCTCGGCAGCAGGCATCGAAGCTGGCGTCATTCTCGGTGGCATCATTGGCGGCTTCATTGGCGGTTACATCATAACAGCAATTATTGCACTGATTTACAACTGGTTGGCGCCTAGGATTGGTGGCGTTAAGCTTGAACTCGAGTGATTGCAGAACATACGTTACTGGCCCAAATCGCAGAGTTCGACGTTCAACGCAAAAGCGTTGGCGTTACTTTTTTTTTATTTTTTGAGACCGCGCATAGTCTTTTCTGTAAGTCAATCTCGCGATCTTTGCACAGTGACAAACGAGGAGGGCTTTCTAGCCAGCATAAGAGGGACATTGAAGGACTTATCAAAGCATTAGCTCACTCGCAAAGTGAAAAACATAACTTCGTCATCGTTTTTTATTAACGTGATTTCAACGAATGCTAAGTCTGTATCATTCGTTGTGCGGTGCGCTTGGGCGCTTCACCTCACCGACGCGTCAAACGTGCGTATATCTTCACCGAAGAAGTATAGCAGCCTCAGCCCTCTTGAGGCGCATTTGTTTGAGATTCTAATCCAACACTCCAAAGACTCAGTGAGGGGCAAAATGATTACATCTACCCCTACATTGAAAGATTATAAAACTCTGGTAAACAGATTTGCAAGGAAGAACCTATGATGTCCCTGACCGCACTGCGGAGATTTTATCCCTCGATCAATGAGCATAAAATGGCGGAAGAAGAGGTGCGCCGTCTTCTCCGTGAGACACTTGACGAACGTTATATCAAACGTGATGCGCCTCAGCCCGGCATGCTCAAATACGCGCAGAAGAATTTTTTCTCGATTCTGTTCCTGAGCATCTACCGTGCGCTGAACATCCCTTGTTCCCGCCGCATCATGTACGGCATCATGAACCATTCGATCAGGGGAATTGTGACTGGCACGGATAATATCCTTGACGACGAATATAAGGAGCTGCTGCCGCTCCGGTTTTCAAAAAAAGCGACGCGGTTCAAGAGTGTGATGCATATCCTGCTTTTCAACCGTTTCCTCTTCGGGGTGCTGGACGAGGCAGTGAAGGACCGGCTCATAACGCTGGAAGAGAAATACCTCGTGCAGCAGAAGATTTTCAAAGCCACGGTTCTGATCGGCGAAGAAGAGGCAACAGAAGAGGGTGGCATTTCGCGCATCCTGCCCCCTGCCGAGATCCTTTCTTCGGTGCATATGTATAAGGGCGGCAATCTTCTTCGGCTTGCTTTTGTTGCGCCACGTATCCTTGAAAAGGAACATTCCGCAGAACTTGAGCAGGTGGACAGGGGCATCTATTCTATCGGCATGGCCCTCCAGGCGATCGATGACCTTACCGACTTTTACAGCGATATCAGGAGACAGAACCATAATTATCTTGTCTCGTCGATCTATTTTGAAGGCACTGCTGCTGAGAGAAAGAAACTGGAGGCCATTTTTGTTGATGAGGCTGCAGAAACACTGCCGATAGAAAAAGAGTTCGCAGAATCCGTATCTCGCGTTATGGAACGAGCCATCGGAGAGGCACTTACGGGCTTTGACAGACTCCATGAGGCAGGATACTGGATAAACCGCAGCGAGGCCTTATGTCTCATCAAATACCTTTTCAAGCTGCGTGGGGTAAAGCATCTCCTATCGTTGCTGCCTGAGAATGCGTAATAACACTCTCCGCCGGATGAGCGAAAGCGCCGTTCTTCAGCCCGCTATGAGTATACTATCCTTATGAAGGGATTTCTGCTTTTTACGCATATCGCACTTCGTAATGTCAGGCGCAACGCTCGCAGATCCCAGTTCACGATTATTGCGATTGCCTTCTGCATTCTCTGTCTGATTGTATTTCCGGTGCTGAAGGCGGGACTGCACAGAGAGATGGTAAGAAGCACGGTCCAGCTCGACGCAGGTTCGCTTCAGGTGCATGCAGGAGGATATGAGGAGAATCTTGCCGCGCTAAGACAGATACCTGCGCCCTGCCCAAAAAGCGTTCTGGGGCGGTTATTATGGCTATTTTAAAGATCCCGATGGCCATATCATTGAAGTAGCCTATAATCCGTTCTGGGAGCTGGATGAAAATGATAGTCTCCAGTTGCCGTGAGAAAAAGGAATCCCCTACAGTTCAAGCGCCGAGATGCTTGCCAAACTCGACGGCCAACTCACTCGAGAGCTGAGGCAATAAGCAAGCAAGCCGGTATAGTCTATGGCACTTGACGCGACCGGAGTCGGCGAGGCGTGGCGGAGTTAGTTGATCAGGAGATGCATGTCGACAATCCCTCAAGCGTTTTATTCCGAGTGGTTCAATGTAGCAAGCGCGTTAGTCCTGCAAAGATCTATCACAAGATGCTATTACCACGTGTCGTGATGGATACAGGAAGGGTTGAATCGATCAACTGGCGCTGGAGTCTCCGCCGGGTGTCCTACAGGGATTACACACAGCGGAATTACTTCGTCTGGAAGTTTCAGGAGTTTCTTTACGCCATTCATTCTATCTTCAAATGGATAGACCGCAGTCCACACTGCCCCGAGCCCTCGCGCTGTCGCAGCAAGCAGTATGTTCTCGGTGGCGGCGGAACAGTCAAGCACCCATAGGCCTGGAAACTTCTCTAGGCTTTTGTCTGCACATACCGCGATTGCCAGCGGCGCATGTTTTGCCATCGGAGCCGTGGGACTAAGCCGTGAGATAGCTTCGAGGGTCTTTCGGTCTTGAATGATCACGAAATGCCAGAGCTGTTCGTTCTCTGCAGACGGCGCATGCATTGCAGCGGTGAGCAACGCTTCTATGTCATCACCAGAGACAGGCTCCTCGGTGTATTTGCGGATACTTCTTCTCGACTGTATAGCTTTAGTAACGTCCATTGTTCACATCACCCCTTATTTTAGCAGCCATAGCTTGACAGAATGCGCGTGGCGCGGCTTTCATTTACTCGTTCTTCGTCTTTAGGCGAAGTTCAACGCATTGCCCATGCGAGGCTCGCATAAGCCTCAGCGCAGGTGCGTCTGCGGCACGAATGCCAAGCACTTTGACTTCGCGTCACAGTCGCAGAGACGGTCATCTTGTTGACCACTTTTTTTGCCTATACTATTGAATAGCGAAGCGAGTTCAAAACTGTATGCCTTGTTTAGCGTCAAGACCTGCCAAAGAAATGCTGTTGTGCGGGCACGTCATTGTTCGTCAGCTGACTGAGTCCGCGGAATGCCCCGGATCGTCACCAGCGACGTGCCACCGTTTCATATTTTCACGCTCGCACGGCAAATATCCGTTCGGAGTCGCTACTCCCCGTACCTCGCCGATGGACTTGTTTGGGATCAGTTTCTTGGCTCGTAGTAGAAAAAGGAAGGTTAAGTTTATCCAATGCGACGCCCAAAGTGTAACATGCCGACTTTTTGTGAGAGCGCCATTTGTGCGCGACTAATAAGTCAGCAGCGAAAGAAAGAAAACGGCGGCGTGAGATGGCCAGAAAACACACCTGGACACCAGATCAGGAGTCGAAACTGGTGCCCGTTCCAACAGTTTTTATCACAGACTCATTGCACTTTGAAACGGAGTATTTAGCGGTCCGATTGACCGACGCATTTCACCTGGTCGAGAAGAAAGAACAGCTGATCCGGAGCGCGACGCAGTGTCTCGACACGGTGATCACGGACGACGCTGAGATGGGGATGCTGAGAAGAGAGTGCTCTCTATACCAAATAAAGATCGATGCGGACACAGCGAAGGCACGCGCCGAGCTCCAGGAACAACTCGCAGAACTCGGCGAGCAGCATAAAACGCTCGAAGCTGTATTATCGGCGGTGAAAGAGGCCGCTAGATCGCCACGCACGTTCACTACAGAAGAATACGAGAAATTTGCGCCTGACTCAATACGAGTCGTCTTGGCTTCGCTCAGCGGTAAAGCCGTCCTCTTTGAGGCTGTGGGAGACCCGCACTCGCTGGAACCAATCGAAACGTCAGATCCCCGTGTTGTTGCCGCCCTGATACGCCATCACCTAGGTCGCCCGGCTATCATTGAATAGCCTCTGCACACGTTCATCCATTTCCCGCGTCTTCGGGGCATAATAAAAAGGCAGGTTAGGTTTTATGAATGTTATAGATGCTCTAAACTCTCGTTTTACGGTCCGTGCGTTTGAGCCAGATCCGGTGCATAAGGGAACAATTCTGAAGATTTTAGATGCCGCGACTCGTGCTCCCTCGTTGGGCAACTGTTGATGTAGTTATTGGAAAAAGAGAAGAATTTGTCAGCTAGGATGGGGGATTTCAAGATCTTTGCAAATCTTGACAGCTAGCCAATTATCGATCTCGATATGCCTCGGAACTGTCGACGTCTTCTTGGTTTTCGTGTTGAAATACGTGCTAGGCTTTCCACCTTCAAAAAGAAGCTCGCAGTTGTTATTCTTCAAATGAAACAGCAGTTTCCGCCGTTTCATGCGGCGGGGACAGATATTTGCTTACGGGTAACTTTTTGCGGTGAGATCTCCCCGCTTTGCTCTTTTTGTTTTAAATCTCGCTCAGCTAGCATGCGATTGGCGCGCAATGTAAGCTTGATTGCCTCTCTAAGATTTGCCTTCACCTCTTCGATGGTTCGCCCTTGGGTATTAGCCCCTGGTAGCTCCTCCACGTAGCCGATGTAACAGCCGTCCCTCTCGATAACAACTCCATTAAACACTAACGGGGGTCCCTCTCCATTGCCAAACGTCACCTCTTGCTATAAGTGCCTTGTAGTGTCTTAACTCTACTCTCTTTTTATAAAAACTTGTATGAGCTATCTATATACATATTATCAACGTATTCCGCGTCTCTACCACAAAGATGCAAAACCTAAGTCCCCCTGCGCGACACTCTTACAACCAAGCAAAATGTAGCTTAGTCTAAAAGGGCGTCTTATCGTACAATTCCTTGATATCGCGATCATTAAACTGTAAATATACCGCCGTCACATTCAAACTCGAATGTCCGAGCACTTGCTGCAGCCGCCTGATATCCCACCCGTTTCGCACGCAGTGGATCGCGTATGAGTGTCGGAAGGTATGTGCATGGACGTGCGAGGCGGAGTCAGGGCGCGATGGTGGAGTTACGCGGTTCTGCAGAGGGAGGTCTTAGGTAGCGCAGAGCAGAAATCCGCCCAGCCCGAGCGCCCACAGGATGATCGGGTAGGCGACCAGTCGCTCCATCCCGCCGAAGCCGATGCCGTGCATGTGCTTCCGGGCGAGCAGCACCAGTGCGGTGAGCGAGACGATCCCGAGCCCCATCGAGTAGTACGCGAGGGGGACGCCTTCGTGCGAAAAGGCGGCGATCGCGGACAGACCCCCGAAGAGGAACGCGAGAATAAGGAACGAGCTGAGCAAATGATTGACACGTACCTAGCGTGGCATGCGAAAAACGAAAATCAGATTGCAGATATTGAGATGAAGTTTGCGTTCAACCTAAACGGTCGTGTTGTCAAAGGATTCATAGACCGGGTTGAACGGACCCCTGAAGGTAATTATGTCGTGATAGACTTCAAAACTGGTTCTGCGTCAGAAACGAAGAATAGCATCAAAGAGAACATACAGATGAACGTTTACTGCCTTGCTATCCTCGATAAGTTTGGCGCCCTTCCGCTTAGAGCGTCACTCTTTTACGTCAAGCATGAAAAGATGGTGGACTACGTTCCCGATAGTGAGCAGCTTGAAAAACAGAAGATGCGACTCATTGATATAATTGACCAGGTTCTCTTGGAACGATTTCCCGGAAATCCATCGTATCAAACGTGTCGATTTTGTGATTACGAACCCCTCTGTGAAGAAAAAGAGATGACTAAGCAACGTTAAAGCACCCTCATCTCTTACGCCGTCACCTAGTCCATCTTGCAGACCTTCTCATGAAACTACTGACTATGAAGTCTGTCAATGATTTCTTGGTTTAACGAACGCACTTTCTCCTTATAGAACTCCCCATCGAAGACTATGTCATCATAATCGGGGAGGTCGTCCATCATCGCCAATAAAGGATCGGAATGCTTCACAAGGATCTCCCGCAGCTCATCCCATTGTTCAAAACTTGTATTGAATAACAAGCGCTTCGTTAGAGAGATACAGTCACGCACGCGCTTTTCAAAGCTGTCAATTAAGTCCTCAAATGAACTAATGGAGGTCGTATATTCCTTCATGAGATCTCTAATAGCCTTAGTCAGCGCTTTTAACTCAGATGCTTGTTGTTCCAACGCTTCAGTAACCTCTTTCGTAAGGGCCAGCTCTTGATCCGATAACTTAAGAACGATGCGTTGCTGATCGTCGCTTTCTTCCTCGAGTCCAATATTGTAGAAATAAGGTACGAGCCTGCCGAATTTCACGGCGCGCTCTTGGAGTCGCTTGCTAAATTTACCGTCGCTCTTCAAACAGAGTTCATTGAGAAGATTTTCAAAGTTTCGATACTCTTTTGCTCGACGGAACAAGTTTCCTAGAAAGGTAAGTATCGCCACTACCTCAAGCTGCTTCACTCGCACTTCTTCAATGCAACCACTAAGACTTTTAAGAGCACTGAGCGTTATGTTATACTCTTGGCGTTCCTCATCGGACTCAAAGCTGTGCTGGAGCTTGAACGCTTCAAGTTCAGTGAGCAGTGGTTCCTCACCCATCGCTGTTTCAACGATGTTTTTGATCAACAATACACTCTTTTTTCGGGCGCCTGCCTTACGCATCTGCACCAGAAGCCGTCTTTCACGAGCTTTTCCCATGTTGGCCCCTCACCGAGCGTCGTTCTCCGCGCTGAGCGCAATTTCTACCCGTTCAAGACGATCTTGCAGGTCCGCTACTTCAATTCCCCTTAAAATTGAGTTCACAATTGCTATCTCGTTGGCTGCGGTAGGCCCGTCAATCTCTCCTGCTTTGAAGCGCTGCAGTGTATCAAGCAGTTGCGTGACGAGGTCGTCAGCATGCAACGTGCTGTCGCCATTACCCTCCCGCCCTGTGTGCGCTTTCACAGCCGACGCTTTTCGGTTCCTTCGAGAAGCGACCAGCGCGCGCAGCGCCTGTTGGTCAGCGATCTCATCGTCATTACGCAACGTAAACGATGGAAGAATCCCATCAACGCGGGCGTGCAGCTTAACCATAATGTCGAATAGTTTGGGAGTTGACACGTCGGCAAGGTCGCGCTTTTGCAGCTCCTCGGTCACCCGCGCAAGCTCAATGCCGTAGCGTTCGATTTGCGCCTGCACAGTCAGTCGGTGCTGCTCTAGGAGCGCATCGAGCTCCATCACCCTAACATTCTCGATTTGTTCCTTGTGTTCGCGTTCCCAACGTACGACCGTCTGAAGTCCGATCTCAAGTTCGTCAGCGACGGTTCTCTGCGATTTGCCTTGCCCCCGCAGCTCAACAAGTCGGTGTTGTGTTTCTGTGTCTATCATTAGTTTTTCACCATCCTTCGTGTTTCACGTGCAAAGCGGCGACTGTTTCAAACCGCCTCAGTCAATTCTGCATTCGCATGCAATATTGGCGACTAACTATTTAAATTTTGATGCAAAGTTTAATTAATTAACCTATGACAATTAGGTGCCTTTATTACCTTCCAAGAAATATCGAACTGTGGAGGCACCGGGAGCAATGGCGATGTTAAAAACTGACAAGGATACGCATACGAGATTCATGCGCTACGTAGCGAAGCGGTTTATCCAAACTGAAAACAAGATGACGGTCACCGAAGCGCTCAATGAGCTTCTTGACTGCGGCGATCAGCTTATTCAAAAGCAGCGGGAAGCGGAAAACAGGTTTGACCGCATGCCCGAGGATGTCTTAAAAAAGCGAATGGACGATATAACGGACGAACTTCTCGATCAAAAATAATCCCATAAAAGAAGCCCCCCTCGGCAACCGCCTCTTTTTTTAGGTGTAATTGGTTTAAGAGGGGGAAGGATCTTAACTGATTCATTTTCTGAAGTTTGATCATAGCTCCGATCAATAACATGACCATTTTAGTTGCAGGTGATGTCAAGAGCAATAGAATTCACTCCCGCCGAAAGCACGCTTTCTAACGCGGTAATAGACAAGACTAGACGATTCGAGGTCGATCACAGACGCTGAGGCGCTCACGTTCGCAGGTGAGGGGGCTTTCGCCCATCTCTTTGTTTTTAGAGTCGAATCGCGGCAGGGTTGGTCGTTTATACAACCGCCCATCTTATATATCTATATATTTATATAAAATTTCTTTAATAATTTATAATCGGGCTTTTCGTGTCCCTAAAACGATTCAGCTCCGTTGGCTGCCTAAAAGACCGAAGGCTGCTTTCAAAAATAATGACATGGTTTTGTTACCATTTTGTTACCATTTTGTTACCATTTTAATACACTCGCCCCGTTTGATGTGACTAATCTCACGTTGATATAGACACGAGGATTGTACGGAATCTGGCCGCTACTTGCGCCTTTCGAACTTACTCAGCGTAATGAATTTGATTATAGGCACAACACTCAGATCTCGAGCAAGAACCAACCATCGACGGATTACAAGCTATTCTATTTCCATCCTAGTCTCAAACGGCGCTCGTCGCGGCAACGTAAGAAAGGAGCGGCCTATGTCCCTTTTTCTCGCGCTGCCTGACTTGGCGCCCGAATAAGGAAGAACGAGATCACAATACCTGCGATGGCTAGCAGGGCGACTGGATAGAACACTGCCACATAACTGCCGACAAGATCCCGCAACTGCCCCGCAAGAAGGTTTCCCACAATCGCTCCGGCCCCGAAAGCGGTAAAGACAAGCCCGTAATTTGGCCCGTAGTACTTGGTGCCACAAAACGCGGCGGTGCACGCAGGCGCGATTGCGAGCCAAGCTCCGCCGCAAAACCACAGGGCACAGAACCCAACAATATATACGCCCGTGGCACCAGGAGCCGCCCTAAAGCCAAGGAGTATCGCGGCTGCTGCGATAATGGCGAAGCTCAGCATCGCCGCATTGCGCGGGTATATCCGGTCAACGAGGTACCCAAAAATGGGTCGACCTATGCCGTTAAATACGGCGAAGACGCCCACCAGGGCGGCAGCGGTCGCTGCGTTCAACTTGAACACCTCTTGTCCCACAGGACTGCTGATACCAACTGCCATCAGGCCTGCTAAGGTGCCGATGAAGAACCCAAGCCAGAGTCCAACGAAACCTCTCGTGCGGACCATTTGGGACCTGTTAAGGTCTTCACACTGCATACTCGCTTGCGATGGTGTCCAGCCTTCTGGGCGCCAGTCAGGGGGTGGAAATCGCAGCGGCAATCCAAGCAGCACGATCAAGATCAAGAATGCAACGCCCAAAATACCAAAGCTGGTCAAAACCCCGTAATTAACGATCAGATAGTTGCCCAACGGTGCGGTAATTAGCGGTGATACGCCAACCCCCAGTACCGTGAGTCCTACTGCGAGTCCTCTCCTATCAGGAAACCATCTAGCGCTCGTGCCAATTGTGGCGTTGTAGACGATTCCGACTCCTGCACCACCGATAATACCGTAAGCTAACGTAAGGAACGTGAGATTCGGCGCTTGACTTGCAAGAATCCACCCTACCCCTACGATAATCCCTCCAATGATCGTCAGCGGTCGAGGACCGTATTTATCGAGGGGCGCTCCGGCTAACGGCATGAGCACGGCGAAAAATGCGAGAAAGAAGATAAATGGCAATAAACTAGCGGTCGCATCGATAGACCATAGTTCTTGCAGGGGCAACCGGAAAACGCTCCACGAGTAGGTACCCCCCAAACACATGTTGATGGCCAGTCCGAGCGCAACAAATATCCAGCGGCCTTTTTCAGGGCTCATACCAAACAGCGTGAGCGCGCTGCTGTCTGAAGCTTGATTTTCGCTCCCCATGTGATCAAGTGGTCTATCACTATCAAGAATGTCGTGTTCCAGCAGTCGACGATGATGGCTGTAACGGCAGTTACTTTAGAAAGGGAGTGCCTATGCCCCTCCTTCCTCACGACTTGTCTGGCTTGGTGCCCGAATGAGGAAGAAGGAAATCACAATGCCCGCGATAGCCAGCACGGCGACCGGATAAAACACTGCGACATAACTTCCGACGAGATCCCGCAACTGACCAGCGAGAAGGTTCCCGACAATGGCGCCGGCGCCATACGCAGTAAAGACGAGCCCGTAATTCGGCCCGTAGTACTTGGTGCCACAAAATGCGGCGGTGCACGCAGGCGCGATTGCGAGCCAGCCTCCGAGACAGAGCCACAGGGCACAGAACCCGACGATGTAGATGCCCGTGGCACCAGGAGCCGCCCCAAAACCAAGGAGTATCGCGGCTGCTGCAATAATGACGAAGCTCAGCATCGCCGCGTTTCGCGGGTATATCCGGTCAACGAGGTAGCCAAAAATAGGCCGACCGATGCCGTTGAACACGGCGAAGACACCCACCAAGGCAGCAGCGGTCGCTGCGCTCAACTTGAATACTTCTTGGCCTGCGGGGCTGCTGATGCCAATAGCCATCAGGCCCGCTAAGGTGCCGATGAAGAACCCAAGCCAGAGTCCAACGAAACCTCTCGTGCGGACCATTTGGGATCTGTTAAGGTCTTCACATTGCGCGCTCGCCTGTGCCTGTGTCCAGCCTTCTGGCCGCCAGTCAGGGGCGGGAAAACGCAGGGGCAATGCGAGCACCACGATCAAGATCAAAAATGCAATCCCCAAAATACCAAGGCTGCTCATAATCCCGTAGTTACCGATCAGATAGTTGCCCAATGGTGCGGTAATCAATGGCGATACGCCGAACCCCAGCACCGTGAGCCCTACTGCAAGCCCTCTTCTATCCGGGAACCATCGTGCGCTCACGCCGATGGGGGCGTTGTAGGCTATTCCGACTCCTGCACCGCCGATGATACCGTACGCTAACGTGAGGATCGCGATGTTCGGCGCTTGACTGGCCAGAATCCACCCGATTCCAACGATCACCCCTCCAATGATCGTTAACCTGCGTGGACCGTATTTGTCGAGTGGCCCTCCGGCGAACGGCATCAGAAGGGCGAAAAATGCGAGAAAGAAGATAAAAGGCAATAAACTGGCGGTTGCATCGATAGACCAGAGTTTTTGGAGCGGCAACCGAAAAACGCTCCACGAGTAGATGCTGCCCAAACACACGTTGATGGCGAGTCCGAGCGCGACGAATATCCAACGGCCTTTTTCTGGGCTCATGCCAAACAGCGTGAGCGCGCTGTTCTCTGAAGCTCGATTTTCGCTACCCATGTGATCAACCGGTCTATCACTATTAATAATTTATAAAAAGTTTGTCATGGAAAATAACGTTACTGCTGGATGATCAGCGCGAACAGGCAGAGCACATTCTCGAGCACGCCTCAGACTTCAGGTTCCTGAGCTGAACCTAAAAGAGCGAGTCTAAAAGAATCTCTCTCAATAGTGCGATTGGATCAACACGTTATCGGCATGCTATAATCCGAAGTCTTGGTTTGGGCAAGGATCGAAGATGCCAACCCCGCAACGGCCGTCAGAAATGACCGAGCGTGCTTTGGATAGGCTGTCCTTCCAGCTCAGAATCGTTGTAATCGAAGTAGTTAAGTATCCTTCCGACGGGCGGAAGAATTTGATGCTTAATGTAATATTCGAAGTCTATCTCTCGCTCTTGCCCATAAGTATCAACTAATTTGCCCTCCTTCTGGGTAAAGATCTCCGAAGGATAAGACCTGTCCCCAATCGATCCAGACCCTTTCATAACGAGGTAGGCAATTTTCGTCCCGACGTCAGCGGCGAGGCCGTACTCTTTTGCTCGCTTTGCCGCCCTTACGTGAGCTTGGACGGATTCGTAGCTTGCGATCTTTTTAGTAAGGGTTTTGTAAATAATGAGCTTTGCTAGCGGGATCTCGCCGGCTCGAAGTTTTTTGATCGTAATCGTGACCAGTTCTGCAGCAGCTTTTGGCTCTCGCCTTTCAAGAATGATCTTAATGACGTCAGACTGCAGTTCCTTTGCGAGCGCACACCAATCACCCCTGCGCACTTCGAGACCTCTGACAACGATGGTTCCATCATCGGTAATCCCTGCGTAGCGCTTCTTCTTCTCGGTAAAAAAGATGGCCTTGTAGTGCTCCTGCACGTCGAGCCTAATTGGATAAACCGTCGAAAGTTCTTGGATAAATGTTTGGATTCGATCCATCAACTCAGTTGTCATTAGGCCCCCTCTGGTTGTCCGCACGTGCGACCGATTGTGGAGGCTTTTCTCTTCGTTTTAAGCTTCAAATTCACTCCTCGACTGGCGCGCTTTCTTTGATGCTAGCTGCAAATCAGCCCTTTTTGAGCTTTACGAATAGGCTATCAGTGTCTCCGTAGATGACCTCGAGACCGTGCTTCTCAGCACGCTCAACCGCGTCCTGTATGATGGTGCGTCCCCACGCCGTTGTTGCTTCAGCACATTCTTTTCTGTACCACTTCGCTGCGGGCCACCCAGTGTAGCCATAGAACGCGTTTGTCAGGATCTTGATTGCGTTCTGGTGAACATCAAGTAGAGTAAAATCGCGTGTACCCTTGTCTGTGTGAGTCATTTGTTCTTTAACCGCTCTTCTTCGTTCAATAAGATTTGTGAGAATGAGTTTGAAGAACCCATCAGGGTGCTTTCTAAATCGATATTGCGACTCTGGGGCCTCGTAAAATTCCGTAGACGTTTCATCTGGCGACATAACGGTATCCGGTGAAATGTTGTAGCTAATCATTATTGAAGGGTACATAGCCGAAAAATCGAGGCTCAGTACTTCTTCGTGGACGCCGGGTTTTGGAAAGAGTACGAAGCCGCCGGCGTAGCTGCCCGAGCCTCCCCCTTTTGCAGGCACAATTTCATTTATCTTGTACGCCTCAGCTACCAAAAGTGACTCGACCTGCCTACCCCTCCCCATTCTTGACACATCGTCCAACGGCTGTCTTACGATCCGTGAAAATTCAAACTGAAGAGGGAGCAGCCGCTCTGCGACCCCCCACGTGCTCACTACATCGTCTTTAGAATATTCAAAAAGAAGCTTTCGAAGCTCACGATCGTTCCAATACCGAGCCATGTCCCAACCCTGCACTTGCACGCGCTCGGATTTGCGCATGACCCCCATGTAGTCGGCGACATTGTCCAACGTCTTAACGCTGAGCTCGCTGAGGTCCCGTTTTGCGACCTTATACAAGTCGACGTTGCTGCGGCCAAAGATCCTGACCTCTTTGACGCCACCACCGGCACCGAACTTTGCGGGACTCTTGTCTCTCCCAATCGTCAGACGGAGCTTGAATTTTTCTGCCCTCGTTTTCAAGTATTGCCAGTCAAACTCGTCAGTGTTGTAGCCGACGATAACGTCGGGGTCATATTCATGAATAAAGGAGATGAAGTCAGCAATGACCCGCCTATCATCCTCATCGTCGTCAAGCGAAATGAAGGTCGGTTTGTCGGCTGCGGTCGCTAGAGAAATGATAATAATAGGGTCTTTGCTCGGAATGGGAACGCCGCCGTGGGTCAGCATCTCACAATCGAAGGCCATCATTTTAAGTTCAGGATTCGTGTGGTGCTGTTCGGCCTCTATGTGGTCGACATCGATGGCGAATGAAAAATGGGGATCTTCACGTTCGCGCCCTTCTACAATAACCTGATCCATAGGCACCAATTCGCGATCGATTATATACCGGACGGCAAAAAGAATGTCTGCTTCCCTGACGCTCACGCCAAGCTCTGCGACCTTTTCACGTAATATCGGTACGTGTTGCGGGTGATCGACAAACACTTTGAGCACGGTGAGCGGTTGTCCGAAATCTTTGCGCACGACACGTTCGACGCGGTTAGGCTTAATCTCCTCGCCAGATCGCGTTGAAGCTACAGACATGATAGCGCTAGCGTCGTCAGTTACTGCGTAAAAATAGGGTTCAAAACTTGAATCGTAGGCGATAATATTTTGACCACGCTCGTCTTTAAGCCACAAGCGAATAACAGCGCGACCGTTAAGCGTGACATAATCGACGTCAAGTAAAAAGCATCGCAGCTGCATTAATACACGAAGGCTTTTGATATTAGATAAACGTGGCGAGGACCTGCAGTGGGCATCATTCCACTACATGAAGAGATCCATCTCTTTGATGTCGAGCTCATCTTTGCTTATTGCGCCATCATCAAGAATAGAGCGTCGTATGAGCACTTGAGTGTCTGATCGGATCGCGAGCGCAATGCAGTCGCTCGGACGCGCGTCGAGTTGTTTTTCGGTCCCATTAACCTTTATCGAGAGCTGGGCAAAATATATACCTTCGTCTACGTCATCTATAACAACCGTCACGATGCTCGCTTCAAAGTTTTCGAGTATCGACATTATCAAATCGTGTGTCATTGGGCGAGATGGGACCTCCCCATTTAAGGCCGCGCTGATGGAGATTGCTTCAGAGATACCGATGTATATCGGTAAGAAACGGTGCCCGTCGTCCGTTAACAACACTACTGGCGCATGGCCAGTAGTAGTGCTGACCATGTAAATGCCTTTAATCTCGACGGCAATTACTTCATCTCCCATCATTTACCTCAATACTTTTGCTGTATATTAAGCTGACTGCAGTTTAATACGCCCGCATCTCTATGTTGACGCAAAAGAGAGCCTCGTACGTCGCTTAGTCGAAATAAGCTTCTCCTAAGACCCCGCGATGTAAGTGACATGGCTGCGTGTTTTGTAGGTTTTGGTCCAATGTTCATTCCTGCGTTGACGGCGATTTTTTTTGAAGGGCCTTAATATATACCGAAGGGAACATATTGCCGAATTGAACGATCGTAAAAGTCCAGTTTTCAGGCTGAGTTATGAAGCGAATTGTTGTAATCGATTACGGTTTAGGGAACATAAGAAGCGCAATGCGCGGCCTCGAGCGCGCAGGAGCACAAGTCGAAGTCACTTCTGACTCCACTCGGTTTGGCAGCGCAGACGGATTGGTGCTCCCCGGCGTTGGCGCGTTTAAGAGCGGCATGCAGAACGTGCAAAAAATAAAAAGAGCGTTGCTGCATTCTGTTGACGAAGGTACGCCCATACTGGGGATCTGCTTGGGCATGCAGATGTTACTGACCGTGAGCGACGAGGGAGAGCTTCAAGGCGGGCCAGTCGAGGGGTTAAACCTCCTGCAAGGTCACGTCAAGCGATTTAACTTCGATAAAACCTCTGAAAAGCTTAAGATCCCTCATATGGGATGGAATCGCTTAGAGGTAATAAAGGAAAACGCGTTGGTCAAAGGTGTCGACGGCGGGTACGTCTATTTTGTCCATTCGTATTATGTAGAACCGGGCAGTCATACCGTAGCAACTTCTAACTATGGCGCCGATTTTGCCGCTGTTATTGCCAGCGGAAGCGTCTTTGGCACGCAATTCCACCCAGAGAAGTCTTCAACGGTCGGTTTTCGAATATTAAAGAACTTCGTGGAGTTGTGTTAATGGATCTCGAAGGATATGCGAAAACAGCGCTGAGGCGCGGAATAGCACGAAAAGACATCGAGCTCACGCTGGTCGAGCGAATATTGGAAGTACGTGACATTGCGAGGGAAAAAGCGCTCCGTTTAGCTCAAGCGGTTGTTGATGAAGCGCAACGGACTCTTTGCGAACGAGAACTTTCCGGAGTCACAATGGGCAATTTCGGTGTCGGTTCACGGGGCTCTGGCGACTTCTTTGTACATGAAAAAATAGCGAGCATCATCGGCACAACAAGTGCTATTGTTGGCTCCGATCAGCTTGATGATTCGGGGGTGGTGAAGGCCCACGGAGACCTGGTTGTCGTTACCGTAGACGGAATGCACTCACGCTTGAGCGATTTTCCATTTCTTGCTGGGTTCCACGTGACCCGCGCATCACTACGGGATCTCTATGTCATGGGTGCGCAGCCCGTTGCTTTGTTCTCAGACATTCACTTGGCTGATGACGGCGATATCTCAAAGGTTTTTGACTATACCGCAGGAATCGGGGCGGTAGCTGAAGTCATGAATGTACCGCTAATCACTGGCAGCACCTTACGAATCGGTGGGGACATGGTGATAGGTGACCGACTTACCGGCTGTGTTGGGGGAGTTGGAGTAGCCAGTGAAAAAGGCTTAACGGCGCGTGCCAATGCACGTGTCGGTGACATAATTTTGTTGACGGAAGGCGCAGGAGGGGGAACCATAACCGCCGCAGCGTTGTACAACGGTCGTCCAGAAGTGGTACAGGAAACGTTGAACTTGAAGTTTCTTCACGCTTGTAACAAGTTGATACAGACTGGCTTGGTCACCCAGATACACGCGATGACCGACGTTACAAACGGGGGCATACGAGGAGATGCAGAGGAAATATCAAAAACAGCGCAGGTGAAAATCGTCTTTGAAGAAGAGAAGGTACGACGCCTCATTAACCCAGTGGTTTTGAGGATGCTCGACGATCTACAGATCGATTACATGGGCGTCTCTGTAGATTCGCTTCTTTTGGTTGCCCCTGCTGAGCTTGGACCGACGATAAAAAGCGCATTGGCGGGCATCATCAAAGTCGATGAGGTTGGATACATAGCACAAGGGCGCGGTGCTGAAGTGCTACGGGGCGGACAATCGTTTGCCCTCACGCCAAAGTTCCGCGAATCAGCTTATACCCCTGTGAAAAAAGTCGTTGGCGAACAAGCAGACGACCGAGAAATTGAGTTGATGCGCGCTCGCATCGACTTGGCTGCGGAACGGGCTATCAGCAAGAAGCAAAAGATGATTGAATATCTGCAGACAGGTAAAAAACTCCCCGACGTGAGCTGCTGATCACCGCTTTGCGAATAGTAAGGCTGTGTTATACTAATGGGCGCACCTCATGATACCACGCGTCTATAACATCAACTAAGCCTTCCTGTTCTGCAATTTCAACAGCAATCATATGGCCGCATTTTACTACATTTCGCGAAGAGTTGAACAAAAAGTCATTACAGGTGCACAGGGCCTCCTCAACGATGTACTCGTCAGTCTCCCCTACGACGACATAAAAGTCCTGGTAGCGTTTTACACGCATCTCTCCAGCTATCTCAAGTCCTTTTTTTCCTCGATTGCCGTATTTTAGTTCAATTTGTCGTTTAAACGCATCTGAAAACAAGGGGGCCTCTTCTGTGCATCACGTACGTCTCTTTGCTGTGGTAGGGGTCGTCATTTGACTTGGTAAGCAAAACTGCTGAGCTTTGGTTTGTCGTCAATGAAATTGCCGCCCAAACGCTGGGCTAGGACCTTCATTGCCGGCACTTCTGTCGCGTAATGCGTTGCATCTACTAGAGAAAGGTGCCCTTCCGCGCGGCGAATAGCAGCATGCCTCAGTTCGGCTGAAAGAAGTGCATCAGCACCAGCTGCGATTGCTTGGTCAGTCGCATCAAAGCCACTACCGCCAATCACTGCGACTTTTTGGATGTCGCGCGTGCCGACGAACTGGACGGGTGTATCCAGTTTTTGCGCTACGTTCTTTACGAAATCCAGCGTGCTGATCGGTCTAATGGAGCCAATTCGTCCGATGCCAAAAGGTTCGATGTCGTACAATCCGAGGAGCTGTGCCAAAACGTCGTTGACCCCCCCAGGCGCTGCATCGTAGTTGGTATGCAAGACGTAAAACGATAAATCGTTCTCCAAAATGAGCGTGAGCTGTTTTTGAATACTTAAAGGAACCTTAGTAATGGGATCCCAAATTAGTGTGTGGTGAGTGATCAGTATATCAGCGTTAGTTTGTATCGCATTTTGAATAACGTTAGCTGTTGGATCCAAAGCAACAGTTATTGCGTTTATGTTCTCCCGCCCGCGGGATATTAGCCCTATTCGTCCCGCATCGATCGGATCAGCGAGTTCAGGAGGGGCAATTGCTTCTAGTGTTTCGATGAGCGAATCAAGCTCCATGAAAACTAATCGTTGTGCTTTATCTTTATTTCTGCGAGCTTCCAATCGTCGTCAATGCCGTGAATAGACATTAGAACGCCACCTATTACTCCAGCAAAAACGTCTTGGACAAATTGGTTAATAGGTATCCGCTTTCCGTCGACTATAAGCTCCGTCAATTGGTCTTGCTCTGTAATATGGCTCCCTCCGTTTGACAGCTTTCATGATAATTTCTAACGCGTGGGCGTCTGAAACTTGATCGATGCCTCGTACATCGACAATGTTGTCATTTCTGAGAAGACAAGGCTTAAGCTTTGCGTCTGAGGTCACTCGCAGCCTGTTGCAATTCATGCAAAACTCTGTGTTGTCTATGGGGCGGACGATTTCAATTTCAGCGTCATTGATCTCGAACTTCTTTCTTTTATGCAAGGTATTCGTCGTCGTTTTATCTGACAGCCCTTCTAGAGTGCTTTCAATAACTCGTAGATTAGAGGCCCTGAGCTCCGAGTGTTCCTTGAAGTCCATTAGTTCGATCAGCTGTAAAACCATCTCTTT
>Ga0066793_10000276_pt1 | contig 19206 bp, 19 predicted proteins | sample PersoiDNA2013189_FD_83876 | JGI IMG/M metagenome (GOLD analysis project Ga0066793, IMG submission 83876) | Permafrost soil microbial communities from the Arctic, to analyse light accelerated degradation of dissolved organic matter (DOM) -... | ecosystem: Environmental > Terrestrial > Soil >... | reverse complement strand
GTCCGGCGCACGGTCTTGCACCGAGACGAGCGTGTCGAGGCCTTGGCTGTCGGGCAGCCCGAGGTCGAGCAGGATCAAGTCGATCGCCGGCTCCTGTGCGATCCGGTGCAGACCGTCGGCCAGCGTGGTGGCGAAGAGGACTTCTTCGGACGGATCTTCGGATTCGTGGAGCGCCGCGCGCGCAAATGCGGCATAGACCGGATCGTTTTCTATCACGAGTATGCGTGGGCGGTCGATGGTCATGCGGATATGTCCCGAACCGCAGCAGACCATATCCGCGCCAGCCCGTCAAGCGGCCGCAGTGTAGGCAAGAACTTCGCGGACTTTCCTGGCGAGCGCGTCGGGTGTGAATGGCTTGGCCAGGAAGGCGTCCCCGGCGCGCGCGCGGCCGTGGCGACCGGCGACGTGTTCGATATACCCGGAGACGAAGAGCATGCGCATCCCGGGACGGATCGTGCGCAGGCGCTCGGCCACTTCGTATCCATCCATGTGCGGCATCACCACGTCGGTGACGAGCGCGTGGATCGGCCCGGAGTAGCGTTCGCAGAATAGCAGCGCCTCGCCGCCGTTCGACGCCTCGAGCACGGTATAGCCGCACGTGCCGTCCTTGCGCCGGTTCGTGATCTCCCCCCGCCACACCTGGCCCTGCAGGATCGTCTGCCATAGGTCGCGATGCACCTCTCGACCCTGTCGCTCGACTGCCAGGATGACCGGCGTCCGTCCCACCGCTTCTTCCGCGGTGAAACCGGTGATCCGCCGTCTATCCCCACCAGCCGAACCGACCGAGGAACAGGGGACACGACGTGGCCACCGCGGCCAGGGCGGCGAGCAGCAGCACGAAGCGACACCAGGCACCGAACCTCATCACCAGTCCTGGCCCGCGCCCAACGCTCGAAGCGCGACCCGCACGCGTTCGAGTTCGGAGACGAGTCGATCGAAGAGCAGCGGCGCGTCTCCCACCCGGCCGTCCCGACCCGCAGTCTCCAGCGCCGCGGCCGCCGCATGTGCTGCCGGCACGCAGAAGTTTGCGACCGAGCCCTTCAGCGTGTGGGCAGCCCGCCACAACGCCTCAGACTGGCCGTCTCGAACCGCCGTGGCGATCTGGTCGATCAGCCCTTGTTCGTCCTCGAAGTAGAGTCCAACCAGTTCCTTCAGGAGTTCACGGTCTCCCTCGAGCCGATCCTTGAGCGCTGGTACGTCAATCACGTCGTTCATGGTGTCGATCATACGACTCCTGGCCCGCGCGCCATCGCCCGACGAATCGGGCATCAGCCCGCGAGTCCGGGATGACCCGATTCCGGCCCGGCGTCCGAACCAGAGGATGCCAGCAACCGGGCGATTTCGGCGGCGTCCACGTGCTCGGAGAGCGAAGTTCCGACACCCTCGACGCCTTCCATCGACGAGCCGATGAGAATCAGGTCGTACGGGGCGTCTTCCAGTGTCGCCTGGTTGGTGGCCACGGTGGCGGCCCAGGGCGAATCGGCAAAGACCGGGGTGATGCCGAACCCGTCGAAGAGCGACGCGATCGCCTCGCGCGTCTCCGGCTTGTCGTCCACGACGAGCACCTGCGCCCGGGGCTCCGGGTGGGGCCGACGGGGCCGCGAGGCGCTTCCTCATCGAGCGCCGGAGTTCCATCAGGTTCGCGGTTGTGTCCTCAGAAAACGGTACTCTCAAGGAACTCCACGTCGTCGATGTCGGCGAGCCGCCACTGGAAGCCGACGGCCGCGTCGGAGAGGACGGCACACCCATTTCGCGCACTTCGGGCACTGCCGGAAATGGGGCTTCGTCTCCTCGACGCACTCTTGTCGGTCGAGTGATCGGTGTGGTTGCGCGTGAACTGAATCAAACTCATCTCGTGTCCCCCCGTGCAGCAGGCCCCCAACAGGAATCCGATCTACAGCTGCTCGAACCGGGCCGTGAAGTGGCGCAACACGGTCGGAGCGGAGACGATGCGGTATCCGCGGAGACTCTCCTTCAACCGCGCCACCTCGATCGCCCCCTCGGCCACGTAGTCGATGTGCGACTGCGTGTAGACCCGCCGGGGAATGGCCAGGCGGACGAGATCCATGGCCCCTGGCGTCTCGCTGCCGTCGGGACGGAGTCCGAACATGACCGTCCCGATTTCCACGCCCCGAATGCCCGCCTCGACGTAGAGCGCGTTGGTCAGGGCGATGCCGGGGTACTGCAGCGGCGGGATCTGCGGCAGCAGCGCCCGCGCGTCGAGGTAGATCGCGTGTCCGCCCGACGGGCGAATCGTCGGAACCCCCGCGGCGGTCAGCTTGTCGCCGAGGTACTCGGTCGATCGTATCCGGTACCTGAGATACGGCTCCTCCACCACTTCCTCGAGCCCCGTCGCGATCGCCTCGAGGTCGTAGCCGGCCAGTCCGCCGTAAGTCGGGAACCCTTCCGTCAGGATCAGGAGATTGCGCGCCGTCTCCGCCAGCCGGTCATCGTTCATCGCCAGGAAGCCGCCGATGTTGGCCAGCCCGTCTTTCTTGGCCGACATCGTGCAGCCATCCGCCAGCGAGAACATCTCCTGCGCGATCGCCTTCGGCGTGCGGTCCTCCTGCCCGGCTTCCCTGATCTTGATGAAGTAGGCGTTCTCCGCGAACCGGCAGGCGTCGAGGAACAGCGGCTTGCGGTACCGGTCGCACAGCGCCCGAACGCCGCGGATGTTCTCGAGCGACACGGGCTGACCGCCGCCCGAGTTGTTGGTCACGGTCACCATCACCAGGGGCACGCGGTCCCCATCCTCCCGCAGCGTCTTCTCCAACGCGGCGAGATCGACGTTCCCCTTGAACGGGTGGACGAGCGCCGGGACGCGTCCCTCGGCGATCACGAGATCGCGCGCCTCGCACTGCTCGACTTCGATGTTGGCGCGCGTGGTATCGAAATGATTGTTGTTCGGAATCACCTGGCCCGGCTTCAGCACGCTGTGGAACAGGATCCGTTCGGCGGCCCGGCCCTGGTGCGTTGGGATGACGTGCGTGAACCCGGTGAGGTCACGGACAACCGACTCGAACCGGTAGAACGAGCGGCTGCCCGCGTACGACTCGTCGCCCTGCATCAGCGCGCCCCACTGCGCGGCCGACATGGCGCCGGTGCCCGAGTCGGTGAGCAGGTCGATGAGAACGTCCTCGGCGCGAAGCCGGAAGACGTTGAAGCCCGCATCCTGGAGTGCCGCCTCGCGCTCCTCGCGCCGCGTGAACTTGACCGACTCGACCGACTTGATGCGGAACGGCTCGATGATCGTGCGGAAATTCATAGGTGTGCCTGTCGTCGTGGGTGAGGGGGGACACGTGGCCGTGCGCCCCCCGGTCCCTCCCGGTGACTACGCCTCCCAGGGCAACCCCGCCTTGCCGAAGTGGCCGTAGTTGGTCGTCGAGCGGTAGATCGGCTGCAGGAGGTTCAGCTGCTCGATGATCGCCGCCGGGCGAAAATCGACCGTGTCGAGGAACCGCCGTGCCGCGCGCTCGTCGCCCGTGCCGTACGTATCGACCTTGGTGGACACCGGCTGCGCCTGGCCGATGGCGTACGCCACCTGCACCTCGGCGCGGCGGGCGATCCCGGCCTTCACGATCTGCCGGGCCACGTAGCGGCCAAAGTACGCACCACTGCGGTCCACCTTCGACGGGTCCTTGCCGCTGAAGGCGCCGCCGCCATGATGCGCCGCTCCGCCGTAGGTGTCCACGATGATCTTGCGCCCCGTGACGCCGCAGTCCGCGGACGGGCCGCCGATCGCGAAGCAGCCGGTCGGGTTGACCAGCACCTGCACCTTCGGCGTGAACCACTCGCCGAGGACGCGCGGCGCCAGGTACGTGGCCACGTAGTCGTAGATCTCCGGGTGCCTGGTCTCGGCGGCGTGCTGGGTGGAGACGAGGACGCACGTCACGCCCACGGGGGTGCCGTTCTCGTATTCGACCGACACCTGGGACTTGGCATCCGGGCGCAGCCATGGGTACTTTCCGCCACGGCGATCGTCCGCGAGCCCGCGCGTCAGTCTGTGCGCCAGCAGGATGGGCAGCGGCATCATCTCGGGCGTTTCCGCCGTGGCGTAGCCGAACATCATCCCCTGGTCGCCGGCGCCCTGCTCCTTGTCGAGCCCGCGCCCCTCGTCCACGCCCTGCGAGATGTTGTCCGACTGCTTCGAGACGTAGTTGAACACCTGCACGCGGTCGGCATGGAACGCGTCACCATCGTACAGGTAGCCGATCTCGCGGATCGCCTGCCGCGCGACCGCCTCGTGATTAACGGTCGCCTTCGACGAGATCTCGCCCGCGATCACGACCTTGTCGTCCTTGCACATGACCTCGCACGCCACGCGGCTGCGCGAGTCGCCGGCCAGGTACGCATCCAGGATCGAATCGGCGATGTAGTCGCAGACCTTGTCGGGATGGCCTTCGGAAACGGATTCGGACGTCAGCGTGTGCCTCAGATTCTGCATCGTCGCTCCTCGAGAAGTGAACAAGGGCGTCCCGGGCACGGCTCGCGCCGGGCGCGCCAAGGTACACGAAACCAGACACCGGAATCGAGACTCGTATGCCCTTTCGAGATCGCGGTCCGTCTCGCTCGCGCATGGTCCCAGGCCGCGTGGGCCTGGCCGGCTGGGCCACCGTGTGCTCCAGGAGCTGGAGCCGGACGACGGTATGGCGTACGGGTCATCGAGCCGGGACTCTCGCCGTACTCTTCATGCTGGCAGCCCGAGACAAGAGCTGCCGGGCGGCAAAACAAAAGGGCTTCGCAACAGGTGTCGCGAGCCCTGGCCGCGACTTAGATGGTCATTGCGTTGTCTCCAGCCGTGGCTGGCGCGCGGCCCATCAAGTCGAAAAAATCGCCGCGCCGATCTATAAATATGCCCGCTGATGCAGGCCAAAGTCAAGCGCCGGAGCGGCGGCGGGCGCGCAAGCCGCCTTCTTACGACGGTTGTCTTGAAGTCGCGCTTCCCGTCGCAGGCCAACGACTGATGAATGACGCCTTGATCGAGCTGATCCAGGCCAGGACGCCTCACAGCGGTCTCCATCGGCGTGCCGCCCTTTCGCGAGCGGTCGAACGACATCCCGCTGCTGGTCATTCACTTCCTCGCAAGGCACGGCGCGTGCGGCGGCTGGCGGATCACCCGCGATCGTGCCGCACGGTGACGCGTTGACCACGAATCTTGGTCGCGCGTAACGCGATCAGGATGGAGTCGGCCAGCGCGCCTGAACGTCGGCCAGGTCGGCGAGGAGCTGTAGCGTGGCCGCCGGCGTCAGCTGCAGGAGCTCCTGATTGTCGAACCAGATCGCACAGCACTGGTGGCACACATCGATGGCGATCGGCCGCCCGTAGTGGCCCTCGGTCTGGTGCTCACGCATCGCCTGCTGGCAGTTGGGACAGTTCACGACCAGGTAGCATGGCAGATTCTCTCAACTCGTCAAGCCCGCCGGCTCAACAGCACGCCGCGATCCGCCAGGCCGCGCGGAGTTCGCCTGAACTCGCAAAGCGTGCGGCGGGGTCCTTATCGAGACATTTCAGGATGCAGGCGGCGCCGCTGGCGGTCACCTCGGCCTGCAGTTCGCGCGGGTCGCGTGGCGTTCCGCCCAGCATGGCGCCCAGCAACTCGGGCAACGCGCGCCCGCCGAACGGCGGCATGCCCGTCGCCATCTCGTAGATCAACGCCCCAATCGTGAAGATGTCCGACCTTGCGTCAGCCGTCCGCCCGGCCAGCACTTCCGGAGCGATGTACGGCATCTCGGTGCTGCTCAGCTCTCCGTCCCGCAGGACCGCGGCACTAATCGACGCCAGCAGTTCCTGGACCTGGCTGATGCTCCCAGTCGAAATCATCAGCCGCTCGCCGTCGTCGTCGGTCGTCATGCGGATGTCTACGCCGCCCTGCCCTTCTTGCGCTCGTCGATTCTCGCCCAGGCGAGCGCGGCCAGGAAGATGACGACGATGAGGCCGTAGCCGAGCCACTCGGGGACTTCCCAGGCGATCAAGCCAACCTGGTGCAGGTACTGGAGCAGGAGCCGCGCGCCGACCCAGGCGATGATCACGAAGGCGCCATCGACGAGGACCGGGTACCGCTCGACGACCGTGAGCAACTGCCCGATCACCAGCCTCATGGCGATGATTCCAAGCACCCCTCCGGTCAGCACGACCCACGTCTTCTGCGAGATCGCCACGGCCACGACGATCGAATCGACGGCGAAGACGATGTCGCTGAGTTCCACCTTCACGACGGTGGCCCAGAACGGCGACATGCCCAGCCAGGGGCGGGCCTGGGGCACCGAGCGGCGGTCCTCCGAGTCACGCTCGCCGAAGAAGTGCCGGAACGGCAGGTACAACAGGTAGATCGCGCCGGCAAGCTTCACCAGGCTCACGCCGATCATGTACAGCCCGAAGATCAGCGCCAGCGACCGGAACGCAAACGCCCCGACGATGCCGTAGCGGAGGGCCCGTTTCCGCTGGTGCTTCGGCAGCCCGAGCGCCAGCACCGCCAGGACCACGGCGTTGTCGGCGCTGAGCAGCCCTTCGAGGAGCACGAGCAGCAGGATGACCAGGAAGTCGTAACCTTCAAACGTCACAGTCGCCGTTCATCGCGGCGCCAGCATGCCGCGAACATTCATTCTAGCCCGGCCGGCCAGCGAAGCTCCGCCTCAATTCGCCGAGATCGGAGAGGCGGCCGTTGCGGATCTTCGCTATGGTGCGCGGCCGGTCAACCGGCCGCGTCTAAGACAGATTCCAGAGACCCCACAGAAACTCGCGTCAACCGTCACGATCTCAGTCCTGGAAGATGTCTAGACTTGACACGTTTCATATCAATGCCTATATTCGTTCTGTAGCAGGTTGAAGCAGGGTCTCATGAGGATTACCCGGGAGTTCTACTTCATCAGCAGCGCCGCGCGGCTGCTCGGGATGCACCCCCAGACGCTCAGGAAATACGAGCGCCTCGGCCTGGTGCAGCCGACACGCACCGTCGGCAGCATGCGCGTCTACTCGGGCGAGGAACTGGAGCGCCTCCGGTTGATCAAGCACCTGGTAGACGAGCTGGGCATCAACCTCGCGGGCGTGCAGCGCTTGCTGTCGGTGGCCGATTCGGTCGAGCGCATGCGAAAGCTGAGTGGCGGCGCCGGGCTCCGCAGCGACGCTCGGCGGCGCATCGAGCGCGAGGTCGACCGGTTGTGCGACATCATCGGCCTCGGCCGCGAGTACCACGAGGGCTAGCGACGACATGGAATTCAAGGATTACTACCAGACGCTGGGCCTCGCCAAGACCGCCTCTGGCAAGGAGATCAAGCAGGCCTATCGCAAGCTCGCCCGGAAGCTCCACCCGGATGTGAACCCGGGCGACAAGGCGGCCGAGTCGCGATTCAAGGAGATCAACGAAGCGTACGAGGTGCTCGGAGACCCGGAGAAGCGGAAGAAGTACGACGAGCTCGGGGCGAACTGGCGCCAGTACGAGCAGGCGCAGCAGGCCGGCCAGTCCCCCTTCGGCGACATCCGGTGGAACCCCGGGACGGGCCAGCCGGGCGGATACAGGACGATCAACGAGGACGAACTCCGCGACATGTTTGACGGGGAGAACCCGTTCTCGGACTTCTTCCAGGCATTCTTCGGGGGCGGCGGCCACACCGGGGGGCGCCGCGCGCGGACGTCGCGGACGTCCAAGACACGGGCGGGCCGTGACATCGAAGAAGAGATCGATCTGTCGCTCGAGGAAGCCATGAAGGGCGCGATGCGCCGGCTCGCCGTCAAGCAGGAAGGGCACACGCGCACGGTGGACGTGAGGATTCCCGCCGGCGTCAACGACGGCTCCCGCGTGCGCGTCCCGGGGGAGGGCGAGCACGGAGCCGCCGGCGGCCGGGCCGGCGATCTCTACCTGCGCGTCCGCCTGCGAACAGACCCCCGTTTCGAACGGCGCGGCCGCGACCTGCACACGCAGGTGAGCATCCCGCTGACAACCGCGGTGCTCGGTGGCGAGGCGGAGGTGCCCACGGTCGGCGACCGTCCGCTGCGGCTCAAGATCCCGCCGACGACGCAGAACGGGCAGGTCTTCCGGCTCAAAGGGCACGGCATGCCCGCGGTCGGCAAGCCGGCGGAGCGCGGGGACCTCTACGCCACCGTCAACGTGTCGCTCCCGCGCCAGTTGACGGAGGAGCAACGCCGTCACTACGAGGAACTGGCCAAGCTGGACTGATAGGACTATGAATCTGAACACCTTCACGGAGAAGGCGCAGGAAGCGCTCGTCGGTTCGCAACAACTGGCGAGCGAGATGAACCACGCGCAAGTGGACCCGGAGCACCTCCTCGTCGCGCTCGTCGAGCAGAGGGAAGGCGTCGTCCCGGAAGTCCTCCGAAAGATGACCGTGGACCCGGTGCGGGTCGGCGCCGCGGCGCGTGCGGCGCTGTCGCGCCGGCCGCAGGTTCACGGTGCCGGCACGCCGGGACGGTCGCCGCGTCTGTCCGCGATCGTCGAGATGGCGCAGGCGGAAGCCGCGCAGATGAAGGACGAGTTCGTGAGCACGGAGCACCTGCTCCTGGCCCTGGCCTCCGACGGCGCCCGCGACGAGGCCGCGCAGCTCCTCCAGCAGCACGGCGTCTCGTCCGATCGCGTGCTCGAGGCGCTCAAATCGGTGCGTGGCAGCCAGCGCGTGACCGACCAGAACCCCGAGGGCAAGTACCAGGCGCTTGAACGGTATGGCCGCGACCTGACGGAGCTGGCCCGCAAGGAAAAGCTCGACCCGGTGATTGGCCGTGACGAGGAGATCCGGCGCGTCATCCAGGTCCTGTCGCGCCGCACCAAGAACAACCCGGTCCTGATCGGCGAGCCTGGCGTCGGCAAGACGGCGATTGTCGAGGGCCTGGCGCAGCGGATCGTGCGCGGGGACGTGCCGGACGGTGTGAAGAACAAGCGGATTGTCGCCCTCGACCTCGGAGCCCTCGTGGCCGGCGCGAAGTACCGCGGTGAATTCGAGGAGCGCCTGAAGGCCGTGCTCAAGGAGATCACCGAGTCGGCCGGCCAGGTGGTCCTGTTCATCGACGAGCTGCACACGGTGGTCGGCGCCGGCGCCGCCGAAGGCTCGATTGACGCGTCGAACATGCTGAAGCCGATGCTGGCGCGGGGCGAGCTCCACACCATCGGCGCGACCACCATCGACGAGTACCGCAAGTACATCGAGAAGGATGCCGCGCTCGAACGCCGGTTCCAGCCGGTCGTCGTCGGCGAACCGACCGTGGAAGACACGATCAGCATCCTCCGCGGGTTGCGCGAGCGATACGAGATCCACCACGGCGTGACGTTCAAGGACGCGGCGCTCGTCGCCGCGGCGGTGCTGTCGCACCGCTACATCGCCGACCGCTTCCTCCCGGACAAAGCGATCGACCTGATGGACGAGGCCGCGTCGAAGCTCCGCATGGAAATCGACTCCATGCCCGTGGCGCTCGACGAGGTCGAGCGCCGCATCATGCGACTCGAGATCGAAGCCGAGGCGCTCCGCAAGGAGCAGGACAAGGCGTCGGTCGAGCGGCTCGGCCGGCTCGAGAAGGAGCTGGCCGACCTCAAGGAAGAACGCGCGAGGCTCGCCAGCCACTGGCATCAGGAGAAGGACGCCATCCAGGAGGCGAGGCGCCTCAAGGAAGAACAGGAACAGCTGCGGCACGAGGCCGACCGCGCCCAGCGGTCTGGAGACTACGGCACCGCATCCGAGCTTCAGTACGGCCGGATCCCCGAGGTGGAACGACGCATCCAGGCGGCCGAGGCCCACCTGGCGGAGCTCCAGCGGGACCAACGCATGTTGAAGGAGCAAGTGGACGAAGAGGACATCGCCGAGGTCGTCAGCAAGTGGACGGGCATTCCGGTGAGCCGGCTGGTGGAAGGCGAGATCCAGAAGCTGATTCACATGGAAGAACGGCTGCACCGCCGCATCGTCGGGCAGGACGCGGCCGTCGTCGCCGTGGCCAACGCCATCCGGCGCGCCCGCGCGGGGCTCCAGGATCCGAACCGGCCCCTTGGCAGCTTCGTGTTCCTCGGCCCGACGGGCGTCGGCAAGACCGAGCTCGCGAGGGCGCTCGCCGAGTTCCTCTTCGACTCGGATCAGGCCATGGTCCGAATCGACATGTCCGAGTACCAGGAAAAACACACCGTCTCCCGTCTGGTCGGCGCGCCTCCGGGCTACGTGGGGTACGAGGAAGCCGGCCAGCTCACCGAAGCGGTTCGGCGGCGCCCCTACGCCGTCGTGCTCTTCGACGAAATCGAGAAGGCACATCCCGAGGTCCTCAACGTGCTGCTCCAGTTGCTCGACGATGGGAGGTTGACCGACGGGAAGGGCCGCACGGTAGACTTCAAGAACTCCGTCGTGATCATGACGTCGAACCTCGGGAGCCAGTACATCGCCGAGCGCGCCACGCGCGAGGCGACGGATCTGGACGAGGGGACGCGCCGCCTCGTCATGGAGGCGATGCGTGCGCACTTCCCGCCCGAGTTCCTCAACCGCGTGGATGACGTCATCGTGTTCCACCCGCTCGGTCGAGAGCACCTTGTGCGAATCCTCGATATCCAGTTGCGCGCGCTCACGAGGAGGCTCGAGGAGCGGAAGATCCACGTGGAACTGACAGACCGCGCGAAGCAGCAGCTGGTGGCGGAAGGCTACGACCCGACCTACGGGGCCCGGCCGCTGAAGCGTACGCTCCAGCGGCGGCTGCTCGATCCCCTGGCGCTCGACGTGCTCCAGGGCCGATTCGGTGAAGGCGACCAGGTCGTCGCGGACGCCGGTCCGGACGGGCTGTTGTTCAGAAAGGCGTAGTGCAGTGGCACCGATCAAGAAACCGCGCTTGCCGAAGCCTCGAAGCGGACGCCCCGGCGACCGCCGGCCTCTCGACCCGCGGCCAGTATCCTCCATGTGGTACCTGCTCGGGTTCTTCCTGCTGCTCGCGGTTGTGCAGGCGTACCTGTTCATGCCGACCGGGCGCACCCTCCCGTACAGCGAGTTCAAGTCGCTGCTGGCACGGGACAAACTGGCCGAGGTGACGGTCAACGATCAGGCGATCCGGGGCCAGCTGAAGGGCTCGGAGGGCGACGAGAAGTCACGCGCCTTCGTGACGACGCGCGTCGAGGACCCGAAGCTCGTCGAGGAGCTCGAGCAGCACAACGTGAAGTACACCGGCGAGGTTGCGAGCCGATGGCTCCCCGACCTGCTCGGCTGGATCCTGCCGCTGCTGCTCATCGTCGGGCTCTCCAGCTTCTTCTTCCGCCGAATGGGTGGGGGCGAGGGCGGCGTCATGTCGTTCGCCCGCAGCCGCGGTAAGATCTACGCGGAAGACGATGTCAAGGTGAGCTTCTCGGACGTGGCCGGCGTGGACGAGGCCGAAGAGGAGCTGAAGGAGATCGTCGAGTTCCTCCAGACGCCGAAGAAGTACACGCAGCTCGGCGGTCGCATCCCCAAAGGCGTCCTCCTGGTCGGTCCTCCGGGAACCGGCAAGACGCTGCTCGCGCGGGCCGTCGCGGGTGAAGCCCACGTGCCCTTCTTCAGCCTGAGCGGCTCGGAGTTCGTGGAGATGTTCGTCGGGGTTGGAGCCGCCCGCGTCCGCGACCTATTCCAGCAAGCCGACGCGAAAGCGCCGTGCATCGTGTTCATCGACGAACTCGATGCGCTGGGCAAGGCGCGCGTGCAGAGCCCGCTCGGCAGCCACGAGGAGCGCGAGCAGACCCTGAACCAGCTTCTGGCCGAGATGGATGGCTTCGACTCCCGGAAGGGCGTCATCATCATGGGGGCGACCAACCGACCCGAGGTGCTGGACCCCGCCCTCCTCCGCCCCGGGCGGTTCGACCGGCAGGTGCTCGTGGACAAGCCGGATGTCAGGGGCCGCGAGGCCATCCTGAAGATCCACGCGCGCGGGGTGAAGACGGCCCCCGGGGTGGATCTCAAGGTGGTGGCGGCGCGGACGGCCGGGTTCGCGGGCGCAGACCTGGCGAACCTCGCCAACGAAGCCGCGCTGCTTGCGGCCCGCAAGAACAAGCCGAGCGTCGAGATGCGCGACTTCGAGGAGGCGATCGACCGGTTGATTGCCGGCCTCGAGAAGAAGCGCGTGATGAGTGATCGCGAACGGGAGATCATCGCGTACCACGAGTCGGGCCACGCCATCATCGCGACCGTGGTGCCGGGCCTCGACCCGGTGCACAAGATCTCGATCGTGCAGCGCGGGTTCGGTGCCCTCGGCTACACGATGCAGCTGCCGCTCGAGGATCGCTACCTCATGACGCGAACGGATCTCCACAGCCAGCTGGCCGTCCTGCTCGGAGGACGGACCGCCGAGGAGATCGCGCTCGGCGAGATCTCGACGGGCGCCCAGAACGACCTCCAGCGCGCCAGCGACATCGCCCGGGCGATGGTCACCGAGTTCGGCATGAGCGAGTCGATGGGCGCGGTGAGCTTCGACAGCCACACTCGTAACCGGTTCCTCGAGATCCCGCTCGGCGGCGAACGCGGCAACTACGCCGAGGACACGGCGCGAGAGATCGACACGGAGGTCCGGCGGATCGTGAACGCCGCCCACGAGCGAGCGCGAACGCTCCTGGCCGACCACCGCGACACGCTCGACCGCGTCGCCCGCCGCCTGCTGGAGAAAGAAGTGATCGACGGGGAGGAACTGCGGGAGATCATCCACGGCCCAAAGGGGGCGCAACCGGCGTAGGGGCGACCCTCCAGATCCATGAAAAGACGAAGGCCGCGCCGGGAACAACCCCGCCGCGGCCCTCGTTCTGTCAGCTGCCGGCTGTCGGCTGTCTGCTGCCAGCTGTCTGCTGCCTGGTGAACTACCCCATCTTCTGCATCGCGTTCAGGAACTCGGCGTTCGACTTGGTCTTCGACATCTTGTCGAGCAGCAGTTCCATCGCCTCGACCGGCGACAGCGGGGTCAGCACCTTGCGGAGGACCCACACGCGGTTGAGGTCTTCGCGGGCCAGCAGGAGTTCTTCCTTCCGGGTGCCGCTCTTCTGGATGTCGATCGCCGGGAACACGCGCTTGTCCACCAGCTTCCGATCGAGGTGGATTTCCATGTTACCGGTGCCCTTGAATTCTTCGAAAATGACGTCGTCCATGCGCGAGCCGGTGTCCACCAGCGCCGTCGCGATGATCGTCAGCGAGCCGCCCTCTTCGATGTTGCGCGCCGCCCCGAAGAATCGCTTCGGCTTCTGCAGCGCGTTCGAGTCGAGACCGCCCGAGAGAACCTTGCCCGACGGCGGGATCACCGTGTTGTAGGCGCGCGCGAGACGCGTGATCGAGTCGAGCAGGATCAGCACGTCCTTCTTGTGCTCAACCAGGCGCTTGGCCTTCTCGATCACCATTTCCGCCACCTGCACGTGGCGCTGCGCCGGCTCGTCGAATGTCGAGGAGATCACCTCGCCGTCGACCGACCGCTGCATGTCCGTCACTTCTTCGGGCCGCTCGTCGATGAGCAGCACGATCAGGTAGACCTCGGGGTGATTGAGCGCTATGGACTGCGCGATGCTCTGGAGCAGCATCGTCTTGCCGGTGCGCGGCGGCGCCACGATCAGGCCGCGCTGCCCCTTGCCGATCGGCGTCATCAGGTCCATGACGCGACCCGAGAGGTTATCGGGCTGCGTCTCGAGCTTGCACTGCTGCTGCGGGTACAGCGGCGTGAGGTTCTCGAAGAACAGCTTGTCGCGCGCCTGGTCCGGCGGCTCGAAGTTCACGGCCTCCACCTTGATCAGGGCGAAGTACCGCTCCCCTTCCTTGGGCGGCCGGATCTGGCCGGAGACCGTGTCGCCGGTCTGCAGGTCGAACTTGCGGATCTGCGACGGCGACACGTAGATGTCGTCGGGGCCAGGCAGGTAGTTGTAGTCGGGCGCCCGGAGGAACCCAAACCCGTCGGGCAAAACCTCGAGCACGCCCTCCGAGAAGATGTACCCGCTCTGCTCGGTCTGCGCTTTCAGGATCTGGAAGATCAGTTCCTGCTTCCGCATCCCGGTTGCGCCGGCGACGTTGAGGTCCTTGGCGATCTGGGTGAGCTTCTGGATGCTCATGTCCTTCAGTTCGCCAATGTTGAGGCCTTCGCCAGGACGCCGTGGTTGCGTCTTGGCAGGGTCCTGGGATTCGTCCGCCGGGGATTCGGCCGCCGGGGATTCAGCCGGCACTGTCGTCTGGCTGTTGGACCCGCGCGCCGACATGGGTTGGCGCTTGTTGTTGCTTGGCATAGTGTGTGGTCTACAGGTAACTCAGGCAGGTTGAGAATTCTGGAAATACGGGGCGGAAGGCCCCCGCGGGCCACATGACGGGAAGAGGCGTGATACAGGAAGTATAGGAGGACAACTCCCTGCCTGTCAAGGACCTTCAGCCCGAGTGTTCCTGCCTCTCCTGACAGGTGCATCGTTGATCGTGGCGACGGTGGCGGCCGCCCTGATGCTCGAGGCCTTCAACCTGATCAGTTAGTACGCCGTCGGGCTGGCGCCGATACCGAGGATACTGCACGCGACGACTGGCTTCAGTTCGAGCGCCTTGGCCCGTGCCACCAGCTCGGGGCTGTCGGCGCCCGGGTTGAACCAGACGTCCGTGATGCCTTTCTTCGCGAGGTCGTCGAGGAGCGTCAGTCCCACCGCCGGCGACACGTAGAAGGTCGCCATGTCAATGGCACCCGGGACGTCGAGGACGGAGGCATAGCTCTTCTCACCCTCGACTTCCGCCTCCTTCGGGTTGATGGGAATCACGGTGTAGCCGCGGTCGCGAAACGCCCGCAGCGCCTTGTTCCCGAATTTCTTCCGATCCGACGAGGCGCCAATTACCGCAACAGTCAGTGGCATGAAGCCAGTATACCGCGACGACACCGGTCGTCGTCCGGACAGCCCTGCCGCGCCCACGACGGCGTCAGACGTGGAGGGGAAAATCTTGCCGGGGTTCAGGATGCCGTGAGGATCGAACGCCTGCTTGATGCGCCTGGAGAGCGCGATGACCTCTGGCGACAGCTCGATCGACAGGAACGGCGCCTTGGTGAAGCCGATCCCATGCTCGCCGCTGATCGACCCCTCGCGCGCGACGACGCCCTCGAACAGCCGTCGCTGCGCGCGGTGGGCGCGATCGACCGCGTCGGCATCGCTCCCGTCCACCATGATGTTGACGTGGATGTTGCCGTCCCCGGCGTGCCCGAAACACGGGATCGTCAGGTTGAACTCGCGCCGCAGTTGGCCGATCAGCTGGAACAGGTCGGGCATGCGCCCGCGGGGCACGACGCCGTCCTGGTTGATCTTCATCGACGCGATCGTCTTCAGCGCCGGTGACAACTCGCGGCGGACGCGCCACAACTCCTGGCGCTCCTCCTCGGTCGCCGCGCGGAGCAGCTCCGTGGCGCCGGCGGCGCGGCAGGCCGCCTCCACCAGGTGCGCTTCTTCCTCGACGGCGCGCGCCATGCCGTCCACCTCGAGGATCAGCAGGCCTGAGGTTCCCGCCGGCGCGAGCGCGGCTCCGCCCAGGTAGCGGGTCACCGCGGCCAGGCACTCGCCGTCCACCAGTTCGATCGTCGCCGGCACGACCCGCGCGCGGATCAGCTCGTTCACGGCCTCGACGGCGGCGTCGATGCTGTCGAACGTCGCCCGGATCGTTGCGTGCGCCGGTGGCTTGGGAATCAGCCTCAGCACCGCCTGGGTGATGATTGCGAGCGTCCCCTCGGACCCCACGAGCAGTTGGGTGAGGTCGTAGCCCACGACGTTCTTGACCGCCTTCGAGCCGGTACGAATAATCTCGCCGGTCGGCAGTACCGCCTCCAGGCCGAGGACGTACCGCTTGGTCGTGCCGTACTTGAACGCCCGCGGCCCCCCCGCGCACTCGGCGATGTTCCCCCCGATGACCGACTCGTCGAGGCTCGCGGGATCGGGTGGATAGAACAGACCGACCTTTTCCACCTCCGCCTGGAGGCGCCCGGTGATGACGTTGGGCTCGGTCACCACGAGGAGGTTCTGCTCGTCGATCTCCAGGATGCGGTTGAACCGCTCCATCGACATGAGGACGCCGCCGAGCAGCGGGACGGCGCCCCCGCTGTAGCCGGTGCCGCCGCCGCGCACGTAGAGCGGCACGCGCTGCGCGTGGCACGTCTCGGCCATCGCGGCCACTTCGCTGGTGGACCCGGGCAGCGCTACGATCTCCGGCAGGTGCGGCTGCTTCAGCCCGTCCTGGCCGTACGCCGTCCGTGCCGCCTCGTCATGCTTGACGAAGGCGGCACCGACGATCTGCTCGATGTCAGTCACGAACGTCGCAGGGAGCATCAGCTTGTCGCGCTCCGAAAACTGCCGGTTACAGCCAGTCCCTTACCACAGTCTTCTCGCCGATGCGCATCTCCTTCGGCGCCGCGGGATCGAGCGCCCACCTGATCCGATCGATCCCCTCGAGCACCTCGGCGGTGCTGCCGGCGTAGCTCAGGCGCAGGTAGCCTTCGAGGCCGAAGTCCCTGCCAGGCACCGTCACGACGCGGACCTTCGACAGGAGGAACATCGCCAACTCGAACGAGTCCTTCGCAATCCCGGCCTTGAAGCAGCCGCTGAAGTCGGGCAGGCAGTAGAACGTCCCGGCCGGCTTGATGACCGAGACGCCAGGCACCTTCGCCAGTTCGGCCACGATCACGTCGCGGTTGTGCTCCATGCTCTTCCGCAGCCCCTCGACCTCGTCCTGGGGCCCGAGCATCGCGCCCTGGGCCGCCAGCTGGCAGAGGCTCGACGTGCACGAGGTCGTCTGCGACTGCAGCGTCCCCATCGCCGACACGATCTCCTGGCTCGCGATCGCCCAGCCGATCCGGAAACCGGTCATCCCGTAAGTCTTGGCGATCCCGTTGACGACGATCAGGCTGCTGGCGTTGGTGTCGCGCGTGGAGAACTCGTAGCACGACGGGGCCTTCACGCCGTCGAACACGAGCTTGTGGTAGATGTCGTCCATGATCGCGTGGATGCCGCGCTCCTCGCAGAACCGGACGAGCTCGCCCACCAGGTCGCGCGAGAACACCATCCCGGACGGGTTGTTCGGGCTGTTGACGATGATCGCGCGGGTGCGCGGCGTCACCGCCCGCTCGATCCGGTCGAACGAGGGCGTCAGCGTGCCGTCGGCGGGGGTGACGACGACCGGGACGGCCCGGCACATCTTCACCATCTCGGGATAGCTGACCCAGTAGGGAGCCAGCAGGATCACCTCGTCTCCCGGATCGAGGATCGCCCAGAGCGCGTTGAAGATCGCCTGCTTCGCGCCGGCGCACACGATCACGCTCTTCGGGCTGACGGTCCGGCCGTAGTTCTCTTCGGTGTAGCGGATGACGGCTTTCTTGAACGACGGGATCCCGGTCGTGGGGGTATACTTGATCTTCCCGCCGGCCAGCGCAGACGCGGCGGTGTCGATGGCCGCCTGCGGCGCCTTGTTCTGCGGTTCGCCGATCCCGAGGTGTACGATCGACTCGCCCTGTTCACGCAACACGCGTGCCTGCTCGTTCAGCGCCATGGTCGGCGATTCCGAGATGCTCCGGGCAAACTGACTGACTCCCATAACACTCCTCCGTGCGCCTGGCGCCGGTCCTGGCTCAGGGTTGCAAATCGCCCGCCTTGCTGCGCATGCGAGTTTCGACGACCTCTGGCACCAGACCGGCAATCGGTCCGCCGAGCGCGAAGACTTCCCGGATCAGCCGGGAACTGATGTAGGTGTAGGACTCGGCCGGCATCATGAAGACCGTCTCGATGTCGGGTGCCAGCCGGCAATTCATCAGCGCCATCTGAAATTCGTACTCGAAATCCGAGATTGCCCGCAACCCGCGGACGATGACGTGCGCGCCCTGCTGCCGGGCAAAGTCCACCAGCAGGCCGTCGAAACTGCTGACGACGACCTTCCGTTCGGCCGCGAACACGCGGCGCGCTATCTCGACCCGTTCATCCACAGAGAACAGCGCGGTTTTCTCCCGGTTGTGCAGGATGGCCACGATGATGCGATCGAAGATCGCAGCCCCTCGCGTGATGATGTCGACGTGGCCGTTGGTGAGCGGGTCGAACGAGCCGGGATAGATGGCCACGCGGTCGGAAGCTCGCGCGGACGTCTTGGGCGCCCTGATGTGTTTCATGATGAACTCGGCGCGTTGTCGCCGGCCGTGAGGGCGTCCGCGCTGCCGTGCCGGTAAAACGACAGCGCGCTGTCGCCGGACTGCACGACCCGGGTGCGCGTCAGGCCGCCGGCGCCGGGGGGAGACAGCCTGCGGCGGGCGTGCTCGAGCACCAGCACGCCGCCCGGCGCCAGCCACGCGGCGACGTGGGCCACACACGACTCGAAGTCCGGGCCGGCGTACGGCGGGTCCAGCAGGACCAGGTCGAATGGCCGCGAGCCGCCCGGCTGACTCAGCCGGGCGATGTCCGCGCGAATGATAGCATAGCCCCCGGAGATGCCGCAGCGGCCGAGGTTTTCCGCGATGAGCGCGGCGGCCCGGCTGTCGCGCTCGACGAACACGACTCCCGACGCCCCCCTGCTCAGCGCCTCGATCCCCACGGCACCAGTCCCCGCGTAGCCGTCAAGCACGTACGCACCGGCCACCCGGCCCGCGAGGATGTTGAACAGAGTTTCGCGCAGGCGGTCGGATGTCGGACGCAGCCCTTCCCATCTCGGCGTCTCGAGGCGGCGTCCCTTCAGGCTGCCCGCGATGATCCGCATTCGTCCTCTCTATCCCACACTGATGAGGCCAAACTGCCGGGACCATCGCTCCCGGACAAACGCCTCCAACCGGCCAGCTTCTGGGCCGCCGCGAGCCAGCCAGTCCCGCGCGTCGGCCGCAGCCTGGGCCATCACGTCGCGATCCCGCGCGAGGTTGCCCACCCGGAGTGTCGGCATCCCCGCCTGGCGTGTGCCGGCGACGTCGCCCGCGCCTCGCAGCTCGAGATCCTTCTCTGCGATCGCAAAGCCATCGCTGGTGGCGGCCACCGCCGCGAGACGCGCCTCGGCTTCCTCCGATAACGGCTGCTGATACAGGAGGACGCAGTAGGACTGCTGCGCCCCGCGGCCGACCCGTCCGCGTAGCTGGTGCAGCTGCGACAACCCGAAGCGCTCGGCATGCTCGACCACCATCACCGTGGCGTTCGGCACGTCGATGCCGACCTCGATGACCGTCGTCGCGACCAGGAGATGCACCTCCCCGGCGGCAAACCGACGCATCACGTCGTCTTTGACCTGCGGCGTCATCCGGCCGTGGAGCAAGCCCACGTGGTAC
>Ga0066793_10000274_pt1 | contig 19242 bp, 12 predicted proteins | sample PersoiDNA2013189_FD_83876 | JGI IMG/M metagenome (GOLD analysis project Ga0066793, IMG submission 83876) | Permafrost soil microbial communities from the Arctic, to analyse light accelerated degradation of dissolved organic matter (DOM) -... | ecosystem: Environmental > Terrestrial > Soil >... | reverse complement strand
GTTTCATGGCGCGCGCCATTTTCTCGATCGAGATGTTGCCGGTAAAACGCACCGTCATGGATTCGTTGTACGAGGCCGACAAATGTTCGGAAAGACGTGAGGAGGCATAGATGCCGCGCTGCGGAACGGTAGATTCAACATCCAGGAGGCCGGAAGCCGCCGGAGCGGGGGCCGGTGACTTGTCTTTCGGCAGTGTGGTAACCAAGGGTGTTCCGGCATCGGCAGGGGCGGCCGCAGTTGGATAATTCATGCCGGCCTTTTCGAGAAGGGTAACCAAGTGGGCGATGGTGCGTGCTTGATCGGCAACAACTTCCTCGAGCACGCTGCTGTTCGTCCGTACGTTCGGTCGGACTTCTGCAGCCGGAGGCGCAGCGGGTGGTGGAGGAACAGGCAGAGCGGCCGGGATGGCAGGGGTTTCCGCAAGAATGTCAGCAGGCCGGGTGGCGTCAAGATGGGCCGCAAGCATGTGAACGTTGGGCCATTGATTCATGAGCTGACTGAAGCTGACCTTGACGGAAAACTCCTTGCGGATGGCAAAGGCGACCTGCGTCAAGGATAACGAGTCGAATCCCTGCTCCATGAACGTGGCGGAGGTGCTGATCTGTGAGCGTTCGCGTCCGGAGACTGGTACGAGTAGGTCAAGCACACGCGAAGCGATGCGGTCTCTGCGTGAAGCTGGCGAACTTCCCAAGGCAACGCTCTCGATCGGCACGGAGGAAGCCAATGGCTCAACTAATGGTTCAACTGGGGGACGAGCGGCCGAAGCGGAACTCGCGGCCTGGAGGCTTTGTGCAGCGGGTGCCACTGGGGCAGGGTCTACCCAGAACCGCTCCCGCTCAAAGGGATAAGTTGGCAAAGGTATGCGCCGGCGGTCTTCGTTGGCGTAGAAGGCATCCCAATCAATGGACACGCCGTTCTGCCAGAGAGACCCTAGGGCGAAAAGCAGGGTCGCCCACTCGGTGTGGTTCTCATCCGTATCGGCAAACGTAGGAATGGCTGTGCAGGGATGGTCGGGCGTGAACTGCTGGCGAGCCAACGAACACAGTGTGGAACGCGGTCCACATTCAAGCAAGAGGTCGTATCCCTGGTCCTTGAGATACTGGATTGCTTTCGAAAACTCCACGGTTGCCCGGGCATGATGGGCCCAATAAGCGGAATCGGTGGTTTCTGCAGCGGTGATGGGGCGTCCCGTGACCGTCGAGACAAAGGGCCTCACCGGAGGGCGCAACTGGATTTTGGCGACGGCCTCGCGCAATGGCTCAACCATGGGATCCATCATCGCGGAGTGGAAGGCATGCGAGGTATGCAGGTGGCGACAGACGATGTTTTCCGCTTCGAGTTGCTTCTGGAATTGGTCGACATCTGCTTCCGGCCCCGACACGACACATAGAGCCGGAGCATTATTGGAAGCGATCTGAAGCGCAGCTGGAAGAATTTTCGCGATCGAATCTGCGCTGCTGCTCACCGCCATCATGGAACCACGCGGCAGGTTCTGCATTAAGCGGCCCCGCAGAGCGATGATGCCGAGAGCGTCCTCAAGCTCCCACACGTCAGCAAGCGTGGCGGCGACAAATTCTCCGATGCTGTGTCCGGCCATCATGGCAGGCTCGATGCCCAGGCTCTGCCAGAAACGCGCCAGAGCGTATTCGATCACGAAAATGGATGGCTGGGTGAAAAACGTGTCCTGCAGGGAGATCTGGGCCGTCTTTTCATCTCCATTCTGGGGATAAAGAAGTTCACGCAAATCCCTGCCGAGATGAGGCTTGAGGTATTCGCAACAATCGTCGACGACCGCGCGGAAAAGAGGCTCGTCCCGATAGAGGTTCAGGCCCATGTTGACGTACTGGGCGCCCTGACCACCGAAAAGGAAGACGACGGCAGGATCCCGGCGTTCACAGCGTTTACTGCTGCAGCGCAAGGGATTGGGTTGCAGGAGAAGTCTGGCGGCTTCGCTGGAATCGGCGGCGACCACGAAACGCCGGTAAGCCATCTGCTTGCGCCCGGTTTGAAACGTGTAGGCCGCATCCGCAAAAGCTTCCGGCGCGGCACTCGCGAGATGCTCCGCCAACGCGCGGCTGTAGGCATCGAGGGCCGCCGGAGTCTTGGCGGAGAGAGGCAAAAGCTGCAGCGGACGCGAAGCACTTGCGCCCTTCGGCTCGGGCGCCTCTTCCAGGATGGCGTGGACGTTGGTCCCGCCAAAGCCAAAAGAGCTGACGGCTGTGCGGCGCACTTCCTCTCCCCGAGGGAAGGGGATGAGCTTGTCGGTCATGAGGAAAGGGCTGCTGGCGAACTCGATCTTGGGATTGGGCTTTTTGAAATGGAGGGTCGGAGGGATCTCTTCGTGATGGAGAACGAGAGCCGCCTTGATCAGGCCCGCAACTCCCGCGGCATTAGTCGGATGCCCAATGTTTCCTTTGATGGAGCCGATATAGCAGAACTGTTTCTTGCCGGTCTTGCTCTCAAAAACTTTCCGCAGCGCTTCGAATTCAATGGGGTCGCCGACCGGGGTGCCCGTGCCGTGCGCCTCGATGTAGCGAATGGTCTCGACGGGAACGTTGGCATTGGACTGGGCCAGGGCAATGGCATCCGCCTGGCCGTCCACGCTGGGGGCCAGGAAGGAAGCAGGGCGCCCACCGTTGTTGTTCTTGCCGGTACCGCGAATGACGGCATAAATGGTATCGCCATCGGTCAGAGCATCGGCGAGCCGCTTGAGGATGACCACGCCGGCCCCGTCACAAAACATGGTTCCGGTGGCGTCAGCATCAAAAGGACGGCAGTGGCCATCCTTTGCAAACGTGCCTCCCTCTTGATAGAGGAAACCGCTCTTTTGCGGGACCGTGATGTCAATGCCGCCGGAGAGAGCGAGGTCACACTCATAGTCGAGGAGCGAGCGGTAGGCCTGGTCCACCGCCAAGAGAGTGGTCGAACAGGCGGTATTGAGGCTGATCGCGGGCCCACGGAGATCCAGAAGATAGGCGGTCCGAAGCGCGATGTAGTCCTTCTGGTTGCCGTACTCGACGGCGAGCTTGCCGGCCATGGCCAACAGATCGGGGTGGGTCAACAGGTTGGTTGTGTAGTAGTGGTTGTCGCCGATGCCCGCAAACACGCCGATGCGCCCTTTGTAACGCTCCGGGTCGTACCCTGCGTTTTCGAGCGCCTGCTGGGCGAGTTCGAGAAAGACGCGCTGTTGCGGATCCATGACCCTGGCTTCGAGCGGGTTGATGCCAAAGAAGGCGGCATCGAAAAGATCCGCCCCTTCGATCAAACCTCGAGCGCGGATGTAGTCCGGATCGTTGCGAAGATGTTCTTCAATGCCGGGGCCCAGCTCCTCGGGTGCAAAAAAGGAAATTGATTCGACGGAATTGCAAAGGTTGCGCCAGAGTTGATCAAGATTGGCCGCGCCCGGGAAGCGGCCGACCATGCCGATCACCGCGACGGCTTCGCGTGCACGATCGTTCCCGTTGTGCGAATTGCGCTGATGACGGGCCCGGTTTTCGACTTCGGCAAGAAAATCGGACTTAGTCTCGCTCTCTTCCAAGAATCGCGAGAGCTTTGCGACCGTGGGGTATTGAAAGACTTTGACCGGGGGAATCTCACGCCCGAAGCGAGTGTGATAGTGACTCACCATGCGGACCGCTGCCAGTGAATTACCGCCTAGATCAAAGAAGCTATCGTCGATGCCAACTTCTTCCAGTTGCAGCAAGTCGCACCAGAGATTTGCCAATTGGTTTTCTGTCGCTGTCCGCGGGGCGATAAAGTCCTGGGCGAGAAGTGGCCGTTTGCCCTCGGGCCGGGGCAGGAACTTGCGATCGAGTTTGGCATTCGGGGTCAGGGGAAATTTCTCCAAACGCAGGAAGACTGAGGGGATCATGTAGTCCGGCAGGGTGGCTTTGAGGGCCTGAAGTAAGGAGGTAGAACTCAAGTCGGCACGGCCCGTGTAGTAGGCGACCAGGCGTTTATCACCGGGACGATCCTCTCGAAGGATGACGACGGCCTGTCCGATTCCCTCGATTTTGGCAAGCACGCTCTCGATCTCGCCCAGTTCGATACGAAAACCGTGGAGCTTCACCTGCTGGTCGAGACGCCCCAGAAATTCAAGAGTGCCATCGGGGCGGTAACGGACCTCGTCTCCAGTACGGTAGAGACGTGCATCAGGACCCTCACTGGTGGGATCGATAACGAACCTCTCGGCAGTCAGCTCAGGACGCTTGAAATACCCGCGAGCCAAGCCCGTGCCGCCAATCCAGAGCTCGCCGGGCATGCCCAGAGAAACCGGCTTGTGGTTCTCATCGAGAACATGGAATTGCGTATTGGCAATGGGCGGACCGAGGGAGATGTGGTCAGCGGAGGTAAGGCGTTCGGTGGAGGACCAGATCGTGGTTTCGGTCGGCCCATACATGTTCCAAAGCTCGCGGCAACGAGGGAGCAATTGACGAGCGAGGTCTGCGGTCAGGGCCTCGCCTCCGCAAAAGATTCGCAGGTCACTCTTCCCTTCCCAGCCGCTCTCGAGCAGCATGCGCCAGGTCGTTGGCGTTGCCTGCATCACCGTGACCGCGTGCTGCCGAAGCAATCGTTGCAGCTCGTGGGCGTCCGAAGACTGTTCCGCCGTGGCCATGACGATCTGAGCGCCGCACACAAGAGGGAGAAGAAATTCCAGGATCGAGATGTCAAAAGAAGTTGTAGTAACCGCCAAGTGTGTATCGGACGTCGCCATCCCAGGCGTTTCCGCCATGGACAAGAGGAAATTGACCAGTGCACGCCGCGGGATCATGACTCCCTTGGGCTTTCCGGTGGAGCCCGAAGTGTAAATGAGGTAGGCGAGATGTTCAGGGTTGCCGCTTAAGGGGAGGTTCGTCACTGGGGTCTTGGAAAGTGACTCGTTTTCTCGGTCGAGCAGAACAACTCGGGCGGTTGTTTCCAGCAGACTTTCCCGCTTAGAAGAATGTGTTAGGAGGAGTGAGACTTCGGAGTCCGCCAGCATGAACGCCAGACGGTCTTTCGGAAACTTCGGGTCCAGCGGCAGGTAGGTCCCACCGGATTTGAGGATGGCGAGGAGGCTCACAACCGAATCAAACGAACGATCGAGACACACACCAACTAGGCTCTCGGAACCGACTCCTTGCTCACGAAGGAAGTGTGCCAGGCGGTTCGAGCGGGAATTCAGCTCCCGGTAGGAAATCTGCTCCGGGCCCAGGGTCAGGGCGGGAGCATCAGGCGTGCGCTCGACTTGGTCTTCAATGAACTCGTGCGGGCCTCGCCTCAGGGGGTAGTCCCGCCGGGCATCGTATTGTGATGTCCGGCTTTCGACCGAGGGTGTCCCGCTTGTAGTTAGAGGTTGAAGAGCGGCGCTCGCAATCATCTTACGCGACCTCCCGTTGGATGGCTGCTGTTTCTCGTCCCAGGATCGCTTGCAACTGCCAGAGATCTTTCCAACCCATGATCCTGCGGAAATTTGTCTCGGTGGCGAGGAAGGATGCCGCGACCCAGCGTTGCATCATGGCCACGTTTCTCCATCGGCACACGCGACGTGTCCGCATGCGCACGCCCGACTGTGGGCTCTCGATCAGATTGGTCGTGGCCAGGCAATTCTTGCATCTAGTGTCCCGTTTCTAATGCTTCGTTACAATGCCTAACCTTGCGAGCAATCGAGCGCGCTGAGGCAGTCCACACGAAAGGTTGAGGACTGCGGTTGCGGCGGCGGATGTAATCGAGGATGGCTCGTACCGACTATTCTCTAATCGAAGCGGCCAACGATTATCACTTCAAAACCGGCCAACGGAAGTGGCCGTCCGGGACTAGATTGTTCTACCCTGCCGCCTCCTGTGGTGGCAAGTCGGTTTTAGTGCGCCAGCTCCGCGGGCACGACCGTACCCAAGTCAGTTACACGCGTATCAGGACGAGGCCGGTCTTTGGCCGCTCCGATGTGGCAAACCCGGAACAGGGCGCCGACCAGCGCCCAGGAGCCTTCGGAAAACGCGCTTCACTAGTTCGGCGCCACGGTTTACGCAGAGCGGCAACAGGGGTAATAAATCATCCTTTGCAAGATACGCTGCTTCGTGGATGCCGCGAAGGGAACGCAACCATCCTCGTAAGGTCAAGCTTCCCTCGCGATGATAGTGATAGCAGGAGAGCAGATCGATATCCTCAACGATCCATTTGCGGCCCGGGAGAGTAGTCCCGGAGAGTACCGGCTGTCCCGTCAGGTCAAGGTAAAGAGCACGAGCGACATCCATCCCATTTGCGGCCGCAAAAAGTCGAAATGTTGAGCCAATGCGCGGATTAACATCCAAAACCTTAAATTTGCCATCGCGGGCATCATACCGGTAACCAATATCAAGAATGCCTCGATATCCGACGCTCTTCATAAACCGCTTCGTGGTCTTCTCAACCTCGTCGTTTGCAAGGCAAATTCCCAGACTTGTTGACCCAGTGTGCACCGGACATTGGCGAATCTTCTTTCCCGTAAACCCAATTAAACACTCCGATTCGCGATTAAAATAACCATTGAACATCCACACGGTGTCGTCGCCGCCCGGAATATACTCCTGAATCATGAGATTTGGACACTCGGGGTCTTCAGCAGCATCGTACCTTTCAAGCAACTCACGTTCGTTCGAAACGATGAACATCTTCCTTCCAGTTCGTTTCCACAGCCGGAAACCATCGATGCCCTTGAGCATGATCGGAAACAACGCGCGCTCGAGAAACTCCAGCACATCTTGCCTCGAAGTTGGAAACACCGTTTCTGCAGTTGGAATTCGGTGTTGTTTCGCCAGTGTGTACATTTGTTTTTTGTCGGCGAGAGCTCGAACCAATCCCGCGCTTTGATCCGGAAGTAAAAACCACGCTTGCAAATAACTAGAGTTGTCTGCAACAAAGACGGTCGCTGGATCGTTGGTAGTAATAAGGATCGGGCGGGTGCCAATGGTGCGGCTGACATTCTGGAGGAACGCCAAGGTCTCCCGAGTATCGTGCTTGTCGATATCCCAAACAAATTTGCCTTTGCAGTATCTTGAAAAAAAACATGGCGCGAGAAGATGCGAGTCAACGCCGTATACGGGTATCCCCATTCGCCCAAGGCTTCGGGCGATGCCAAGCGAGCCGTGGTCACCCGAGACCAGTACTACGACTGGAGTTGAGTTGTCGTCGATGTGCATTCTTGTGATGTCCGGCTTTCGACCTCTTCGCAAGCTGTGACAATCTCGTCATGGTCGAGAGTGCACACAGAATCAATGTCGTTGATTCTCGATAGAATGAAGTCAAGGTCGTCAAGCTGATTGGTTCTCTTCAGATAGTCCACACTCTTGCTAACGAGAAAACCCGTTGGGGGGACGCTCTCCCAACGCTGGATCAGCCCAGCCGTGTTATTGTCCCGAATCCTGTAACCCGCTTTCATAAGTTGTGCGGCTATCCAGGCGCAACACAGCTGATCTTCCTCGCGAAACTCTCCTTTGCTGCCTGCGCCAATGACAGCGACTTGGGCGTGGCGGGCAGCAACATAGCTCGCCACCGCCGCGTAGTTTCGCAAACACGCCAAGTACACTGCCCCACAGCGCCGCGCATTATGTATGAGCTTTGTTCCCGAGCTGGAAAGAACAATCACCGGGCGGTCGACATCGGTCCGCCCTGCCAACTGAGCTGGACTGTTATTCATATCGAAGCGGGCTGGTACGTCTCCGGCCACTTCTCCCATTAGTAGTGGATCGGGGAGACGATCAGCCAGGCGGTATGCCGCCCTCACAGAAGGCACCACAAAGCACCGGCGACCGAGCGCGACAGCCGTGACGATCGTTGTCGTCGCGCGAATTACGTCAACCGCGATTATTGCAAAATCTTTGCCATATTTCTTCGCGTTCTGTGGTAGGTAGTCAATACAGACTATATTCATCGATTACTCCGGCTCCTACAGCTGCTGTTTACGGTCGTTTAGGGTTGATTCTCGGCCGCAAATTTTCTTTTGCGAACGCATCAGAGTGGAGACCACGTCGGTAAATCTCAACCCGCAAAAGCTCCTCCAGCCGAACGTTGCAGAGGTGGACCTCCGGACCAAAGTGATCCAGCAGCGCGAACTGGCTGGGCTTATTGGGCGCTTCAAACATGACCGTCTGAAATCCAAATGCTTTCGCAAACCGATCAGCGAAGTCGCGATTAAAAACGCCTTCGCTATCGAAAAGTCCTACTCCGCGAGCACTCTCTCTGCCTTCTACCACCAATTGGACTGCGCCTGCATCGAGCCACCTCTTGCCCTGGTCGATTAAATTGTCGACAACCTTCTCACTGAACGCGCCATCGTGCTTTTTGCCAAGTTCGAATTGCACCTCAAGGCCTCGCTGACGCGCCATGGTAACGACCTCCCTGGGCGGTATCGTGAGAACAGTGAAGCCTTCGCCAGCCTCAATGCGTGTGACACCGAGGCAAGCACATAAGTCCAGATAGGAAAGCAGCTGATTCTGGGCGACCGCAATCTCAAATGGCCCGCCTCCAGTGACGGTCGAAACTCCATATCGTTGCGCTGCGGCAAGTTTGCGCCGCGTGGCACTTTCGTTCGCAATCATCCAACATGCCATCGAAATCTTGAGGATAGAAATCAGGTGAGAACTTTGATCGAGGTGACTCTCTACAGTTGCGGGATCATACCCCGGATCAAATGGACTGGTTGAAGCTGGCAGTCGTGCCACACCTATCAAATCCAGGTAATCGTGCGTGCGCAGTTGCTTAGGGACAGAAGTTATATTGTACATAATAGCTCCTTCATCTAGTGTAGTGCGTCATGCAGACTGACGTTTATTGAGGGTGCGGCGAGCGCGTTTCACTTTTTCCAGGATGTCAGTGGCTCGGGCAGTCCAGATAAACGGCTTGGGGCTCTCGTTGTGGCGGTCGATGTAGGTACCGATGGCCATGATGAGTTCTTCCAGGTCGTGAAAAACGCCGCGCCGCAGCCGGTTCTGCGTGAGATCGCGGAAGAAGCGCTCCACCATGTTGAGCCACGACGCGCTGGTGGGGGTGAAGTGCATATGAAAACGCGGGTGTCGCGCCAGCCAACGTTGGACCTTGGCGTGTTTATGGGTAGCGTAGTTATCGCCGATCAGGTGCAACGCGAGATGCGCCGGCATAGTCTGGTCGAGGAGGCGCAAAAACTTGAGCCATTCCTGGTGCCGGTGGCGCTCTTGGCAGAGGCCATAGACTTCGCCGTTGGCCGCATTCAGCGCGGCGAACAAGGTGGCCGTGCCGTTGCGTTTGTAGTCGTGGGTCATGGTGGCGCCGCGTCCGCGTTTCAGGGGCAGGCCGGGCTGGGTCCGATCCAGGGCTTGAATCTGGCTCTTCTCATCCACGCACAGCACCAGCGCATGTTCGGGAGGATTCAGGTAGAGGCCGACGATGTCTTCCAGTTTTTCGGCGAATGCGGGATCGTTGCTGATCTTGAACGTTTCCACGCGATGCGGCTTCAGACCATGGGCGCGCCAGATGCGGCGCACGCTGGCTTCGCTGATACCGACGGCCGCCGCCATGGTGCGCGTGCTCCAGTGCGTGGCGTTGGTCGGCTGCTGCCGCGTGGTCATGGTCACCACGCGTTGCCTCAGGCGGGTGCCAATCTTAGGTTTGCGACCGGGCCGGGGCGCGTCTTTCTCCAGTCCCGCCACACCCAACGCGAGGAAACGCTTGCGCCAGCGCGAAACTTTTTTCGGCGTAGTGGCCATGCGGGCGGCGATTTCCTTGTCCTGCTGGCCCGCCGCCGCCCACAAAACGATGCGAGCGCGCTCCACCACTCGCACCGGAAGGGAGCGGCTCCGGGCTTGGCACTCCAACACCGTCCGCTCCTCCGGACTCAACGTTATGACTGGGGCTATGCGCATCCGCAACCGTCTCCTTACATCATTAAGACGCGCACGGATTGATAAAGGTTGTTAGTTGCGACGCACTACACTAGTTGGTTTGCGCGCTTTCCTGTGGTGCGTTACGTTCAGCAGGGCGACAGTTAGAACAGGGCGAAAAATTGCAGCGGGGCACATGGGTACACAAACACTCTAAGACGTTTCTTGCGCTGTTGCTCGTCTTGGACCTTCTTTAAAATCTCGGGCCAAGAATACTCGACTCTGATATCCGCGATTGTACAGGGGAGTGGTTGCGAATTAGTTTCCGTGCAGTACATCCAGATTGGATTCACCGCGGTCTTATTCGTATTCCTAAGACCTTCCCGGACCGCTTTTACCGACCTACGGGCAAGCTTCCTGGCAATATCGTTGAGGCTCATGGCTGACAAGCGACGAGCTACCCTTTGTATTCGGCGGAGGTTGGGTAATTTCATTAATGGAAAAAGATTGTGCTCACCCAAACCTTCAATGCACGATGCGACCGCTATTCGGGATATACCGGGACGCGCGCAGTGCTGTAGCGGTGCCATTCCCTTCATCCGAGCAAAAGTCAACGACGCATCATTCGGGTATGCATTACTGAGAATGACATCTGCGTCGTCGGGCGCCGGAGCGCAGTAGACGCTTCGGCAAAATGCTACCGCATCTTTGTAGTAGGAGAAATGGTCTCCACAGTGCATGTGAACAGGTTCCCGGTTTGCATTTACCTGCACCGAAATCATTGTCCTCAGCTTGAGCAATCGCGCGATCTCGTCCAGGTCTGCACGAAAAGTGCTCTCTCGCGACGTTCCCCACCCCATACCTTGATGATGAAAATGTAAGTGAGCAATAGAGTTGCCGCCGAGAACTCCCAATATCAGCTTAGACCCGCCGCCGAACCCAGCCGTGTGGTTAGGGTAGACGCCGCCAATTCCTATCACAAAATCACTAGCAACGACTTCCGGATTGACAGCGACCGGAGTTCCCATAGCCGTCTTTCCGATCGCGACTAACCCATTCTTGTAGTCATGACCAACCAAACGACAAGCCACTGCCGCTTCGGAACCTACTTTCTTGACTATCGCGTCGTTGGACATAGCACCGTGCATTCCCGACGCAACTAAGATGGTTGCATTCCTCAGGGGAACTCCAGCTTCTTTCAATTGAGATAACAAGAATGGCATTACCCGGTAAGCAGGGGTCGGTCTGTTGAGGTCGTCGACGATGATCAAAGGGCGCTTTTTCCCGGCACATAGCTGCCTCAACGGGGGTTGGTTGGTCGGGTTCTCAAGAATTGTCGCGATCTGGCCATCGCTGAGGGGCGGTGGAGTTCGCGGCCAAAAAATATCTACATCCCATTCGGCTGGTAACTGTAGCTCGAGCCGCCGATCGCCGTGCCACGCCCCGGTGCGCAGTTGTAATACAGATGCCATGATCTTTTTTAGCTTTGCTTTTTTGCAAGGACAAGGTATTGCGCGCCGGTCGAACGCAGTACGGGAACGTTGCGGTCAGCATAACACTGCAAAGCATTATGCGCTTTGATTCCGACACATTCAGGAAGGACTGGTCGGCCAAATAATGAGAAAGGTCCAAACCCAAGCATTATCCCCCGAATTTTGGCATATCCTATCTTTTCCAGTACCGCGTCGAATTCTCTCGAGGAACACCTCCGTGTGTGGGGCACATGTTTTCGATGACGCAACGCCCGTACTAATTTTCTTATGGGCGCGTGGATCGGATTCAGGCGAGGATCCAGGAGCTCGTTAAGGCGCCATCGATTGTCCACGTTTACGATCAGATATCCTCCTGGCTCAGTAACACGCGCGATTTCCCGTATCGGTTCACAGAGAGAATCAACCCAGGGTAGCACCCCGACTGCGAGCACCAAGCCAAAATGATTACTCGGAAATGTCAAGTGATTGATGTCGGCCAAGGCCGTTCTTACTCGGTGAGCAACGGCGGCCTCAGTCGCGTGTCGGCGAGTCAAATTCAACATCTCCTCAACGGTATCCACAGCTTCCATGTTGTAGCCGCGGCGTGCTAATGCAGCTGTCGTCAGCCCAGCTCCGCATCCAACTTCCAGAATTTGTTCACCTGGCGGCAAGCTTAGCTTGTCCACCATTGCTAGGACAAGAGCCTGACGTTGCTGATGGATGACTGCATATACATTGTTCTGCGTGTAGATATTTTGCCAGTCGAGAGCCGTGGCCTGGAAATAGGCATCCACTCTACGCTGGTGCTCGTTATCAATCGGCTTGCAACTGCTGTCAAGATTCAACATATTTTGAACGGGCTCAGAAACCGAAGCCTTGCAATAGTCCAGCCGGAGGCTGCGATACTCCAGCCGTTTCAGTCCGCCGAGGGGAGTCATCCGGCCGCGCATGCCACAAGCGTCGTCAAGGCGGAGCGAAACACTACATGAATTCGGTGAACAACGCAAGCGACCATTGCTGTCATAGACAACGTCACCCAGAAAGTGAACGGTTGGTCCAGACCATGCGGGTCTAGCTGCCGCGGGACCTCGGGGTGAGCGAACAAGGCCTTGATCTCCGACGCGAAAATGAATGCCCGTCCGGTATTTACGTAGTCGTTGAGGTCAAGAACCGTGTATCTGTCGGGTCAGAGTCACAAACCTGGGTAGCAAATCTGTAGCATTGCACCGTTCTAACCCTGAGGAACCGTGCGTTTCCCAGGTTTGGACCGCATACTTTGTAAACGTGCACGGAACTCAGCCATAGTTCTTGCAGCTTCCAAAATCTCTTTCGTATCAACGCGATCCATTTGCGAGGTCTCTTTTTCAACTACAACGTCCGTTCGGAGATGATGTGCTATTTCTTCAATTATGTCAGAAGTAATACTTATTAGCTCCCGACCGTATCCTTCTATCAGGGCATTTTCACACAGGGCGTTGATCAGGCGCGGAATTCCTCGAGAGTGACGGTAGATTGCAGTCACAGCATCGTCACAAAAAAGAGCTCCAGAATGCGAGTTTGCGTCAGCGACCTGAAGTCGGCACTTGATATACTTTTTGGTCCCCTCTTCATCGAGCGGCTCAAGGTAACAGCGGGCCGCAATTCTTTGTTCTAACTGCCGCAATTCAAACGAATCCAGTGTTTGGTCCAACCGTGGTTGGCCAACAAGTATGATTTGCAGTAGTTTCTGCTGCGCAGTTTCCAGATTGGTTAGCAGTCGCACCTCCTCCAAGGCGTCCTTCGACAAGTGGTGTGCGTCATCTACCACCAGCACAGTCGTGAGCTTCTGCTCGTGCTGCTTAGTGAGATAGTTTTGCAGATCAATTAGAAGTTCATCTTTTGTCTTATCCGTCGCGGTTAATGCGAGGCCGGCGGCAACATATTTCAACAAGTTGAGAGGGGAAAGGCGTGGGTTGAAGACGTATCCAAATGCAATGTGGCTGTGTCTCAGCAATTCGATTAGCCAGCTGACCACCATGGTCTTGCCGGTTCCAACCTCACCCGTCAATACGATCAAGCCCTTGTGCAGCAAGACCCCGGCGTATAGAAAGGCGAGTGCCTTGTTATGATTTGGCGTGGGGCATAGCAACAATGGGTCGATCGTTAGCTCGAACGGATTTCGACTCAGCTTGTAAAACTGCTGGTACGTACGCGGGACAGCAGCAGAAGTGTTATCGATCGTAGGAGTCGGTGGGTCCGCCTCCGCGTTTCGCGACCGCAGCGTCTCGTCGATGTGGATGTTCCGCGTACCACTTGCAGACGTGTCGGTACTGAAACGGATTCGATCAAGGTCGAGATCTGCCACTACCTCGTGCAAAATGTCCGAATCAACCTGCTTCTGCTCAACTGCTCTCGCCAAGAGCAAGGCATTAAAGCAAAGTTTGTTGATCTCCCTCGGAACACCACCGCTACGTTCCCAAATTAATCCCAGCGCTGCGGGCGTAAATAGCGGCGGTCCGTGGTAGCCAGCAATTTCTAGGCGATGGTCGATGTAGTTTCTCGTATCCTCCAGGCCGAAGGGAATGAGCGTGGTCAGGATGGAGATGCGCTGCTGTAGCTGCGCCACTTCAGAATTCGCCAGCTTTTCAGCCAGCTGTGGTTGCCCGGCCAGAATAATCTGAAGGAGCTTCTCAGTGGGAGTTTCGAAATTTGACAACATTCGCACTGTTTCCAGCACGGAAGTGTCGAGGCTCTGGGCTTCATCGATAATGATGATAGTCTGCCTTCCGGCTCGACGTTCGCGAATCAGCAACTGATTGATGGTATCTTGCATGCGCACCACATCTAAGTCGTGCGCTTCGCCCCCCAGTTCTGATATCAAATGACGTAGGAAGTCGCGGGGGCCTCCGTGAATCTGGAACAGAAACGCCGTACGAGCAACCTTATTAAACCGCTCTAGGAGGTTAAACAGTATGGTCGTCTTGCCCATCCCAGGTGGGGCGATCAGCGCCTGGAAGCCAACTCCGCATTCAATGCCAATGACGAGAGATGACCTTGCCTCAGCGTGGGTCCTGCTTTGATATAAGTAACGCGGGTTGGGCGTCACCCCGAATGGGTTTTCCAGGATGCCATATCGCTCATAGAGAAACTTGGTCCCAAGTCCCCTGACGGCTGGCCGCTCCGCTTTTGGCGCGCCGGGTTGATGATCCGTGTGTCGCGGGATCACATCTTCCGATGGCGGCTGGACCGGTGTCGTATTTAAGGGATGATTTGACATACTTTGTCGCGAAAAATCGCGGAGTTTCTGCACTTCACTCCTATTGCGTTTTCACCATCATATTCATAGGCGAGGACCCTGTGATCGCTCACTGCCAAAGGATCTGGCGCAGGCTGCCCGCTGACATCCATGTAAGTATACAAGGAGTGCCGGCTCTGCACTGTCAAACCCAGAAGTGGCGTCGATTCCAGGGCGGTGTTGTGGCCAGGTTAGGGACCTTACTCAAGCGGCGCCCGAGCCTTTCAGGACTGCCGGAATCGTTCTGGCTAAGATTTGGAGATCAAGCCAAAGGGACCACCCGTCGATATATTGCAGATCAAGTTGCATCCACTTATCGAAAGGAACAGAGCTCCGGCCATTGATCTGCCACAGGCAAGTAATGCCCGGTCGTACACTAAAGCGGCGCCTGGCCCAGTCCTGGTCGAAGCCTTCGTAGTCACGCAGGGGGAGTGGTCTGGGGCCGACCAGGCTCATGTCGCCTTTTAATACGTTGAACAACTGAGGAAGTTCGTCGATACTGGTCTTCCGCAAAAAGTTCCCAACTGGAGTAATACGAGGATCGTTGCTAATCTTGAAGACAGGCCCAGAGACTTCGTTTAAGTGCTCAACTTGCTTAATCCTCTGCTCGGCATCCGCTGTCATGGTGCGAAACTTGTAAATCTGGAATCTGCGTTTGTTAAGCCCCAGCCTACTCTGGGTGAACAGAACCGAGCCGGGTGAAGTGAGCTTGATCAAGGCCCCCACCACGAGGAGTAAGGGAGCAAGTCCGACCAGCAGAATCGCCGAAAGTACGATATCGAAACCGCGCTTTGCGAGAAGTGGCCAGCCTTCTGCGACACCCGTGTAATTAGTGATGAAAGGGGTACTCCCAAATTCCTCCGCCCGTGTGCGTGCCACTTTGAGATTGAAGATGTTGGGCAGAACCCGAGTAATGATTCCCTGTTCCTCGCACACAGCAGCGATCTTGGCGGCGTGCTTGTGTAACGACGCGATTGGCAGCGCGATCACTACCTCATCAACTACACTTGTCCTGAGAAAACTGGGAAGATTGTCAAAATCGGAAACGACGGAATACCCGCTGCTCTTGAAGTTCTGCAGTCCCGTCCACTCCCGATCGACGAAGCCCATAATGCGATAGCCGAGTTCGGGTCTGGCCTCAATCTGGGCAGTCAACTCAAGCGCGCGCGAGTTCGTACCGACAATCAGCATGTTGCGAAGGTTTCGGCCCCTGAGGCGAATGCGTCCCCGGAGAGAATGCAGAAACAGGCGCTGACTGACCATGACTGTGGTGGCTGTTGCCCAGAACACCAGCAGGAAGCCAGGCGAGATCATTCGGATTCGAAACGCGACCGCAGCTACGGCGATCAGGAGCGTCCCTACGGTGGTCGCTCCGAACGTGTCGACGGCATCGGCCGTACATGACGAGAGGCGTCGCGAATTGTACAGTCCAAACCCGGAGAAAGAGGCGTGCCATAGCACCAGCAGGGCGCAGAAGAGCACGAAGTTCCCTACCTTTATCCGCATCGCAAAGAAATCGGAAAGGCTCATGGCGCCGCTCCCGCGCACGATCAAAAGAGTGGCCAGCAGGAAAGAGCCAACCATCAGTACTAAGTCAAATAGCTTGACAGCATACAGCAGGATTTGTCGTCGAATCGTGGTCATACGCAGTCTCTAGCGACTCCTGTTAAGCGGCTTCGGGTTGACGAGATATGAAACGGAGCATTGGCGGCGACGAGACGTGCCGACTCAACTTGCGCGGCTGTTGTTGGCCTGTCGGATCAGCCGCTGAGAAACTTAGACTTGGAATATTTTTCTTGGCAGCATGCTCTTTCAATCGAAGATGAATAGATCGGTCTTGGGAGTCTCCAGATGACGTGCTAGATCCAACGATCGATAGAGCTGGGCCAGGTGCAGGTCGCATGCGCACTCGAGGAGCGCTGCGGCCCGGACCATGGTAGGAGTGAAGAGCTCGTGCTGACACCAAATCGTGAAGTCATCAAGAACTGTCCGCGTTGTGCATCGGTTGCTGTCCGCCGACAACATCGATGATGCTCAATCGCGCGTGCGCCAGCCCAAGCTCCCGCTCGAGGACAACGCCGTTTGCGTCTGGGCCACGGTGGGCCAGCATCCGGATCATGGTGTCCAGAATGTCGGGCGATACCGGCTTGCGATTGAAGTTCAGAACTCCCGAAATGCCACACATGTCAGCAGACCTCTCAGCTCCCGGCCTTAGTCCGGGTCTGTGCAATATTAATTAGGTTCAGAACGCAGGATCCAATTGTGGCGAAGCGCATGCAAAACTCGAACCTGTATGACACAGTTGCGCAGGCGGAACCCGGCGGCTTCAATTTCCCGCCGGGCCCGTCCGTCTGAGTTTACGCAGTAGATCCATACATCCCGTTTGCCGCCGACCTCCTGCACCAGGAGTCGGAGCGCGTTGAGCCACAGGTGCGGGCCGCGAAAACCGGGGGCAGACCAGCAGCCGTCGACCACCATGGCGGGGGCGCTCAGCGGGACCTGGCATGCACCGCACAGTTCGGCAATAACCACTGTGCTCCGCGTTGCTGTCCACGCGAGGTGGGCCAGTTCACCATTGCTCCGCAAGGTGTAGATCCGGTCTCCCTTTGCCAGTCGCCCCCGCCATATGTGCAGTTTCGACCACGGGAATTCATCCGGATATTCCAGCGAAAGAAGCGCCAGCTCACTGAAGCTGCCGGGGCGTATTTCCAGCGGGGTGCCGGGGTCGTGAGGCGTATCCGGCGGGGACAACTCGCGTGCTTTGAGGGAAAACACCAGCGCCTCATCCCAGGCGAAAATGGCATTTCGCAGAGTCCTGCCGAGCGCTAGCCGCGCGTAGCCGGGCAGGCCGGCGCGTCGAAACAACCGCTGCTGCTGCGACACGAAATCGGCAGCGCGCAGCCATTTCTTTTTCACCGCGTTGTACAGGCGCGGTCTCGCCTTCAGCTTTTCCTTGATCTGCCGCCCGGTGCACCTCGCCCGCATCGCCAAACGCCTGAACCAGCCGGCTATACTCTCCGGTTCGCGCTCCACGTACAGGGTGAAATTCTTGCGGGTGAGATTGGCGAACCGGCTCTTGTACATCTCGCCGCCGACCGTGAAATCGAATTCGCGGAGTCGGACCTCATGCGCATATTCCAGCAGCTTGCGGATAAGCACTTCTCCTGGTGAACAATGCCAGAGGTCCACGTCGAAGGCGGACTGATACCATAGGAGTTTTCCGTTCAGTTGAAAGCCGAAGTGGTAGGCGACAGGCCGTCCCTCCAGTTCCAGTACCGCGAAGCGCAGTTCGCTGCGGGGATCAAGTTCGTCCACCAGGGCGGCGTAGAAGGCGCGCGTTTCCGGGTTGCAGAAGTGACTGCGCTGTCCCAATAGCGCGCGCCGGGCAATATGCTGCTGGAAGAAGCTGGGTAGGTGCTGGTAGATCTCGCGCCTCGACTCCACATGGCGGAACGTGAGCCGCCCTTCGCGTTGCAGCTTGTTCTGGTGGCGCCGCAGGCTCTCTTTCTGCGCGAGCCTCCCAAATACATCGCGGCCCTCCTCTGCCACTATGGTGGGGCACGGCCAGGCGAAACCCAGATCCAGTTTCTTCCGCAAGCTCGGCGGCAGCGCAGGCAAGTGGCGCACAATGCGCGAATCCGCACTTAAGTTGTCCAGAACGCAGGTGCCCCAGCGCACCGGCATTTCAAAGAGTGCTCCCATAGAGGCCGCAAGCACGGTCGGCGCCCAGCGCTCCTCACAGATGAGATCGTTGTAATCTCCTTCTGCCAGAAACCGTATCGTCTCCCCGTCGCTCGCCAGGGGCAGGATGCCCACGATTTCCGCACCATCGTGCACCACCAGTGAACACACCGAGAACTTCGATCCGCACGTCTTCCAAAAAGCACGCGTCCAGGCGAACCGCTGGAAAATCTCCGACGCTGAACCCCGCCCAAGCCTTTCCCAATGGTCGGAGAGTTCCTCGAGGCGTGCGAAGTCCCTCACCAGCTCACATTGCAAGCCGGGCGCAGCGCTGACAGACACGAGAGCCTTGCGAGGAGATGTCCCCATGCTCACCTCTTATCCACCGGGCCGTTCTGCGTTTCGCGCCCGGTCCGCCGCGGCCGTATCAAGCCGCCGTTGCTGACGTAGGTAACCCCTTCACGGCCTTGGAACTGAACGAGCATCTCCCGCAGATCCGGCGAAAGCCCCAATGACTCGATCTCCAAGGGGTGCCGTACAAATGCCACATCCCGCCCGCATGCAGCATGCGGTCAAACAGCCGTTTTCCCAGCTCGACCCAATTTCTGCATCGATCCAGTCTGTGACATATGAGCCGGAATCCTGTCTGAGTTGAAAGTCGGAGGTTGTTATTGTTTCCGAGTGAGATGAGAACAATCTGGGCATGTTTGGCGGGAGCGTTAGCGGCTGGGCAAAGAAGCCGGTAGTTGTGCACTTTTCCCGCAGCAGAAAGCATACTCGGGACGTGTGATCATCCCCTTAAAACCCGTGTGTTAGTCACGCGACCTTAGGCTGTATCTTTTTTACGCCTGGATGGAGATCGGCATCCCGATATGGCAGCAGGTAATGTTTTTTGACGAAATGCAACATACTTAGAGTATGAAGTAAACTTTCACGACATAGCAGCTTTGAATCGCTCCTTGCCATTTGATGGTGAACGACCGTTGTGCTCGGAACGTAATAG
>Ga0066793_10000272_pt1 | contig 19322 bp, 16 predicted proteins | sample PersoiDNA2013189_FD_83876 | JGI IMG/M metagenome (GOLD analysis project Ga0066793, IMG submission 83876) | Permafrost soil microbial communities from the Arctic, to analyse light accelerated degradation of dissolved organic matter (DOM) -... | ecosystem: Environmental > Terrestrial > Soil >... | reverse complement strand
GAGCTGTTTGATATACGTCAGCGGATCGCGCTCGTCGGAGAAGCGCCTGCCAGCGAAGCTCGAGTGCGCTCCGGCACCCATGCCGATATAGGGCAGATTCTGCCAGTAGGTCAGGTTGTGGCGGCTGTGCTGGCCCGGCAAGGACCAGTTAGAGATTTCATAGTTTACATAGCCCGCACGTTGCAGCAGTTCATCGGCGTACTCATACATGTCCGCGCAAAGGTCCTCGTCGCCCGGCACAATACTGCCTTCCTGCGTCCACGTATAGAACGGCGTGCCCTCCTCGATGATAAGGGAGTAGAGCGAGAAATGGTCGGGATGCAGGTCCAGGGCGCGCTCAAGCGTCTCGCGCCAGTGCTGGATCGTCTGTCCCGGCAGGCCGAACATAAAATCGAGGTTGAGCGAGGTAAAACCAGCGGCCCGCGCATAGCGCACCGCCTGCGTAATCTCCTCCGGCGAGTGGATGCGTCCCAGCGTCTTGAGCAGACCCGCGTCGAAGCTCTGCGCGCCCATGCTCAGCCGATTGATGCCAGCGGCGCGCAGGCCCACCAGTTGCTCCTGCGAGAGCGTACCGGGATTGGCCTCCAGCGTGATCTCCGCGTCCTTATCGACCGCGAAGGCATCGAAGCAGGCGTTAAGCAGGCGAGAGATCTGGTCCACCCCCAGCATACTGGGCGTGCCACCGCCGAAGAAGATAGTGCGTGATCGGCGCAGAGAACCGTCCGCGCGCCGTGCCATCTTGCCCGCGAGCTCTATTTCGGTCAGCAGAGCGCGTACATACGGCTCGCGCAAAGGGAGGATGCCCGCGTAGGTATTAAAGTCGCAATAATGGCAACGCGTATGACAAAAAGGGATGTGCAGGTAAAGTGAAGCCGTCTCTAGAAGCTGCTGCACAGGCTCCGAGGGTTGTAGAAGCGTCTGAAACGCCCTGGTTGTGCTGTCGAGTGCTGTATTGGTCATGTAAATTGCTGTTTTCCTGGGTCCGCAAGAGCCGGGCCTATCGTCTTCCCTCCCATCGCGTGAGGCAAGAAAAGACGATAGGTCGTTGGTAGTTCTTACTGGCCTGTACCCGAACCTGTACCGACCGTCGGTGTACCGGCAGCCGCTGGTGGCGATGCAGGGATCGCTGGCGTCGTGTTCGGTATATTTGACGGATCGAGTAACTTGTTCTGGTCGCTGGCTATAGTTGTCAGGTTCTGCTGTGCCTTCACCGATAGCAGCCAGGAAGTCAGAGCGTTGCCTTGCAGGCTGCTCAGCGTCGTAGCGTCTACCGAACGGGCGGGATCGATCTGTAGAATCTGAATGATGTGGTAGGCACCATTCTCCGTAATCACAGGACTCAGCTCATTGGGCTTGCGCGCCGGGTCGAAGATCCAGTTATCCACGATGCCGCTCGTGCCTGATGCAATCGTCTGGGCGTACTGGCCCTTTGCCAACCAGCCGAGATCGCCGCCCTTTGTATTTGTGCTGGTATCGACGGATTTGGTCGCGAGCTTAGCAAAGTCGCCGCCGTTCTTGAGTTGCTTCAGATTATTGTTCGCATCCTGCTGCGTACTGAAGGTCATTTCGCGCGCGTGTACCTGGTACAGCGGGGGAACGATCTGCGCAGCGAGGTACGACTGCATATTGTCGCGGCGCACCTTGATCGTCATCATCGCGCGCGCGTCATTGTTGCTCAAGCTGTTATCACTCAAAAATTTACTGTAGTTGGTCGACTTAGGCAGATTGGCGGTAAAGTCGCTAATAGCGCGATCGGTCTGACCGCTCGTCGGCTCAACCTTTGCCTGCACCGTGCTATTCTGCTTTGCCAGCCACTGACGAATAAACACATCGTCCTGCAGCCAACCGACGCTCTGATTCCCGAACTGTGATTGCGTAAAGAGCTGCATCTCGTTCGGAATCGTCGTCTGTGCCATCGCCTGATACTGCACATTCGCCTGATCGTGCGTGCTCTGCGCGGCGGCGAGCTGGCTTTCCAGGCTTGTACGCTCTTTACTGGTGCCCTTTGGTAGTGCTTTGATCTGCGTGTTCAGTTTGTCGAGAGTGGTCTGCGCATCGGCTACCTGTTTGCTCAAATTATCGCGCTGGGCGTTCAGGCCATTGGGACCATAGATATTGTTGGCCTCAAGCTGTGCGGCTAGGGCGAAGAGCTTGCGGTAGTCGGACTGTGGAATGGCCTGGCCGTTCACCGTAGTAATTGGTTGGGCGGGGACGATAATATTGATGTTCACCCAGAAGCCGACGACGACAGCGACAATAAGTAATCCGATAAGAGCGGTTGTGGCCCAGATTATGCGGCTTTGCAGCCGATTTTTTTCGTGACGAGAGAGGTGGCCTCCCCATCCAAAAGCAAGGGGTTTGCCATCGCGGCGCGCCTCGACATGTGCCGTCTGTCGCGTATATTTTTTTGCTTTAGCAGAGCGCGCCGACCGCTGATCTTTTGGTCTACGTGCCGTCTGACTAGTCATCAAAACCTCCATTGAGGATACTCGTGACCGGGTGTCACGGAGAGGAAACGCTACCTCTACTGAAGGATATGAGACTTCCCGAACGCCTGTTTCAAACGTTCGGGATGACTCACGATCATTCTGTGACCACTCCCCTTGGGCTGGAAACCCAGAGGCTTCTCAGGGGCGTATCCCCTGAAGGCTCAGCCCGAGCCTTAGAAGCAGGAGCCATAACCCCCGCGCCGCTTTACATTCCGCGCATGTGTTCGGCGGTGTAGGGGAGCAGGGCCATAAAGCGTGCCTGCTTGATTGCTGTACTTAAACCACGCTGATGCTTGGCGCAGGTACCCGTCTTGCGGCGGGGCTCGATCTTGCCGCGATCAGAAATGTAGCGTTTCATAAAGCGACTGGCATCTTTGTAGTCGATCTCACGTACATGGTCATGGCAAAACTGACATATTTTGCGACGTGACGAGCGCTCGCCGCGCCCGCCTTCGCGTCTATCGCGGCGTGGGCCGCTTGATCCTTCACTTCGTCTCTGCACTGAACTTCTCCTCCATGTCCTTCAAAATGAGAAGGGGTATTTAGAAGGGGTGATCGTCCAGGTCTCCAAGCGCGTCGGTATCGTCTGTATTGCCGCCTACGAAGCTCTGCGAGCTGCTCTGGCTCTTAGGCGTGAGCATCTCCATATCGTTAGCCTGTACCTCGATCGCTGTGCGTTGAGCGCCTTCGCGATCGGTATACTTACGCGTGATCAGGCGTCCCTCAATGAACACCTTGTTCCCTTTACGCAGGAAGTTATTGCATATTTCAGCAAGCTGACGCCAGGCAACAATGTTGAACCACTCCGTCTCTTCCTGACGTTCGCCAGTAGCCGACTTTGTAACGCGACTAACGGCAAGGGAGAACTTGGTAACGGCAATTCCACTAGGGGTGTAGCTCATCTCCGGGTCGCGGCCCAGATTTCCAATTAGCATAATTTTGTTCATTGCTCAAAATCCCTTCGCTGTAATAAACTCACCCCGACTACTACTTTCCTTAGAGATAACATGAACGTACCCAGACATATAACACTAAGCTTCGATCGTTTCCTCAATCGCAGGTGGAACGTCTTCCGTGTCAGGCACAGCGGCCTCGGAGACAGTAGGAGTTTCCTCCTTTGGAGCCTCTGTGGCTTCTGTTGCAACGGGGGCCTGCTCCTGTGTTGCGGCAGCTTCGCTCTCTTGAGCGCTGGCCGCAGCGGCAGCGGCGCGTGCCTCGCGTTCCTCGCGTTCCTTCTGGACGGCCTTGGGATCGCGTTTCTTGGTCATGTGACGGAGAACCGTTTCAGAAACCTTCAGTGTACGTTCGAGTTCGCTCACGGTCTCAGGCGTCAGAATCATATCGACGAATATATAAAAACCATCGCGGTGGCGCTCGATGGGGTATGCCAGGCGGCGACGCCCCCATTGATTGACCCTGACAATCTGGCCGCCATAATTGGCGACGATCTGTTCGACACGGTCTAGAACGGCGCGTGTCTCCTCTTCGCTGACTTCGGGATTGATGATCAATCCAAGTTCGTAATCTCTACTCACGCGAAGTCGCCTCCTTCCTCTGGGTGTGCTTCCAGTCAGCGCATTTTTAATGGATGCGGGTTGGTGAACCGCGACGGGCGGGCTTGTAAACCGCGCCCCTACATTTTAAAATGCTATCTGCCGGAGCAGGTGGAGCATCAACAATGCGTTGATGCTGTGTAACAGATGCCGCTTGCTTTCTGCGGCGTCAACAAAAAATTGTCCCACGCTGGTCGTGGGTTATGATGCCTGCTAAGATGCGCCCTACGCTCGTTTCTTCCTCTGTCAGGAAGTATGTTACGAATCCGCGCATACTATGGGGAGGCCATCAATACCACGCTATTATAACACTGTTCTCTATGTCTGACAATAGAGTCGAGGTGTACTGACCTCATTTGTCTATTCCTCTAATACAGAGAAAAAACGGATATGCAGAAAAAATGCTGCATTTTTCAGATTTTTTGCCTTAAATCTCAGAACGAAGGGTACTGAAGAGCTACAGACAAACAGGCAATGCTAGTATTGCATCGTGAAAGAGAGTATGGTATAATCTCGTCGCAAGCGGGGTCAAACTCCTGAAAAAGGCTACTCTGCGCCTTTGATAGAGCAACTAGAGATTGAAGGGTCTTCAATCCCACCTACACTGCCTCTCTCCTGTTCTTGTGTCTGGTGCTGTACCTTACACTCAAACGGATTAAGATACATGGTAAGTGCATGTAAAAAAAATATGCCCCGTCCAAGTTAGTTAGAAAGAAAGAACAATGAAGCAGAAGCTAAGAACGCACAAAGCTATGGCCAAGCGCGTCAAGGTCACCGGCTCTGGCAAGTTTATGCGCCGCAAGGTGGCGATTAACCACCTACGCCGCAACAAGTCTCCCGAGGCTGTTCGTTCAATGGATAAGACGTTTCACTTGACGACCGCTGACACGCGGCGTCTGAAACGCCTGCTTCCCTATGCCTTTTAATATCGCGAGGAGAGGAAATATAAACTATGCCAAGAGTAAAGCGTGGCGTACCCGCCCACAAGAAGCATAAAAAGATATTGCAGATGGCCGAGGGCCATCGTGGCACGCGTAAGCGTCTCTTCCGTCCCGCGCACGAATCGGTCATGCGCTCGATGGCGTATATGTATCGCGACCGCAAAAATCGCAAGCGCGATATGCGCGGCCTGTGGATTACGCGCATCAATGCTGCCGCCCGCATGTATGGCGTGAGCTACAGCAATCTGATGCACGCGATTCATGTTGCCAATATTCAGGTTGATCGCAAGATTCTTGCTGAGATGGCGGTGAACGACGAGGCGGCCTTTGGGGTGCTGGTCAAACAGGCGCTGGATGCTGTGAAGTAGGCACTCACACCTATAAAGGGCGACCATACGGAGCATTTCTCCTCATTTTTAGGGAATGGCACGTGTGGTCGCTTTTGCTATATTGTATTGATAAGGAAGTGTTGTTCTGTCAGGGGCGAGTATGTCGGGAATTACCAGTCCGTCGAATCCGCGCATCAGCAGGCTACAGACGTTGCACACGACGCGGGGGCGCAAGAAGAATGGTCAGTTCCTCATGGAGGGACTCAACCTGCTTGAGACGCTTCTCGACGCCTCTATCGTTCCCCAGGAGATTTACTACCAGCCAACACTCTTGCAGCGTACTCCCAGGGGCAAAGCTCTGCTTGATCGTTTGCTGTATACGCGGGAGCTGCCTGCTGTTCTGGTAGAGGTGAGCGAGCGTGTTATGGAGGCGGTGAGCGATGTGCAGAGCGCGCAAGGGGTCGTGAGCGTGCTGGGACTCGATGCCCTCAACGCGGACCAGCTGCGCGCCCGCCGTCCTGAAAAGCGGCGTCCGGCACTCTTGATTCTGGATGATCTGGCCGATCCAGGCAACATGGGCACGATTCTGCGCACGGCCCTGGCAACGGATGTAGATACGGTGTTGCTGACGCCTGATTGCGTGGATTATCTCAGTCCAAAGGTCATGCGCGCGGCTGCGGGCGCGCACATCGCGCTGCCGGTGGAGGCGAACCTTGCGTGGGCCGCGATCGCTGAGAGGATCGCTCTCCACTGTCCCGCTGCTCCTCGTACCCTGCTGGCGGAGGCGGGTAGCGAGCACCTGTACTACGCACAAGATCTCTCCTCTCCCTTCGCGCTTATCGTCGGCAATGAGGCGCATGGTCCCTCCAAGGGAGCTAAAGCATTGGCAACGCTGACGATTACAATACCGCTTGCCAATGGCGTAGAGTCACTGAACGCTGCCATAGCGAGCGGTATTATCCTCTACGAGATGGTGCGCCAGCTCGGATCTCAGGGCGACCGCGAGGGTCGCCCGTACAAGGACACGCGTTGAATTCCATCGCTTTCTTGTACGGGCGACCCTCGCGGTCGCCCTGAAAGAGTTATCGCTCTGAAGGCTGGCCTGAGAGCCAGTCTTTGTTTTCTCAGCCCTGGCGGTTTCCATCCGCCTGCGTAGAGACGGTGCCCCATTCCCATCCATTATGTCCGTTGCTATAATTTACCAGCTGGTTGTCAGGAAAAACATGGTTGCCGGTGGGCGAGAGTGACTGGGGCGGATGAGCCGTGGCGCTGACGGTGCGGAAGATGCCGCTGAATGAGAGCGGCGTGTCAATATCTTCGGCGTTTTCACCCTTTTTGCGCATAAGATAATCCTGATTCTCGCGCATCTTGAATGCCTCAACCGATGAGCGCAGCTGTTCTACCAGGCGCGTCAGGCGTTCCATGCTCTGCGAAGCCTCACGCGTATTGAGTCCGCTCTGTTGCGTCGATTCCGATACCTCGTGCATAATCTGCACCACGGAGCTGGATGAGTTCAACTGGTTCAGCGCTACCTGGTTGATAGCCTCAATCTCGTGGGCCTGATGTTCAACGGCGGCGAAGATCGATTCCAGGGCGATACCAGCCTCCTGGGTGAGGCGAGTGCCTGCGGCGGTCTCGCGCTCGGTATCGTGCATAGAGATGGCAGCTGCGCCTATATCTTCGCGCACGCTGCGAACGATGCGTGCGATCATGCCCGCCTGATCCTTTGCTCGTTCGGCCAGACGGCGAATATCCGCCGCGACGGCACCGAAGCCCTTGCCATTCTCGCCGGCCATCGCGGCTTGAATGGCGGCATCGAGCGCCAGGCGATTAGTCTGGTGCGCGATGCTGGCGATAGCCTCGACGATCTCATCAATCTCACGCGACCGTTCGCCGAGCGTTTGTACTTTGCTGGAGGTCGCCTGCACGTTTTCGTTGATACGTCCCATGCCTTCGATCGCTTGCTGCACGGATTCGCGCCCGGTCTGAGCGTCCTGGCGCGCTACGCGTGCGACTCTGTAGAGGCGTTGCGAGCGATCGGCGACCTGTCGGCTCGATGCTGCGGAGCGTTCCACCTCTATGGCTGCGTCGGAGATCTGCTGAATCTGCATGTCGCCGGTCTCTACCAGCTGCATCATGCGCTCCAGGACCGTCGTGGTCGAGGTCTCCACTTCATGCGCGACCACCTTGACGCGGATCACCAGGCTACCTAGCTCTTCGACCATGTAGTTGAAGGAGTCGGCCAGGACGCCCAGCGCGTCAGCCGTGACCTCTGCCTGGACGCGCAGGTCTCCCTCGCCGACGCCGCTCACTTCGCTGACGAGCTTCTCGACCTGCGCCTGCAGGATGTCGCGCTGCGACTTCGTTTCCTGAATCAGGTGTACGATATTGTCAAGCATGCTGTTCATGGACGCGGCGACCATGTTGATCTCATCGTGCCCTGGTATCTTTGCGCGCGCTTCGGTCTCGCCCCTGGCAATGCTCCTGGTGAGCGCGGTGAGCTGGCTCAGTGGATGTGTGATAGTGAGATTGACGATATAGCCGATGGCGATTACGACGATAAGCGTTATTAATAGGGCAAGGGCGACGGCCAGAATAATGGGATTAATCTGTGATGGGCTAACCTGCGCGACTGTATTGCTCACCTGCTCAGCTATCTGCACGACTCCAGCCCAGGTGGTCTGGATAGGAGTGTAGTTCGTGTTTGCCTGTGCCAGGGATGCGTCTATATTGCCACCGTTTTGGAGCGCCTGGATGGTCTGCGCCTGCGCGTCCCTATAGCGTATCCAGAGGGTATTTGCCTGCTGAATCGCGTTCTGTTGAACTTGCACGAGAGTCGATTTGGGATCATCTGTCTGCACTATGGCGCGGGTGTTGCTTAATTGGGCGGCGCTACTAAGCTGGTAGAGCTGCGGATAGTGCGCGAGGGTGCTTGTAAAGGTCTTTTCGTTATTGGCGAGAGTATTCAGGAGTGCCTGCATCTGATGTGAAGAATGAAACCCCTGCGCCTTGTACTGCTCGCTTGCCACATTGAGCAGGTCGTGGTTCCTCTGCAGTGCAAGGCTGGCGTTCAATGTATCCTCCACCATGCGCGTGCTTGCCTGCATCGCCTGGCTGCGCGCCCCTTGCGCATTGAGAAACGTGATACCCAGCACGGAGATCATGATGCCAGGAACGATCGCCGCCAGCAAAAAAGCATAAAAGAGTCGACGAAAGATGGGGATATTGCTCACCAACCTGACCATACTGCTCTAGCCTCCTGAACGTTTGTCTGAAGCTTATACAAGAAATTGCTAAAAGATAACAATTTACTTGTGTATTTGTATGCTGCCCACAAATATCGGGTAAAGCGTTATATACACGAGATTGTACCCTACTTTTTCAATATCGTCAGGATTCCGAAAATCGATGGCCCGATAGTCCTGGTTAAGCGAGCCGCGAACGTGCTATACTTGAGAGTAAGAGTAAAGAGAGAAAGTGAATCAAGCAAGAGGGTGAGCAATTGAGCGAGTGAATAATACACTCTTGAAGACGAAGGAGTTTTTTTATGAGTACATCCTCTGTAGCGCGCTGGCCATTTCAGAAGGTGCTTATCGTCAATAGGGGCGAGATTGCGGTACGCGTCATTCGCGCGTGTCGTGAGCTGGGGCTGCGCAGCGTGGCAGTGTATAGTGATGCGGATCGTAATGCGTTGCATGTGCGTATGGCGGATGAGGCCTATCACATCGGGCCTTCGGTCGCGGCCAAAAGTTATTTGAACATTCCCGCACTCGTCGAGCTTGCGAAGCGCGTTGGTGTGCAGGCCGTGCATCCGGGCTACGGTTTTCTTTCTGAGAACGCCTCTTTCGTCAGGGCGTGCCAGGAAGCGGGCTTAATTTTTGTGGGTCCGTCGCCGGAGTCGATGGAGTCGATGGGCGAAAAAACGGCGGCCCGCCGTACCGCCCAGGCTGCCAGGGTGCCGATTGTGCCGGGGGCGATGACGACGGATATTGGTGATGACGCGCATGTGGCGGAGATTGCTGAGGGCCTGGGCTATCCTATTTTGTTGAAGGCGGCAGCGGGTGGCGGAGGCAAAGGTATTCGCTTTGTGAGCGACGCGCGCGACCTTATAGCGTCTATGCGTACGGCTCGCAGTGAGGCGAAGAGCGCCTTCGGCGATGACCGCGTTTATCTTGAGAAGGCGATCTCCCCTGCCCGCCATATCGAGGTGCAGTTTATCGCCGATACGCACGGCAACGTGGTGCATCTGGGCGAGCGCGAGTGCAGCATCCAGCGCCGCCATCAAAAACTGGTCGAGGAGGCACCATCGCCTATCGTCGATGCAGAACTGCGCGCGCGCATGACCTCCGCCGTCGTAAATCTGGTGCGTTCCATTAATTATGTGAATGCAGGAACGGCTGAGTTTCTGATGGGGCCGGACCGCAATTTCTACTTCCTGGAGGTCAATGCGCGCGTTCAGGTGGAGCATCCCGTGACCGAGTGGTGTACGAGTGTCGATATTGTGCAGGAGCAGTTCCGTATCGCCGCCGGTCTGCCACTGTCATTTACGCAGGAACAGATCGAGATGCGCGGCTCCGCCATTGAGTGTCGCATTTCAGCGGAAGATCCAGAGAACCGCTTCCTGCCCGCAACGGGCATGGTCCAGACGCTGCAGGAACCGTCTGGTCCGGGCGTGCGCGTTGATAGCAGCCTGTATCCCGGATTACAGATTCCGCTCTTCTACGATCCGCTGCTCTCGAAGCTCATTGTTTGGGGTAGAGACCGCACGCAGGCCATCGCACGCATGCGCCGTGCCCTCGATGAATACCAGATTCTTGGTGTGCGTACTACCCTGCCCTTTGCGCGTTGGCTGATGGACCAGCCACGCTTTATCGAGGCTAATTTCTCTACCGACTTTATCGCCGAGGAATGGGATACGCGGCAGAAAGCGGCGGAGATAGTTCCCGTTGCAAGTGCAGGCGAGCTGCAAAACGGTCAGCACGCCGGACTCGCACCCGCTCAGGTGGCGTCGATCGTCGGTGGCCTGCTGATGCACGAACAACTGGCCGAGGATAAGCAGCGCCGCCATCCAGCCGCGAACTCTGATGAGGAGGGGAGCCGCTGGCGCGAGGTGAGCCGCAAAGATGTGCTCAGGCGCATTTAGCCAGGGTTAGATCCGCCAGGGTCATTTTTCTTGAACTGGCCCTGGCAGCTTAAAGGTTGGTGGCGTTTTGCCGTGCCTCTGCGCGGCGGCGGCCTTGAGGCGCTCGACGGACTCATAGGGGACGTAGCGACCGCCCAGGGGTGTGGGATGGATGCCCGGCCCATGAAAGTCGGTCCCGCCTGTGGGTATAAGATGATGCTCATCGGCGATCGTCAAGAGAGACTGGACCTGCTCGGGCGTGTAGGGACCGTAGTAGACCTCAAGGCCCTTCAGCCCGGTGGCGACGAGGTCTGGTAGCCAGCTACGCAGGCCGTCCAGACCTGGCATCGTGAGAGGATGGGCCATTACTGGTATGCCGTTGGCGCTGGCGATCAGGCGTATGGCGTCCTGGGGAGCGAGCTTGTAACGCGGTATATAGCCAGGTCGCCCGGCACCGATATATTTGTCGAACGCTTCCCCAATGCTCTTCACATATCCCTTCTCCAACAGAGCCTCCGCGACATGTGGGCGACCGACCGAACCCTGAGCGATCTCGCGCACGCGTTCCCAGGCGATATTGAGTCCTTGCTCATGGAGCTTCTCAACCATGCGTTGTCCACGCAGCACGCGTGCATCGCGCAGCGTACTCAGCACCGCTTGGAGCTCCGTGCGCTGGTATTCGATGAAATAGCCCAGGACATGCACCTCGCCGCCTTTGACATCGGTATTGAGTTCGATGCCGGGGATGAGCTCAATGCTGTGGGTCTGAGCAGCCTGCAATGCCTCAATGAGGCCATTGGTACTATCGTGGTCGGTCAGCGCCTGTACCTTTAATCCGGCTTCGGCGGCCTGGCGCAGCAGTTCGGTCGGCGCATAGATGCCATCCGAGGCGGTCGAGTGGGTATGCAGATCGACAATATTTGCCATGGCTCTCCTTGATCTCTTTCTCAGTAGGGAGGGGCCTTGCGTCCCTCCGGCCCGCCAACCGCGTCAGGGCAAGCGGAGGGACGCAAGGCCCCTCCCTACTGAAACGTATATTAACGCGCATAGTCGACGGAGCGTGTCTCGCGCACGACGCAGACCTTGATCTGGCCGGGATAATCGAGGTTCTCCTCGATCTTTTGCGCGATATCGCTGGCGAGGCGGCTGGCCGTGTACTCGTCGACCTCTTCCGGTTTTACGATAATACGTACCTCGCGACCCGCCTGAATGGCAAACGATTTCTCGACGCCGGTAAACGAATTGGCGATGCCTTCGAGCGCCTCCAGACGCTTGATATACAGATCGATCGTCTCGCGCCTCGCCCCTGGTCGCGCGGCTGAGATAGCATCTGCCGCCTGTACGATAGCAGCTTCCAGCGATTGCGGCTCCGTTTCCGACGCGTGGTGGGCCACCATCGCGTGAATGATCTTAGGTGACTTGCCAAAGCGGCGCGCCACCTCGCCGCCAACGATGGCGTGCGGCCCCTCGACCTCCTGGTCAATCGCTTTGCCCATATCGTGAAGCAGGGCAGCTGTCTTGCAGACGTTGACATCTGCGCCCAGCTCGTGCGCCATAGTTCCCGCCAGGATAGATACTTCGACCGAGTGGGCGAGCACGTTTTGTCCGTAGCTGGTGCGGAAGTGGAGTCGTCCGAGAATCTTGAGCAGTTCGGGCTGCAGGCCATGTACATTCGCCTCCAGCGCCGCGTTCTCGCCCGCCTCGCGTACAATCGCATCGACCTCCTGGCGCGCCTTGGCAACGACATCCTCGATGCGCGCTGGATGAATGCGTCCATCGAGAATCAGTTTCGTCAGGGCCAGGCGCGCCACCTCGCGACGCACGGGATCGAAGCCTGAGAGGATCACCGCTTCGGGCGTATCGTCGATGATGAGATCAACGCCGGTCGCGGCCTCCAATGCGCGGATGTTGCGGCCCTCGCGTCCAATGATGCGCCCCTTCATCTCATCGTTGGGAAGCGGGACGACCGAGACCACTGCCTCAGCAACCTGGTCGGAGGCACAGCGCTGAATCGCCAACGTGATGATCTCGCGAGCACGCGCATCGGCCTCTTCACGCACCTGCTCCTCGATGACACGCACGCGGCGCGCGGCCTCTTCGCGTACCTGGTCCTCGATACGAGAGAGCAAGAGATTTCTCGCCTGCTCCTCGGTGAGCTGCGCAATGCGCTCAAGCTCGTCGAGATGCTGCTGTTTGAGCGCTTCTACCGCGGCATGTGACTGTTCGAGGGCGCGCTCTCGGGCATTGATCTTGCGTTCGTGCGCCTCTAATGCATCAACCTTGCGCTCAAGATTCTCCTCTTTTTGCTGTATGCGTCGCTCCTGCCGTGACAATTCTGTGCGTCGCTCCGCGTTTTCACGCTCCATCGCGGAACGTAGAAGCGCCGTTTCATTGCGCGCTTCAAATAGAGCCTCCCTCTGCTGACTCTGGACCTCCAGCAGCCTTCGCTCGCTGGCCTCCTTCTCAGCGCGGAGACGCTCCTCGAAATGTACCCGGTTATGGGTCTTGCCAATATAGTAGCCGACGAAAACAGCGATGGCTGCTCCGATCGGTATAGTAACGATGAGGCCCACTATAACAATAGTCGTTGACACTTCGGCCTACCTCCAGTTTGTAAGGCGAACAGGCCTGTAAAGGCTTGGAAAATGAAAATCATAAAACGAGCGCATCTCCACGCCATTAACGGATTTGGGTTCCTGACGTGTATTATGCATGTCGGTAACGAGCGGACAGTGTGCAAAACATACTATGCGCCAAGCATACTATATAGGAGTGTTAAGAATACGTCAAGAATGAATCATTCGTAATTATAAATCAGCACGAAGGCAGGCATCCACATTCGGATGCCTGCTCTGGAAAAATGACCACCCAGTAGTAGGGATAGTTAGACGGTCCAGTGGCCGGTGATAAATTGCATCACCAGGAACGCCAGCATGGGCAGGGAGAAAAGCAGATATGTCTGATGTACCCAGGGACGCCGCCCCAGACGCGCCAGGACAATAAAGCCGACGAAGATCTCTAATACCAGTCGCTGCATCGACGGCATTGGATCGTACAGGCCGCCCGCGCTGGGAATGCCGGGGAAGAGCAGCGCGTAGACCAGGGCCAGTATGCCGAAGAGGGCAAGCGGCCACTGTGACCTGTCGAGCCGCTCCGGTCCGAAGAAACAGAGCACGAGGAGCGCGGCAAAGAGCACGAGCGCGGACAGGTCGATGATATTGTGCGGATTGACAAATGTAAAGGGCGTCAGCGTCAGCAGATCCTTGATGGCTATGAACGGGGCGACCAGCGGAAAGCTCAGCCCCTGCCGCCAGGATGTTTGCGCGTGCACAAAGGCGAGCGGATCGTGAAAATGCACGTAGAGAGCGTAGGCGAAGATGCCGAGGGCGAGTGGAATCAAGAGCACAGCGGGCAGGTGTATAAGCACGCGTAGCCCTTGCTTCGTCTGCTTATTGCGCCAGACCTGTTGGAGCTGCGGCCAGTGCTGACGCGCGTATTCGCAGACAAAGATGAGCGCCAGGAAGACACCGAGCGAGCGTGTCAGGGTTGCCAGGAAGCCGAACAGGCCCGCCAGCCACCAGGAGCCGCGCCGCAGTGTGTAGAAGCAGAGCAGCATGAAGAAGAGGAACAGCGACTCGTTGTAGCCCGCGAAGAAAAAGAAGGTTGTGGGGAAGATGGAGAGATAGAGGGCCGTGCGTTTCGCCGTCTCGCGGTCGAACTCCATCTCAACGAAGCGGTAGAGCACGATCAACGCGCCCAGAAAGGCTACATTGGAGATGAACATCGTCGCTTCCAGAATGTCGCGATGCGTGACGACGCTAAAGACGTGCGCCAGCGCCGGGAACAGGGGGAAGAAGGCGGCGTAATCCAGGCTGGGATAGCCGTGGGTCGCGATGGTGGCAAAGCGGATAGCATCCCAGTGATACCAGTCATAGACGATATCGTGGAAAGAAATCTTGCCGGGCCAGTAGTTAGGGACGAAGAAGAGCACGCCGCCGAAATATGCCAGCAGCACAAGGATAAAGCGGGTGACAAGGAACGTCGGGAGCACGGCGAGCGTCGCCTTCCACCAGGGCTCGCCGATTGCGCGCCATGTCTGGCGTGGAGGCGTGGATGCTTCCTGTACGGTAGCCGCGTCGGTAGCCATCTCTATAGGCGTAGCAGTCTCAGCAGCGGTTGTAGCGTTTTTATTGGTCGCTGCATCGGTTGTATCATCGGCTACATCAGTTTTATTGATGGTATTGGTTGTATCATCGGTTGTCGCAGCGGTTACGTCAATTTTTTTGAGCGCCGGATCGGTTACATCGCTGTCATCGGTTGCTTCGTCGATTGTATCACTGGTATCAGTGGTATTGGTTGCTGGATCGGTTGCATCAATTTTATTGGTAATATTGGTTGTTTTATCTGTCTGCATAAGGATACTCCTGCCCGGTGGAAATATGCTTCACGTCTTTAAATATCTGTACCGGCCCAATATAATAAACGAAACTGCGATTGGCAAATTAGCGTATCTATATACGACAGCAGCGGCGCAGAGATGTTCGTACAAGATATTCTACGTAGTTACTGCTAAGAGTATAATGGAAAACTTTCTTGCTGTCACCTGCTTGCCCAGGAAGTCAGGGCATACGTTCATTGGAGGAGATACTGCCATGAGCATACCGCTACGTCCGACGCATGTCGTCACCTGTTTTCTGGAACGGCATGACGAGCAGAATCCTCGTATTTTAATTGTGCGGCGCAGCGAGCGTGTCGGAAGCTATCACGGGCGCTGGGCCGGTATCAGTGGCTTTGTGGAGCCGCATGTGACGCCGGACGAGCAGGCGTTCACCGAGATCAGCGAGGAGACGGCGCTGCTGTCCGAGCAGGTGCGCATGCTACGGCGCGGAGCCGTTGTGGAGTATAGCGATGAGGAGCTGGGGCGTCACTTCTACATCCATCCCTACCTCTTCGTAGTCCTTACCCCTGAGCGCATCAAGATCGACTGGGAGGCAACCGAGATGCGTTGGATACATCCATCCGAACTCCTCCAATTCGAGACGGTGCCGAGGCTCACCGACGCCTTTGCAGCCGCGCTCAGCGGTGATATCGTATAGCGCTCGGCGGTACGCGATGGGAGGGTAGAGTGGATACATGTTCACGGCACGTATCCGCTCTACCCTCCCAATTTTTAACTAGCGGCCCTTGAATTCCGCCTGTCGTTTCTCCATAAACGCGTGCATACCCTCGCGCTGATCTTCGGTTGAGAAGAGCATGAAAAAGTTCTGGCGCTCGGCTGCCAGGCCCTCAGTCAGGGTAGTCTCGAACGCGGCCAGGACCGATGCCTTTGCCAGGCGAGCAGCGACAGGTGCCTGGGCCGCTATCTTTTTCGCCAGCTTGACCGCTTCGACCAGCTGCTCGCCCTTGGGGACGACATGGTTGACGAGGCCATGCTCCTCCATTTCTTTGGCTCCCACCTGCGCGCCCAGCAGGACCATCTCCATGGTGCGATACTTTCCGAGCGTGCGCGCCAGGCGCTGTGTGCCGCCTGCGCCGGGAATAATGCCGAGCAGAATTTCGGGCTGTCCGAAGCGCGTATTCTCCGAAGCCACGAGTATATCGCAGTTGAGTGCCAGCTCGCAGCCACCACCCAGGACGTAGCCGAAGACTGCCGCGACGATCGGCTTGTGAATACGCCGGATGCGATCCCATTCCTCGAAGCCAGCGTTCATCATAGTGACGGGCGTCTGTTCGGCCATCTCCTTGATATCCGCACCGGCGGCGAATGCCTTCTCGCCTGCTCCCGTAAGCACAATGCAGCCGATCCCATCATCGCGATCAAACTCCTCGAAAGCAGTGGCGACCTCGCGTATCACCGCTGTACTGAGTGCGTTCAATTCTTTGGGGCGATTCAGTGTCACGATTCCGACGCGCTCGTCGCGTTCGGTCAAGATATATTGATAATCTGCCATAAAGCTCCTTTTATGCGCCAGCACTGGCTGGGCAAATACGTGTCGAGCAAACGCCCGACTTCCACGCTACCCATAAAGTAGACAAGCCCCTTACTTCTTATTGTATCCGCTCCTGTTGCGCGATACAAGGCTGCTATGCTGCTTTCGTGCCGCGTAGCCAGCCGATTACAGCCCAGAATAGCGCGTTGATCGCCAGTGCGATGCCAAAACCCGGAGCGCCCCACAGGCACATGCCCAGGGCACCCACTGGTCCGCTCCAGAGATAGCACAGGGTGAGCACGTTCAAACGCCGGGGCATCTCGCCGCTTGTTTTGTCGGCATGCCCGCCTGCCTGCCATGGAACGGCGCGGGCGGCTTTTTGCGGGGCAGACGATGCGCGGGGTTCAGTCTCCAGAACCTGGTCGCCGAGGAGCAGTTCATCTAGCTGACCGACGGAGACGGCGGTGATGCTCCTGGCGATATCCCAACCCGTGTAGCGCGAGATCTCAGCGCGCACTATTTCTGACCGTTTCTTCATCATACTTGCGCACTGCAAAGGAAGCGTTGCCCGGTTGTGGAGAAGCACCAGCAGGGCATCACGCCATGCCTGCTCCCCCAGAATGGTGCTGAGCCATTTTATGACATTCTGTTCATTGACGCTGAGGTCCGTCGCGTCGAGGCGCGTAGCGAACCAGATGTACTGCACCGCGCTCATCTGTGTGCGCATCTCTTCGCTACACGTCGGGTCCGCCGCGAAGGTGTCGAGGAGGGCGCATAGCGTGGGGAATTCGAGAATCTGGCAAAGGACGCCGTTCATCATGCGCGTATAGTGTATACTCTCTATGTCGCTTTCGCCTGCTATAATTTTTATGTTAATTGCATTGGGTGTGGGATTTATGAGGAGAATAGTGAGATGAGGCTCTTTTATGTGCTCCGTTAGTACTTTTGTATAGTTGAAAGGTCCGTTGTGTGCATCCCTATTCATCGCCGTGCGCTCGTGTAGCATCCATATTTTCTGCGTCTTTTGCACTGTTGCGTATACACCGTTATTACTTAGAGATAGCTAAAGATAAGTATACATGAGAAGGCGGGGATGTTAAAATATCATTGTTATCATGTATTAGTCATCTTGCGTACAAATCTGGCCTGTTTTGATGATCCTATGGAGAAGCGCAGACGTAGTAGGAAGCTTAAAGCGTCTTACACCGCTTCTGTATGGATGAGGTAGCTTCAGTATGCAGGACGGATAGATTGACGCATTGAAATATGAGATGTTTATGTGATGTGCTTATGTACACTACTCGTAACGCTTCAGGTGCCTCCGGACCTCCCAACGCCCATGGCGCTGCGCAAGGTTGGGTGAGGGTGGCGAGGAATCAGAGCAGGGATGCTGAATAGTTACGCGATACTTAGGAAAAGGGGTGAGCGTGAAAAAAACGGAAGACGCTATTCCCAAATACGTACTACGCAGTTTGCGTGAGAAGCAAGGATGGACCCAGGAAGAACTGGCTACGAAGGTTGGCACAACAGGCGTTACGGTGAGCCGTTGGGAGAGCGGCGTGACATCCCCTGGTCGTTATTTGCGCAAGAGGCTCAGCACAGTGTATGGCAAAAGCATCGAGGAGCTTAATCAGCTTTTGGATGAAGGGAACGAGCAGACACTTTCCCAGCATGCCGAAGCAGGCGAAGAGAGAGCCGATGCGGTAGTCGCCATCCCTGCCTCCGGGCGCTCGGAGCCAATCTTTTTATTTAATGAACCCTTGCCGACGGCGAACGAGCTGTATGGACGCCAGAGAGAACGCGATACATTGATTAACCGCACGTTTCGTAAAGCTTCAACGTCCATCGTAGGACCGCGCAGGAGCGGGAAGACCTGGCTTGTGAGCTACTTACTATATGTCGCTGCACAGGAACTCGGTTCGCGCTTCGTTGTCCGCTACATTGATGCGACGATGCCCAGTTGCAGCACAGTGGCTGGCTTCGTCGACGAGGTATTGGAGGAATTTGGTCTGGCCGTTTCGCGCTCGCAGCGGGGATTGGTCGCCCTGGAGAAGGGCCTGAAGTTGCTGAAAGCGAAGAATAAGGTGCCCGTGCTCTGTATCGACGAGTTCGAGGGCTTCAGCAAGCGACAGGAGTTTACGCTCGACTTCTATCGCGCCCTACGGGCCATGACGCAGAAGTTCGATCTGGCCCTTGTCGTCGTCAGTCGCAGTCCTTTGAGCCAGGTGGTCGGGAAAGATGGCGAGACGAGCGGTTTCTTCAATGTCTTCGAGACGTGCATGCTTGAGCCGTTTGGTGTGCAAGAGGCGCGGGAGTTTATTCTGGCCAAGGGGCAGCAGGCAAACTTCGGACAATTGGAGTACGCGTGCATGTGGAAGTATGGCGAGATAAGCGAGCAGAAGTGGCCGCCTTTGCGCTTGCAACTGGTTGGCAAACAACTGTTGGCGGAAAAGGATCAGCTGCGGGATGTGCCGCTCTACTGGCAACAGTTCGAGCGACGCTTAGAGGATGTGTATCGAGGAGTGGTGTACTAAATGGGGCGCTGGAAGCAGATGCAGCGATACTTTTTCATTGAGCCTGCTATCTGGTTGCTGCGCAGCTTTTTTCAGCCAGCGGGCTTCATGCAAGATATCGAGACGCGCAGTTTGCCAGAACGCATGCTAAAGATCGTGCGGCTGTTAGTGCCGCTGTTTGTCTTTTCCTTTCCCCTGGCGCTCACCGTGCGCGTCCTCTGCTTTGCGTTCGTCCCTGCCCTCTTCGACCGCTATGGCATTGTCGGTCCGGCGTTTCTCAGCCAGGGTACGGTAGATTTTGTGTGGGACTGTATCTGGGGTGTTGCGGTGAGCTGTGTCGGTGGTGGCTTCTTCGGGGGCCTGTTCGGCGTCTCGTATGGCATCTCGATTGCGCTGGCGTGCGCGCTCGCCAACGGTGTGATTATCAGTACGACCGACGATACAT
>Ga0066793_10000271_pt1 | contig 19325 bp, 12 predicted proteins | sample PersoiDNA2013189_FD_83876 | JGI IMG/M metagenome (GOLD analysis project Ga0066793, IMG submission 83876) | Permafrost soil microbial communities from the Arctic, to analyse light accelerated degradation of dissolved organic matter (DOM) -... | ecosystem: Environmental > Terrestrial > Soil >... | reverse complement strand
GCTTCTGCATCAGGGTGTAGTCGGGCAGGCGCGGCAGCGGCACGGACGGGAAGACCTTGGGGAGGTGGAGGGGGAGCGCCTCGGGCGGGGCGTCCGCGGTCCCGCCGGCCTCATCCGCGGAGCTGCGCCTCGAGCCTCCGGCTGCCCGCGCCTGTGGATACATCAGGGCGAGCTTCCACAGCAGCTCCGGCCGGGTGTTGTCGAAAGAGTCGAACGCCCCGCACTTTATCAAGGTTGCGACCTCCTCCTCGGTCGTCTCGACGCGCGAGAGGAAGTCGGACAGCGAGATGAACGGGAACTTCTCGCGGGCGGCCATGAGGGACTCGACCGTGGCGCAGGTGATCCCTTTGATACGGCCCAGCCCGAAGCGGAGGGTCCCGCCGGAGACGTGGAAGTCGGGCTCGCTCTTGTTGATGTCGGGAAGCGCCACGGGCACCCCCAGCCTCTTGGCCTCCTCTATGTACACGCTGGGGTGGTAGAAGCCGGCGTCGTTCACCAGCACCGCGGCGATGAACTCGGCCGGGAAGTGGGCCTTCAGGTAGGCCGCCTGGTAGGAGAACTCGCCGTAGGTCGCCGCGTGCGCCTTACAGAACCCGAAGCCGGAGAACTTGGCTATGGCGTAGAAGAGCGCGACCGCGACGGGGCCCGCCAGCCCGCTTTCCTGAGCGCCCGCCAGGAAGCGCTCCCGCAGCGTCTCCATCTTCTCGGGCGAGCGCGCCTTGGTCATGGCCCGGCGCAGGCCGTCGGCCTCGGCCGGGGTGAACCCGGCGATGGCGACTGCCGCTTTCATCACCTGCTCCTGGTAGACGAAGGTGCCGAGCGACTCGGACAGTATCGGCTCGAGCGACGGGTGCAGGTAGAGGAGGGGCTCGCGGCCGGCGCGGCGCAGTAGGAAGAGCTCCTTCATGCCGCTTCCCGAGGCGCCCGGCCTGATGAGCGCGATGGAGAGAGTGAGGTCCTCGATGTTCTTGCACTTCATCGCCTGCAGGAGCGAGCGCATGGCCGGGCTCTCGATCTGGAAGACGCCCAGCGTTCGCCCCTCCTCCAGCAGGCGCAGGGTGTCGGGGTCGTCGCGGGGCAGGTGGTCCACGTCGAGCCGCGCGCCGTGGTTCTTCGCGGCCCACTTCGAGGAGTCCTCGATGACGGACAGCCCCTTCTGGCCCAGGATGTCCATCTTGATGAGCCCCAGGCGCTCGATCGGACCCATGTCGTACTGGGTGATGATGAAGCCCTTGGTCGCGCGCTCGAGCGGGACGATGTCGGTGAGCGGCCGGTCGGCGATGACCACGCCGCCGACGTGTATGGAGAGGTGGCGGGGGAAGCCGTCGAGCCGCGCGCAGATGTCGAGGATGCTCCGGTACGGCTCCCGGTCCAGCGGTAGGCGGCCGCGGTAGGAGGGAATCCCCTCGGCGACGGTCTCGATCTGGCTCGCGCGGCAGTGGGGGACGCCGCTGGTAAACTCGTCCACCTCCTCCGGCGGAAGGCCAAAGGCCTTGGCGACGTCGCGCACCGCCATGCGCGCCTTCATGGTGGCGTACGTGCAGATCATCGCCACCCGGTCGGAGCCGAAGCGGCGGTAGATGTAGTCGAGCACCTCGTCGCGGCGGCAGGCGCTCACGTCGAGGTCGATGTCGGGAGGGTCGTCGCGCTCGGGCGAGAGGAAGCGCTCGAAGTAGAGGTCGTGCTCCAGCGGGTCGATGTAGGTGATGCCGAGGACGTAGGCGACCATGCTGCCGGCCGCCGAGCCCCGTCCCGCGGCGGGTATGCCGCGCTCCCGGCAGTACTTCGCGATGTCGTGCACCACCAGGAAGTAGGGGGTGAAGCCCATGGCCTGTATGGTGTCCAGCTCGAAGTGCAGCCTCTGGAGCGCCTCCGCCGGTAGCGGCCGGTAGCGCCGCGCGGCCCCCTCGAAGCAGAGCTTGGTCAGGTGGCTGAAGGCGGTCTCGCCCGGCGGGAGGTCGGCCGCCGGGAACAGCTGCCCCCCCAGCCGGAAGCGGAAGTCGCATCCTTGCGCTATCTCGCGCGTGTTGGCGACCGCGTCCGGCGCGGAGCAGTAGGGGTAGTCCCGCAGCAGGCGCTCCATCTCACCGGCCGGCTTGAGCCAGGACTCGGTGTCGGCGCACTCGGAGTGAGGCACTCGCGTCACGGGGCAGATGAGGCGCACGGCGCAGAGTGTCCGGTGCAGGCGGTAGTCGTCGCGGCGCGCGAAGGCGACCCCGTTGCTCGCGGCGCAACGGACGCCCAGGGAGCCGGCCCGCGCTATGAGCCTCTCCGAGGAAAGGTGACTCGCCGGCGTGCCGCTGTTGACCAGCTCGGCGTAAAGGCTCTCGCCGAACACGGGAACCAGCCGCTCGAGAAGTGAGTCGTCGGCGCAGAGCGCGAAGAGCCCGCCGGACAGCGCGGCCAGCCGCTCGAGGAGGAGCGGCTCGGCCGACAGCCTTCGCTCGGTGACGGCGCGGCAAAGGTTGCTGTAGCCCTCCTCGTCGCGGGCGAGCAGTATCACGCGGCTCTCTTTGCCGCCTTCGGCGGTTTCGGCGACGGCGACCGACAGGTCGCAGCCGATGATCGGCTTGATCCCGGCCGCTACCGCCTGCTCATAGAAGGGGACCGCGCCGTACAGGCCGTCGCGGTCGGTCAGGGCGAGGGTGTCCATCTCGAGCTCCGCGCAGCGCTCGACGAGCTCAGCGGTCGACGAGCCGCCGTACAGGAGGCTGAAGTTGCTGTGGCAGTTCAGATGGACGAACCTGTTCATTACTACTCATCTCATTGCGGCGTCCGTGCACGACGGCCCCCCCTTAGTCTCACCTGCACTCCCGCCCCCTCGCGGGTCCGCCGCGTCCCGGAACCAGGGCGGCGGTGCTTCCTCTTACTATCGATGAGAAACCGTAACGCTCGCGTATGCGGTCGACGCTCTCGTTGAGGTTGTCCATCTTGAAGCTGTCGGTGCCCACCTCGCGCAGGCCCGAGAACAGCTCTCCCTGGCAGCCGGCCACCGCGAGCCCGGTCAGGGCGACGCCCACCAGCCTGATGCGGACGCCGCTGTCGAGCAGCCTCTCGAAGAGCTCCAGCGCGGTCCGGTAGACCGTCTGCTCCTGGTCGGTCGGAACCTGGAGCGTGCGAAACTTCATGTAAGTCTTGAAATCGGAATGGCGCAGCTTGACCGCGATGCGGCTCGCCGCGAGCCCGTCCCTTCGAAGGGCCAGGCAGCATCTCTCGGAGAGCAGCAGCAGGGTGGAGCGCACCATGTCGTAGTCGATGGTGTCGGTGTCGTACGTCGTCTCGCGGCTGACCGAGCGGGGCAGCCTGCCGCCTTCCAGCCGCCTCTTGTCGATGCCGCGCGCGTGCTCGTGCAGCACCCTGCCCCACGAGCCGAGCACGCTCTCCAGGGCCTCGACCGGAAGGAGCGAGAGGTCGCCCACGGTATGAATGCCCAGGTCATGCAGGGAAGCGCGGCAGACGGGCCCGACCCCGGGCAGCTTCTCCACCGGCAGAGGGGACAGGAACGCGAGCTCTTCCCCCGACCTTATCTCGAGGAAACCATCGGGCTTGGCGGCCGCCGAGGCGACCTTGCTCACGACCTTGGCGGTCGAAAGGCCTGCCGAGGCGGGGAGGCCGAGCTCGTCCACTATGCGCTTCCGTATCTCCTGGACTGTGTCAGCGGGCTCGCCGAACGCGAGCTTCGAGCCGGTGAGGTCGAGGTAGGCCTCGTCGATGCCCGCGTGCTCGACCTGCGGCGTGTACTCGTCGAGGATGTCGCGCACCAGGCCGGAGTAATGGACGTAGGCCTTGAAGTTGCCGGACAGGTAGACCGCGTGCGGGCACAGCTTGCCGGCTTTCGCGAGCGGCATGGCCGAGTGGACCCCGTACTCGCGTGCCTCGTACGAGCAGGCCGCGACCACGCCCCGCTGGTTTGGCTGGCCGCCGACTATGACCGGCCTGCCCTCGAGCTCCGGGTCGAACAGCCGCTCGACCGAGCAGAAGAAGGTGTCCATGTCGATGTGGACCATCGCTCTTTGCCGTGCCTCGTTCATCGTAAATCCTGCCTGTCGTTTTATTGCCGCGTCACAATGCCGGCGGGACGCCGGCGCTACATCAATAGACCCGCAGCACGCCCCGAACTTTGCCCTGTATCTGGATCGTCTCGTCCGGCCCAAGGATGATCGGCTCCATCGCGGAGTTGGCCGGCTGGAGCCGGATGCGCGGACCGCCGGGCCCGGTCTCCTTGTAGAACTTCTTGAGGGTCACCTGCGTGCCGTCGATGAGGGCGACGACGGTGTCGCCGTTCTCCGGGACCTGTTTCTGCTCGACCACCACGTAGTCACCGTCGAAGATGCCTTCGTCCACCATCGAGGAGCCGGACACCTTGAGCGCGTAGACCCGGCTGCCCGAGGCGAGCGAGGAGGGGACCTCTATCTCGTCGGGGACGGCGAGCGCCTCGACCGGCTCGCCCGCCGCGATCGTGCCCAGCAGAGGGACCTTGATCGCGCTCAAGCCGCCGCGCGCCGGAGCCTGGCGCCGGTCGAGCACCGCGCGGCCCCGGCCGGTTAGGAGCAGCGAGCGGGCGCGGTCTTTCTTGCGCCGGACCAGCCCCTTGGCCTCGAGAGCATCGACGTGCTCGGCGACCGTCGCGACGGACGACAGCCCGAGCTCCCCGGCCGTCTCGCGCAGCGTGGGGGAGTAGCCGGAGCGAGCCCGAAAGTCGCTCACGAACTCGAGCACCTGAACCTGTTTTCTCGTCAGTATCTCTTCCATGTCCCGTCCGTCGTCAGTTGTTCTCTCTGTTCATGGTACCGAACAAAAACCGAAAAAACAAGAGTAATATTGCTCGCTCAAAGTGAGCGCCTCGGGCTGGCCACCCCTTGCCTCTACCCACCGACCCGCCGCACGGTTTAGGATATGAAGACCGTGAGCCACCACGCGTGAGGAGGATTCGGATGGCAGAGGATGTCTACGTCAGGTTGCGCGAGTTCCTGGACGGGTTGCCGGGAGGCTTTCCCGCCACCGACAGCGGAGTGGAGATAAAGCTCCTCGAGAGGTACTTCACCCCCGAGGAGGCGGAGCTCGCCATGGGGCTCAACAGGTTTCCCGAGACGTCGCAGGCCATTGCCGGGCGCCTGGGATTGGACGAATCGGAAGCTGCGGAGAAGCTCGAATCGATGGCCAGGGCGGGCAGCATCTACAGGATACGCATCGACGGCCAGCCCTACTACATGGCGATGCAGTTCCTCATAGGCATCTACGAGTTCCACCTCAAGGCGATGGACCTGGAACTGGCCGTGCTGCTGGAAGAGTATCTCCCTCACCTGATGAAAGCGTGGGAGGGAGTCGAGACCAAGCAGATGAGGGTCGTGCCGGTGGACGCGGCGATAGACACCACGACCTCGGTCGCCACCTACGACAGCGCCCGCGAGCTGGCGCGCGCCCAGGAAGTGTTCGCGGTGGCCGATTGCATATGCCGCAAGGAGAAGCAGCTCCTGGGCGAGGGGTGCTCCCATCCCATGGAGAGCTGCCTTACCTTCGGGATGGCCGCGAGCTACTACATCGAGAACGGGATCGGCAGAGAGATCACGCTCGACGAGTGCCTGGCGATACTCGACAGGGCCGAGGAGAACGCGATGGTCCTGGCGCCGTCGAACTCGCAGACCATAATGAACATCTGCACCTGCTGCGGTGACAGCTGCAACATGCTCAAGGCGCTCAAGACGTACGCGAGGCCCGCGGACCACGCGCTCTCTTCGTTTCAGGCTTCGATAGACCCCGACGAGTGCAGCGCCTGCGGCACCTGCCTGGAGCGCTGCCAGATCGAGGCGATCGTCGAAGGCGATGACTTCAACAGGGTGGACCTCGACCGCTGCATCGGCTGCGGACTGTGCGTGCCGACCTGCCCGGTGGAGGCCGTCACGATGGTCGCCAAGGCCGACGCGAAGGAGCCGCCGGCCAACTTCGTCGAGATGCAGGTGAAGATCTCCAGCGAGCGCGGCCTCATGTAGCGCGCGATTCTCCGGGGTCGGTTCCTGTTGAGCGGATCGTACTGTCGGGAACTATGGCGGCGCCACCACATTCTTAATTAGAATAGGGGTAGCGGTTGATCGGCACAGGGCCATGAAAGGACAGATTTGAAGAGACTCAAGCACCGGGGCGTCCTGATCGCGGTCATCGCTGTCGTCGTCATCGCCGCCGCCGCGGTCACCATCGTTCTGCTCCTCAGTGGCAGCTCTGAAGAGTCGAAGGCGCGCCAGTACCTCCAGGTCGCGCACGACTTGAGCAGGCAGGTGGCCCTGAACCAGCAGAAGCTGTTAGACCAGGGCAAGAAGCTCACCGCTTTCTTCAACACGATCCAGAACATCACGCCCGAGACCGCCACCGCCATGAAAGGGTTCTTTAACGACCTGGTCAAGGACGTCGACGCCATCAACGTCGCGGCGCAGGCGACCAAGCCCGAGTACGACAAGATCATCGCCCTCAACGATGTGACCGATTTCAAGAAGTACGCCCAGAACAGGCTGAGCGCGCTGGAGCTGATCAACCAGCGCTCCCAGTTGATCAAGCAGGACGCGGCGATATACAACGTGGCTATCGACCAGGCCGCGAGCGGCCAGCCGACAAACGATGCCCAGATAGTCGCCGAAAAGACTCCGATCGAAGACCAGATCAACGCGATCCAGAAAGAGATCGAGAAGCTGAACACGCAGGCCGCCGACCTCGCCGGCAAGCTGAAGATCGAGTTCTAACAGTCTGGTGTGGCGTAAGAGATGGGAGGGTGGGAGATGAACTGCCCCTACTGTGGCAAGGAGACCGACGAGCAGCGACCGTTCTGCATCAACTGTGGCTCTCCGATGCCGCAGGCCGGCCAGGCCGTCCAGCCGCCCCAGGCCGGGGTTCCCGCACCCACGCCGGGTGCTGTCCAGCCGGGTGCGGCGGGCCAGCCGCCCGAGGACGCGACGCGCGCCATGCCCGCTCAGCCGGCCGCGGCCCCGGCGCCCTATGCACCGCAGGCCCCGCCCCCGCAGCAATACGTGCCGCAGGGGGCTTACCCGCAACAGACGATGCAGATCCCGGCGCCGCCCGTGCCGGGCGCCTACCAGCAGCCGGCCTACGGTCAGGGTCCTTACGCCCCGGCTCCTCCGGGAGGCTACCCGCAGGGACAATACGGTCAGACGCCACAGTATCAGCAGCCGTATCCGGCCGGGCGCAAGGGCTCGACCGTCCTTGGCCTGCTGGCGCTGATCGCCGGCGGAGCGGTGGTGGGGTCGACCTTCCTTCCATGGCTCACGGTCATGGGCTTGAGTGTGTCGGGACTGAACATCATGACTGGCACCTCGGGCCTGGGAGGTAGCGGCATGTCATTCGTGTTGACCGGCGGCGGGACGGTATTCTTCACGGCGTTCTTCTCGCTGCTGCTGGGCTCGCTCATCATGATCGGCGGCATCCTGATGCTGTTCAGGCGCAGGATCGGCGGCACGCTGGCGTTCGTCTTTGCGATAGCCGCGGCGGGGATGGCCTCGGTGAACATCGCCATGGTCTACGCCAAGATTTCGGGTACGCACCCGGGCGTGGGGCTGTGGATGTTCGGCGGCGCCGCGATCGCGGCGCTGATCTTCGGCTTCGTGGGGCTGGTGTCCTCGGGCGGGTAGGCCCCTCGCTCAGTCCTCTATATGAGAGATGCGCTTGGCCAGCTCGACCTTCTCCTTGAGGTTCGCGAGCCTCGAGATCATGATGCGCTGCGCCTGCGGCGAGCCCGCCCCGTGGATGCTCTCCGTGAGGTAGGCCGCGGCACCGCAGCCGACGGTCATGTTCTCGATGAACTTCAGGACCTTGATGCGGTCGAGCGTGGGGACCGAGTCCACGCCCTTGAGGTACTTCTCCAGGTAAGCCGCGGTCTCGGGGTTGTCGAAGTCCTTCTCCGAGGGCATGGTGACGATGAGGCCGCCCGCGATGTCCTGCAGCAGCCTTGCGATCTCGAAGGGGAAGCGGGTCACGTTGAGCTTGCAGATGTTGGCGAGCAGCGGCTCGACCTCGTAGTTGCCGGCCTCGGTGGCGCGGCCTTGTGCGCTGCAGGCTATGCCGCAGCAGAACAAGGTCTCGTTGAGGTGGACCATCTCGGTTATCTTGTCGCGCACGTGGCTGGCCTTTGAGGAGCCCTGGTAGTCGGCCGCGAGCTGCGCCGCGCCGATGAGCACGTCGCCCACGCCGACCTTGCAGCCGCCGTAGCTCTGCCGGTGGAAGGACGCGAAGCGCTCGACGACCTTCCCGCTCTGGTCCGTCTCACCGCACATGAACACGCGCTCGCTGGGGACGAACACGTCGTCGAAGATGACCAGCGCCTCCTGGCTGCCGTAGCGGTTGCCCAGGTCCAGTGGGCTTCCCTCCATCTTGCGGGTGTCGGACGGCTGCCGCCCGAGGACGAAGGTTATGCCCTTGGTGTCGGCCGGGACCGCGAACGAGACGGCGAACTCCTCCTCGCCCTCGCGCATGGCGGTGGTCGGCATCACCAGGATCTCGTGCGAGTTGAGCGCGCCGGTCTGGTGCGCCTTGGCGCCGCGGACCACTATGCCCTCGGGGGTCCTGTCCACCAGGTGCAGGAACATGTCCGGGTCGGGCTGCTCGCCGGGGCGCAGGCTGCGGTCGCCCTTGACGTCGGTCATCGCGCCTTCGACCACGACGTTGGAGTCCTGAACCCACTCGAGGTAGTCCTTGAGGCGCGCGTGGTAGGGGGTACCGTGCGCCTCGTCGCACTCGTGCGTGACCGAGTAGAGCGCGTTGAAGCCGTCCATGCCGACGCAGCGCTGGAAGCAGGTCGCGGTGCGGCGGCCCAACAGCCTCTGCATCAGGACCTTGTCCACCAGGTCGTCGGTGCTCTGGTGTATGTGGGTGAACCGGCTGATCTCCCTGCCGCTGAGGTGCGAGGTGGTGAACAGCAGCGAGGCGGCCTCGGGCTCCGCGCCCACCTCGTACGTTTCGGCGAGGGCGTTGGCCGACGGCCTCACCAGCGGATTGTCTACGGTGTTGGTGCAGCGCTCCCCCAGCACATATACGTTGCGCTCGAGCGTTCGAAGGCTCTCGAGGTAGCTCTCAGGGTCATTGATATTCATTCCGCTTCTCTCCGTTCCAACGGACCTCACTTGCTTACGCCTAAAATTCTACATCAAAGCTTCGGCGGCGGGCAGGCGAAAGCTCAACCCTGTTGACGTGCTGAAAATAGTGCGGAAACGACTTGCGTCATTATAGAATCAGGGCAACGGTACCTACGGGCAGCGAGGAGCAGGTCATGAAGTGCCCGATCTGTGGGGAGACCCTTCCGCTCAGCAGCAACGTCTGCGCGTCGTGCGGTAACGAGTATGACGGATTTTTCTTGACGGAAGAGGTGAAGTCGTCGGCCCTGCGCTGGAGCGTCGCCGAGTCAAAGGCCCCGCGTCAGCCCGCGGCCCTGAAGCCGAGGAACAGGGCACCTCTGAGCAGCAGGACCATCTGGATCATCTTTTTCTACTCTGGATATGTGTTCTCGCATTCAAACAGCAAGCCAGTAGTACGAGTAGAAAAAGAAGTGGAAAGTACCTGTCCCCTAGAGGGACCAGGTGGGGCGGGTCGCGCAGACTTGCGCCATCCTGTCGTACAGCCAGGGCGCGACGTCCCGGGCCAGGTAGAAGGCGGGCTCGAGCAGGTCCTGTCCCTCCGAGATGAACCCGTCGGCCGCCGCGATCGATTCGAGCTCGCAGCCGGGGAATATCCTGACGCCGACGGTGACAATGACCGCGTCGGGCCGCAGCTCGTCCATCAGCGCGATGCTCTCCTCGACGGACTCGCGCGTCTCCCCCGGGCCGCCCAGCATCAGGAAGCAGTTCACTATCAGGCCCGCCTCGCGCGCCGCGGCCGCGCTCTTCCGGACGTCCGAGGCGGTGAAGTCTTTCTTGAGCGACCGCAGCATCTTGTCGGACCCGCTCTCGTTGCCCAGCGAGACCACGATGCACCCCGCCTCCTTCATCAGCCCGTAGAGGCCGGGCTCGTAGACCATCGGGTTGACGGTGGCGAACCACTTGATCGAGAGCTCGCGCTCGACTATGCGTGCACAGAGCTCGCGGGCGTACGCGGGCGGGAAGAGGAAGTTGGAGTCGGTGAACAGGACCGTGCGCAGGCCGTGCTCCTTCTCCAGCGACTCGAGCTCGTCTGCCACGTCCGCGGCGTCGCGGCAGCGGACCTCGCGGCCCTCGATGATCGGGTTGGTGCAGTAGATGCAGCGCATGGGGCAGCCGCGCCGCGCCTGCATGTTCGCGAGGAAAGGTGGGGCGGACCCCGGCACCCAGTCATAGCCCGCGACGCTGAAGGCGCTCCTGTCGGGGGCGGCCGTCTCGCGGAAGGGCACGGGACGCCCGGGCGGGTTCAGCGTCCCTCGCCCGTCCCTCAACAGCGCGAGCCCTGCCACACCCTCGAGGCCCGCGCCCGACTCCAGCCTGCCCAGCAGCTCCACGAACGAGTCCTCGCCCTCGCCCACGATCCCCAGCTCTGAGGACGTGTAGCGCAGGCACTCAAGCGGGAAGATGGTGAACCCGGCGCCGCCCAGCACCAGTGGAGCGGACGTGCTCGACCGCACCACGCCGGCGATCTCCCTCACCGGCGGCATGAAGAACTCGTTGTCCTTCATGTCCTGGTTGTCGATGTTGCGCACAGAGAGGCCGACGCAGTCGGGCGAGAACTCCTCGATCGCGCCAGCGACCTCCGCCGCCGCGTCGCTGCTGAACATCAGGTCCAGGCCACGCACCTCGTGCCCGGCCGCGCGCGACGCGCTCGCCATGCAGGCGGCGCCGATGGGCCAGGGGACCATGTTGTCCCGGCAGCGGTTCTCACTTATCAGCAGCACTCTCATGGAGGCTTCCCTTGAATCTCTCACGCGCCCTGTTACTATTAGTCCTATGCCAGCTCCCGGTTGTCAGGCAAGAAGAATACTCACCCGGGCATCGGGGTTGCTCGCGCTGGTGCTCATCATCGCCACCCTCGTCGCAGACACCGCCCTCAGCGCATCCGCCGCCGGACCCTACACGTGGGACGGAGGACACGATGCCCTGGGCGCGTCTGAACCCGCGGGCTCAGCCTACTTCGCCGAGGGCACCACGCGCAACGGCTTCGAGGAGTACCTCATCCTCCGCAACCCCGGCGCCAAGGCGGCCGCGGTCTCCATCAATTATCTCTTCGGGGCCGGCGCCCCCACCAGGCAGGCCATGCGCCTCGAGCCGTACGCGGGCGTTTCCGTGTGCGTCAAGGACGCGGTCGGCCCAGACAAGGACGTATCCATCAGCATCGTCGCGGAGCCGGGGATCGTCGCCGAGCGCCAGCTCTACTTCAACTACAAGGGTGTCTGGACGGGAGGCAGCTCGGCCGCCGGCGTGTTCGAGCCGGAGCAGTCATGGTACTTCGCCGAGGGCACCACCAGGACCGGCTTCCAGGAGTGGCTCTGCCTGCAGAACCCGACGGCGCGACCCACCACCGCCTCGCTCACCTACATGCTCGGTGACGGCAGGACCATCGACAAGTCCGCCGACCTGCCCGCGAACTCAAGGGTGACGCTGGACGTGAACAAGGAGGTCGGCGCGGGTCAGGACGTCTCGGTGAAGGTGACCGCACCCGAGGGCATCATCGCCGAGCGGCCGATGTACTTCGACTACAAGAAAGCCTGGCGGGGCGGGCACACCGCAACGGGAGCGTCCACCCCCGAGCCCGAGTGGCACTTCGCCGAGGGCACCACCCGCAAGGGCTTCGAGGAGTGGCTCTGCATCATGAACCCCGGCAACGAGGACACCACCGCGAGCGTCCAGTACCTCTTCGACGGCGGTCCCATGACGAAGGAATACGCGCTCAAGGCCCACTCGCGCACGACGCTGTTCGTGAACCAGGAGGTCGGGCCGGAGAAGGACGTGTCGATAAACGTGACCTCGCCCGGCGAGGTCCTCTGCGAGCGGCCGATGTACTTCTGCTACCACGGCGCCTGGGAGGGTGGGCACGACGTGGTCGGCTCGACCGCCGGCGCGAAGATCTGGTACTTCCCCACGGCATCGACCGGCACCGGGTTCGAGTCGTGGCTCTGCGTGGCAAACATCGGGAGCACCACCAACTCGGTCGACGTCGAGATCCACGGCGACGGCGGCGACCACGAGTCGGCCCACGTGGACATGGCGCCGTCCAGCAGGTCCACCTTCGACCTCAACGCCCTGACCGCCAGGGTCAGGAACTCGTGGATCAAGGTCACCGGCACCTCGGACATCATCGCCGAGCGGCCCACTTACTTCGCATACACACCCAGGGCCCTGGACGAGCCGTTCAAGATCGCCACCTGGGCCGGCACCGATATCTACAGCCCGATCAGGTACGCCGACCTCATCGGCCCCGAGTTCCACGAGGCGGCGCTGGACGGCAGCAACTGCCCGCCGATGCAGCCGTACGGGAACTGTATCGTGAACGAGAACGCGGGCCGGATGGCGCCGGGGATAACGACCTCGGACGGCAACGACCCCGATTACTTCATCGAGTCGACGCGCTCCAGGGGCACCTTCTCGACCACCGCCTGCGACGTCCACGCCAAGGCGGGCTCGACGGTCTACGCGCCGGTGAGCGGGACGGTCGTGACGGCCGCGCCGTACATGCTCTACAACGCCTACCCCGACTTCAAGGTGTTGATCGCGATCGACGGGCACCCAGGCTACATCATGGAGTGTCTGCACATGTCGAAGCTGCTGGTCGCCACGGGGCAGCGTACCGAGGCAGGCAAGACGCAGATCGGCATCGTTCGCGACCTGGTGCCGTATTTCAACAGCGGGCCCAACCCCTACACCCGCGAGGAAGGCAACCACTCACACATCCAGATCAACGTCGCTCACTGAGCCGGCGACCGCGGTCAACAAGTCTGCGGATTCTACCTGGATCATTTATCTGAGGTGAAGAACCTCAGGTGCTTTAGCCATTAGTACTGCACCATGACCTTATACATAGCCGGCGAGCCGTTAATCTACTTCCATTCACTCCGATCTGCTTCGACGTTGACCGGCGCCTGCATTGGCGCTCTCTGGCTGAAGGTTCTCCAACTCCCTCTCTCGATGTTTCTCAGGTTGTCGAGGCGCTTCTCAGATGATCCTTCAGCTGGCATCGTCATGATGTATGGCCTGACCACCGGAGTCTTTGCTTCGAGGTCTCGCCGCTGCGCCTGCAGTGTATAGGAAGCTTCCGCCCTCAGCACATAATCGAGACCACCGGTGTGTATCTTCTCAAGCGAACTCCTGAGCGCGGCGGGATTACTCGTTATCTTCGCTGCGATCGAATTGGATAAGAGCTGGTCATGGCTCCTTATGAGACGGAATCTCTTCTTTATGAAGTTTGCGAGGGGGGCCATCGCGAGTACGCACCCGAACGCAACCAGGAAAAGAGGGGAGAATTGCGCCCCCTCCGATGCCAAGGAGTGGAACGTGATGGACAGCAAGGCGATGAAAGCGCATTCGAGTGTCAGATACAGAGTCAGGGTAGCCGGCGCGGCCGGATCATTGCGGCTGAGCACGTCCCCGATCAGTATCCGCGAGATTGACTGTGCCATAACCGAGTCAGCTTCCTCCGTGGAAAGGTTGAGATGCAACAAGCCTGTCGTGATGGCGATAGTCGTCCGTCCTCTGTCGTCCCTGAACGGCAAGGCCGAAACAGACGGGCCCTTGATGAGCAGGCCCACGGGCGGATCCGAGATGACGAGTTGTGGTCGACACGCCTGCCGCGTCCGATCTTCATAAGGCCACCGACCTCGCCGGCTCTACGCTTTTCAACACCGCGTCAGTTAGAGAACCCGCCGATCGTGTCGGTGCCCGCACCCCTCCTGTTCCAGTACATCGAGCGCTCGACGACTATGCCCTCGCCGGCGGTCCTGGACGTGAAATGGACGGCCGCTGGAGCAGATCAGCTTCTCTGACAGCTTCGCGGCCGCCCGGCCTCAGGCGATAGTTATGTCGTCGTCGAGGTACACCGACTGGATGGCCTCGAAGATGCGGACGCCCTCGTCGAACGGCTTCTGGAAGGTCTTGCGCCCGCTTATCATCCCCATTCCGCCGGCGCGCTTGTTGATGACGGCGGTGCGCACGGCCGCGGCCAGGTCGTTGGACCCGGAGCCGCCGCCGGAGTTGATGAGCCCGACGCGCCCGGCGTAGCAGTTGACGAGCTGGTAGCGGGTCATGTCGATGGGGTGGTCCGAGCACAGCTCGGTGTACATCCTCTCGTCGTACTTGCCGAATGGCCCGTCCACCTTGTCCACGGCCTCGTAGCCGCCGTTGAGGGTCGGCGCCTTCTGCTTGATGATGTCAGCCTGGATGGTCGCGCCCAGCCTGTTCGCCTGGCCGGTGAGGTCGGCGGACTCCTCGTAGTTCTTTCCGTCGACGGTGAAGGCTTCGTTTCGCACGTAGCACCACAGCACGCAGGCCATCCCCAGCTCGTGCGCGAACTGGAACGCCTCCGAGATCTCCTCTATCTGGCGGTCCGACTCCTCGGACCCGAAGTAGATGGTCGCGCCGACCGCGACGGCTCCCATGTCGAACGCCTGCTCCACGCTGCCGAAGAGTATCTGGTCGTAGTGGTTGGGGAAAGTGAGCAGCTCGTTGTGGTTTATCTTGGCGATGAACGGTATCCGGTGCGCGTAGGAGCGCGCCAGGCTGCCCAGGATGCCGACCGTGCTAGCGACCGCGTTGCAGTCGGCTGCCATAGCTAGCTTCACGATGTTCTCGGGGTCGAAGTAGATCGGGTTGGGGGCGAAGGACGCCCCTGCCGAGTGCTCGACGTCCTGGTCCACCGGGAGTATCGAGAGGTACCCGGTCCCGGCGAGCCTTCCGCGGTCGAACATCGACTGGAGGCTGCGCAACACGCCGACCGGGCGGTCCGAGCCCGCGAACGCCCTATCGACCCAGTCGGGCCCGGGAAGGCACAGGCTGTCGCGTCCGATGCGGGGCGAAGAGAAACCGAGCAGGTCGTCCGCTTCCTTGCCCAGCAGACCGGCGATCTCGTCCGTTTTCATCCGCATCCCCTCCCAGGGCGTCGAGGCCTCGAGTCCGCGGCGAGCGCACCCGCCGCCAGGACACAACCTTCTCGGGCCGCCGTTCGTTTCCTCCGGCCGCGCCCCGAGTCGCATTGCGCGCCATATATATAATACTGTACTGCCATGAAGAAGCACTGGAAGCTCATCGGCCGGATCATAGCGGGCATCGTCATGGCGGTCATCGTGGTCTACGGCGTCTTCGGCATGATCGTCTACTCTTCGGTCGGCCGCTTTCCCTCCGGCCACCCCACCCCGCCTCCGCACATACGCAGCCTCATCTGGCCCACGATCGGCTATCCTGAGCTGGCGAACGCGGGAGCGCCGGTGGAAGCGGAGGTGAGCCTGCCGGGCTCGACGATTGGAAGCCTGGGCACGTTCACCGCGACCCTGACACCGGCGCGAACCGAGCTCGCCGGCCTGACCTACACGATGCCTGCCTCCGCCTACTCACTGGGCACGTCGCACCACTGGCCCGCGGGCACGCTGCACGGGTCGGCGCGGGTCTGGCGGGTCGAGTTCCGGCTTCCTCCCGGAGCCGTGTCCGAGCTTTATGACCTCACGGTCAATGCTGAGGTCGCGGGCAGGGCCTTCGCGGACACGCAGAGGCACGCCCTGTCGATCGTGGCGCCCGGCCGCGGCGAGGACTTCAGCTTCGTCTCCCTGGCGGACGTGCACGTGCACGAGCAGAACATGTCCGGCTTCATGTACACGCAGACCAACAAGGGGATCGCACCCGACGGCAGGCCGCTTTTCTTCGAGCGCGCAATCGACCAGGTCAACCTCCTGCGTCCCGACTTCGTGGTCATCCTGGGCGACTGCGTCCTGGCCCAGCACGCCCCGGGCGAGTACCTGCCGGAGTTCAAGTGGTTCTACTCAGAGCTTGCGAGGTTCCAGGTGCCGGTGTTCGTCCTGCCCGGGAACCACGACTCATACATCAACGGGGTCGACGGCAAGACGGTCTGGGAGGAGAACCTGGGGCCGCTGTTCTACTCGTTCGATTTCGGGCGCGCCCACTTCCTGGCAGTCGACACCAACCAGTGGACGAGCACCGACCGCATCATCATGGAGAAGCTCAACCTCGTCTCTTACCCGCGAAAGTGGCAGGGGCAGGTGCTGGGCGCCACGGACGAGCGCAAGCCGAAGACCTACGTCGGCCAGCTCGCCTGGATTAACCGCGACCTCGCCTAGCACCCCGACGACCATCCGACGTTCATGATGATGCACCACGACCCGTTCAGGCCGAACGGCAAGGCGATCTCCTGGAGGAACGAGCGTTTCGCCGGGGTCTATTCGCTCGGCGGGGGCGGCGTCGGGAGCACCGCCCTCAAGGAGCTGGCCTCCCTCTACACGGTCGACTACGTCCTCACGGGCCACATGCACAGCGATTACGTGGGAAGCGTCCAGTGGGCGAACCGGAGAGGCAGCACCGCCTACGTCAACCAGACCATGGTCTACTTCGACGAGGGTGGGGAGAAGGACTCGTACCCCGGCTACCGCCTCTGGAGCGTCAAGGGAGGCGCGGCCTCGGGCTACACCTACCTCGATGATTTCCACTCCACGCCGCTGTACGACGGCTCCAACCTGAAGGGCCTGACCGACCTGAGCAAGCTCCACACGCAGGCGCTGTCGGGCGCCACGACGCAAACGGGTTTCTCGGTGTCCAGCTACCTGGGCGTAGGCATGCCGGTCAGAGGCCTCATCGGCGTTTTCCCCGCCGGCTCGAAGAGAGTCTCGCCGGGCGCGAACGCGTACCAGTCGGTACCCGTCCCGGCTGACCCCTCAAAGGTGCTCCTCTACCTGAGCACGGTCGTTCCCGCCGGCAAGCCCGGCACCGACCCGTCGACCCCGGGGATCCCCGCGAACGAGACTATTACAGTCCGCTAGCCGTCAGAGCCCGTACCCCCGCGTGTCGCTTCCACCCTGCGCGAAGCCCTTGTAGCTGAAGTACATCGGCCGTTCCGCCAGAACCGGCACCGAGGAGGTCAGTATCAGCGACGCGTCCATGTCCGGCCCCAGCACCTGGTTCACCGAAACGGTCGAGCGCGTGCCCGGCGTCACTTTGACCTTCTGCACGATGTTGATCCCGTCAGGCTTCACGAACGTGAGCGTGATGGACGCCGTGGAGCTGTTGGGGTTCTGGATGCTGATCCACTCGTCGAACGAGCCGTCCGTGGAGTTGGAGCGCGTGGTGCCTTCCGCGAAGTAGAAGGTCTTCCTCGGCGCCGGGGCGCCGGTGCCGAACGCTCCGCCCGCCCAGCCCTGGCCGTAGTCGAAGTACTGCGACCTCTCCGCGGCTATCGCCACGTCCGAGTGAAGCTCGATAGAGACGTCCTTGTCCAGCCCGATGACCGAGGCGACGTCGAGTGTGTAGCGCGTGCCGGCGCTCACCACCACGGTGTTCTCCGCGTGGCGGCCGCCGCTCACCTGGTAGACCACGTTGACGTGCGCGTCGGTCTTGCCCGGGTTGGCTATGCACACCCACTCGTTGGCCCACTGGTAGGTGAAGCCCTCGGCGAAGTAGAAGTCCCGCGCCGTGTCCATGGTGCCCACCGTAGTGTCGCCGCCCGCCCACTTGTTGTGGTAGTCGAAGTACTCAGGCCGCTCGGCCACGACCGGAAGGTCGCTGGCCACGGATATGCTCACGTCCTTCTCCCTGCCGGCGTCCGAGGCCACATCGCGCGTTATCCTGCCCAGCGGTGGAATGGTGGCCTGGACCACCACCGGAGCGCCGCCCGTCATGTAGGAGATGGTCGCGGTCGCCTCGCGATTGTTGGGGTTCATCAGGCAGAGCCACTCGTCGAAGGAGCCGTCCCGCGGGTTGTCTCGCGTAGTGCCCTCGGCGAAGTACCAGTGCTCGCCCGGATTGGGCGCGCCGACCACCGCGTGCCCGCCGTTCCACTCATCGTGGTAGTCGAAGTACATGCTTCGCTCGGCGACTATCGGCGTGTCGGCGGAGAGCGCGCAGGCGACGTCCTGCCCCCTGCCGACCTCGTCAGCGACGTTGACCGTCAGGCGCTTCTGGCCTCCGATCGTGTACACCTTGAACATCTGGGTGCCGGACGCGGTCATGTAGGTGACGCCGACGTCAGTCGCGCCGCTGCCCGGGTTCATCATGCAGAGGTACTCGTCGAAGGTGCCGTCGGTGGTGTTGTCCCGCGTAGAACCTTCCGCGAAGTAGTAGGTCTTGGAGAGGGTCGGTGTGAACGACACCTCGTTCGACTCGCCCTCGGAGGTGACGACCTTGACCGGTCCCGCGTTGGCGCCCTCGGGCACGCGGGCTTCTATCCTGGTGTCGGTCCAGGAGGTGGCGTCAGCAACGCTGACCACCCCGCCGTTGAAGGTCACGTACGACCCCGCCGCCCCCGCGCCGAAGTTGCGCCCGGCGATGGTAACCTTGGTGCCGTAAGGGCCCTGTGTCGGGTCCATGCTCTCGATGGTCGGGCCGACCGATGTCGCGAAAGCCTGGAAGCCGGAGAAGTTGAAGGTCCCCGCCATGGCCTTGCCGTTGATGGGCGGGCCAACCACCATGATGACGTTGCCGGGGTCGCCGAAGCCGTTCTCGCTGATCGTGTCGAAGCCGCCGTCCGCGCGCTGCATGTACATCTTTGCGGCCGCTGAGGGAGGCCCCTGGTTCATGAACGACGCGGTGACTACCAGCCTGCCTCGCAGTACAGAAGCCAGCACGAAATTATTGGCCGGATTTTCTATCGCGCCGATGTTGACCTTCTTCCAGCCCGTGCCGTCGAAGCGCCAGACCTGGCCGCCGTTGACGTTGTCGGTGCCGCCCTAGATGTTGACGCCGTCGCTGAAGAGCAGGTGCGAGCCGTTGTTGTTGACATCGCCGAACCCTGCGGGGGCGGTGGGAGCCCAGGTCATGCCGCCCGCGTAGGCCACCGGTACGACCGCGAGGGGCCCCTGCTGGTCCTGGCGGCTCACGACCATGTGGATCCTTCCCTGGAAGACGACGGACGTGGAAACGCTCTGGCCGCCCATGCCGTAACCGGGAGTGCTGGCCGGCGTGAACGATGACCCGTCGTAGCTGTAAGCCCTGGTGCCGTTGCCGTTTTGATTGTCGATGTCCAGCAGGAGCTTTCCGCCCTGCGCGCCAAGGATCTGGCAGTTTTCGTCGCCCGGCATCATTACCGCGGCCAGGCCCACCTGCTCCCAGTGGCTGCCGTCAGGCGACCTCCACATCTGGGCTCCGGTCACCTCGTTCTCGGTGCCGAAGTAAAATTCGCCCTGGAACTCGCAGCCCGGCATCACAGAGGTATTGTGG
>Ga0066793_10000270_pt1 | contig 19355 bp, 19 predicted proteins | sample PersoiDNA2013189_FD_83876 | JGI IMG/M metagenome (GOLD analysis project Ga0066793, IMG submission 83876) | Permafrost soil microbial communities from the Arctic, to analyse light accelerated degradation of dissolved organic matter (DOM) -... | ecosystem: Environmental > Terrestrial > Soil >... | reverse complement strand
CTCCATTCCCCTGGAACAACGCGAATCAGCCTCGAATAAGGCTCACTTCGATGGTAACATTTCACGGTGAGGCAACAGGAGCCGAACGACACGGCTCGCCGCTTGTGCAACAGTCTCACTGTGTGTCACGACGATCACGGCGAGTCCGCGGCGCATCCTCGACGTGAGGAGGTCCAGTATCACGAGCTCGTTCGCCGAGTCGACCTCTCCCGTCGGCTCATCAGCGAGAAGCACGAACGGGTCATTTGCGAGAGCGACGGCAAGTCCGGCCCTTGCCGCCTCGCCGCCGGAGAGAGTAGGCGGCCAGGCATCGTACTTTTCCTCCAGGCCAACCGAGGCCAGCAGGAGGCGCGCGTCCGTGTCGCCGCCCCCCAGTCGCCTCGCGAGATCGACGTTCTGGGACACGGTCAGGTGTTCGATCAGGTTCCCGGATTGAAGGAGCATGCCGATCCACTTGCACCTGAGGACCGAGCGCTCCTCCTCGGATTTCCTGGTGAGGCGGCTGCCGGCGATGTCGACCTTGCCTCCATCCGGCTCGTCCAGCCCCGCAACGCAGGAGAGGAGGGTGGACTTGCCACTGCCGGAAGGGCCCACGACCGCCACCATCTCGCCGGCCTCGACCGCCAGGGATACCCCACGCAAGGCGAAGGTCTCGTCGTCACCGTTGTGATAGAAGCGGTACAGTTCCGAGGCTTCGACCACCGGCCGGGTCACGACTCCACTGTCTACAGCCATTTGAAGCTTCCCGAGATAGTGTTCCAGGGGTCGACGTTGTCCGCGCCGACGGGCGACTCGAGGCTGAGATTGGCTTGAACGCCGTTCCGGTAGAACTCGTAGCGCAGGACGTCCATGCGGTACTTCTTACCGGTGACCTGGTTGGGCGCGCTGTTTTTCTGGTACTTGATCAGAATCGCCGGACCGCCCGGCAAGGAGACCTGTCTTGTCTCGACGAGCTGAAACGCGGGCTCTGACTGAGCGAGCTGTGGCACCTCGACCGTGTTGGCGCTATCGGCAGTCGGCTGGGTTGTGCTGCTGCTCGTGTTGATGGAAACCGTGTTCAATTTGTCGGTGAACGCTACATTTGGATCCGCTCCCGACTGAGCCCAGCCCTCGGGCACTTTGACTTCAAAAGATCCACTGGCCGGCCTGAACGGCACGAAGACCTGGCTGTCGGGGATGTCGCCGGGAGGGCTGTTCTCGGGTGCGACCGGCGCCTCCTTGCCTGCCGCGCTTGCGGGCTGCGAAGCTGCCGGAGAGCTCGAGGCGGGTTTTATCGGGCTTGTATTAGCAACTGGCTTTTTCACTGAGCCACCGCAGCCCGCGGCGAGAACCGCGACGACGATCATCCCGATAAACGGGATGAGCAGATTCCTGCCAGTCAGCCACTTCGTCATATCTGTCTCCTTCATCTGCATACGTGATCTGCTTCGCCAGGACAAGTCCATGTCCAGCGGTACCTTCTTCATACCCTGAGGCCTTCAGATTAAAAACAGATTAAAGTCGACTGGTGCTCGCGTGCCGTGGCAAAAGGAAACGGGGCTCAACGATGATCGAGCCCCGTTCCTCGGCCGGTTGCCGTCACGTCCGTGCTGCTGGCGGCCTCAGGTTGCCGGCCTTCGTTCGTCTGGTGCTTCTCACCTCCGGACTCTCGGTCTTCTCCTGGCCTTGCTCGTCTTACTTATCCTCTTTACCGGCCGTTGTGATATCAGCACGTTCCAAGGTTCTCATAGAAGAGTCTACGGCTGTGTCATTAAAGAATACTTGGCGCGGGATTAGAGTTTGCTGACACTAATCTTGATGCGGAGGCAGTGTGATTTTGAAGGTGGCCCCTTCGCCGGGAGGGCTCATGACCTCGATTTCGCCGCCATGCTCCCTGGCGATCCACCGTGCGATCGGTAGGCCGAGACCGCTTCCCCCGGGATTCATCTGGCGGGCAAGTGCCGAACGGTGGAACCTATCAAAGACATGGTCCAGCTCCTCGGGGTCTATTCCAGGACCGGTGTCCCTGATCTTAATGTCGATTCCATCACTGCCCTGCGTAAGTGATACAGAAACCATCGAGTCTGGGGGGCAGTACTTTACTGCGTTATCAAGGATGTTTACGAACATGCGTACAAGCTTGCTGTAATCTCCGCAGAAAGGGGCTTGTTCACGGCGCTCGAACTTAACACGGACACCCTTTTGTTTCGCGATTGGAGATAGCGTTGTGACGGCCTTGTCGAGGACACCCCCGACATCCAGCTCCTGAAAGTCGAGGGTCGCGCTGTCTGAGTCCGCCTGCGACAAAGCGAGAAGGTCCTCTGAAAGCAAAGTGAGGTGGTCGACCTCTTCTTCCAATTCGGTCAGTGCTTCACGGTATTCCGCAGCGGTCCGTTCGCGCGCCAGTGCGACCTCCGTGTTTCCCTTCATAATTGTCAAGGGTGTCCTCAGCTCGTGTGCGGCTTCCGATGCGAATCTCTTCTGCGCGGAGAATGCCTGATCAAGCCTTTGAAGCATGTCATCGAAGGTGCGCGCCAGCCTCCCCAGGTCGTCATCGGGAAGATCCAGATCAAGTCTCTGATCGAGATCAACCGCGTCGATGCTTGCCGCCAATTCTGTTATCCTGCCGACGGGCTTGAGGGCCCGGCCAGCGAAGAAAAGCCCAACGACTACTGCCAGGCAGAGCGTGATTGGGACTATTACCAGTTCAAGAACCAGGAGGGTGGAAAGAGCGGACTCCGTCCTGCTGAGTGACTCACCAACCCTCAACGCGAGCTGTTGCCCTTTGTGAGGCACCGATATCTTCACCGTGTAGACTCGCCAATCACCCTTTGGAGTCTTCAATGTCCGATAACCTGACACCAGTGTTGGCTTGTTTCCGATGACTTCTGAATACGGTCCGGTTGACTGTAGTACCCGGCCGTTGTTTTCGGACAAGACTACCAGGAAACCCTGGGCGGCCATCTTGGTGAGGACATCCTGGGAGTTCTCGGATTCCATGACGATGAGGTGTGAATCCTCCCAGTCCAGGCCCGATACCACCTGACCCGCAGAATTGCGCAGCCCCCTGTCGACCTCTCCGAGCAGGCTCCCCTTCAGGCTGAAAAAGAGCACGAGACTGAACAAGACCAGCACGATGGCGAGAAGGAACACGTACCAGACGGTCAGCCGGACACGTATGCGGCAAAAGAAATCTGCTACTGCCCGCATATGGTGTACCCCACACCTCTTATAGTTCTGATGAGCTTTTTCTCATGCCCCTCGTCGATCTTCTTCCTCAGATACCTGATGTAAACGTCGACCACGTTGGAGCCCGCATAGAAGTCATAATTCCATACATGTTCCATTATCTGCGTCCTGGATAACACCTGACATTGATTTCTCATCATGAAGACGAGCAGAGAGTATTCCTTCGGCGTGAGGTGTATCGGCTCTTCGGCTCGTGCGACCTGGTGTTTGGTCACATCGACGACCAGATCACCTACCTCCAGTGTATCCGCATTCAGAACCGGCGGCCTCCTCAGCAGTGCCCTGATCCTGGCAAGGAGCTCTGCGAAGGCGAACGGCTTCACGAGATAATCGTCCGCACCCGCATTCAGACCAGTGACCCTGTCTTCTATCGAATCCTTCGCGGTCAGAATCAGAATCGGCACTTTCATATCCTTACGACGCAGGCGGCGACATACAGTTATTCCGTCTATTTTGGGCAGCAGGAGGTCGAGTACTATCAGGTCATACGGTGCCGAACCAGCGAAAAAAAGAGCATCCTCGCCGTTCGTGACAATATCGACCGCGTAACCTTCCTCGGTGAGCCCTTTGTTGACGAAGCGGGCGATTCTCGAATCGTCTTCGACTAGAAGAATGCGCATGAGCGAGTCCTGTTCTCATGGACAACATGGTTTCTTGAGCGGGCGGACTTCTACGCCTAATCACTATTATACAAGCGAAGATTAAGGTTACATTAAAGAAGTCCGACCGGGTTGATGAGAGGTCGCGTGGACTTACCTGTCCTTTCAACTCCTCAACCTTGTAAACGAGCCGGCCGCGCCCGGACGAACTTTCTAATCAGATTCTAATCTCTCCTGCCTATGATGAAGTTTGGATATCCGCAGAAAGTCAGCCGGGAGGAGAGTAGTGTGTCTGGCGGGTAAGTATATGCGTTGATGGTCCTAGAGCATGTCGGGAGATGAACGTCCAACATTTGTTGGACGAACCCAAATGGACGAACATTCTGGACAGCAAATGACATATTGGCAGGCAAGGCGGCGCCGGCGCGAACTGCGCAACGGGCTCGCGGGCGAAGGCGCGACATATAGGCCCAGAAAGAAGCGCTACAGGCTTATCATTATTCTGTTGGTGCTTATCAGCGTCGGCTGCGTGCTCGGTTTCTATGCCAAGCCGATCGGCAAGCTCGCCGCCAAGGTCTACCTCTCCTTCAAGCTGAGCAAGTCACACATTTCGGGCAAAGAAGGGGCCAAGGTGCAGAACTCCCTTACTCGGCTCTCTTCGGACCCGAACAAGAGCGTGAACACGCTGATCCTGGGAAGTGACGCCGGAAGTGTAAAAGGCGAGAGCGGCTATTCCCGCAGCGACGTCATGCTGCTCGTCTGCCTCCAGGAGCGGGACAAGAAAGCTGTTGTGATATCGATACCCAGGGACACCATGGTCCAGATTCCCGGCCACGGGACCCAGAAGATCAATGCGGCGCATGCGTTCTCCGGGCCCTCTGGTGCTATCGACGCCGTCAAGAACCTGCTGGGCATCGACGTCCATCACTACATCAGCATGCAGTTCACCGGTTTCGAGAAGATTGTGAACGCGCTCGGAGGGATCCCCATCCACCTGAACCAGCCGATAAACGACCCGCATTCAGGGTATTTACCTGCCGGTGACCTCAAGCTCGATGGCTGGCAGGCGCTCGTCCTCGTGCGCAGCAGGAACACGGCGAACGGCGACCTCGACAGGATACAGAGCCAGCACACCTTTATGGAAGCGCTTATGACGAAGGCCGAGTCCATGAAGAGCATCTGGAAGGCGAACCAGCTCGTTAACATCATCGCCTCGAACTGCATGATGGACTACACGGCGGGCCAGTTGATAGACCTGGCCAAGGAACTGCAGGGGTTCAAGCCTGGAAACGTCCAGATGATCACGGTGCCAGGAGACTCGCCGACGATCGACGGCGTCAGCTACTTCGTGCAAAACGCACCGCTACTGGCGCAGATCACGACCGAGGTCAAACAGAACAACTGGCTCTCGCCCGACCTGATGGCCAAGCTCCAGATGCCGAGCAGCTCGCCTGCCGCGGTCCTCAACGCGCCGAACGCCGACGTCATCAGCGTACTGAGCGGCTCCAGCTCCTCGGCCTGGGCGGTTCCTACGGTCGCTCGCGAGCTTACTCTAATGGGCCACCAGAAGGTCTTTCAGGGGCATACGAAACAGCCTCTGGCACGGACAACCATCTATTACAGGAGTGAGGCGCTGGCAAACTGCAAGGCAGTCATCAAGTCGATTCCCGAGCTCTCGGGCGCGCACGTGGTCGAGAGTTCGCAGATACCGGTATCGTACAACTCACCCGTCGTCATCGTGCTTGGCAGCAAGTTTACAACCCCGAGCCTGGTATCCATCTACGGAAGGATCTGCAAGCCCGCATTCGACTTCCAGAATCTGGGCACGGTGGTTAACGCCTATAAATAAGGCGTGGGCTTCCGCGAGGGCTCAGTGCATGTGCTTCACCCCTGAAAGAGGTTTTTCTGTCAAAGCACTGGAGCGATTACCAGGGAAGCCGCGGACTATTACGAGAGGAAGAAGCTTGCGAAGTGAGGAGGGCAGCCCCAGCTCGAAGAGAGCCTGCACTGAAAGGTTCACGCCTGCGGCATTCGTGCTTGCGGTACTGATGGCGCTTTTCCTCGTTGGTGGCTGTGGCCTTCAGACGGGTCAGGCGAACAAGCTGCAGATAGAAGCCAACAAACGCCAGCATGAAGCAGAGGCGGTATTTGCGCGTCTGAAGGCGCTGCCGGGTGACTGGCAGAATATCTTCAGCACTTCGACAGTGAACCCTACACAGGTCGCAGAGGGCCGGCAGCTGATTCAGACCAGGGTTGCCGACATTAGTTCGCTCAGCCTCACGCTTAAGAACTGGGGACAAGACAACTCTGCGATCCTCAAGCTAAACGTCGATCAAAGGCTTAAAAAATATGTGAACCTAAAGGGCGCGGCTATCAAACAGTGGCAGGAATACTTCGAGGCCGATGTGAGACCGCTCGTAAAAGCATACGGTGGCCTGCTTGAGACGATCGCACGCGGAAGTTCCTTGTCTGAACAGGAGAAGGCGGCCGAGCGAATCACGAGTTTGGTCTCGGAATCTCTCACCAAGCTCCAGGACTGCCTCGACGCGCAGCAGAAGGCGCAGCAATACTTGAAGGCAAACACCCTTGGGAAGTAGCATGCCAACTCAGTGCTTCATCGCGTACTGACGTCACCTGTTTACCAGTCTCATATCGCACGTTCTGGGGTGTCGATGCTTGACCAATGACTGACCTCATAGAATTGCGCTGCCTTTTTCCGAGTAGCATTGGTATCATGGCTACGCAGAGCCCACGTAGCTCAGTGGACAGAGCAACTGCCTCCTAAGCAGTAGGCCGTCGGTTCGACTCCGACCGTGGGCTCCAACTTTACCGTTACCCGGCGTGAAAGGACGAGAACAGATGGCCGCGATCGGAGAGGATCCAGGAATATCCAAGGCGCACATGGCCCTGGCGCGGACCTATTCCAGCCCTCTGCTCCTGGGCCGCCCATGTCGGACGTGCTCATCGAGCTGGTGCGTCACATGTACACCGAGGACGAAGCCGACGTCGTCCAGCACATGAGGCCGATGCGCGCGCGGACGGCGGCGAGCCTCGCCAGGGCGTCGGGCAGGCCCCTGCCCGAGGTCGACAGAGCCCTCCACCACCTCGCGCACGAGTTGTTTGTCCTGCTCGCCGTGGGCAGCGGACGGCACGAGCGCTTCAGCCTGATGCCGGTCGTCCCGGGGACGTTCGAGGCTGTCATGATGCGGCCGAACACCGACAGCGTGACCGACTGGCACCGCCGGTTCGCCGAGCTCTACGAGGAGCTCTTCAACACCGGCTACATAACGGATTACCTGCCTGCTAAACACCATCCGGTCCGCTACATCCCGGTGGGAGAGGTGATCGACGCGATCCCCATGGCGCTGCCGTCCGACAGGCTCGAGAACATCCTCGACGGCTTCGACAGCTACGCCATCGCGGTCTGCCAGTGCAAGCTCTCCAAGCAGCTCGTCGGCGAGAGCTGCGGAAAGAAGCTCGACGTCTGCACCGCCTTCGGGGACATCTCCAAGTGGCTGGTCAGCAACGGCAAGGCACGGCAGGCGAGCAAGAAGGACGTCCTCGAGACCAAGGCCGAGGCGGAGTCACAGGGCATGGTCACCTGGATGTTCAACGTCGGGAACAACAGCCGGCTCAACGGGTCGTGCTCCTGCTGCGGCTGCTGCTGCGGGGCGCTGAGGGCCGTCACCCAGTTCAACATGCCGGGGAGCATCGCGCCGCCCCACTTCATGCCCCGTTTCACGACCCAGACGTGCGTCGCGTGCGAGAAGTGCGAGAAAGTCTGTCCAGTGAAGGCGATAGCAGTGATGGGCGAAGGGGACTCAAAGAGAGTCGTCCACATCCCCGAGCGCTGCATCGGCTGCGGGCTTTGCGCGGTGGCCTGCTCCAAGTCATCGATCGTCATGAAAGAGGCGCCGGGCTACAAGCAGCCACTTGCGACGTGGCCGAGGTTCGTGGCGAGCTCGATTCCCGAGCAGGTGAAGATACTCCGGAAAGTCTCCTCGAGCCGCAAGAAGGGTTAGTGCTCCGTCCCTCAGTCGAAGTCCGTGGGAACCCGCTGGACGTTCGCCATCAGCAGGTTGACGGCCTTGATGTACTTCATGATCGTCTGCATGTTGCCCTCGAAGGTGAGCTTCTTGATCATGATCGCCTGCAACGGGTCCTGGCGTCCCTCGACGATATCCTTCCAGACCGCGTAGTCGCCGGCGACGGTCTAGTCGCACGGCTTCAGCTTGTTGGCGTGCACCTCGAGGACTTTGCCGTCCTTCATGTGGGTCCAGAACGGGAGGTCGCCCCGCTTGCCCGCGCTCTCGATCAGGAACTGGATGGTGGCGTCGAAGCCCTTTCCAGCCTTGGGCATCTCTTTGTCGGCGTTGACCGAAGACATGAGAGAATCCGCCCACTCTTCGCTCGCAAAAAGTGCCATGTCGCCTCCCGCTCTCGTCAGCTCAGTACCGACGCAGGTATAACACAATGCCCGAGGCCGTGTAAATCGAGCCGTCAGGGTGCCGAAGCAGCCGGGTTTCAACCTGGCAACGGTGCCCGCGACGCCCCGGTGCATTGATGTCCGCGATTGACCGGGAAAAATGCCGCCGCGTATGATGACTTGTGCGACCCTCGGGTCGGCGTATCCGGCAACCCTGGAGAAACAGGTTGAAGCGAACAACAATTGCAGGGCTTTCACTGGCGATGTCTTTCGCGCTCATGCTCACTGTGCTTGGAGGCGCGACAGCCGCCAGCGTGAGCAGCCGCGGCATGGGGCAGCCGGCCGAGACCGAGACAGGCGGCGGGAAGGGCGAGCCGGTGCGCCCGGGCTCGAAATACGTGCCCGGCCAGGTGCTGGTCAAGTTCAAGCATGGAGCGCCGGCCGGCGACGTCCACTCTCTGGCGATCCGCTCAGGCGGCGTGATGAAGGAGCTTGCGGGCACGGGCGTCATGCAGGTAAGCGTCGGCGCCGAGGGCGTGGCGACGGCCGTCGAACGCCTGCGCGCCTCACCGCTGGTGGAGTACGCCGAGCCCAACTACATCAGGCGGGCGAGCTTCGACCCCGACGATCCCTGGTATGCGGACCACGGCAACGCCCAGTGGAACATGAAGAACCTGCCGGGCGCCGCGGGCATCGATATGCCGGACGCCTGGAACGTGACCACCGGCTCGCCCTCGGTGGTGGTGGCGATCCTGGACACCGGCGTGGCTTACAGGGCGCACGACGGCATCACCGAGGCGCCCGACCTGGGCGCGAACTTTGTCCAGGGCTATGACTTCATAAACAACGACCCCTTCGCCGATGACGACCACGGGCACGGCACGCACGTCTGCGGGACCATCGCGCAAGAGACGAACAACGCGACGGACTGCGCGGGGATAGCTTTCCAGACGACCATAATGCCGGTGAAGGTCCTCGACCACAACGGCTACGGCGACGACGCCCAGCTCATCGAGGGCCTCACCTTCGCCGCCGACCGCGGGGTCGAGGTCATCAACATGAGCCTGGGAGGTCCCGATCCCAGCGCGGCTATCAAGGACGCCTGCGACTACGCTTTCGGCAAGAACGTGGTGGTGGTAGCGGCGGCCGGCAACTCGAGCTCGAGCGCCGTGGAGTATCCGGCGGCTTACTCGAGCTGCGTCGCGGTCGGGGCCACCAACAAGAGCGCGGCGAGGGCCTCCTACTCCAACTACGGCGCGGCGCTGGATATCGCGGCCCCGGGCGGCGACAGCAGCGGACCGATCTACCAGGTAACTTTCAAGCTGCTCGGCCAGCCCACCAGCGGCTTCGCGGTGGTGGGACTCAGCGGGACCTCGATGGCCACGCCCCACGTCAGCGGCGTCACGGCGCTGGTGAGGGCCAGGAACCCGTCCTGGTCGGCGGCCGACGCCAGGGGAGCGGTCACCTCCACCTGCCACGACCTCGGCGCGGCAGGCTGGGACCCGCAGTTCGGATGGGGGTTGCTCGACGCGAACGCGGCCGTTAGGGCCGCCAGGCCTTCGGCGGCCGTACCCGCGCCGGCGGCGATAAGCCCGGCTTTCGCCAGGACGGGCGCCTCGGCGAGCGTCGTCGTGAGCGGCTCGGGCTTTTCCTCCAGCGTGAAGCTGGTGCTCGAGCGCGAGAGCGAGGGGGGCCTGAGCTCCTCGGGCCTGGTCTCCTCAGGCGGCAACAAGATCAGTTGCGCGGTCTCGCTCGCGGGCGCGCAGCCGGGGTTGTGGGACGTGGTAGCCGAGAACTCGACCCTTCGCTCCGGCGCTATCGACGGCGGCTTCTCGGTGGACAACGCCAACAACCAGACCTGGTACCTGGCTGAGGGGTCGACCAACTACGGCTTCGAGGAATACATACTGGTGCAGAACCCCAACTCGGTGGCGGCCAACGTGTCGCTGACCCTGATGTCTCCGGACGGACCGCTGGGCCCGTACCCCTCGACCGTCGCGCCGAACAGCCGCATGACGATCAGGGTCAACGACATCGTGTCGGGCAAGGACGTCTCGGCCAGGGTCACCGCCGACGTCGACATCGTCTGCGAGCGGTCCATGTACTGGGGCAACAAGCTCGAGGGCACCGATTCCATCGGTATCCAGTCCCCGTCCTACACCTGGTACCTCGCCGAAGGCTCGACCGACTACGGCTTCGAGACATTTCTCCTGATCCAGAACCCGAACGCGGCCGCGACGACGGTGTCGGTCACCTACATGACCAAGTCGGGGCCGGTCGGCAAGGCGCCGTTCACGCTCGACGGCAATTCCCGCTTCAGCATAAACGTCGCGGATGACCTGGGCGCCGACGACATGTCGTTCGAGGTGGTCGCGGACAGGAGGGTGATCGCCGAGCGGTCGATGTACTGGGACGGGCGACGGGGCGGGCACGATTCCATCGGCACCACGCTGCCAGCGCAGAGGTGGTTCCTGGCGGAGGGCTCCACCGACTGGGGCTACACGGAGTACGTTCTGCTGGAGAACCCGGGCGACGCGCCGGCGAACGTGACCCTGACCTACATGACCCCGGCCGGCCCGGTGGTGCAGCCGGCGATGGGCATCGCCGCCGGGACCAGGGTGACCGTCCGCGTCAACGACCAGTTGCCGGGTAAGGATGTGTCGGTGCAGGCGGTCGCCGACACAGGCATCGTCGTCGAGCGCTCCATGTACTGGAACAAAGGGACGGGCAAAGGCGGACACAACGAGATAGGGGTGCCGCAGCCCAGGCAGCAGTGCTTCCTCGCCGAGGGCTCGACCGACTGGGGCTTCGACGAGTGGATCCTGGTGCAGAACCCCAACGCGACGCCGGCCAACATCGGCGTCGACTACATGACCGACGCGGGGCCGGTTCCCAGGAACGGCTTCGTGCTGGCGGCCAACAGCAGGGTCAGCATCCACGTGAACGCGGACGTCCCCGGAGTGGACACCTCCGCGCGCGTGTACTCCAACCTCCCGATCATCGCCGAGCGATCGATGTACTGGCACGGCGGCGGAGCGGGCCACGTGTCCACCGGGCTGATGAAATAGCGGCAGAGGAAACGCGCCCCCCGGCTTTGCGCGGATGGCAGGGATTTTGGTAGAAAGAGGGGTCAGGCACTTTTTGCCCATTTTTTCTACTCTTGATGAAAGAAAAGCCGGAAGTGAAAAATAACGCCGAAAAGTGCCTGACCTCTCTTTTCACATTTATGGGCGGCGCCACGCCGCGAGCGTGCAGGCAGGAGAGAACAAAGTGCTATTGAAGATTCCATGGGTGGACCGGAGCAAGTGCAAGCGCGAAAGCGAGTGCAAGGCCGCGGCGGTCTGCAAGCAGAAGGCGTTCGAGGTCCAGGCGCCGTCGGAAGAGGAGCCGGGACTGGCCGGCGACTTCCCGCTGGTCGACCTGGAGCGGTGCAAGCAATGCGGCGAATGCGAGAAAGCGTGCCCCGAGCACGCGGTCAAGATGGTATAGAATACCCAGCGGCTAATCGAGCCTGTGAAGGGGCGGATCGAAGGGGGAACGATGGCAGAAGTGCTTGAGGTGACTGAACAGAACTTTGACTCGGAGATCGCAAAGGCGGGCAAGCCGGCGCTGGTCGACTTCTGGGCTCCGTGGTGCGGTCCCTGCCGCATGATGCACCCGGTGATCGAGGGTGTGGCGACGGAGGTCGGGGACAAAGCCGTGGTAGGCCGCTGCAACGTCGACGAGAACCAGGGGCTCGCCCAGCGTTTCGGCGTAACGGCGATACCTACCATGATAGTCTTCAAGGACGGCGAGCAATCCAGCACCATGATCGGGGTCACTTCCGCCGAGGATATCAAGAAGAAACTGGACATCGGTTGATCGCGGGGCCCCCTTGCTGGAGATAAAGGGATTCATCCCCAATACCATGCTTGATTGGGAGGGGATGCTTGCCTCCACGGTCTTCCTCCCTCGCTGTAACTTCAGGTGCCCGTTCTGCCAGAACGGCGAGCTGGTGCTCCACCCCGAGAGGCTCGAGACCGTCCCGTTCTCTGTCATCTCGGATTACCTGCGGGACCGCTCCGGATGGGTCGACGGCGTGTGCATCACCGGCGGCGAGCCTTGCATGCACGAGGGCCTGCCCGGTCTGTGCGCCGACTTCCGCGCCCGGGGGGTGAAGGTCAAGCTCGACACCAACGGAAGCCTGCCGGAAGTCCTGGAGTCGGTGCTCGCCGAGGGGGTCATCGATTACGTCTCCATGGACATCAAGGCGCCACTGGAGGCGGGACCTTACCGAATAGCCTCGGGGACTGACAAGCCCGACCTGGTCGACCTGGTGCGCCGGAGCATAGACATCCTGCGCTCCTCGGGGATAGAGCACGAGTTCCGCACCACCGTCGTACCGCTCATGCACGGACCCTCGGAGGTGGCCCGCATCGCCGAACAACTGAAGGGCGAAAAAAGGTTCATCCTCCAGCACTTCAGCCCCAGGGACACGCTCGACCCGCGCTTCTCGTCCCTGCGCCCCTTCACCGAGGAGGATATGCAGGCGATGCTGAAGCGGGCTCAGCAGCATGTTCCGGGTGCGACAGTCCGGGGGGCGCCGGCCTCGATCAGCAACCCGTAGCGCAACATGCAACAAATGGGGTCAGACCCTTTGTGTTGCATTCACGAAAGCGGACCGATGAAAGTACTTCCCGAGTGTTACGTCTGCGCGATGCGGCAGGCTCTGTCGGCCTGCAGGCTCGCCAGCGATGACGTTGACTTTCATCACCGGGCGATGTGGGCCGCGGCCGACCACCTTGCGCGCTCGGCGTCCCGCGACATCGCCCCGCCGGAAGCGGGCGAGGGCCTCTACCGGATGATCCGCGAGAGGTCCGGCAACCCCGACCCGTTCGAGGATCAGAAGCGGAAGCAGAACGACGCGGTGATGGAGATCGTTCCGTGGCTGCGCGACACCGTCGCGGCGGCGGACGATCCGCTCTTGATGGCGGTGAGGCTGGCCATCGCCGGGAACGTCGTCGATCCGGGCGCGCAGGCGAGCTTCGACCTCGAGAAGAGCGTGCTCGAGGCGACGCACGGGGAGAGCGACCTCGAGCACTACCCCGCTTTCGCGAGCGCGCTCGACAGAGCTGGTGATGTCCTGCTGGTGGCGGACAACTGCGGCGAGATAGTCTTCGACCGGGTGCTCATCGAGACGATGCTGGAGTCTCGCGAAGGGCTCGCGGTGACCGTGGCGGTGCGAGCCGGGCCGATCATCAACGACGTCACGGAGAAGGAAGCGCGCGATGTCGGCATCGATCTCCTGGCGCGGATCATATCGAGCGGCTCGGAGATGCCCGGCACGGTGCTGGAACGGACCACGGCCGAGTTCAGGGAGGCCTTTGAAGGGGCCGACCTGGTCATATCCAAGGGACAGGGGAACTGGGAGACGCTGGAGGACTGCGAGCGGGAGGCTTTCTTCATGTTCCAGGCTAAGTGCCCGGCGGTCGCCGCGATGAACTCCTGCTCCGAGGGCAGCCTGCTTCTTCTGCGCGGCGCCACGCAATAACGCAAAATTGCAGAAAAGGTGCCTGGCACCAATTTTGCATTTCCGGACTATCGTTTGATGCAGTCGGCCACTACCTCGAGAAGGTCTTTGGTGGGCGAGTACTGCGAGAGGTTCTGCTCGCACCAGGGGCACGAAGTCACGATGAACTCCGCGCCTGTCGAGTCCGCCATCGTCGCGCGCTTGCGCGCGATCTCGCCCGCGAGCTCCGGGAACGCCGTCCAGACGCCTCCCCCGGCGCCGCAGCAGGCGGACAGCTCCCGGCTCCGGTCCATCTCCACCAGTTTCAACCCTTCGATGGATTCGAGCACGCGCCGCGGCTCGTCGTAGATGCCGCATCCGCGGCCGAGGTGACAGGGGTCGTGGTAAGTGACGACAGCAGGCTCCGGCAGACTCAGCGCGAGCCGCCCATCAGCTACGGCTTCGGCGAGCACCTCGGAGATGTGCCTGACCGGGATGTCGAAATCCTCGAAGAGCTCGTGGTAGTCCCGCAGGGCGCTGAGACAGCCGGGGCACGCGACCACGACCTCTCTGGCTCCGGCGGCGCGCAGCGCATCGATGTTCTTGCGAGCGACCTCGAGAGAAAGCTCCCGCTGCCCGGTGCGCGCCAGAGGGCTCCCGCAGCAGAGCTCCTCGTAGGCCATGACCGCGGGGTCGACGCCGCAAGCACGCAGGGCTTCGATCGCGGCCCGGGCCACAGCGGGCGACAGATAGGCGAGCGAGCAACCGGCGAAGAAGACGGTCTCACCTCTGTCCTTGACGTCCAGGCCCCTGGCCCAGCGGCCCCTGACGCGCCGCGGCTGCATCCAGGGATTTCCGTAGTTGCTGATCCCGGAGACCATTGGCACGTGCTCGGGCAAGGGAAGCAGACCCGCGTCGACAGACCGCGCCCTGAGCTCCTCGATCTGCGACGTGGTCTCGATCGACAGCGGGCAGCGCTCGACACACAGCCTGCAGGTGGTGCAGAGCGACAGGCCGCTCTCGACAGCGGACTCGAGCCCGCCGACCCGGAGACCGCGCAGACCCCTCGGCCGCCCAGCAGCCCCTGCGACCCGTACTCGGGACCCACCAGGTCGTAGGTCGGACACTCCAGCAGGCAGGCGCCGCAACCGATGCAGCGCAGGGACTCTCCCAGGACCTCGTCGCCGATCAGCTCCCAGCGCCCGTTGTCGATCATGACCACGACGATCTCGGAGGGACCGTGGACGCCGTAGTAGAGCTCCTTCTCTATGTCGGCGGTCTTGCTGGGGCCGCCCACCACGCGGATGAACGACGTTATCGGCTGGCCCGTGGCGTAGTAGGTCTCGAGCTCTACCATGTTCACGGCCTCGGCGACGTCGGGGTAGACCTTCTCCGGGCAGGCCAGCACTATGAGCTTGTCGGGGCGCTGGCATACCAGGTCGAGGTTGCCCTCGTTGTGGCACCAGACCAGGGCGCCCTCTTCCGCCGCGATGGCGTTGACGCCGGCCAGCCCGATGCGGGCCTCCTGTATCCGGGGAACGATGTCAGCCAGCACCGCCTCGATGAGGGCCGACGGCTCCGGCTCGACATCCTGACCGAGATACCCAGAGAGGATGTCGGCGATGCGATAGCGGTCGAGGTGCGCGCAGGGGCCGGTCGGATGCACGGTGCGCTCGCCAGCGATCTGGTTGATGCGGTCGCCGATGTCGGTCTCCACCACCTGGACGCCGGCGTCCTTCAGTGACTCCGCCAGCCCGATCTCGCGGGAGAGGTTCGACTTGGATTTCACCAGCAGGCGCTCCGGGCCCATCTCCTCGAGGACGATGGCCACGGCCTCGGCGGCATCGGCCGCCTTGCGCACGCGGAACCTGTTTGTCTCCAGGTGGGACAGGGCGCGGTCGAACAGCTCCCGGTTACCGACGGACTTCTCGCGGACCGAAGCGAGCCTCTCCAACCTCGCCTCGAGGTCGCCCATGCCCCCGGCGTTCTGCTCCTGTTTTGCGATGACGGAGCGGAAAGCGGCGCGCATCGGCTCCAGCCGATCGGCCTGCTCAACCGCTTTTTTTATCCGCTCGCTCAATTCCCGGGACATGAAGCTACTCTAGCACGGGCACAGGTGGGGACAGGTACTTTCCACTTTTTTTCTACTAACTACTGCGTCAAGAACGGGGACAGGTACTTTCGACTTCTTTTTAAACAACACTTCCGCTTGCCGATTGAAAGACTTGAAAAAGAAGTCGAAAGTACCTGTCCCCACCAGTGCTCGAAAGTAGAAAAAAAGTGGAAAGTACCTGTCCCCAGAAGAAGAGCCGCGTCCTTGAAGGGCGCGGCTCTATAGAACTCGATCTCTTGTCTTTTTAGAACACGAAGAGCTGGTTCGGGTCGACCACGTCGCGCAGCACGTGCAGCTCCTCCTCGGTCGGCCTGCGTGTCTCCTCGACGTCCTTGTCCACCAGCAGCTCGAAGCCGGTGAACTGCTGGATTATCTCCGGGGTCACGCCCGGGTGATAGGACAGCAGCTTCATCCGGCAGGTCTCCTCGTCGAAGCCCATCAGTCCCAGGTGCGATATGACCCTCCAGGGTCCGCCGCCGATGAGCCCGGCCTTCTCGCGAGCGCCAGGCCCGTCCAGGAACCCCGGCGACGTGATGTAGTCGACCTTCTCCGGGAACCGATCCGGCAGGTGCAGCCCCATGAAGATGATCCTCTGGCACAGAGACGCCATGTCGTTCGCGCCGCCCGACCCCGTAAGCCTCACCTGCGGCTTATCGTACGGCCCGATGCAGGTCGCGTTCATGTTCCCGTACATGTCGACCTGCGCGCCGCCCAGGAACCCGACGTCGGCGTAGCCCGCCCGGGCGTGCCCGAACGTCGAGGACATCGACAGGATGATGGGGGCTTTGCAGAAGGTGAGCGAGTCCGCGACCGACCAGGGAAGGACCGTCGGCTCGGGCCCGATCGAGCCGCCCTCGTATATCGCCATCATCTGGGGCGCGTGCAGGTGGCACGCCAGCAGCGCTCCGACGAGGGGAAGACCCGTGCCCACGAAAACGCTCTCGCCGTCCTGGATCAGCCTCGAGGCCACGACAACCAGGAACTCTCTTGGTGTGTATTGAACTTCATCAGCCATGTGTTTCCCCTCCCTTTAGATTGCTCGCTTGGCGACTTCTTCGTATTTCCAGTCCCGCTCGCCGCCGGTTCCCCAGGTGCCTATGCCGAAGTACGCGGCGGAGCAGGCGAACTGCTCGAGCCGCTTCACGTAGTCGAGCACGTTCATCCCCTCTTCATCAGCCACGAGTTGGATCATCTCGTAGTGGTTCTTGGTGCCGTAGACATTGGTCTCGACCCACGCCTTGGTCGCCTCCGGCGTCTTCCAGTCGACCCGCACGACCTGCTCCTGCAGGGGCCGGTCGAAGTAGTACATCCCTGGCATGTCACCCGGCCACGCGCCGTACGGCACCTCGCACACAGCGTCGACGCAGTACCAGGGGATTATAACGTTGGCAGCGCTCGCCCTGATGTCGTCGGTGTCAACGATGCGCTCGCAGGTAACCACGACCTTCTTCGCCGCGATGGCTATGGCGGTGTCGTTGACCGACAGTCCCCAGATGCGCCCGTTGCCGTACTTGTCGGCGTGGTGCACGTGGAAGATCGCGACGTCGGGGTACATGGCGGGGATCAGGCACACCGGCTCGCCGGTCCAGGGGTCCTCGCCGAGCTTCACGTAAGGGTTGTCCTTCATCACGTCGGAACCCAGCATGCTCTTGGAGGCGACGTAGTTCATGCCCTGCTCCGCGGCCCGAAGCGACGCCGAGAGCCCGCCGTGGCTCCAGTCGGAGAACACCTTGAGGGTGCCCGCCTCGACCCCACGCCTGAAAGGCGCGATCAGGCCGCGCATCTCCACTCCCACGTAGGCCACGTGCGCGCCTTCGATGCCGCCGAACTCGTGCCAGAGGTTGTTGAGGCCTCCGGGCGTGTATATGCCGACCAGGTCCTGCTTCTTCTGCCTCCCGATTTCCCAGTATGCCGCCATCGGTCCCCTGGCGTAAGCGAACCCGGTCTCTATCAGTGAATCGCCGTCTTCGACGTACTGTGCGACCGCGTCCGAGAGGTCCATCCTCTTGTCCACCAGGGCGCGGGTTTTCTTGAGCTTGAACTCCCTTGCCATCTGATGATCGAACAGCCGATCATTCGCATGGGCCATCTAAAGCCACCTCCTCGTCCTGCCGTTTTTCAATTGAGCAACACAATTCTATCCCTTGGCCGCCGTTTTTCAATACTCGACGGGGCTGTGCCCATAAACTTCTGTAAACGGGTAAGTAACGATGTAATTGAATTTGCCGTCACTCCAATAAACCTGGATTGGACCAGGTTTCGAATCTCCCAAGTTCATATGTGGCGGCCATAGCATTCCCTGATGCCCATTGACTGTAACCAAATGCGGCAAGGCACTTGGTTTCACAGGGAGCTCTGGATCGAGCTCCCCGCACCTATCTTCACTGGCAGGACTCAGGTGATGCTCAACGTCGACGTGGTGAGCGGGGGGCATCGGACGGACAGGTCGCCATGGGAGCGCTACCTCATCTGACGAGCGAACGGCGCGGGCCGTAGACGATTAAAAGCAGGTTGAATTGAATCGCCCCACCACGTACAGGCACAAGCTCTATGCACAGGGCCTTTCGCTCTAGCCGTCTTTCCTCTTCATGCCTTGCTTGGCAGGTGGGGCTTCCAGGCGCCCCGTCTTGATCCAGTAGCGCACACCAGACGCCGTGACCCCCAGTTCGTCTGCGATCTTGGGAACGGTCATGCCCGAGGCGGCGAGCTCTCGCGCCTTGGCGATCCTTTCTTCGGTGTGATACTGCCGCTTGTTGGTGAGCTCGACCCCGTACCTGTCCTTCCACGCATAGATGAGACCGACCCGGACGCCCAGCTTGTCTGCTATCTGTTGAGCGGTAAGGCCGGACGCCGCCAGGGCCCTTGCCTCCTCGATCTCCCTGTCATACTTCCTGCGTGGCTTCTTTGGCTTTGCTTCTTGCCCCCTGGCGCCGCGTTGGCCCGTGCTCGGAGGGTACCCGACCAACAGGCCGTGCTCGGAGATCCACGAGTAGACGTTGACCACGGGCAGGCCCACCGCCTTGGCGATCTCCGGGGCTGTGTATCCCTTGGCGGCGAGCTCCCTGGCCTTTTGAAACTCGTCCTGGTAGAGCCCGTTGTATGGTCGTGCCTTGCGGTGCTCGAGCTCTTCCCCACTCGCCACGCTTTTCTCTATTCGGCGCCAGGGTGCCGAGGGCGAGCGGCTTTTTTTCTCGGGAGGCGGCATGTTGCGCAGCACGGTGTTGTAATCGCACCCGGTGATCTGGGAGATCTCAGAGACTTTCAGGCCCCTGCGGTCGAGCTCGCATACTACTTTCTTGAGCGCGTTGTCGGACTTCAAAGCCAGTTCCTCCCCCTGTATGTTGCCGCTATCTTACAGCCAGGAAGCCCCTTGTGCCTGACGTCAATTACACTTGGGGCCCTCAAAAGTGATTGGAATGATAAGAAACGGACGCCCTCTATATACTCGGTTTGTATAGCAAAACGACCGAGAAGGGAGGCGTCCGATGAGCACAGTGTATG
>Ga0066793_10000269_pt1 | contig 19393 bp, 17 predicted proteins | sample PersoiDNA2013189_FD_83876 | JGI IMG/M metagenome (GOLD analysis project Ga0066793, IMG submission 83876) | Permafrost soil microbial communities from the Arctic, to analyse light accelerated degradation of dissolved organic matter (DOM) -... | ecosystem: Environmental > Terrestrial > Soil >... | reverse complement strand
CTCGTCGCGAGCGGCGCTGGCGGACCTGCCGACGGACTTCTCCTGCGCCGCTGACGATCGGGTGACACGGTGGAACGATCGCTCAAGAACGTTGCCGCCCACGGGGCTCCCGACACGGGGTTCGGCTACGAAGGTTGAGCGGCACCATGGTCCGGACCGCGCGCGGTCGGCCGCGCGACGCGATGGCCGTCGATCCACCAGTCGCCGCCGTCCCACACCGCTTCTCCGCGGGCCGGTAGCCCCCGGCCGGCGGCGCAGCCGGCAACCTCTCGGAGCGCCACGTCGACCAGCGCAGCGCGCCGCCCGACCAGACCGCCCAGCGCTGCGACGGCCGCATGCAGTCCGCCGAGAGGATCGGCGATCGCGTCGGCGACGAACACCGGTCCGCCCGCGACGAGACCCCCGGCGATCGCGGCGTCGTCCCCGTACGACGGTCGGTTGCGCCACGGACCACTCCGGCCATATCCGGTGACGCTCACCCAGACGGTCCCCGGATAGTCGGCCGGATCGATGCCGAGCTGCTCCAGCGCCCGAGGCCGCGACGCCTCGATGACGACGTCGGCGCCGTCGAGCAGCTCGCGCAAGGTGCCGAGATCGGCCGACTCCTTGGCGCCGTTCAGGAGGGAGAAGAACGCCGGCACTCCGAAGCGGGCGCCGTCGGGCCGGTCCTTGGCCTCGACCTTGACGACGCGACAGCCGGCGAGCTGCAGGAGATTGCCGCAGAGCGGACCGGCCCACAACGCCGACAGGTCGACGACGAGTGGGGTCTCCGGCGGGCTGGTCGGATCGCCGCCGGCGACGAGCCAAGGTCGGGGCCAGCCTGCTTGGCCGCGGGCGTGCAACTGTGCGTCGGGCTCGGGGTCGGGCCCCGGCGGTGCCGTGATGGCGAGACCCACGAGCGCTGCCCGCTCGACGAGGTCCGCAGCGCTGCGATCCCGGCACACGGCGGCGATCGCCGTCCACGAGTCGGCGCCCGTCTCGAGCCAGGCAGGCACGAGCTCGAGGTCCGCCGGCCGCGGCAGGTTCACGGCAATGTACGAGTCACGCGTCGACAGGAGTCGACACGCGCTGCCGGCCGAAACGGCGCCGGCACGGCACAGGCCGGTGAGCGCAGCCCGTTCCCCGAGCAAGGCCGGACCGTCGACACGGACCCGTCGCCCGCGACACGCCGACAGCAGCTCGACGACTAGGGCGGCACCGCGGGCCGCCGTCGCGGGGATCCCGGGAGCGACCAGCGGCGGGCCGTCCGGTTCGCCGGTCAGCCACATGGCGCCGCTGCGTGCCCAGGCGCCGATCTCATCCTCGGGCTCCGTCGTGGCCAGCGGGCAGGACACTGCTATGGGGCGGTCGGCGAGCGCGCCAGCGAGCGGCGCACCGGCACCGACCGTGTGGGTGATCGTGGCCCCGAGGTGGCGCAAGAGGCCGGCGGCGTAGACGACGCCGGGGTCCTCCCCCAGCGCAAGGAAGGTGCGACCGGACAGCGGAGGCGCCATGGAGGGACGTTACCGCGGATATTCTGTGTCGCTCCCAAGGCGCGACGAGCAGGCGTACAGTGGCCGATGCATACATATCGGGAGGTCGAGGCGGCGCTGCGGTCGCCCTACGCGGTGGACGAGTTGGTCGTCGAGGCGGACGTGCCCCTGCTCGTCGTCGACGCCGGCGGGCGTACGTTCGCTCCGGACCTCGCCGCTGCACTGCGGACGCTGCCGGCGGTCACGGTTGGTGTCGGCAGCTCGGATGCGGCGTTCGACGTCGTCCTCGACGCGCCGGGTGCCGCGCTCGACGCCGTCACGGCAACTGTCGCCGACTCGCCCGACGCTGCAGTCGTGCTCGTCCAAGTGCTGCGCGCCGGCGACCGACTCGACGTCGTCGACGCGCTGGTCGTCGAGTCACTCGCGTATTCGGCACTGCTAGGCGGCCGACGCTACGCCGCCTGGCTGGCGGTGCGGGGCAAGCGCCAGCGGGAGAATCATGATGGCTTGGACGTCGTCCGGGACGGAAACGTCCTCCGGGTGACCTTCGCCAGGCCGGCGGTCCACAACGCCTACTCCGCCGCCGTACGCGATCGTCTCGCCGAAGCGCTGCAGCTTGCGATCGCCGACGACACGATCAGCTCGGTCGTGCTGACCGGCGCCGGGCCGTCGTTCTGCAGCGGCGGCGACCTCGCCGAGTTCGGGACGGCGACCGACCCGATGGCGGCGCACACGGTGCGGACCGCCCGCAGCCCGGCGGCGCTGCTCACCCGGCTCGGCGACCGGGCCGAGGCACGTGTACATGGAGCCGCGGTTGGCGCCGGCTGCGAGCTGGCGGCCTGTTGCGGCCGCGTGGTCGCCACGGAAGACGCCTGGTTCGCCCTGCCCGAGGTCGGCATGGGCCTGATTCCCGGCGCCGGCGGCACGATGTCGGTGCCGCGGCGGATCGGTCGCCAGCTCACCGCCCGGTTGGCGTTGACCGGCGAACGGCTCGACGCCGTGACCGCGCGGGCTTGGCGGCTCGTCGATGAGATCGTCGCGTGCTGATCCGTGACGCCGAGGTCGGCGGCCGGCGTGTCGACGTGCGCGTCGGCGACCGGGTGGAGGCGATCGGGGCACTGACGCCCGACGCCGGCGAGGACATCGTGGACGCGGCCGGCGGCGCCCTGTTGCCGGGCCTGCACGACCACCACGTCCACATCCTGTCGCTGGCAGCAAGCCTGGTGTCCGTCCGCCTGGAGGACGTCGCGACGGCACCTGTCGGAGACGACGGTTGGGTGCGGGTCGTCGGCTGGGATGGCAGCGTGGATCTGGACCGCGAACGCCTGGACGGGCTGCGCATGGACACTCCCGTGCGCGTCCAGCACCGGAGCGGCCAGCTCTGGGTGGTCAACACGGCTGGCCTCGCCGGTCTCGGGCTCGACCCCGGCAGCGACGGCCGCCTGTACCGCCAGGATGCCCGCCTGCGTTGCCGCCTGCCGGCGGTCATGCCCGACGTGGCCCGTGTCGGCCGGCTGCTCGCCGGCTTCGGCGTGACCGGCGTCACTGACGCGACCGTGTCCAACGGGCCGGTCGAAGCGGCGTCGATCGCCACGTTAACGCAGCGGGTCGTCGTCATGAACGTCACGGCCGGCGCCCCTCGCAAACTCGTGCTCGCCGAGGCCGACTTGCCGGCGTTGGCGGACTTCGCGGCGGCGGTGGCAGCGGCGCACGCCGCCGGCCGGCCTGCGGCCGTGCACGCCGTAACTCGAGCGGAGCTGGTGTTGGCGCTCGCTGTTGTCGCCGCGGGCGACCGGGTCGAGCACGCCGGCGTCTGTCCGCCCGAGCTCGCCGTCGTGCTGGCGGAGCGCGGCGTCACGGTCGTGACTCAGCCCCACTTCCCCGTGGAGCGGGCAGCGCAGTACACCGCCGACGTCGACGTGGACGACCAGCCGTGGCTGTACCCCTGTGCCCTGCTCGTCGCCCACGGTGTGCCGCTGGGGGCCGGCACGGACGCGCCGTTCGCAGACCCCGACCCGTGGAAGGTAATCGCCGCTGCGATCGCGCGCGGCCTGCCCCCGGCACGAGCGTTGGCGCTGTTCCTAACGCCGGCGGACGCGCCGTGCGGCGCCGTGCGGCGGGTAGCCGCGGGAGTGCCGGCCGACCTGTGCCTGTTGCACGTCGGCCTCCGCGACGCACTCGCTGCGCCGTCCGCAGCGCTGGTGAGGGCGACCTGGGTCGGCGGCGTCCTCCTGGAGCGCTGAGCTCCTGCGCCCTCGGGACGGCGATCCCGCTGGACGGTGTCACCAGACCAGTCTCGAGGTGGGGCTTGCCCGCCTGCGTCTCGGGAGACCGATCGGCGGCGGCGCAGTACCCCGACCCGGGCTGGAGGTCCACGAGCCTGTTGTCAGTGCGCACCATGTGATTGCTACCATTTGGTCTGACCAGATCCGCGCGCAACAAGGGAGAGGCGTCAATGAGGCCCATTGCGACTCGCCTGCGTTCTTGGCTCGACGGCGACGTCGCCGGCGCCCTCGTGCGTCTGATTCACGTTGACGGGTCGGCGCCGCGAGAGCTCGGTGCGACGATGCTCGTCGGCGCGGACGGCTCGCTGTTCGGTTCGTTGTCCGCCGGCTGCGTCGAAGGGGCGGTTGTCGAACGGGCGCAGGCGCTGTTGGCGGACCCGATGTCGGACGCGATCGTCGCGGAGTTCGGCACCGGTTCCGATCCCGACTTCGACCGAGGGCTCTCGTGCGGAGGTTCGATGACCCTCCTGCTGCAGACGATCCGACCAGAGGACCGCGCGCCGCTGTGCACGTTTACGGATGCGACCCTTGCCGGCAAGACCGCGATCCTGGTCACGCGCCTCGCCGGTCGCCGCACCGCCGGCACGCTGGCCATCGTCGGTGCCGGCGACGCTCAACCTGAGATCGCCGGCTCGCTCGGACTCGCCCACCTCGACGCGGAGATCGCAGGGGCTCGCAACGCGATGGCCGGTCCGGACCTGCCGGCGGTCAGCGAGGTCGACCTCGCCGGCGCACCCGCCGGCGACCGGATCCTGGTCCACGTGCAGCGGCTCGGTCCGCGTCTGGTAATCGTCGGCGCGGACGCCTTCGCGGCCGCCCTTTCCGAGGTGGCGCACGTCGTCGGATGGCGCGTCACCATCATCGATCCGCGGGCGATGTTCGCCACCCCGAGCGCTTCCCACATGCGGACACCATCGTCGGCTGGCCGGGTCGCTACCTCGCCGTGGCGGGAGCAGCGCTCGGTCCAGACGACGCCGTCTGCGTCCTCAGCCACGATGACAAGGTCGACGTGCCCGCCGTCATCGGGGCGCTGCAGACCGACGTCGGCTATCTCGGTGCCATGGGCTCGCGTGCCACCCACGAAGACCGCATGCGACGCCTGCGAGCTGCCGACGTCGACGAGTCCGCCCTTGCCCGCCTGCGCTCGCCCATCGGCCTCGACATCGGAGCGCGGGTTCCGCACGAGACCGCCATCTCCGTCATGGCCGAGATCGTCGCCGTCCGCTCCGGGCGGTCGGGGGCGGCCCTGCGCACGACGCGGGGTCCGATCAGGCCGACCAGCCGGCCCGACGGCCCCTGTCAGCTGCGTCCGATCAGCTGACCTGATGGATGCGGTGGCGATGGTGTTTGCAGCCGGTTGAGAGTGACCGTTCGCCAGCGGAACACACGTTCTCGACGCCGGTCGCGACTGGCCCCCAGGGCGCGATCCGGAGGCGACGCCGACACGCTGGACGGTCTCGTGCCGGACAGGCAGTTCTGACCAACTGGTCAGGTTTTCCTACCTTGTGGTACGCTTCGTTCGCGGGCTTTCCAGCGAGCGGAGTCACGACATGGCGTTTCGAGTCCAGACCGTGTTGTTGTCCCCCGAGACCGGTCAGTACGCGGGCGGCGCGCAGCCGTCCATCGGCGTCGCGCACATCGCCGATGCCGCCCGGATCGCCGAGCGGCTGGGCTTCGACGGCGTGACCGTGCCGGAGGCCGGCCACGACCCGTTCCTGCCGCTCGCCATCGCCACCGAGCACACCGGCCGCGTGTCATTGGGGACCAACGTGGCGATCGCCTTCCCACGCAGCCCGCTCGTGACTGCCCAGCTGGCGTGGGACCTCCAACAACTCTCGGGCGGCCGTTTCGAACTGGGCCTGGGCACACAGGTGCGCAGTCACGTGGAACGCCGGTATGCGTCCGAGTGGACGGCGCCAGCCGGCCCGCGCCTCCGCGAGTATGTCCAATGTGTCACATCGATGTTCGACACGTTCCAGACAGGTGCCAAGCCCGCCTTCGAATCGGACCACTACAGGTTCACCCTGATGAATCCGTTGTTCAACCCGGGACCGATCGCGCACCCGCACATCCCGATCCACCTGGCGGCCGTCAATCCGTACATGGCACGCCTCGCCGGCGAGCTCTGCGCCGGCGTGCGCGTCCACCCCATCGCAACATTTCGCTACGTCCGTGAGGTCGTTCTGCCCGCGGTCGCCGCTGGCGCCGGCGCCGGCGGCCGCTCGCTGCGCGACATCGAGATCATCGGCGCGCCGTTCTTGGCGGTCGGACGCGACGAAGCGGCGATCACTGCCGCGAGGGAGGCGCTCAAGCGCCACATTGCGTTCTATGCATCGACCCCCACCTATCACGCGGTGCTCGATTATCACGGATGGGCGGAGGTCGGCCGCGATCTCCACCTCTTGTCGAGAGAAGGACGCTGGAAGGAGATGCCCCGCCGGATCACCGACGACATGCTGGATGAATGGGCGATCGTCGCCAGCTGCGACGATCTGGCGGCGTCGATCGCCCAACGGTGCGCCGACGTCTATTCGACGGTTCTGCTCGATCTGCCGCCGGCACTGCGCTCGGACGAGGACTGGGTGGCGACAACCGTCAAGGCCCTGCAGACGGCCTGACATAGCGGACACAATGGAGATGAGGACCGACATGAGAGCCGACACACACTATCTTTTCGAGGTCGATGACGAGGTCGGCGTGATCACGTTGAATCGCCCCGATCGCTTGAACGCGGTCACCTGGGATCTGGCGCAAGATCTCGTCGAGCTCCTCCGCGATCTGCGCCGGCGTGACGAGATACGCGTGATCGTGCTTACCGGTGCCGGCCGCGGGTTCTGCTCGGGCGGCGACGCCGAATGGCTGGGGGGCGAGTCCGAGCGAGGGATACCGGGGCTGTCCGAGGTTCCGCTGGAGCGCTACCAGCGCAAGACGCCGGCCGGACCGCTGGCGGAACTTACACGCATGATCGTCGAAGTCGACAAACCGGTCATCGCAGCTATCGCCGGCCCCGTAATGGGCGCCGGCCTGTCCTTCGCGCTCGCCTGCGACCGCCGCATCGCCGACGACACGACACGGATGAGTGCCGCGATGGTGCGTCTGGGCTTCGCCCCCGACTGTGGCATCACGTACTTTCTGCCGCGCGTCACGAGTCTGTCCACAGCGTTGATGATGGTCGAGACCGGGCGGATCCTCGAAGCAGACGAGTGCCTCCGCCACGGCCTTGTCGACGAGCTGGTACCGAGCGGTGAGGCCCTGCCGGCGGCAATGGCGTACGCCAAACAGCTGGCGACAGGACCAAGCGTGGCGGTCGACCTCGCCCGCAGGTTCATTCACAAGTCGCTCACCTCGACGCTGGACGAGATGCTCGACTACGAGGCGGTCGCGGCAACTATGTCCGCGCATACCGCGGACGCCCGTGAGGGAACCCGTGCATTGCTCGAGAAGCGCAAGCCTGCATTTCGGGGACGATGAGCGACCGGGGACAGGAGGCTGTTGTGACGGACGACATCTTCGACTACGAAGCCGATGTGCTCGTCGTGGGAACCGGTGGCGCCGCTTTCGCCGCTGCCATCACCGCCGCTGCCGAAGGGGCGTCGGTGGTCATGTTCGAGCGCAATGACCAGGTGGGCGGTACCACGGCGGTGTCGGGCGGCACGGCCTGGATTCCCGACAACCCGTCGTTGCGCGCGCAGGGCGAGGAGGACCCCCGCGACGACGCGATCCGCTACATGTGTCGGATGTCGTATCCGCAGTGGTACTGCGCCGGCCACCCGACGCTCGGTCTACCGACCGACGCCTACGAGCTCATCGAGACGTTCTACGACAATGGCTCCAGGGCGATCGAGTACCTGACCGAGGTCGGCGCGCTCGACCTCATCGCCGACAACCCCGCGCCCGATCCCACGAAGCCCATCGTCTTGCCCTCCGGAAGCATCATCATGTCGTTTCCCGACTACGGGGCCGAGCTCGTTGAGAACAAGATGCCGAACGGTCGCCACGTCGGACCGAGCCCGGGGACGCCGTTGGTTATCGAGCAGCTCGAGCTCGCTGCACGCAAGCACGGTATCAACATCGTCCTGGATCACCAAGCCGTGAAGCTTCTCCATAACGACGAACGCGCGGTGGTGGGATTGGAGCTCCGGTACCGCCACCTGACTGTGTTGGCGCGGGCGCGGAAGGCCGTTATCTTCGCGTCGGGCGGCTTCGCTCACAGCGCGGCACTCGTCCGCCGGTACCTGCCGGGCCGGGTGTACGGCTCGTGTTCGACACCCGGCGCGCAAGGCGACTTCGTACGCATCGGCATCGAAGCCGGGGCCCAGCTTGGCAACATGGCCAACGCATGGTGGAAGCAGGTACCGCTGGAGGCCGCGCTGCGATCGCCGTCACCGCCGGGCGTCTGGGTGCCCTGGGGCGACGCGATGATCCATGTCAACAAGTACGGCCGACGGGTCGTCAACGAGAAGATGTCGTATCACGACCGCAGCCAGATCCACGCCGCCTACGATCCGACCCGACGTGAGTACCCTAACTTGCTCATGTTCATGCTCTACGATGGCACAGTCGCAAGCTCGGAGAGCATGGAGGGCATGCGCCGGCCCGTGCCCATGCCGGACGAGGACGCCGACTACGTGGTCAAAGGCGACACCTGGGACGACCTCACCGCCAATATCGACGCTCGCCTCGCCGCGATGTCCGACCAGATTGCGGGCCTCAGGCTCGATCCGTCCTTCTCGGCGAATTTGGCGGCCACGATCGCTCGCTTCAACGGGTTCGCCGAGTCGGGGATCGACCTCGACTTCGGACGAGGCGACGCTCCGATCGCTCGAGCCTGGAACGGACCGAACCGTACGGGGTCACCGAACCCGACCATTGCCCCGTTCGCCGAGTCGGGACCCTTCTACTGCATCATCCTGTGTGCGGCCACGCTCGACACCAACGGCGGCCCCGTCATCAACACCAAGGCACAGGTTCTCGACGTCAACGGCATCCCGATCCCGGGGCTGTACGGCGCCGGCAACTGCATCGCCTCGCCGGCGGGCCAAGGCTACTGGGGACCCGGAGCGACCATCGGGCTCGGAATCACCTACGGTCACCTCGCGGGCCTCGGCGCGGCCGCCGAGCCCGTCAAGCCGTTTGACCTCTGACCGGCTGTCGGCGCCGCGGGTCGAACGAGAACGTCACTTCGTCGTCACCGCTTGAGGACGACGGCCGTGCCGTTGCCGCCGAGCCCGAGCGTCTGGGCGAGCCCGAGCCTGGCCTCCGGGACCTGGCGGGCGCCGGCCACACCGCGCAGCTGCCAGGTGAGCTCGCACACTTGGAACACGCCCATCGCCGTCGTCGCCTCCCCGAAGCACAAGAACCCGCCGCTCGGGTTGATCGGCATCTTGCCGGTCGGCAGGGTCTCCCCCTTCTCCAGCAGCCGCTCGGCCTCGCCCGGCTTGCACAGACCCCAGTCTTCAGGGAATGCCAGCTCGTAGTAGACCGTGTTGTCCTGGAGCTCGACGAGATCGAGGTCCTCCGGGCTGGCGCCGGCCTGTCCGAGGGCCTTGCCGACGGCCGACGCAGCCTCGCTGTGAATGGTGCCACCCGACGGCACCATGCCGGCCAACCCACGCGGCATGCCGTCGTCGAAACGCGCGGTGGCCACGGCGCTGCCGGCGATCCAGATCGGATTCGTCGTGAGCCGGCGCGCCTTGGCGGCCGAGCAGATGACCACGGCCGCGGCACCGTCGCTGACCGGACAGATCTCGAACAGCCGCAGCGGATCGCTCACCATGTTCGAGCCCAGCACGTCGCCGATCGTGAATTCCTTGCGGAAGCGCGCGTACGGATTGTGCATGCCGACCTTGTGGGCTTTCACCGCCACCATCGCCAGGTGCTGTTCCGTTGTGCCGAGCTCTTCCATCCGTCGCCGGCAGAGCAACGCCCAGAACGCCGGACCCGTCATGCCGACACAACGCTGCCGCAAGTACTCCGGGTCGGTCTCCTCCTCGACGCCCGACGTTTGGATGAAGCCCTTTGGCATCTTCTCGCCGCCGACCACGAGGACGACGTCGTGCAGGCCGCCGGCGACGAGCGAATAGCCCACGTTGAAGGCATTTCCGCCGGCGGCACAACCGGCGGACAGGTTGTACACCGGAATACCGGTGGAGCCCATGTCCTCGACGACGTCGTTGCCGTTCAGACCCCAGCCCTTCCCGCCGGAGAACCGGGAGCTGGCGGCAGCGACCGCTTCGACGTCGCGCCACGAGACGCCGGCATCCTCGAGCGCGGCGCCGACCGCGACACGACAGAGGTCGGTGACGGAGCGGTCCGCGAACTTCCCCCATGGATGCATCCCTACGCCCAAGACCGCGACATCCCTCATCTTCTGTCCTCTCCCGTCACCGCGTCCGGAACATCCACGTGATCAGCGCGCTGCCGTCGTCCTCGTGACACAGTGGTGCCAGCACGAGCTCGACCGGAGCGCCGACCCGAAGGGTGCTCGCGTCGTCAATCAACCTGCCAACGACGCGCAGCCCGTCAGCGAGGTCCACGACAGCCAACGCGTACGGGTGGTATGGCTCGTCATAACTCGCCGGCGCCGGCGGGGGATAGTTCTGGACCGAGTAACTCCACAACGTCCCGAACGGGCCGAAGACGGCGTCCTCGATCTGCGTCCCGCTGCAGTCGGGATGGCGACAGCGGTCGGACCTCGGGAAGTACGGTGTCCCGCATGCTGCGCAACGCGAGCCGAGCAAGCGTGCGCCTCCGTCGTCCTCGGTGAACAATCCTTCGACGACAGGAATCCGCTCACCCGGCATCACGAGACCCCAATCTCGTTTGCCGCTCTGATCAGTTCCCCCAACACTTCCACACAATCGCCCACGATGCCGTAGCGGGCATGTCGGAAGATCGCCGCATCCGCGTCCGTGTTGATGGCCACGATCGCCTTCGCTGCGGAGCAGCCGACCATGTGCTGGGTCGCCCCGGAGATGCCGGCAGCGAGATAGAGACGCGGCCGCGTGATCTTGCCGGTGAGCCCGACTTGGTGGGACGGGTCGATCCAGCCGTCGTCGACGAGCGGCCGGGACGCCCCCGCCAGCCCTCCGAGCGCCCCCGCCAGCTCCTCGACGAGCGCGAAGTTCTTGGCCACGCCCAGACCTCTGCCGCCGGACACGACGATCTCGGCATCCTCGAGGCGAGGTCCTCCGGCGTGCGCTGCCTGGACCACGCGGATCCGCTCCGAGACGTCGGCGAGGTCGACAGCGACGTCGGTTATCGCCGGTTGGGTCACCTCGGAGGATCCGACCGGCTGGGCGGGGAGGGCGTTGGCAAGCAGCGCGACGACGCAGAGCCGCCCACCGGCGACGTCGTAGACCACGCGCGTGTCGCCACCGTACGCGGCAGCGGTGACCTCGAATCCGCTGGCGCCAGCGACGCCGACATCCACCGCGTTCATCACAACGGAGCCGTCCATGCGTCCGGCAATGCGCGGTGCCGCCATCCGCGTCTCGAACGTCTGGCTGAACAACAACAACGCGACCGGTCGCGCGTTGCAGTATTGCGCCAGCGCCTCGACCACCGCGTCGGGCAGGCCGGCGTCGATCTTCTCGTGTTGGATCCGGTCGACGGAGGCGACGCCATGCCGTGCGGCGATGTCGGCAAGGCAATCCGGCGCCGGCCCCAGCACGAGCCAGCGCAGCTCGGCTCCTGTGCGGGCCGCGATGTTCCGTCCGAGCGTGAGCGCCGCCTCGCTCTCCTCGACGGGATCGTCACGCAGCCCGATCCGTGTGCAGACCACCACCGCTGCCGTTGTCACGTCTCCTGCCTCTGGCGTGGTTGGAGGACCCGTTCGGCCACCAACAGTCCGACCAGTCGGTCGGCCGCCTCGGCAGCGCTGCCCGTGATGAACTCGCACTCGCCCTTGATGGTCGGGACGAACTGGCGGACCGGCACGACGCGCGCTACGAGGTCCTCGCTGCGCAGACCGAGATCGTCCGCTCGGACGACCGCCGGCTTCACACGTCTGGCCGCCAGCCTCATCGGCATCGTTGGGTACCGCGGGACGCCGAGCTCGCTGCTGATCGTCACCACGGACGGACACGCCGCCTCCACGACCTCGTCGCCGTCCGGCGTCACCCGGGTGACCCGTACTGCCGGCACGCCCGGGGAACCGGCCGACTCGACGCTGCGCGCAATCGTCACCACCGGCATCCCGAGCATCTCGCCGAGCAAGGCAGGAACGACCCCCTGGTCGTCATCGGACGCTTGCCGCCCGCACAGCACCAGGTCAGCTCCCCCGAAAGTACGGACATACCCCGCCAACAGCGCGGCGACCACTTGGCAGTCGGCACCCGCAGCAGGCGGTTCGATGGCGACGACCTCGTCCGCACCGAGCGACGCCGCGTGGCGCAAGACGGCAGTCGCGTCAGTCACGGTGGTCGCGTCGGGAGCGACGGTCGCGACGCAGATCACGCAGTCCATGCCGGCGTCCCGCAATCGCAGCGCGGCTTCGAGGGCTTGCTCGTCGTACCCGTTCATCCCTCGCGGGATGGTGGTCTGGACGAGCGTCTTGCCGTCCGCGCCGATGACCAGTCCGCCGGCAACGGCGTACGCACCTACGGCATCTGGATCCAAGACCTCTTTGACGCAGACCACGATGCGCATGTCATCCCTTCTTCCCCCCCAGGAGGTCAGGAATTCCGACCGGTTGGTCTGATATCCTAATGACCATATCTGCAGAATGGCAAGTCGGTGGTCAACGATTGGGAGGTCGCATTGGCCTGGAGCATGTGGGAGCAAGTTGAGGGCAAGGGCTTCGACTTCGTCGAGATCCGATACGCCAAGAAGTTCCACACCGAGCTCGGCGGTGGCGTCGCACGGGTGACTATCGACAAGCCGGATGAGTACAACACCATGACGCTCGCCACCGTGGACGAGATGTTCCGAGCGTTCTACGACGCCAACCACGACACGGCTGTCGGGGTGATCGTCGCCGCCGGCGCCGGCGCCAACTTCGGCGCCGGGGGCAGCGTCGAGTGGGAGAAGTGGGGACTGCGCGAGGCCTTCTACAACCGCTATCCCCACAACCGCCTCATCCGCCAGTCACGCAAGCCCGTGATCGCGGCCGTGCAGGGGTACTGCCTCGGTGGCCACAACCACATGGCGTATTGCTGCGACTTCACGATCGCCGCCGACGACGCCAAGTTCGGGCAGGCAGGGCCCAAGGTGTCGAGCCCTGCCGACGGCTTCTTCGTCCCCTACCTAACGAAAGTGGTCGGTGCCAAGCGCGCTCGCGAGATGTGGATGCTCTGCCGGCGCTACAGCGCACAGCAAGCGCTCGAGATGGGTCTTGTCAACGTGGTCGTGCCCCGCGACCAGCTCGACGACGAGGTGGACCGGTGGTGCGAGGAGCTCCTGTCCGTCAGCCCCGGCTGCCTCGAGGTTCTCAAGGCCGCCTTCGACCAAGAGATGGATGGATACGCCGAGATGGGGGCCATCTCGAGCCAACTCTATCCCGACTGGTTCGACATGCCCGAAGGCAAGGAGGGCGGCGCCGCGTTCACCGACAAGCGGCCGCCACGGTTCTGGCGGTTGCGCGAGCGCGAGCGAAAGATGCGCCGCGACTTGTTGCGTGCATACGAAGAGACGATGGCGAAGGACGTGGGAAGCAGTGGTTGACGGCCGGGAGGCGTAGCAGTCCTCTGACATGTTGATCGGCTGACGCGGCGTCTCCGGCTCGCTCGAGCATCAGGCCGGGCTCGCCGTCCCGCTGCCAATCGCTTTTCAAGTTCCCGCAACGCCGGTGGTGGGAACCCTGCTCCTGTCGGCTATCTGCCGCGCCCGAACTCGCTGGCCAGGTGCACGACACGTCGGAGATCCTCTTGGGTGTCGATGTCTGACCCTGATTTTGCAGCCAGGTAGCCAACTATCGGCCGAATGAACGCGACAAGTGCCCCGTCACCTGGGAGAATGTGTGTCTTCAACCACCCACATCAACCCAGAAGAGGAGCACCTGACAAGTGCAGGCTACATCGACTCGGTTCGACATCCCCAACAGAGCTGCGGCCGTGCCTGATACACTCAACCGCGACCAGCCGGTGCCGCGCGATTCAAAGCGCCGGAGTCTCCACCAAACCCAAGGTGGCTCACCGTGCCAGGCGACTTCCGTCTACCTCTGCTTACCGCCCGCCGGACTGACAACGTTGTCCTGGGGATTCCGGCAGATGATCAGCCGCCCGGACAGGTCGCCCTGTCATTCCGCGCTCGCCCTCTGATTCTCGTGAGCGATTGCCGGCCTCCCTCCTTCGTCGAAGCCGTCGCGGCCGAGGTGGGCGCCGACGTCACTCCGATGGGTTCTGCTGGAGCGAAAGCCATGGCTGTCGTGCGCGGCGAAGCGGACGCCGACGTACAGTCTGGTGGTCAATGGGAGTGGGACCCGGCCGCACCGGTGGGGGTCGCGCCGGCCGCCGGCCTCCACCCGTCGAGGCTCGATGGGAGAGAGCTGAGGTATGACCAACCCCACCCGTACCTGCCCGATCTCGTCATATGCCAGCATGATCTGGCACAGCGGCTCATTGATGCCATCGCCCTCGTGATTCCGAAGGAGCCCCCGACTTGAGCGTCGACACCATCCAAACCCAACCTCTCGCTGACGCGATCATCGAGGCTGAGGGCCTCATCCGTGCCGCTCCTCATGTCAAGACTGAACAAGACCTGGTCGAAGGTCTCGAGTACTTGGCTGGGTTGATCCGGGCCTCGGTGCAGTCGGCGTGCGCCTACGACCGGGATTTCCCGTACCTGATCCACTCGGCGACAGCGCAGGCCAAAGTCGGCATGGACAACCCCGACACCGTCTACTTGAGCACCGTCATCCGTGACGACTGCGAGTACGTCCTCAACGGCCGGCGGGGGACGACCGCTGATCTGAACTTCCAGGTGCTCGGCGGCGAGTACAACGCCGACGGCACCCCTGCCAGCCTCGCCGCCTTTGACGACAGGTCACTCGATGTCGCGGCGGACGGCACCTTCGAAGTGCGCTTCGGGCCGGCGCGGCTAGACGCTGGCGCTGGCTACATCGCCCTCGAACCGGGCGCCACCATGTTGCTCATCCGCGAGTGTTACAGGGACTGGTCGAGTGAGCGGCAGGGGACGATTCGCATCCAGCGGGCCGACCGGATCGGTCTGGCCCCGCCGCCGCCGCCGCCCGACCTTCCAGCCAAGCGGTTCAACTCGGCGGGCAAGGCCTTGGTGCAGCAGGTGCGTGCGTTCCTCGCGTTCCCCGAGTGGTTCTACCTCAACCTGCCGGTGAACACCCTCACCGAGCCGCGGCTCACACCCGGAGGGCTGGCTACCCAGTACTCGTCGGTCGGGCACTTCGATCTGGCTGAGCACCAGGCGATGATCGTGACGGTCCCAGTCTCCGATGCCCCCTACCACGGCTTCCAGCTCGGCAGTATGTGGTACATCTCCCTCGACTTCATCAATCACCAGACGAGCCTGTCCTCTGCGCAGGCCCGGCACGATCCCGACGGCAAGATCAGATACGTGATCTCCGAACACAACCCCGGGCTCACCAACTGGCTCGAGCTCACCGGCCACGAAAGGGGCTACCTGCAGATGCGCTGGCAGCGGCTCTCCCGCGCCCTCGCCGCGCAAGACGGCCCCCAACTGGAGCTTGTCGACTTTGACGAGCTCCCTGATCGGCTTCCGTTCTATGAGGAGGAGCGGATCGATGACCGCGGTTGGCGGCAGCGGATCGCCGCTCGCCAGGCCGCCGTCGCGGAGCGGATGCTCGGATGACGAACCACAGCGGGGCGACGGGCGCGAGCGGCCGGCCGGGCCGGGACACTATCGGGACGATCGAAGACCTCCACGCGTCGGCCACCAAGCTCACGGGCTTGGACGACTTCGGACCGGACGACTACCGCGACGCTTTGGAAGTGCTGCTCGACTCGTATGAGACGGAGGCCGGCCTCACTCCATGGGGGAACAAGTCGGTCCGAGCCAGCCTGCGGGGCGCGTTGGCAGCTCGGTCGCTGGCCGAGGCGGCCTGGACACAGTATCCCGAGCACGCTGAGGTGACGATCGAGCAACCAGTGTTCGTCACCGGGATACCGCGAACTGGGACCACCGCCTTGCACCGGCTGCTCTGCGCCGATCCCTCCCACCAGGGCCTGGAAGTGTGGCTCACGGAGGCCCCCCAGCCCCGTCCGTCTGCGGAGTCTCTCGGCGACAATTCGGATTACCAGGCTCTCCGAGCCCGATTCGAGCGGTTCAACAGCACCCACCCGGACTTCGCCGGCGTGCACTACGTGACCGCCGACACCGTCGAGGAATGCTGGCGCCTCCTACACCAGTCCATGCGGTCCATCTCCTTCGAGAGCCTGGCGCACATACCGTCGTACTCCCGGTGGCTGGCCGGCCAGGACTGGACCGATACTTACCGGCGCTACAAGCGCAACCTGCAGCTCATCGGGCTCAACGACCAGGATCGGCGTTGGGTGCTCAAGAACCCCAGCCACCTGGTTGCCCTTGACGCGATCATGGCGGTGTTCCCTGATGCGCTGATCGTCGTCACCCACCGCGATCCACGGATAGCCGTCGCCTCCGCGTGCAGCTTGAGTGCGCAGGCGCGTGACGGTGAATCCACGGTGTACCGCGGCGCCGTGATCGGTCGCGACCAGCTCGACCTGCTCAGCCGGGAGGCCCAGATCTTCGCCGCGGCACGAGCCAAGTACGACCCTGCCCAGTTCATCGACGTGCAGTACCAGGATTTCGCATCCGACCCGCTGGGTACCGTGGAGGGCGTGTACCGGCACTTCGGCCTCCCGTTGTTGGCCGAGGCACGCGAGGCCATTGCGTCCGCTCATACTGACAGCCTTCACGGCGAACGCCGCCCATCCCACCACTACACGTTGGAGGAGTTCGGCCTCACCGCGGAAGAGGTCACCGAGCGCTTCGCCGGCTACGCCGCGCGCTGAACCGTGTCGGGGCCGAGAGTGCCATCCGATCAGCTCATGCGACTTGTCGGTACTCGTGTACGAGGCCGCCGAGCTTGTCGCGCCTCCGCAGTCGCGCTGGATCCGGATCGATGATGTGCAGTGGCTGGATTGCGGTGCGGATGATCCGGATGCCTTCTGTGGCGAACAACTCGTCGAAGCTGGATGTGGACTTGGTGTCCCGGTCCCGGATCAGGGACTTCGTCGGGCGACCTGCTCGGCCAGGACGAAGCTGAGATTGCGAGCCAGCTGGGGTACCCGAACGAAGGATGCCTAGCGCGAGTTTCGGGGCTATCCCCTGAGCACGTTCTTGGCAGTCGGAGAACTTTCTTCCAAACATTCGCGTGACCAGCGCGTTTGCATGTCGGTGATGCTCGCGTTGGTCGGCCCCAGGGTGTATTACCTATTGTATGAGTTCCATCATTTCCAAGAAGTTCAAGGGCAACACCTATTACTACGTCGTTGAATCGGCTCGGGTGGGTGGAAAACCCCGGATCGTCTCCCAGCGCTACCTGGGTAAGGCCTCCGACATTGAGGCGGCCATGGCGGGGGCCCAGGTGCTTCCCGAGCGCACGCGACATCTGGGCTTCGGCGACCTGGCGGCCGCCCTCTCGGTCCTGCGACGCATGAGGGTGGCTGAGGCGGTCGATGCCGTGGTCGGCCCACGGCGCGACGATGTCAGCGCAAGTGTCGGCACCTATGTCGAGCTGATGGTGGCCAACCGGGTGGTTGCTCCGTGTTCGAAGCTGGCGTTCAGCGACTGGTGGCAAAGGACCGCAGGGGACCGCATGGTGAAACTGCCGACGGCCGCCCTCGACCACCGCAAGTTCTGGGACGCGATGGACCAGCTCTCCCCCGAGATGCTTCAAGAGATCCACCAGGCAGTGGTGCCCACCATGGTCGATGAATACGCCATCGCAACCGATGGACTGGTGCTCGACATGACCAATGTGACCACCTATGTGGACTCGGCCAACGAGCGCAACACCATTGCCAGGCGTGGCCACTCCAAGCAGAAGCGCAACGACCTGCGCATCGTCGGGCTCTCGCTCATTGTGACCCGTGACGGTGGGGTCCCCGTCGCCAGCCACGCCTACGCGGGCAACCGGCCCGACGTCACCCAGTTCGCCAGCGCGCTGGGTGCCTTGCGCCGCCAGTTCGAAAGCACAGATGACCAGCTCACCGTCGTCTTCGACGCCGGCATGGACTCGGCCGACAATCTGGCGCTGGTCAAAGACTTGAAACTGCACTTCGTGGGCTCGGTGCCTCCGTCTTTGCACCCTGACCTCTTGGCCGTGCCCCGCTCAGGCTATTTCGCCTTTGACGAAGACGAACTCCCCGGCGTGGTCGCCTTCGAGGCCGACAAGGTGGTCTTGGGGCATCAGCTGCGCGTCGTGGTGACCCACTCAGAGGACTTTCATCACCAACAGTCCCGGGGCTTCGACCAGACACTGGCCAAGGCCACCGCATCACTGAGTGATCTGGCCCGTCGTCTGGCCGGGGGCAAGAGCCGACGGGGACGGGGGGCTGTCGGGGCCGAGATCGAGAAGATCTGCGCACCACGTTGGGTCAAAAGAGTCATGAGCGTCACACTCAGCGGGACCACCCCCAAGGACATGGCACTGGACTTCGCCATCGACGACGACGCAAGAGCGGCCCTCGAAGAGGAGATCTTCGGCAAGCGCATCCTCATCACCGACCGAGGTGACTGGAGCACGGCCGAGGTCATCATCGCCTATCGATCCCAGTGGGAGGTCGAAGCCGGCTTTCGTCAGCTCAAGGACCACGACCACATCGCGGTGGCCCCGATGTTCCACTGGACCGACCAAAAGATCGCCGTGCACATGTTCTGCTGTGTGCTTGCCTTGAGCGTGCTGCGCCTCATCGAGCGCGAAGCCCGAGGCTCGGGGCTCACCATGTCGATTGGCGACATCATGAAAGAACTCGCCGACATGCAGGAGACAGTGCTGCTCTATCCCTCCACAGGCGGACGGCCACGGGCCCGGCGCATGCTCACGAAGATGTCATCCACCCAAGACCGGCTCTTCGAGATCTTCGGCCTCGAAGCCCTTGCACCCCCGTCTTAGGTAATACAGCCGGCGCCGGGATTCACAGCCTCTGACCAGCGGACATAGTGATCCTCCTCGGGATAGCCCCGAAACTCGCGCTAGGTGAGCTTGGGACCTCCTTCCCGCTGCCGGGCCTCCTTGAGCCGGAATGACTCCCCGGAGGTGGCCACGACGATGCCGTGGTGCAGCAACCGGTCGAGCAGACTGACGGCAGTGGTGTGCTCCGGGAGGAACCTTCCCCAGTCCTCGAACGGCCAGTGCGAGCCGATGCCGAGAGACTTGTTCTCGTAGGCGGTCGCCACCAAGCGGAAGAAGAGCTGGGCCCCGGTGTCGTCCATGGGGGCGAAGCCAATTTCGTCGATCAAGACGAGGTCGGCCTTCATGATCTGCTCGATGACCCGGCCGACGCTGTTGTCGGCCAGTCCGCGGTAGAGGGTCTCGACGAGATCGGTGGCGCTGAAGTAGCGCACCCGTTTCCCCACCTCGACCGCCCGATGCCCGAGGGCGACGAGGAGATGGCTCTTGCCGGTCCCGGCCGGACCGACCAGGAAGAGGTTCTCCTTGGCGCCGATCCACTCGAGACT
>Ga0066793_10000268_pt1 | contig 19428 bp, 15 predicted proteins | sample PersoiDNA2013189_FD_83876 | JGI IMG/M metagenome (GOLD analysis project Ga0066793, IMG submission 83876) | Permafrost soil microbial communities from the Arctic, to analyse light accelerated degradation of dissolved organic matter (DOM) -... | ecosystem: Environmental > Terrestrial > Soil >... | reverse complement strand
TCGTGGACTCGCAGCCTCACATCAACCAGATCGAGGAGCAGCCGAAGCCAGGAGTACGCGAGAGCGAAAAGCATCGGCGGTCGACATCCTATCGGTCAGGCGACCCTACTCCGAGTAGCCTGCTCGCCGATGAATATGTGACCCCCACAGCCTGGCCGGGCCGTCGAGCTGTTGACTCAGTAAGGCTCGCGCGTCCCCCTAGGCGCGACCTACACAGAGCTGTCGGTAACTGGCTCTTATCGTCAGCAACGAATGCCTGAGCGGCCATCGGGTGATGGAGCACTGACAGGCTAGCAATCTACTGCGCAGTTCCGTGAACGATTTGTCGAACCCATTGTTTAGCGCTTGGTCGCCACCTGAACGAAGCTGGCGGCTTTGGGAGTCGCCCTTACTTGGCAGCCAGCGCTCATTAGCTCGTCCGGGTGCGTTCGCTCGGACTAAGGACGCCCGTGAAACCGAGGGTCAAACTAAGCACTATGGCGGTGGTGATGAACCAACCAGCGGCAGTCAACCCGAGCATGACCCATTGAGCGAAGCCATGCGCGGCCCATGCCTCACGCTGATGAAGATTGAGAATTGGTAAAACGACGTCAAGGGTGTATATGAAAGGCTGGAACTCAGGTTGCACGCCCGACTGGTTCGCCGGTGTAAGGAGCCCCTCAGCGTAGGCGACGGAGTTGACGATGGTACCGACGAGTAGCAATAGTCCCATCCACAGGCCCGCGAGCCAAGGTCGGTACCCATAACCAACCAGAAAATCGAGTGTCACGCCCCACGCCCGTCCAAGGACACCGAGAGTAGCGCGACGGCGTCGCTGCTTAGCCAATACGACCCTGCCCGCCTCGACCTCGCGCCCTACTCGGCGGTACGCTCGAGCAAGCTGTTCGTAAGGCTGGGCCGAGTAGCCACCTTCCGCGCGGCGCAACCAGTCAAGTCGATTGCCCGTGGGCTCCGGAGCCATGTCCTCGATCGCGTTGTAGGAGAAACCCACGACCCGCATGACGGCAGGCCATGAGGCCGAGTCATCGAGATATGTACCCACTCGGGCATTGGTTAGGTCGAGACATCCGTCCATGAGAGTTGGGCGCATTCCAAGGATTCCTGCGACTTCCGCATCCTCGAGATTGAGTGCGGGATCTTGGCGGTTGATAAAGGTTCCGAGGCATATGAGCCGACCGCTCACGTGCGCACCACTCAAGCGAACCTGTCCTTCCGCGACAAACCCCTCGCGAAAGAACATGTCTCGGTCGACTATCAGGCCATCGCCAATGAATGAAATGCCATCAGGATTACGGAACCTTGCGTCCTCGCACATGAACCGCCCACCAACGTGCGCTCCGGTAACGTCAAATTCGCCCTCTGATTCGAACCCACGTCCGATAAGTACGTCTCGGTCCACCGTCAGCCCCTCCGCGGTAAGCGAGCTCAGTCCAGGGTTACGGAATGTTCCACCATCGCAAATGAACCTCCCACCAATATGGCCACCTGTAAGTTCAATCGCACCCTCGGACAGAAGACCAGCGCCGAGGAACATGTCTCGGTCGACGGCGAGCCCGTCAGCAGTGAGTGAGCTACCCCCGGGACGGCGTAAACGGCCGCCTCTGCATATGAAACGGCCTCCAATGTGAGCGCCCGCAAGCTCAATCGTGCCTTCTGAATCGAATCCATCGGTCAGAAACATGTCTCGTTCTACCGTAAGTCCGTCCGCTCTTAGTGAGCTACCTTGCGGGTTGCGGATGCTCCCGCCGCTGCAGTCGAAGTCCCCCCCAATTTGGGCGCCCAGCAACAAGACCGCGCCCCCCGCCTCAAAGCCCTCGCTCATCAAGAGATCTCCGTCGACCTTGAGTCCGTGCGCACTAAAGGCCGCTCCCCCCGGATTGCGGAACCTCCCACCACTGCAGTCAAGGCGGCCGCCAATTTTGGCACCTCCCAAGTCGACCGCAGAATCGGCCACCGTGCAGCCTTCAAGGTTCAGATCGCCTGTCGTGGTTAACTGACGCGCGAGTATTCCAGGCAAGTAGGACCCGTCAAGACGAATGCTTTGGGCACTGGCGTGCGTCAAATTGGCTGGCTCCTCGAAGTAACAGCCAGACAGGACTAATGGACACCGCAGGGTCGCCTCCTCAAGGTCCAACTTGCCGGCAATGCGAGCCCCTCGGATACGAACTGCACGGACTTGAAGCGGGACTGCGGATCCTCTGCCGACCAGTAGGTCAACGAGAAGCACCGCTCGCACAGTGCGGTCCGCTGCCCATTTCCCACCCATCTCGGGAGATTCCGAACGGGCGACGCCCACGGTCAGGTCGACAAGTACGCCTGTCTCCGCCCCACGCAGCACCTCTCGTTCGCAGTTGCTGAGGTCACGTACTTCTTCAATGCCCGAACCTTGAGCTGCGGTCTGGCTATCGCGCTCCCTCCGTGACGGCCCAAGCGACTCCGAATCCTTGTCGCCCACTAACGATCGAAGGCCAATTGCGCAACCACACCAAGACGGTAGTATTCACGTTCTGTTTGGTCAATCCCTATTTGGCCCCGGCGTCTGGCAGCTACCTGCCGGTGCTCCGAAAGGCCCAATTGACTCGCTCCCTAACAACCGCTGCCAGCGACACGCGGTGTGATCGATAGTCGTCTCTTATCGATACCATAGCCCGGAAACACGCCCAGGCTGGCGTGGTGTTCGGAAGTCAGCGGTCAGCGCTAGTAAGGGTAATCACGAGATCTCGCAATCAATGCAGGGAGTTTCCAACGGAAGTAGCGTGGTCTCCCTTGGCTGGCCAAGCTGACTTCAGCGAGTACTTGCACGTCTACGAGGAGTGGGCTGATGATCGATGTAACTCCTCGAGATGCGCAGCTGATCTTGTTCAGGGAACCACTTGGTCTTGGAATCGCGTCCGCCTGTCGGAATCCAAAGTGCTCCAGCGACAGGATCAGAAATGGTCCGATGGGGAGGCGGTGAAGCTTGAACTTGAGGTGCTGTCCGAGCAGGTTCGTCCGTATGTGATGCCTAGGGATGGGGTATTTGTCGACAAGGTTACTGACGAACCGCGCAAACGCACTAGGTACGAAGGTCAACGCTATGTGGTCGAACATCGATTCGATCGGACCAGCTGTACAGGCGACTGCGGCGCGACGCAGATCGTTCAAGTGTTCTACGCGACGCCATCAAGGATGGGCCAGATAGGGCGCATCAAGTACGGTTACGACCGGGCGGTAGACGCCGGGTGGCACTCGCCCTGGGTGTTGGCCAATGGCTATACGCCAGGGCATCCGACAATGCCGTACTTCTACCAGCCTCGCCGCTACCGGACTGAAGCAGCCAGCACGGGAATGGCCTACTTCGATGAACCAAAGTCCATTGACCGACATGAAGAAGCGTTCCTTGAGGCGGGGTTCCTCTGTATCAATCATCTCGGTAGAGGGAGGGACACGTTCCTGCAAGCACTCTGCTTCGGGTGGGCGAAATACGGCGGTCTCAGCAAGCCTTATCCGGACGCAACTGCCGGAATCGGCGAGAAGGTAATGCCCACCGTATCAGAGATGTTTAAGGACGTTGTACTAAATGACTATCCAAGCTACTCGCCAAGTTGGTGAGCTACAAGCCGATTTGTGACGCATGGCATGCGCCACACACCTACGATTCTTGCCCGTTCTCGATCGGATCCTGTACACCCAAGCCTTTCGCACGTTCCTCGGGCCCACGATAAGCGGTTGATTGCAGAACCGATCTGGTCTGGCTTGTTTCCTCCTCGCGCCGAGCGAAGTCAGGATGAGTCACTTCGCGGTCGAGGAGTGCTCGATAACCCTCGTAATGCCTCTGGACTCTTTTGTGCACCTCACTCCACTTGAGTAGTTCGAAATCAGTGCGCGAGGCGTAGTTTGCAACTGTAGACGGGTCGATGTTGAAGTTACCGCTGTTGATGAAGACCTTCGTCATCTTCAGCGGGGTTCCTCTCTTCAGTCGCTCTCCATATGTCTCAAGGCGGGTGAGATCCTCGATTGTCGCCGCGTGGCTCGAGCGCTTGATCTCAATCACCAGTAAGTTCCCCGGATCAGCCATGGCGAGAAAGTCGTATCGCTCGCGCTCATTGGGGTCAGCGAGGTCTTGCGCCCCCCACTCTCGCAATTGGTTGGTGATCGTTTTCTCTTCTGCGAGTACCTGCCAATCCGGATTTAGGAGCCACGGGTACCATGCAATGAGATCATGCAGGTTGTCGTTGCCAACTTTGGCTGCAGTCTCGGATGCGTCGTTGACGATCATCGTGTAGAACTTGTCAACAATCCCTAATCGGCCCTTGACAATTTCGAGTAGTGCTCTGCTTTCCATCAAACGCCAAGAACCGATTTGCTCCAACAGAGCGGTGAATTCCTCTGGCTGTTCGGCCAAGTCCTCCAGCCTCTCTATGACATCCACGAAGTGCCGATATTCGAATGCGCGGATGAGGTAGTCAGCTAGCTCCAGGGTTCTCTCGGGGTCAGCGTCTGCTGAGCCTAGTGTCCGGAGAAAACTGCGAAGTTGCGTCTGGACAGGCTTCTCGAATCTAACGATGCGAGCAAGCAAATCGGGACGAGTGGCGACGAGGTCTTCCGTCCTTTTGGCTCTACGATGAGACCACTCCCTCAGGATTTCCCGCGTTAGTTGTTGGCCAAATGCTAGAAGCCCTTTGGCCCGAGCATTTTCCCAATCTATCTCCTGTCGATCTGTAGATATTATGTCGAGATCTGGGTCCGTGCCGTCGTCCAAGTAATCAGCCTCGATCGTCCCGGTCAGGTACTTCGTACCATGCTGGCCGGACGCTGTGCCTTCAACTTGGAAATAGAATGGCGGCGCTTGGGCGGTCTTGCCGCGGACTTGTACTGCGAACCCGCGTAGGTGGACGCTATGGATCACATCCTTTGATATGCCATACCAATAGGTGATGGTCTGCCCGGACGGCAGCGTTTTGGTTATAGGGTTGCCGTATCCGGCTCCCTCGTCCTCCCAGACAAATATCGGGTCGGCCAATGGCTTCCCGTTGATAGTCACAGCCATCTCTCCCTTGATGGTCCTACTGAATCGCCGAGCCAACCCCTCATTTAGGTCTGAGATCCCTAGGGCCACTTGGTGCTTTAGGCGGCTGAGCCTCAGTCGTGTGCCATGATCGCTAAAGATAGCCAATTCTTTAGCCACCGACGAGATTGTTCCCGGGATCGGGACTTCAGTCGCTTTGGTCAGATTGCCCTTCAATGATTTCGCATCTAGCGTCAAAGTCACAGCGCTTCCGGCGCGCCATGTCGTGACCTCTACTTGCTCAGCGATACCGAACCCTGCAAGCTTTCCGATGCCTTTGCGACCCATGACGAGCCGCCCTGAACTCCCCGGGACCGAGTCTTCGCGTCGGTTGCGGCCGATTACGAGATACTCCTCCTGGACCTCGTCCGGTTCCATACCCGATCCGTCATCAAGAATCTCGATGTAATTCTTGAGTGGGTCGTACCCCTCCGGAGTGGGTAGATGGACCGCGACCCGATGAGCATTCGCGTCCCACGAATTGGCCACAAGCTCTGCGATCGCGGCATCGCGATGTTTGTACATCTGTACGCCGAGGTGCTCGACCATTCGGCCTAGCACTGTGATGTGGAATATGCGCGCTTGAGTGCTCACGCCTACTTAGATGGAGCTCTCAATGAGTTCGTCTGTCCGGTTCACGATTACAGATATCGAAGATACCGTAGAGCATGGCATCGATGAACTCATGCTCCCAGGTTGTACGGCAATTGCCTGCTCATCGTGGCCCGTCGTCACCGCAGACCGGAGTCCGGGTTGGAGCAACTCATTGGCACCGTTCTAACAAGACTCGATCGTCGTTGGCTGGCGCTCAGCATCGCTAGGTGTTCGTTTGACCAAATGCAGCATCGCCACCTCATTAGACGCGATGGACACTATCGCGTCGGTGCTTTCGTGCTCCCAGAACCTCAAGACCCGCCAACCAGCCGAGATCAACTCTTGGTTCATGAACTCGTCCCGCTCGCGGTTCCTCTTTAGTTTCGCCGCCCACCACTCGCCATTGTGAACTGGAACTGTCCCATGGACGGGGCATCCGTGCCAAAAACACCCGTCCAACTGCACAACTAGCTTTGCCTTTGTAAATGCAATATCGACCTCACATTTGAGTCCGGGGATCGGTCGATAGTGTTTCCGGTAGCGCATTCCCGAGCGGTAAAACGCCGATCGGACCACGAGTTCAAAGGAATTATCCCGCGAGCGGTTCGCGATCATCGACCGTCGAATAGCTTCGGTGAGGGGCCCGAGGGGTTTCGGGGCTGTCTCCATCGTCTCGTGCTTGCGCTCCCTGTTAGCAATCTTCATTCGATCCTACCTGAACGGAAGAGCGCTGTCACTTGCCCGGCTCGGGGTTAGTTGGCACCCTGGCGAGCAGCGGCTTAGGCGGTACGTCTATGACAGGCCGCGTAATCTCAACAACTTGAGTTTCTCCCACACCGGACGTGAAACGCAGCGGGTCAAAACGCTTCGGACTGACATACCAGCACTGCGACAAACGATAGGCCACACTTCCGGCGGCAGCGGCCACTGCGTGCATTTTGGATCCGGTCAGAGCAACTTCGAACTCGGCTCCGCGCTCGACAAACCACCAGTGATACCGCTCGCCGAGGACACGCAGTGCGCCCAGGACATCATTCGATTCGACCTCTTCGGTACGACCAGTTTCCCTCTCCTTCACGGCGATATCTGCTGCGAAGGTGGCGAGGCGCCCGCGGGGAGTTGAATCCGACGGGCGCAGAAGCTCAAGAACATCGGCATCACGCTCGTCTAGTAGAGACAGGAGGCGCTGGTGCTTCGGAGACGCTGACGCGAACAGTACGCGCGACCTTGAGTCGTCGACACGCGGCGGCAACAAACGTATGAAGGAATATGGGCCCTCTTCTCCCGACCAGAGGCGATCGAGCTGCTCAAGGAGGCCGTAGACATCATTAGCCTTCTCCGCAGCAAACACGCGTTCAATCTCGCTGTCAAGGGGGTAGTGCTGGGTAGCAGCGGTGTGCACGACTAATACGTGTTCGTTGGCGCGCAAAGCCGCGCTCACGGCGCGGAAGAGGAGGGGCTTCGCCAATCCGGTTACATCCACAAGAACCGTGCGGCCGTCCAATTGAAATCCACGTTCGGTCGCCTCTGGATACGAGATCTCCGTGATCGGCACGGCCGCTTCGGTAAACACCTTGCGAATTGCGAGCCCACGCCCAGGCTCGTCATAGCGAACGAGCGTCGCAGACTTCACCTTGATGCGCTCAAGCAGCCACCGAGCGGATGCCTCCGTGCGCTCCTCAAACCCCAGGCCCACGATCGCCTGATCCACCGTGAAAGCACCCAGATCGTCTTCACGTAAGTATCGTGCCTTCGGCCCATTTCGTTCGACGAACAGCTGACGGCGGCTACTCTCGGCATTTGAGTCCTCTAGGGATTCGGCCGTAGAACTTGAGAAGTCCAAGGCGGGTTGTTCAAATGGAGCAGTCACATCGCGACGGCTCCGCTCACGCGATCGCCTTGGGGCGGTGGTAAGGGCGCCTCCGTTTCTGACCTCGTCGGTCCTTGGCCCTCGCTCGGCAGGACCAGTTAGATGTTGCATGAGAATCTCCGCACCCCGCTCCGGGTGCTCCAGCCAATTCTGCAGGTCCTCACCACTCAACTCAAACCGGTCTCGATCCGCAAGTCCCATATAGCTCGACATGCCGAAAAGCTTTCTGAACTTGAGGATGAACTGATGGATTGGGTCTCGATCGCGTGTCTTGGCTCGCGGTGCGTCTGATCCCGCCTCGAGCACGAACACGCCGGCGTCAGTGAGTTTTCGGAGTTGCTCTATCTGCCGATTGATATCGCCTGCTGTCAGCCGTATATAAATTGAGGCGTACTGACGTAGCCCCCGCCTCTCCTTCTTGGCACCCGACCGTACTAGCAAGCGATGTGATGCTTCTGCAAACGTCAATGCAAAGTCCTTCAGTTTGCCGTCGCGGCGATTTACTGTGTAGAGTCGGCGGCTACAGTATTCTTGATAGCACTGGGACTGAATCTCCGCCGAGATCCCGGCGGACGAGCCAGCCAGGCTAGCCATCCTGTCGTAGAGAGTTATCACATCACCGATGTCTCCCACACATACGGCGGTGAGCGCACTGATCCCGTGGTAGACATGCTTGCGCTCACTGGAAGTCGGAGTAGTCGCGACGATTCGCCGGGCGATTTCCTCCAGAGAGAGGTCTCCTAAACGTTGTTCGGGGGTAAGGCTGTTGGATTGGTCTGCCGCTAAACGGATTCGCTGAAGCAGTATGTCGCTGATGAATCGTTTGCCCCCAGTCCGGCGATCGTTCAATTCGTGATTGACGGCTGCCCCGAGGTCGAAGACGACGTAGTCGCGTCTGTCGCGAGCAGTCTCAATCAACGCCGGCGATCTCAATACCAACTCCAACGTTTGTGTTTCGGTAGTCATCTTGAAGGCGCAGCCAGGATCGGAGAATATGAGTCGCGACAGTAGGTCCGCAATACTGCGCTCGTTCAAGTGGCGTGTTGACACATCATCAAGAAGAAACAGCACCTGAATGTCTGGAAGCGTAGGAAGACAGGCTCTAATCGCGTCCGCCAATCGCGGAAACGCGGACGCCGGATGCATAGTCATCGAGTACGTCGCATCGCGTCGTTCGAGGGACGCAAGCATCTCAATGACACGGCGCTCCAGAGCGGATTCCGAATCAGTTTCAGAAATGGACGCACCACTATTGATCGTTTGGGCGATTACTTCGGCTAAGAACCGGTGGTGGCCAGGAACCACAGATGCGGTATCAATGTCGTGCAAGTGACGGATACCGCGGATGGCTTCCCTGCAGTATGCCAAAAAGAGCCTTGCGTAAGGCTCGTGGAGTTCTTGCTCTGGGTCCTGCAGGATGTCCAAGAGTCGCGTGCAAGAGACGTATAACCCAATATAGCCGTCTTGTCGGACTGCCTCCAAAACGGCGGGTGGCTGCTGATGATCACGGTGATGGGCCAGTCTCGCGTGCAGCGAAAGACCCCGAAGCAGCATCGTCTTTCCGCAACCACGCATGCCCGTCACCACCAAGGGGCCAGACGCACTTATCCTCGTGAGCCACTCTTGTCCCGGGTCAACCAGGAGTCTTGGAACGAACCAAGGATGCAGAGTGAGCGCGTTGTATGCCTCGTCGAGTCGGCGCAGCTTAGCTGGAACATCCCACGGCGCTCTCTGCTGCATGAATGCGTCCCGTATGTCGTCGATCGCTTGCTTATAGTCCGGTGTGCGCTGATTTTCAGATGCAGGGGCGAAGGAGTGTGCGACTTCGGAGAGCTTTACAGCCAATCGATAATCGGCATCGGATGACTGATCCGGTTCATAAAGAAGGCGATCAGCCATCCGAAGAAGGTGACCGGCGATATCGTGCAAGTCACCAAGCCTGCCTGCTTGGCCAGTCTTACTCTGATCAGTTATCGAGCCTAGATCGATAGCGATCGCCCGAACACGCTCATCAAGCTGGTCAGCGCGCCGCGCATCTCCACGAATTGTCGCAACAATGATGTTGTCCTCGTGAAGGTCGTTGTGAAACCTTTGCTTTGCATCGAGCTCCGCGAGCAGGCTCAGGAGGTCTATTGCCACCTGCGCCACCGTTCTTGCAGATGGTCGGTCGGCGGAATTGAGGAACTCACGTAACGATGGCCCATCTACATACTCAAGTTGGGCCACCCAGCAGGGGAGAGTGTCGTCTCCGAACGTGACCGCGATCGGCTCCTCGGTATACGTGATTATGTCGACGACGTGATCGCTGTCGCGGGCAACCTCGTCGTGAACGCGGCATTCCTCGGGGAAGTCTTTCTTGAAGAATTGGTAGACGCGCTCGGAGCACACCTTGAGCACGTATGGGTGCCGAAGCGGCCCCTGTTCCACTACATATGTCGCGGAGTAGAAGCCACGCGGCAGCGCCCGAAGCATCGTGTGCTCGCCGATAGTTATCGGCGGGCTCAACTCTGGGAGTCCAAGTGGCCGGCCGCACGTCGGGCAAAGATCGCTGAGTTCATGCAATTCGTAGTCGTTGGCAGGGCAGAAGAAGCAGCAGAGCTTTCGCGACATGTCAGGATCCGCCTGGACGCTCGATCCCGATCGCAGACCTAAAGTCCTCCAATATTCGGTCGACTCCGTCGACTCCGGGCGCAATGCGCACCGCGGCAAGGGGCTCGCGTCGGCGAACAGATTGCCCGGGGCGACAGTTGAGGACAACGCCTACGGGATCGGAAAATGCAGCGCTCGGAGATGACCGTCTGCGCTGGATGTTCACAATTATCGTGCGCAGTACTCCTATGTCGAATTCAGCCAAGCCATCGTCTAGTGCGCGGATTTCAAATGTGGGGTGACTCCGCACTCGCGCCACGGCGGCGGTCCAAGCCTCCGCAGTCGCGCCTTGTGCAGTCAGATGCTCCAAGAGCGCTGCACGGACGCGTTGGGGAGCTGGGTCAAGATCAATTCCAGTAGCGAGGTGCGCTAGTGATTGGCACTCGCGAGCATGTTCGGTCAGCCATTGGTCTTTGACATCGGCATTCGCAGTCAAAGCGTCAAGAGCCAGCAGAGCTTCGCCGCGACCAACGTAAGGCTGCGCCAGGGCGGCCCCGTCGGACAAGCAACATCGAGCTTCGATTCCAAGCAGCGACGCGACCGAGGTTAGGCGACCAACATTTTCGGCGGCTTCCGATACCGACTTGCCAAAATTGCCGTAAGGCGCGACTCGCACGTCAAGGGCAAACGACGACAGTCCTGCACAGACTTTCTTTGCCAGTATGCTGCCGATTACGAGCGGCGCCACCGCCTGAGCATTAAGCTCCTGACGTCGAGTGAATATGCGGGAGTCCAGTGGAGCCCAGTGCTTGCCGGCCATTAGTTGGACATATCCTGAACGCGACAGCGCGAGGAGAGCCTCGTCAGGCGCCAAGTCTGCGCTGTAACCCGGTACGCAGCCGAGCACATCGATGCTTCCTGCTGGGCGACCAGGCACGGTCACCTTACGCACCTCCATACCCGCAGCGCGACATTGCAGCGGTGAAAGCAATGTAGTAAGGGATCCGGGGCCGCCGGTGGACGCGATGTCGGTTGCGCCGGGATTGGGAGGAAGTAAATCTCCAGATCTACCGAGTAAATCCGCGAACTCAGCAACGTCTTCATCCGCCGGGCCGCTGTGAATCGCGGCGTCGATGACTGCATCGATCCTGTCGATTTGCTCGGGTGCCGCCCGCAGCGACGCGACCATTGAGGCAAACGTCATGACGCGTGCCGTTTCGGAAGGCCTCCTGGGCTCGCGATTACACCGCTAATGACGTTCTGCAAAGGGAACCACCCACGAATCTAGCCAAGATCAGACCCGTACCGCGAGTCCCAGATCTTCAAGGATCTTCCGACCTTGAGCGCGGGCGAGCGGTGGTGGCAATGCGTTGCCGATCAGACCTGCAGCTGGAAACTTGCCGCGTTTCAGGGAGATCCGGTAGCCAGTTGGAAAGCCTTGCAGCAAGGCGGCTTCGCGAAGAGTGATCGCCCTGTTCTGATTGGGATGTAGAAATCTGCCCTTTGAAGGATTCACACACCCACCTGTGATGGTTGGAGCTACTCCGTCCCAAGCAATGCGGCCATACACGTCCTTGAAGCCGTCGAACTCCTTATGGCACTTCAGACCGTCGCCGCCCCGAACTTGGGCCCGGCTCCCGCCGTCTTTTGGAATGGACGCGATGAGTCTCTTGATAGTCGCGCTACGGCGTTCAGTAACGTCGTGAAGAGGGTCGCCAGAAGTACCAACGGCGCCAAGACCCGCGATAGTCTGGCGGACGGAAGTCCTCGAGCTGGTCGTGTCGGGCATCGACAGCCGAACCCCCAAGCCAGCAAGAAGTACGAGGCGGCGCCTCCGTTGGGGTACTCCGTAATGCGCTGCATCCAGGATGAGTTCAGTACACCGATAGCCAAGCTTCTCCAGCTGGGAGACGAGGCTCACAAATCGCTCATCGTTTGCCAGACCGGGTACGTTTTCCATCATGATCGCCTTCGGGACGAACTTCTTCGTGAACTTGAGCATCTGCGACACGAGGTCGTTTCGCGGATCGTCCACCGCGTTCGATTTGTTTAGCCGGCGAATTGACGAGAAGCCCTGGCACGGTGGGCATCCGGCGAGCAGCGTTAGTTGTTTCGGACGAAGCCTAAGTCGCGTCATTAACCTGTCAGGCCGCACTTTGCGAATGTCTCGGCGGACCAGCAACACATCCGGATGATTGAGTTGGTAAGTGTCGGCAGCAAGCTCATCGACTTCAACCGCTGCTAGGATGCTGAAGCCAGCTTGGGCCAGCCCGTGAGTTAGACCTCCGCAGCCGGCAAAGAGATCGATCGCAGTGGGAGTTCCCCTTGCCAATGGTGACGTCATGGCGAAGATCGTAGCGGGCCCTACGCCAAACCGCATCCGCTAGAGGAAGGCGGCGGGTACACCTGCAACGGAGTTCGGCGCGACCCCGGTGGAGACTACCGTCGATACTGACGCGGCCCTCCTCGGAATCGCAAGCTTCAGCATCTCTCATAGTTCCTAGTCGCGGGCGAAGCCCGCCTTATCTTGTTACGCCAAAGGCGTCCGTTTGGCTCCATTGAAGAGTAATTGTGACTCCGGTTCCTGACCTGCAGCCTACCGTCGTCCCGGCGTCCTTTGGACAGTGGTTGACACCGACCCTCCTCTGAGACAGAGTGTTTGTGTATGGGAAAACGGCTCGTCGCGGGCACGGTCGCCGCTGCCTTGGTCATCGGGGTTGGCATTGACCTTGTCGCGAACGATCTGGGCGCGGATGGCACGGCTCTTCGTGCGGCACGATCGGCGCAACCCGAGGCCGGCTGGTCGATCACCAAGCGAACGTTTGAGCCGTGGGCAGATGTGGTGAATAGAGGAACTGTTCGCTTGACGGGTGGGTCTGGGCCGGCCTGGGTTTTGGAGCTGAGCGCGCCTTCAGACTCCCAGTCGGCAAACTACAGCGCCGTCGTTGTGGTAAACGCAGTCACGGGAAGCGTTTCCGGTGCCAGCGTGCTAGCAACAAGGTAGGGAGGCCTGCTGACCGCAGTAGGTGGCGGGGCGCGATCACCCGCACCCCGCCGAAGTATCGGTCAGTTGGCGCCGTCGATCGTGATCAGCTGGAGGGCCTGGCCATCCCAAAACAGGGAGGCGTCGTAGGCCGTGACATAGCTTGAGCGATTCCTGGCATTGCCGAACCAGGTGTAGGAAACCGACATCGAGAAGTTGCCGTGGACTGTCAGCAGCCCTCTCTTTCCGTCGTAGGTGACGGTCGCGCCGGAGACCGGATCGCCGTTGAGGCCCCAGTGGACGTTTGCGATGATCACGTCGGGAGCTGCCTGGGGGCAATTCGCGACGGTTTCGGCGGAGATGGCGGCACATTGAGCAAACGCTTTGGCGACCAGGTCCTTGGCCGCCTGGTCTGAGGCGCCAGCCGGGCGTTGTAGATCCGGCAGACCATCCAGCTTGGCGATTCCTGCCACTGTCAGGTTGCTGCCGTCGAGCTGGAGCGCGGCGCTGTAGCCGCCGCCCGCAGGCACATGTCGAGTGCCCTGGACTCCATCCTCTGGGTAGGCGAAGTTCATCTGAAAGTGCCCCACTGCGGAAATGTTCTGATCCGCGTCTGACGTTATGGCCAAGTACTGCGCCGGATCGCCGACCAGGTGCCACTGGCCTGGGTACGAGACGTATGTGTCGGTCGCCTGGGGGCAGGTTGCCTGGTCCGGACTGGCCGTGGACTGCTTGGCACAGACATCGGTGAAATATGCAGTGACGGCGGCCTTGGCCTTAACCATGCCCGCGTCAGTCAACGTCGGGCGGTACGCAACGGTTTGGTCCCCAGCCAGGAAGGCGTCCACGGCGAAGGTTTGCTGCGCCAGCAAAGGAGTTGCTTCAAAGACAATCTTGTGCTGGAGAGGAAGGAGCGCAATTGTCGACTTGACGGCGGCGAGTGCCAGCGACCTGCCATCAACAGAGACACCGGCTGCCCCCTTGGGCAGTGTGACGGTCACGACAGCTGGAGCCAAGACCACGCGCCAGATCGGGTAGAACACGAAGCGTTTGTCTCCAGAGCGCTGAACCAGAAAAGTCGCTTGTTTAGTGCCTTTCGACGTGTCGAAGGTGACAGCGATTTGGGCTGTGTTGGCATCCACATTCGAGGTGGCGGTGATGTCGAAGCTTCTGAAGTCAGGCTTGGCCGTTGCCAGCGCCGCTTGGAGGGCCGCATGATCCGTCAGCGTCGCGGTCGCCTTGCTGGTTGAGGCTGAGACTTGAACCTGGTTCCAGGCTGCAGACGCGTTGGCGGATTGGAGAGCGCTGAGATAAGCGCGGAGGGCGCCTTCAGGCGAGTACTGACTGGCCATGAAGTTGTTGGCGAGCACGCCGATGATGGCCACCGCTACCAGGGTCCCGGCGCCGATCTGCAGTCGGCGCCGCTGCGACAACTTCGGCTTTGCCGGCGTGGTAGCCGCTGACGCAACCTCGTGCGCCTGCTCAACCGGCGTCTCGATTACGGCGTTGGGGGAGGAGTTATTGGCGGACTGGATTTTGGTGCCCATTCTTCTACTCCTGTGTGGGTGGGTATTGCCGGCGCACCTCACTGGCACGCGCTGTCTGACCAGTTCTGAGGTAGGCGACGACCAATAGGCGCGCAATGTCTTGGCGTCCAGGCAGGGCCTCGAGGGTGGCTTGGAGATGCGTGATCGCCGCCTCTGGATGACCGATAGCTTCCTCGTACTCCGCGAGAGCGCGGACCAGCTCGGCGCGCTGGTTAGCAATCAGCTCCCGAGCCTGGGCCACGAGGTCACCGGCAGTGCCGTTGCCACCGTTGACCTTGCTCTCCAGCTCCTCGAACCCGGGCAGAAACTCGTTTGCTTCTGTCTCGTCGAGCGTGGCGTGGATCTCTGCCGCCAGCTCGGCATCGATCATGGAGCCGCGCTGGCGAATCCCATTGGCCAGGTCGCGGAGTTCGTCGACGTCAAGATCTGCCCGATCGAGCTCGAGCCAGACGTGGGTTCGGGTGGCGTGGATCAGGGCTGCGATCGGGGGAGCGAGGTCTTTCTGCAGGTCATAGATCTGCTTGCGCAGCCGCTTGCGTCGGCTCGACTCGGGCACCCCGGGAGAAAGCTCTTCGGCAAATGCATCCCGCCCTGGTGGCGGCTGCCCAAGCACGTAGCGGGTCAGCAGGTACTTGAATAGGAAGTCGAGCACTGGCTTGTCTTCGAGGCTCGAGGCCAGATCGTTCGTTCCGCTGAGCAGCCGCAGCCGACCAATGCTGTGGATCTCCAGCCGGCCAGCTGCAGCCGGCCCAGTATCAACCGCCCGCGCCTCAGGTTCCTCAACTTTTCTTGAGGTTCGAGTTGGCGAAACCTCAAGAAACCTTGAGGAATCGCCGTTTGTCGATCGTGCCGCCTCGGGCCGGAGCTGGCGGTCGGGAGCGGAACGGGGAAATCGATAGGCCGAGGGCACCGGGACCAGCCCGACGATTGCGAGCGCCAAACCGAGCCCAAACTCGACCCACCCCGATGGCCCGCCGGCGAGAGCGATCGCAGCGCCACCGGCGGCTACCAGGAGCCAGAGGAAGGTCGTTAGGCCTCGGGTCTGGATAAAGAAATAGCCCACTGCGGCGAGCGCGAGGTAGGCCCACCCGATCGGGTCGTTGGGTGGCGTAAGGAGTGCGATCAGGCCGACGGCGCACGCCGCGACATAGCCGCACAGGAGCACGATCCCGCGTGGGTCCCTTGGTACGCCGAGAGTCTCAAGCACTTGCTGTGGGCCTTTGCGCAAAGCGCTCCCTCCCTCCAGAGGGCCCTCCAGCACCCTGCCTTCAAGTGAACTCAACGTCAGGTCAGAAAGGAATCCCCAATTTCCATCACTGGCCGTCGTCAATTCCCGTGGCCGTGACCATGGGTTTGCCGAAACAGACGGCCTCACTTCCCTTCCTCCTCGAGCATCTCGAACGAACGCTGCCGCTGTTGGCGGCGGCTTTCGCGTTCAAGCTCTCGACGCACGCCCTGGTTGGCTCGAGCCATCAGGCGGCGTCGCATGTAGCTCGGGTTTGCCGGCAGGGGCATCTCCGCGGCAGCCGACAGCACCTCGAGGACTAGGTACTGTCGAAGGTCTTCCGCATCCATCACCGGTGGCTGTTCCCGGAGTCGCTGCAGCGAAGCCAAGATGGTGGGGGCCATAAGGTCCAGGAGCACCGGCCCCCAGAGCTGTCGCGACTCGCTTCGATAGGCAAGTACGGCTGCCATTACAAGAGGGCGACAATCACGCGTCCCGCTTGAGATGACGCGCGCGCGCGAGGCGAGGGCAACCTCGACCTCGGGGAAATCGCGAGCCACGTGACTCCTCGACTCCTTGAGCTCGACCGAAAGACTGTCTGACATCGGACACCTCCTTGAATTTGGTGTCCGCAGGCTCGCAACCCAGCGTCGTCTGAACGTCGTCCAGGCGTTCCCAAACGTCGTGCGGGAACCGGAGCGCTGATCTCAGAGCGCCTCGTCGCCGAGCCCAATCGTCGTGCGAACGTCGCTTTTTCAAAAAAGGACGGTCGGACGACGCTTTTGCTGCCTCGCCACTGAACAGTAGGGAATGCGTGAGGACATCACGCCGCTACCAAATCCGCCTGGAGCTGCCCCTTCAGACAAGCCTGGAGACCTTCGCCCAGGAGCACGGGTTGGCGCTCTGCGCCGCGATCCGTTACCTGGTTGGCCGCGGATTGGAGGTGGAGGCGAGCCGGCTCGACGGTGGTGAAACCCCAGGCGAGTCCGCAGCGGCGTTGGCCGCCCTGACGGCGGCTGAGCACGCGGTCTTGATGGTCGCTTCGGTCCTGCCGGAAGGCGAGCGACGGATGCGCTCGCTCGCCGAGCGAGCAGCCGAAGCGGCCGAGGAGCGGTTGGCCTTGTTTCGCCGACCAGGCGCTGAGGAGGCACGCGCGTGAGCGAGCGCTGCATCGTGCGTGTGAAGTTCACGCCCGCGGGCGCGGGCGCGGAGGTGCGCCGGGCGGTCGGCGGCTTCCTGCGCTACGTCCAGCACCGCGATCTCCATCCCGACTCGACTCCATCGCGAACCACGCCCAAGGTCGCAGGCCTGCTCAAGTACGTCGCCTACCGAGACAAGGCGAGCGTTCGAGCAGAGCTCTTCGGCCCTCGGGGCGCCCTCGGCACCCAGGAGCGCAAGGACTTCGCTGACTTCGTCGGCCGCTCGATCGAGCGCTCTGAGCCTCAGGCCTTTCCGAGCCGCGACGGGCGCCTCATGGATCGCAGGCGCGCGGTCTCTCGCTTTGTCATCTCGCCTGAGCGTTCCGCAGGCCTCGATCTGGAGGCTCTGACTCGGGCAGCGGTCAGCCGGCTGGAATCTGAGATGGGCGTCAGCGACCTGCGCTGGATCGCAGCCATCCATCGCAACACCCGCCACCACCACGTGCACCTTGTCCTGGCCGGGATGCACGAACACGCCGCCGGCTCCTACCGGCGCATCGACCTCAGCAAGCAGCGTCTGGCAGCGATGAAGCAAGCGGTCAGTCTCGAAATCGAGCGCCAGCGTGGCGAACGCACCCCCTCCAGGGCTGTCAGCGCAGCAGCAGCGAGCGGTCTCAGGGGCAGAGATTCATATCCACTTCCGGGTCTGCAACCGCCGGTCGCAAGACGAGCGCTCATCCGGGCTCTGCCCCTGACGCCGCTGGCCGGTCACCGCCTGGGCTCACGACGAGCAAGGAAACACGATCGCCCAACGGTTCCAGCCGGCGACGCCATCTTGGCCTTGAGAGCTGTGGCTCGGCGCTACCGGCGGCGCATGGAACACGAGCTCGAAATTGAAGCTCGGCGCCTGGGACGGGGGCACGCGGCTTGATGCGAATCCTCAGCAGAGCCGCTCGACTGGCGGTAGACGTGCTAGTCGCGGTTGCCCGCCAGCTGCTGCCCGCGTGGCTAATCGGCTCGTCCGCACCGGATAGCCACGGCACCAGCCGCTGGGCGCACTCTCGCGAGCGCAAGCAGCTAGGGCGACCGGCTGCAGCCGAACGTCTGCATGGTGACGGCGTCGTCCTCGGCTGGCACAACGGTCGGCTGCTCCAATCGCCAGCTGAAGACAACGTCCTGCTCTTCGGGGTACAGCGCTCGGGCAAGACCTCGACGGTTGTGGTGCCTACTTTGCTCGGCTGGCGGGGCGCCATCGTCGCGACCTCGACCAAAGAAGAGCTGGTCACGCTCACGGCCCAGCACCGCAGCGGTCTGGGCCCGGTCTGGGTCTTCGCGCCGCTTGACCGAGACCACTCTTGGGTGGAAACACTCGGCTTGCGACCGGCGACCTGGAACCCACTTGACGCCGTGCAGGATTGCGCGTCCGCCTCCGAGCTGGCCGACCACTTCACGGCCGATGGCAAGCGGGGCACCTCGACCCATTGGTACCTCGCTGCCTCGAGCCTGATCACCGGGCTTGCCGTGTGCGAGCGAGAGCGCGGCGGCGACATGCGCTCAGTCCTGATGCGCCTCAATCGCACCGCCAACTCGGAGTACATCGGTCTCGCCGGCGTCGTTGAAGACGCCACAGCTTCCGAGCTCCTGATCGCCTTCGCCAACACGCCCGACCGTGAGGCCGGTTCGATCGCTTCCACGGCTCGCTCCTCCCTTTCGCTCTGGACCGATGAGCGCGTGGCTTCGGCCACCGAGTCATCGGCGAGTGCGGTGGATCTCGATCGCCTTCTTGCCCTGGGCGGAACGTTGTATCTGGTGGCGCCGGCTGAAGAAGCCGAGCGCTGCCGCCCACTCTTCTCCGCCCTCCTCCTTTCCCTCCTGAGGCGTGCGACCACGCGGGCGCGCGCCTTGGGAGGCGTACTCCAACCGCGCCTGCTCTTGGCGCTCGACGAGGCGGCCAACTTCGCCCGCATCCCGCGCCTGGCCGGCTATGCCTCTTCGGGACCAGGCCAGGGTATCCAGCTCCTCCTCTGCTACCACGACCTCGCCCAGGTCGAATCCGCCTACGGCCCCGAGCCAGCGCGCACGATCTGGAACAACTGTCGAGCGCGAGTGCTGCTGCCTGGTCAAGGCGATCTCAAGACCCTGGAGCAGTTCAGCCGCGCGATCGGCGACGAGACCCGCATCTACCGCGCCCAGCAATCAGATCGCTGGCGCTCCAGCTCCAGCGAGCAGCGCGTCGGCCGGCCGCTCGCAACCATCGACGAGCTCCGCCGCCAGCACAGCGCAGTCCTGCTCTACGCCAACGCACCTCCGGCTCAGCTCGAGCTTCGCCGCTGGGACCAGGTGCCCGCCTGGCGCCAGCTCGTCAGTCCCCGTCCATCCGCGAGTGCCGGTGTTCCCGGCAAAGGAGAGATCTAGTGACGCGCATCTTCACCGA
>Ga0066793_10000267_pt1 | contig 19463 bp, 19 predicted proteins | sample PersoiDNA2013189_FD_83876 | JGI IMG/M metagenome (GOLD analysis project Ga0066793, IMG submission 83876) | Permafrost soil microbial communities from the Arctic, to analyse light accelerated degradation of dissolved organic matter (DOM) -... | ecosystem: Environmental > Terrestrial > Soil >... | reverse complement strand
CCAGTATACCTGGGTCTGTGAAACCCTGTATTTTGGGATGTTAGCGTGCGTAGGCGCCTTAACATCCCAAAATGCGGACCATTCCACGGAAAATCCTGAAAAAACAATAATTTCTTGCCCGATATAGTCACCAACTACTTTATTCAGTTGTGCCAATTGTAAATGAAAATCCGTTCTTGTGGGCTCCTGGGCAGGAACCCAAAATTCCATCTTTTTTTGTAATCGCTCAGGCCTTTATGAAAAAGACCCAAATTTGAAGAATCTTTCTATGCCTGGCTGATCAGTTACCTTTTTTTAATTGCTCGCGAATAATGTACAATTCTAATTTGGTAGTCAGCTTGAATTTTAATACTAATTAGACTAAAATTGTATGTATTAGTAAAGTAGGCGATCTAACCCTTACGTCATAAAAAACAATTCAATCGCAAGGGTACAGAAAAATTGGTGCTAAAAAGACTGTTCAAGGAGATTAACCCTGGCGCCGGAATCCCGCAACTGTCACTATCGATGCGCTCCTTCGCCGATAGCGTGGAGGAGCAGGCTGTTATCCTGCTCAAAGGAGAAGAGTGAACCTTGAAAGAAAGAACCCCATCGAAAGGGAGTTTACTGATCAACTCAGCCGGCCCTTGGTAAACCAGCTTTCATTTACACTTGAGCCAGCCCCCCCTTTTCGTCTCAATCTGACTGTTTGGGCACTGCGCCGCCACCCGGATACAACCATAGACCGCTGGAACGGCAGCTTGTACCGGCGCGTAATCCTGGTGGACAGCCAACCACGCGAAATTGCCGTGACTCAGGTAGGGTCATCCGAAATGCCAATCCTGTTGGTCACCGTCTCCGGTCTGACCTACAACGTGGATATCCGTCCTCAGGTCACCCAGGCGCTGGACAGGCTGTTGGGTTTAAAGATCGACCTGGCGTCTTTTTACCAACTGGCCGCAGCCAACCCGCATCTGAACGAACTGGCCAAACGCTTCCGCGGGTTAAAACCAACGCGTTACCTGTCCACTTTTGAAGCTCTGGTGAACGGGATCGCCTGCCAGCGGGTAACCTTGACGATGGGTATACATCTGCTCAACCGGCTGGTGAAGACCTACGGCCGACCCTCTCAATCATCGGGAAACCTGGCCAATGCATTTCCCCAGCCGGAAGATCTGGCCGGCCTGAGAATTGACGACCTGCGGGCGATCGGTTACAACCGGATCAAATCACGCGCAATGATAGAACTGTCTTCGTCGATCGCTGAGGGCAGTCTGAACCTGGAAGAAATAGACCCACTTGACGATGAAACCGCTTTGGCCTTCTTGCACAACTTGAGAGGCGTTGGCCGCTGGACGGCAGAATATACCTTACTCCGCGGGTTAGGCCGTCTTAACATTTTCCCAAAAGATGAAGTGGGCTCGCGCATCCACCTGCACCATTGGCTCAGCCTGGTGGGTCCGTTGGATGACGACCACCTCGAACAGGCTCTGGCCCAGTGGACGCCCTACGCTGGTTCTATTTATTTCCACCTTCTGCTGCAACGGCTGGCCAGTACAGGTACGATGAAGTGGGATTAAGCTGCGCATAAGAATGAGCGACTCATTCTTATGCGCCCATCAGGTGATTAACTCGGCTGGTAAAAAATCCATACGGTCGGAATAGACGACATCAACCCGCTGATCAATAAAGTCAACACGAGATATAGCTGTGTTGTTCATTGTAAACCAGGCTCGCGGCTCACGATCCAACCCATTAAGAGCAGCCAGAAAGTCGTTGTAAAAGCCCCCGTGGCTGACGACCGCCACATGGTGATCCGTTCCCCCATGGCGTTGAAGCAGCTCAGCCAGAACGCGGCGGGCGCGTGGAAGGCGTTCCTCGTAGACCTCATACGGCCGATTCCACCAGCCCTTATCGTCCAGCCAATCCGGCAGTAGCAATCCAGGGTAATGGGCTTCAAAAAAAGTGCGGTTATTGCCGGGGAGACCTTCTGGCTCGCCCGTGATTTCGTTATCCAGGTAAATCCCACCGTTTTCATGCCAATCCTTCCAGGCCACCAACGGTAAGTTCAAGGCTTCTGCCAGGTAAGCGCCGGTGGCAACCGCCCGCAACATAAAGCTGCAGTAGAGGTGGGTCAGACCAAAACCCCTGCGATTTTGAAAATCGCGATCATCGCCGATCGAATTTTCTAAAGAAAGGCAGAGAAAATCGCCCAGCAGGCGTGCCTGCTGACGCCCCGTCACAGTCAGTTCTGGATCGTGGCTTCGCCCGCGGTCCGAACCGGTCAATTCATTCAACTGGTTATTCGCCGATTGTCCGTGACGAATGAAATATAATTGCATTGATTATCCCTTCCAAGAGGTCACCCATAAGCATCAAGCAAACCTGGCTAATTCTAACAAAAATACAGGCGAATTTTGCAACCTAATTCCAGGTAAACTATAATTCAATCCATGACCTTCACCCACCTGCGACTGCACTCTTATTTTTCACTCCAGGAAGCCCTATCTTCACCCGCCGAGTTGGTCCAGGCGGCCCAGGCCAGCGGTATGAACGCCCTGGCCCTGACCGATCACCTGTACTTGACCGGCGCGGTGGAATTTTACCTGGCCTGCCGCCAGGCGGGGATACAACCCGTGCTGGGGCTCGAGCTTGACCTGTTGCCCCCCGCAGACCTGGGCGCCTTGATCGAACAGGGAGGACCGCACCTTTTGGCCTTGCTCGCCACCAACCTGGCCGGATGGGGCAACCTTTGTTGGCTGAGCAGCGCCTTGTTCACTCTACCGGAAGGAGGAGGCCAGGCCGGAAAAGCCATCCCCTGCCCGTTCGATTGGTTGGTGGGTCATTCCGATGGGTTGATCGCCTTAACCGGCGGGCAAGCCAGCCTGCTGAACGCGTTGGTTGGGGCCGATGCACTTACTCCCGCTGCTGCCTGGTTGGAGCGGTTACAAACAGTCTTTCCGGGCAGGCTTTACGTCGAACTTCAAGCCAACAACCCCCACAACTGCCTGTCACTGCCCGTGTTGGCCGGACTCGCCGGCGGTCTGGCCCTGCCCACTGTCGCCACCCAACCCGTATACACTCTCTCGGACGATCAAGCTGCTCTGCAGCGCCTGCTGACCGCTATTCGCCTTAATCAGCCGCTTAGCCATCTGCCTTCCAGTGCTTTCCTACCGGGCGGGTCGACCTGGACTTCTCCGGCAGTGATAGCAGCCTGGTTCAAAGCATACCCGGCTGCCCTGAAGTCCACGCAGGAAATCGCAGAACGGTGCGCCTTCGACCTCTCACTCGGTACAGTCCATTTCCCCGTGGTCCCCGTCCCAGACGGCATCACCCCATTACAATTCCTGCGTCAAAAGGCGGAAGCCGGCGCGCGCAGGTTATACGGCGTGCTGACCGACGAGATCAAACAGCGCCTGGACCACGAGTTGGCGGTCATCGGTGAGCGCGGGTTCGAACCTATTTTTCTGATTGTTGAGGAGCTTTTGGCCTTTGCCCGCCATTCAGACGTGCCCTTCTCATCGCGCGGATCAGCAGCATCCTCATTGGTGGCCCACTGCCTGGGGATCACCTCACCCGATCCCCTGCGCCTCGATCTGTATTTCGAGCGATTTCTAAACCCCGCGCGCAGCACGCCACCCGACATCGACACTGACCTGTGCTCACGCCGGCGCGACCTGGTGATCCAGCACGTTTTTGATACTTACGGCGCCGAACGGGTATCGATGGTGGGGACGATCAACCGCTACCGCCCGCGCTCCGCCCTGGGTGACGTCGCCAAGGCCAACGGGCTGACCCCTTTCCAGGTGCGGGCGCTGATGAGCGGCCTGCCCTACCGCTTCTGGGGACCCGGAAGGGATAACGAGGGCGCTCAAGAGGACCCTTACGCTGAGTTGGCGATGCGTTATCCAAACGGGCCTTATCAGGCCATGCTTCGCGATGCCAGGGCTATCCTCGGGCTGCCACGCCACCTGTCGATGCACGCTGGAGGAATTGTGATCTCACCCGGACCGATGACAGAGCGTCTGCCGGTCATGCGGTCTGGTGGTAAAGGCGTGACGATCACCCAAGTGGACCTTGAGTCAGTGGAACAACTCGGGCTGGTAAAGATAGACCTGCTGGGCATCCGCGGCCTGACTGTGTTGGGCGACGTAGCCGGCGCGATCCGCTCTTGGAGGAGCAGTGAGGTACATTCCTCTCTGGATGTACTGGACGAGATTCCGTTTGACGATGCACCTACTTCTGCATCGATTGAAAACGGGCGCACCATCGGCTGCTTCCAGATCGAAAGCCCCGGTATGCGCTCCACCCTCAAAGAGATCCGCGCGCGTAACCTGGACGACCTGATGGTGGCCCTCGCGCTGTACCGGCCCGGACCACTCAACGGCGGGCTCAAAGACGCCTTCGTGCGCCGTTTTAAAGGGGAAGAAACCACCACGCACCTGCATCCGGCTTTAGCACCGCTGCTTGACGAAACCTTTGGCGTGATCGTCTACCAGGAACAGGTTCTGCGCATTGCCAACCGGCTGGCCGGGTTCAGCCTGGCTGAAGCTGATCTACTGCGGCGCGGAATGAGCCAGGGCGGGGCCCACGCCCACGGAAACCACCCCGGTGACCGTATGGCCCTGCTGCGCGACAAGTTCATCGCCGGGGCCGGAATAACCAGCCTGGTGGACCCCGAGACTGCTGCCCGCATCTGGGATTTGATGGCGGCCTTCGCCGGTTACGGCTTCCCCAAAGCCCATGCCGCATCTTACGCCCAGATCGCCTGGCGCTCAGCCTGGTGCAAAACACACCATCCGGCGGAATTCATGGCGGCTGTGCTGGCCAACTGGGGAGGTTATTATAGCCAGCGGGTCTATTTAATGGAAGCACGGCGCATGGGCCTTGCAGTCCGCCCGCCCCACGTCAATACCTCGCAGCGCGATTTCTGTGTGAGCTATCGCTCCCAGGATCCGGCGCTTTTCATGGGGCTGGACCAGGTCAAAGGACTGACCCGCCATACCCAGGAACAGATCATCCGCTCACGCCCATTCACCAGCCTGGAGGATTTCCTGGTCAGAGGCGACCCGCGCCAGACCGAAGCCATAGCACTGGCCAGGATTGGTGCATTTGAGGGCCTCGGGAGCATTCCAGCCATCCTGCGCCGTCTGGAAAGGGGCGGCTGGCGCGCCGGCCAACTGTCACTCTTCGAAGAAAATTCTCCGGATGAGGAGGAATGGTCCTTAAACGAGCGGGTAGCTGCCCAGGAAGAGATCCTTGGCCTCGGGATCGATGCCCACCCGCTCGAGCTGGTCGCCGCGCAGATGGTCGCCTCAGGGGCAATCACCACCGTAGACGCGGTAACTCACCTGGGCCAAAAAGTACGGGTGGCAGGTGTGCGCCAGACAATACACCGGAGCCGCACCGCGCGTGGAGAAACCATGGCGCACCTCACCTTCGAGGACCTGGAGGGCATGCTGGACGTGGTGTTTTTCCCGGATGCCTACAAACGCTGCCGGCATGTGCTGGAGGGCAGTGACCCCATCCTGGTAGAAGGCACAATCGATTACGAGAGCGACAGCGCTGAGCCGGTGCTCAAAGCCGACCGTGCCTGGAAGTTTGGAGATTAATATTGCATGGAATTGCAACTCCGGACCTTTTCCTGCATATGCAAAATAACAGAGAATCCCCGAATTTGAGGTGTTTGTGGGTGCCAAGTTAGCGCCTCTGCCTCAAATTCGGCAACTTTCTTTACATAGCTGAGCCGTTACCTATATTTTATCACCCCGCGAAAGATCAACTTTGTCTGACACACCAGTTAATAGCCTGAATGATGTCCCTTAGTCTTACAGGTCGCGCCGGCTGAAGGTTCGCACCGCCAGGACCAACGCTACCAGGATGTAAACCCCGGCATAAATCACCATCAAAGGGCTGGGCACTGAGATGGACGAAAAAGGTGTGGCTCCACCCAACATGGTGGAAAGTGGCGACTGCATCTCAAAAGCCGCCCGGCGCCACAACGCTTCGGTAGGCAGGATCAGGCTGGAGATAATTCCGACGCTGATCGCGGTGTCATTCTTAACTAACGCACCAAACTGCTCGATCCAACCGCCGATGAATGCGATGCCGAACAAGCCAAACACCATCACCCCATTGGCCAGAGTGGAAAACTGGCTACCGCCGAAAAAAGATACACTCAACAACAACAAGCAGGTCAGCCACATCAGACTCAGACCGGCCAACAGGTTAGGCGGAGTATAACCAGCGATCAGAAAAACCGCCAGCACCACACCTCCAGCCATCATAACCAGGTAAAGCGTGAGCAGCCCAACATACCCGAGCCACTTACCCATCAGGATCTCCCATCGTTTGACTGGCTTGGAAACGAGGGTGTGAATCGTGCCTGAGGTGATCTCGCCTGAGAGGGTATCCACCGAAGTCAACACCGTCATCATCACGGTCAGAAAGTTAACCGTATACAGGCCAGCCATGACCAGAAAATTGGACATTTCATGCACCATCAGGCTTTGCTGGGACAGATCGACTGACCGGTTATATTCCTGCCGGATCAGGTAAAAACCCAGCGAATAGATGACCAGGAAGAGCAGTCCAAAGATCAGCGCCGCCAGCAATATTTTACGCCGGGCAGCTTCACGAAACGTCAAACGCGCCATAACCCAAATCGTCATCATAACCCTCCATCCGTCCCGACGACCTGGATAAACAGGTCTTCGAGAGATAGCTTATGGGGATAAAGCGCAAAAACCTCCGCGCCGTGATCGAGCAAATAATGGTTGACCGCCGGGATCTGGTCCTCGCTCTCCAGGGTCATGGTGACCCGCTCACCATCCTGGCGCACCTGGCGGCCCCACTGGCTCAAGCCGCCGGTCACCTCCGGCTCGAGAGGCCGGGCCCGCACTTCCAGCGTCAGCCCGTTTTCCATCAGGTCGACCAGGGAATGGGTCTGGATCACCACGCCGTGCTTAATAAACGCCACCCGGTCGCAGGTGATTTCGACTTCGCTCAGCAGGTGGGAATTTAGGAAGACCGTAGCGCCGCGCTCGCGCAACTGGTGGATGATATCGCGCACCAGCAGCCGCCCCACCGGGTCGAGGCCGGAAGTAGGTTCATCCAGGATGACCAGATCCGGTTCATTCAGCAAGGCTTGAGCCAGGCCAACCCGCTGGAGCATACCCTTGGAAAAAGTGTGCAGCTTCTGCCCGGCAAATGGGGTCAGATCGACCAGTTCTAGCAGCGCCTTTACCCGCGGTTGGCTGACCGTTTTGGACATCTGGTAAAGGTCAGCGTGCAGTGTGAGAAATTCACTGGCAGTTAACCAATCGTGAAACCGAAAATGCTCTGGCAAAAAACCCACTTTGGCCCGCGAAAGTGGGTCGCCCAGGGGCCGGCCGAGCAGCCAGCCCTGCCCTGAGGTGGGCGCCACTAAACCGAGCAGCATTTTAACCGAGGTGGTCTTCCCTGCGCCATTTGGACCCAGGAAACCAAAGACCTCGCCCCGGCGGATCGACAGCGAAAGATCGGCTACCGCCACTTTTTCGCCAAAACACTTACGCAAACTTTTAGTTTCTACGGCATTGAATTGTTGGGGATTATTCATTCCAATTTTCCATACAGGCTGCGATATCGTTTTTCGAATTCTTTTTCAGCGCGGTTCAATAACGAGCCAACCGAACTTAGTCCCACTTGCAAAGTTTCAGCCAGCTCCTGGTAAGACAGGCCGGCTGATCGAAGCACCAGCAGTTGAGAGGAACGCGGCTGCAGCTCTGCCAGCACGTGCTGCACCTGGCGACGCTCTTCGGCGCTCTCCGCAGCGGCCGGTGGGCTCAATGGGGCCGCGCTTTCCAGAGCGCTTCGTCCAGACAAGATCTCGTACCATTTACGCCGGTAACGCCCACGCAGTGCGTTTAAGCCAAGGTTCATTGCTACCCGGTACAGCCACCCTCCCGGATTATCCTCCGAACCTAGCCGGTCTTTGGCCTGATACAGCTTCAAAAAGGCCTCCAGGGCCAGGTCCTCAGCTTCGTCGGGATCGCCTACCAAGCGGTCCAGTACACCCAGGATCCGCGGCCAATAGACCTCAAAAAAGGCATCAAAGTCATCCAGGGCGCCCCCCTTGGTAGAAAGTAAGGCTGGGTTTAAATGCTTCTCGTCCGGCAAGTTGTTTGCCAGACGAGAAGATTTTGAACGTTGGTAGGCTGCCATGTCTTGATCTTACTCGCAGCAAGGAGAGGTTTCAAGCACTCGAGATCACGTTCGGACGCACAAAGATGCGATAAGTGATGAAAAAATGTAGAACGCTTAATCAGTATGCTCTGAAGACTCATCCACTCCGACCAACCATTCAGCACCCGGAAGCTTCTTTGCCAATTCCTGCGGTTTATGAATCAGGATGGGTAAGTGCTGAGAACAGATCCAATACGGTTTATCCTGGAAAATCAAGGCAATCAGGGGGACTTTTGAGCTTTTACTGCCGCAATACAGGCAAGCAGGTTGGGGATCAGACATGGGGTTTTTCCTCTTTCTGTATATATTTCATCTTTGTAACTGCTCAGGCATGAGAAGAAAGTGGTCTGAATTTGAGGTAATTGCGGGTGCTCCGAACCCGCAATTACCTCAAATTCGGGGCTTTCTCTCATATGCCTGAGCAATTACTCATCTTTATGATATTATTTTACCATAAACGTGATTTACATCTCTTCGTAAAGAAGGTGCGCAGAAGATTCATATTTTCTAATCTTAACTATATTGACTCTCAACCCTGACCGACCTATAATAATGTTGCAGGGAGTTCCGAGGAATTGGAAAGCCTACTGCAGTTCAGAAGCCTGAGGAAGGTTTCACCAGAAACAGTTTCGAAAGAAACATCCAAAGGCGGAAGATTTCAAGGCAATGAAACTTCACTCGTAATCAGAGAAAATTCTCACAAGAGAAGAATCAACGAGAACGAATGAGGTGGAGCCAAGAAAATCTCATAAGGTGATGGTATTCTCAAATGTAAGATCAAATGAGAACATCCACCGAAAACTTATGGAACAGCAGAAGAGGTAGTAGGTTACTTGGGATCCCTGCAACTTTTTAATTAATCCCCTTAGAACATAAAACTCCCCCATTGGTCTTAGTGTAAATGTTTTTTAAACAGCTCTGGCTTTAATAAGCCGACGAAGGGCAGGTTGCGGTACTTTTCACGATAATCCAGTCCATACCCAACCACAAACCGGTCGGGCAGATCGAACCCTTTGTATTTGAGCGGGATATCGATCAACCGGTTGCTGACCTTGTCGAACAGGACAACCACTTCCAGACTGGCTGGCTCGCGCGCCCTCAGGCTCTTCAGCAGGTAATTCAAGGTCAGGCCGGTGTCGATCACGCCCTCCACAAATAGGACGTGGCGGTCTTTCAAAGGCATCTCCAGGTCTTTTTGAACACGCACAACCCCTGTCTGGCGTGTCTCAGAGGAATAATGCGACACGGCCATAAAATCTACCTCGACCGGGATGGTGATAGCGCGCAGCAGGTCAGCTATAAAGAACAAGACCCCCCTGAGCACCCCTACCACCAGGGGATTTTTACCCACATAATCCGCCGATATCGCCCCGCCAATCGCCTGGATGCGCTCCTGAAGCGCCTCGGTCGAGACCACCACCTCTTTTATTCCCGCGACCAACTCACTGCCAGTCAGCGTTCCAAATTCCGCTTCATAACCGGGTTTCATTCATCCACCTCCTTTTGCGCTTCGGTCCCAAGGATCGCCTCGGCTTCGTCGTACAAACCATATTTGACCATCAGCGTGCGCATCTCGTGGCGCTTGATCAGTTTGATGTGCACGTCTGGGTAAAGCTCTTGCATGCGGCGTATCCGCCGGTTTTTGTAATTGGCCAGCTTAGGGCGCAAGGTGGTCAACTCGATATACAGGTCCTGGCCTGGCAGATAAAAATCTGGCGCGAAAGCCGCGGTGATGTTACCTTGAGGATCCCATGCCAGGGGAAAGGTGCGTGGTTCATACTGCCACGCGATGCCGTAGAAATCCATTATTTTTGCGAATATTTCTTCGGCCGGGTGTGCAAATTTGGGATGTTGAGGCCCCTCTTCAGCCAGGTGAGAAGAGTGAGGTGTTTGGCGGCCGTCTGTGCTCAAATTGGCGGCTCCTGTAGATGGAGGAAAGGCAGCGGCGCACGGGCCCTGGCCAGGTGGCAAATGATTTCGCTGGCGTCATCCGCGCTGGTCGAGGCGGTATTGATCACCAGGTCATACAGGTCGGGGTCATCCCATTTGACGTTGTAAAAGTGCTTTAGAAAACGCCGCCGGTGCCTGTCGCTGGCTTCAATCTGTGCTCTGGCAGCCGCCCACGGGATTGATTGGCGCTGGGCGATGCGCTCGATGCGCAGCGCTTGTGGGGCGACCATCAGCACGCACAGCACATCCGGCCTGCCTCGCAAGATCACCTGGCCGCCGCGCCCGACGATGACAACGTTGCCCTCTTGTGCTAATTCGTCCACCACCGCCTTAACCGCCCGGACGTAAGCGTCGATGGAATCGGAGGATACGGTCAATCCTAAAAGATTCAGCTCATCGATCACTGCCAGGGCCACCTCTGGCGCACCCGAGCGCAATGCTGCCTGGTTGATCAATTCACGACCGACCAGGCGGTAGCCCAGGTTCTCCGCTACCCGCTGAGCGACGATCATTCCCAGACTGCCGAACTCCCGCGATAAGGTGATAACTGCCATACAATCCCTTTAAAATATTATAGCATGGTGGGAAAATGCAACACATTCTCGCTAACATCATTTCAGGGGTGTGATGGACTGTGGTCTCTATCAAAAACTTGATTTCAAATAGGAATAGACCGATGCTTACTCACACAGGTAGCAAACTGGTCATGGTTGGCGACTCGATTACGGATCGTGATCGGTACGCTACCTGGAACTGCCTGCCCCGTACTTATTCGCCATGGGAGCACTCTTCCTGCGGAAGGCAGCCGTATTGCTGCGCCATGCGTGCAAAATCGCCCTGGCGCTCTCCTGCCATGATAACCTGGGCATGCAAGGAACGCTCATTTACGCGGGTCGGTTCAGACTGAAGCTGTCGGCGGTTGAGATCGCTGTGTTTGGTTTGTTCTGCCTGACCGTCGCTTTGGCAGGGGAATGCTGGTTCTATCTTGGCAGTGGATTGGCATGCCTGCTCCTCGGCTTCAACCACTGACGTGTATCTCAAAAAGCGCATAAGAGCAGCGTGATGTCGGGGCATGCTTAAATTGTGCTGAAGGTCAGGCGGCGTGGGATCAGGTAATCATGCACATCAAACCCACCTACCCTCCCGACCTTGGACGAACGATTTGTACCGGTTTGTTGTAAAGGGTAATCCATGGATTCCTTTCCTCAATCGGTGAACAATTTAATGAGAAGCCTTGGATCGATTTTACCTGAAAACCGGTAAAAGGATTGTATAATTACCCAATGGATGCCACCCAACAACTGCGCAGCTTTACTGTCCGGCTCTTTGTCGTTTCGCCTTTTTTTCTCTTTGCATCATTGATATGGATCTCTTTGCTCAGCGATATGAGCAGCAACGGTAATTTCGGCCTGCATTATAAAAGTCTGTTAGCGGCTTATCCCATCCTGAGAGCCGTCACCATGCTCATCATGTACAGTTTTTCCATTATGATCATCGCCACCTTTATCAGTATCCTTCTGGCATTTAACGCCATCTACCAGATGAGAGATCACGCCAGATGGCTCAAAACGGCTCTGCCAATCCTGCTCGCTATCATCACTATCGTTTACTCGGTCGCCTTATTGATATATACCCCGCCGGATGGTTACATCGTTCTGATTTTCTTCGTCGTCCTGGCGGTCTTATACACCCAACTCCACAGGTTCTCTGAATATGCCCATAATCTTAAGGATCTACGCTTAATCTTTTTGCCCGCTTCACTAGCCAGCCTGGCCATGACGTTGATCTTTGTCCTGGTCATAGTCTGGCTGGCCTTTTTTTGGACTGATTCAAACAGCCTGAGCCAGCCCTGGCTCAATTTCTCGACCCTTATTTTTATGCTGGTTTCCGCGCTGGTCATGGGGATCACCACCCTCCTGAGTACACTGGAGCTCGTGCGCAGCTTCCCTGTGTGGAGAACAAAAACCGATTGACCTTGATCGAGTGAAATTTGCCGAAATTGATTTGTTTAAAACAGGTAACTCTCATGAATTCAAGGGTAGGATGTTTTATTAAAAAGACATGAGCGGGGTTATACACTATGACTGACCTTAATATAAAGGGAGAGTAGCATTAAACGATGATGGATTCTACATTTTCTAACCAGACAGGTTCTAACAAAATGAAAAAACGGGTCATGATTGGTGTGATTTGGGGGCTCAGCCTGTTATTTGTGCTATGCCTGGGCGGCGCGGGTGGAATGGTCGTTGAACAGGTACTGAACAGCCGCAGTCAGGCCAACCTGACCAGTGTTACGGTGCCACAGGGTGAGGTAAGCAACGTGAAATTGATTTTGCAGGCCTGGCAAATCATCAAAGATAATTATGTGGACCAGCCTTCGGCCAAATCCCAGACGCTCACCTACGGTGCGATCACCGGGATGACCGATGCATTGGGTGACACCGGGCACAGCCGCTTCGAGACCCCACTGATGGTCAAAGAAGAACAGAACTACACCCAGGGCACTTTTGAAGGTATCGGCGCAATGGTCCAATCCAAGAATGGCAACACAATTATTGTGGCCCCCATCGATAATTCGCCTGCTCAACAAGCGGGTATCATCGCCGGTGACATCATCCAGAAAGTCGATGGGAAAGACGTCACCGGGATGGCGCTGACCGATGTGGTTAACCGCATCCTCGGCCCAGCAGGCACGAAAGTGACTGTCACCATTGTGAGGCCCAGCACTGGTGAAGTTAAAGATTACACCATCACCCGCGCAAAAATCACGGTTAAAAACGTCACCTGGTCCATGGTTCCGGGTACTACTCTGGCGCACGTGCGTGTGGCGGCGTTCTCCCAAAATGTAACCCGCGATCTACAAGCAGCCTTGAGCCAGATGGATCAGCAGCACGCCACAGGGGTTATCCTGGACTTACGCAACGATGCAGGTGGCCTTTTGGACGAATCCATCGGTGTCGCCAGCCAGTTCCTATCCGGTGGTAATGTCTTGCTGACGAAAGACGTCACCGGCAAGCAGACTGCCTCCGCAGTCAGACCGGGGGGTCAGGCCACCAAGATCCCCATGGTAATCCTGATCAACCAGGGCACGGCCAGCGCTTCAGAAATTGTGACCGGCGCTTTGCAAGATGCCAAGCGCGGCACGGTGATCGGCGACAAGACTTTTGGCACCGGCACTGTACTGGTCCCGTTCCCACTGTCAGATGGATCCTCACTTTTGTTGGCCACGGAAGAATGGCTAACCCCCGCCGGACGGGTGATCTGGCACAATGGCCTCCAACCAGATGTCCCCGTAGCCCTGCCAAGCGGGATAGCGCCCCTCACCCCTGAAGGGGAGCGCGGCATGACGGCTGACCAGGTAAAGGCCAGCCAGGACAGCCAACTGCTCAAAGCTATCGAATTACTCAGCCAGGAAATGCCCAAGTCGGCCACGCCACTGGGTTCAGTTCCACTCTCCCAACCTCTATCGCCGATTCAAGCAGAACAGGTGGCCATGCCTGCCTGGACCCAGCCTTTCAAGCTCCAGGTAGTCAGCGTCTATTAAACCAAACAAAAAAGGTAACTGCTCAGCCACGCAAAGAAAGTTGCCGAATTTGAGGTGTTTGCGGGTGCGAAGCACCAGTAAAACACCTCAAATTCGGGTCTTTCCCCTCATATTTCCGCTCGCTGGACGTTGAGATCGAAACCAAACTTCACACGCTGAACGCTCGCCGCGCGCGCATAAACCCGATCACATCTTCGCGTGAGAGCATCCCCAAGCAGCGGTTATCGACCATCACCGGAAGCTGGTTCACCCCGTCGCTGTCCATTTCTTCCAAGGCGGACCAAAGGCCTGCATCCGGCTGGACCCGCTTGACCTGACCCATTGGGATCATCACTTCCTCCACGGGTTTACCCGGCCAATCTTTGCGTGGTATGGTGGTAATATTTCCCAGTGTTACCAGACCCACCGGTTCATCAGCCCGGGTGACAATGAATGCCCGCTGCCTGGTATTGATCACCTGTTCTTCAATCAAATTCTGCACCGTGGTACCCACCATTACCGTCCGGTAGTTGGTATGCATCACTTCATAGACGCGATGGCCCATTAAGATATCCTGGATGGTTTGCTGGCGGAGCGTAGAAGCAGCCGCGCTTTCCAGGAACCAGCCCACAAAGGCGATCCAGACGCCGTTGCCAAAGCGCCCGGTGAAAATCTCCCATACACCAAAAATAATCGCGATGTAAGCGATGGTACGCCCGATCAAGGCAGCGATACGTGTGGCCTTGCTGAAATCGTGGCTGATAGCCCACAAAGTGGCGCGCAAAACACGCCCTCCATCCAGGGGAAAACCAGGGATGAGGTTGAACAAGGCCAGGCTGCCGTTGATATAGGCCAGGTACTTTGCCAGCGCCATCAACGGTGAGATAGACGTAAACGCCATTTGAAGCACGCCGAACAGACCAGCCAGTAGAATGCTGGCTACTGGTCCGGCGATAGCGATCCAGAATTCCGACACAGCGGTCGGGGGTTCTTTTTTCATCTCCGCCACACCCCCAAAGATAAACAACGTGATGCGGTTAACCGGAATGGCATAACGCCGAGCAACCATTGCGTGGCCCATCTCATGCAAAATGACGCTGACAAAAAGCAGCACCGAGGTGGCTGCGCCCAGACTCCAATAGGTGGCTACCGACCAATTCCGATAGGCCGCCGGATAATAGTTCGTCGCCATCGTCCAGGTAATCAGGATAAAGATTAAGAACCAGGAAGGATCCAATGTCAGAGGGATGCCCCAGATGCGTCCAAGTGGAATGGTGCGTTGATTCATTTAATGGATGGCCTGTTGAAATAGTTTTTCGCCAGGACGGATGGGAACATTCAAGCGGTTTTCAGCCGGGGTCAGCGGGCAGGACCAGCCATCATTGAAGGCGCAGTATGGGTTATAGGCCAGGTTAAAATCAACCAGGAAACGACCTCCCTCCAGCGGTTGAGGTTCCACGTAGCGACCGGCGCCGTACGTCTCATGCCCCGCCAGAGCGTCGACAAAAGGCAGGAAATAACCGCCTTCCAGGTTGGCATAACGGTTAATTCCACATCCTGTCCATCTACGATAAAACTAATTTTTCCATAACGCTCGTAAACCTGGATTTTACCGGTGGACGTCTGCATCTTTACGGACAGCCTGGGATCGAACTCTTCAACCGTCACTTCGAATACCAGGGCCAGATCTTCCGGGAAATAGGAAATGCCGTTAAAATGCAGTTTCTGTTCGACTGTCAATGGACTCTGGCGATCGGTTGAAAAAAATTGGTCTTTTTCAGCACGGAAATTATCCAAATCGGTCATGAATAACTCCAATATAAAATCCAAATTCAATTTACCACTTTTGAATTTAAAATGATAGTAACTGCTCAACCATGCGAAGAAGGTTGCCGAAATTGAGGTGTTTGCCCTTACCAAATAAGCGCAAACACCTCAATTTCGGGTCTTTTCACAGGGGCCTGGGCAGTAACAAAAGATACAGTCATTGAAAAGGCTTAAGGAGAGAGCCTACGCAGCCGGCTAGGAATGCCACAACCATTGAGAGGAGAATTATGACTTACTTCATCACAGGGGGTACCAGTTCCATTGGGCGAGTTCTGATTAAAGAATTGGCAAAAACCGGTGCAGAGACGCGTGTTCTCGCCCGGGCAAAAAGCAACCGCAGCGGTCTCAACCTGCCAGGAGTCAAGTTCGTCATGGGTGATGTCACCGATGCCGCTTCAGTAAGACAGGGGATGCTGGGCTGTGAACGGGTGGTTCATATGGCCGCTCTGGTAGGCCAAAGCGCCTCAGAGGACGAATGGTGGCGGGTGAACCGCGATGGCAGCCGGAATGTACTCCAGGCCGCCTGCGACCAGGGCGTCCACAGCCTGGTGATGGTCAGCTCGTTATCCGTTTTGGGTACAACTGAACCGGGCGAGGTGGCCGACGAGAGCCGTCCTATAAACGAGGCGCATTACTTAAACTTTTATCAGAAGACTAAACGCGCCGCGGACCAGCTGGCGCGAGATTTCGCCGGCAACGGGCTGCCGGTCAAGATTGTTTACCCAGGTTTTGGCTACGGCTGCTCTTTCGCGTCCAGCCATCCCAGTTTCCAGGATCAAACTTTGCTGCGTATGGCAGCAGGTAAGCCGGTAGTAATCATGGGTAGTGGGAAAAACCCGCTTTTTGTCGCCTATTATAATGATACGGTTAAAGGTATTCTGGCTGCCGGCGAAAAAGGTAAAATCGGAGACGACTACATTCTGGGTAATGCCAGCCTTAATTTCGTCGAGATCTGGGCAGTTATCGCCAAAGTGCTCGCCAAAAAGCCCCCACGTCTGCGCGTTCCGCTGCCAGTGATCAAGGCGATTTCAGCCTTAAGCGAGATCCTGACCGGGAAGGTCATCTTCCCATCCCAGTTCCTCGAAATGGTGGCCTACAATTGGAATTTCAGCAGTGCCAAAGCCCAGACCGTCTTAGATTGGCATCCGCAATCATTTGAGACCTCAATGGAGGATACATGGAGAGAATACCAGGCGGGGAAACTAGTGCGTTGAGGACGTGCTGGAAGAAGAATGGGCTTTCGCGCGCATCGTCGGCGACCCGCATTCTTCGATTATTGACCTGCCCCTGGTCCAGGTGCAGGATGGTACCTTCGTCTCGGTGGCTGGCTGATACGACAAAGAAATGGGTTATTCGGCCCGCCTGGCTGAAACAGCAGCCTATCTGGACAGCCACGATTAAGCGTTTCCCTCACCCATTGAGCACCCAAAGCCGGAAAAAAAACTACAACTTTCCTGCCCGGTTTACGTATACTTGATCAAATGCAAGAAGAGAGTCCCCGAATTTGAGTTGTTGGCGGGTGCTTCGCACCCGCCAACAACTCAAATTCGGTCCTTATTCACGTGTGTCTGAGAGGTTACCATTATTTTTAGTTTTCTAAGGAGGAATACATGGTACAAAATAGAGGGAGCATCTTTTTCGGGGTGATCCTGCTGGTGGTGGGGTTGATTTTCCTGGTTGGGCAATTTTTTAGTATTAATATTTGGGCAGTCGTATGGCCTGTCATATTGATACTGGTTGGCCTATGGCTTCTTCTTGGCCGCAGGCGTTTTTCCGGTGCGGTGGGCAATTCTTCGGAACAGGTCGTTTCCTTCGCTAACCCGGCGGTCGGGTCAGTGGCTGGCAATAGCGCAGTCGACGGGGAGATCACCGGCGAAAGCCGCCCTGTATTTGCCTTCAACCGTGTGAAACACAAAGGCTTTGGCAACCTGACCCTGATCCAGGGCGACCGCGAAGAGCTGACCATCGATGCGCCCGATGCCATGCGTTCAAATATCCGCAGCGAAGTCAAGAACGGAACGCTGGTAATTTATCACGACGTCAATGGGTGGGATTGGTTGGACTTTGGTTTCTGGGGCGCTAACCACGTGGAATATCGCCTGACCATGCGCGATATCGCTGGCCTGGATATTTCTGGCGCCGGAAATGTCGTCTGCAACCAGATCAAGGGAAGTCGGCTGGAGATCGAGCGTAGTGGGGCTGGAAACATGACTTTGAGAGGTCTGGAACTCGATCAACTCAGTGTCCGCCAACACGGGGCCGGTAACATAAGCTTGAGTGGGCACGCCACAGACCAGGATCTCGTTTTCAGCGGCGCTGGAAATTACCACGCTGAAAATCTTGAAAGTAAAACCGTAAAAGTCATCCAATCCGGCGTGGGTAACACCACCGTCTGGGCCACCGATAACCTGGATATTAACATGAGCGGTGTGGGCAACGTGGAATATTACGGCAGCCCATCGATCAACCGCCGCGCCTCGGGCGTAGGTAATATACGGGGCCTCGGGAACCGCTGAGCCAGGTAACGCTTATAATTTGATAAATTTCAAGGTACGGGTTTGCAAGTCAAGCACAGCAAAAGATCGTGCTTCGACTTGCAGCCCCCCTAATGCGCCAGGATTGATGCTGCGAGTTTTACCCACCCGCACATCCCGGCGCCGGTGTGAATGCCCGTGGAATACGAAATCATAACGACCGGAACTCAGCCACTGGTTCACCTGTCCATCCAGATGACCGTGGGTCGCGGCAACCGCGGCGCCTTCAATGTGATCGGTGTACACCAGCCCGGCATAATTCAGGGGAGACATCGCCAGCAGCGTCTCTTGCATCTCTCCCGTGGGAATGTCACCGTTGCCAAAAAGGTATACTACCCTGAACTCGCTCAACGCATGGATGATTTCCAGGCGCGTGGCATCCCCACAATGGATCAGCAAGTCGACACCTTCAGCTTTTAAGATTGTCAGCGCCGCTTGAAGATTTTCAAAATGATTGTGGGTATCCGAGATGATGCCAAGTTTCATAGTCGAAATAAAAGTACCGTGCATCCTGTTGGTTGAACTCGGGATGCACGGTGTTTATGTAATCCTATCAAAGTTGGACAGGCGGCTGCCCGCTGGGTTGAGACGGGGGCGTCACAGCCGGAGGCTGGCGTTTACTGCGTGAGAGACGGCGCAGCCCGCGCCACACAACACGCAGAACCAGGAAGGCAATGAAAAAGATCAGCCCAATAACGATTAACGTGGGAAGCACGAAGATAATAAACCAGATCACAGCATTGCCCAGGAACTGCATGGTGTTGATCAGAGCTTGCACTGCATTTCGCGCCACCCCTACAGGCTGCCATCCACCGATCTGCAGTGGCTGGACCGACTCTTTGCCTACCAGGGTGACATTGATCGCCGATAAAGCCGCCGATTCCTTATAATAATTAATCTGCCCTTTGATCACCTCGATCTGCTCGCGGATCTGGGTGAGTTGATTATAAACAGCCAACACATCTTCCGTCTTGGTAGCCGAAGCCATGATCTCCTGGAGCTGCGCTTCAGCTTTCTGCAGGTTGGTCACCCGCGAGGTCAGGTCCGTATATTCCTTGGTAACGTCTTGCCCGGTGACATTCTCGGATAAAATGTCTGTCTGGGCATTCCCGACCTGGCCTTTGATCGCAGTCAAAGCATCATTGAGCTGTCCAGCAGTCACGCGGATGGTAATGGTAGCTTCCGGCACTTCGATGCCCTTATCAGTGGTCGTCTTATACAAGTTGGAACTGACCACGTAACCGCCCATTTTTGTGGCCAGGTTGGTGATGAAATCCATTGATGCAGCCGGGTCCTTAACTACAAGCTTGAGATCGGCATTTTTTATCACGATCCGGTCGGTCGCGGTGGCGGCCGTCGTGCTGGCGGTTGAGTCGGCCACGACTCCTGGACCCACAGCCGATGTCGACCCTGACCCTGTTGTG
>Ga0066793_10000266_pt1 | contig 19576 bp, 20 predicted proteins | sample PersoiDNA2013189_FD_83876 | JGI IMG/M metagenome (GOLD analysis project Ga0066793, IMG submission 83876) | Permafrost soil microbial communities from the Arctic, to analyse light accelerated degradation of dissolved organic matter (DOM) -... | ecosystem: Environmental > Terrestrial > Soil >... | reverse complement strand
GTGCGCGCGCGCATCGATGCGGTCGATGAGAAGATCCAAACGCTCATCAACGAGCGGGCGAGCCTTGCGCAGTTCGCCGGGGCCTCGAAGAGCCTCGCCGGCAGCACCGCGGATTTTTATAAGCCGGAGCGCGAAGCGCAGGTATTGCGCATGGTGCGCGAGCGCAACGCGGGGCCGCTGCGCGATGAGGAGGTGTTGCGTCTCTTTCGTGAGATCATGTCGGCGTGTCTTGCGCAGCAGGAGCCGCTCAAAGTTGCATTTCTCGGGCCGGAAGGCACTTTCACGCAGACCGCGGTGCTCACGCACTTCGGTCACTCGGTGCGCGCCTTGCCGCTCGCCTCGATCGATGAGGTGTTTCACGAGGTGGAAGCCGGGAATGCGGATTTTGGCGTGGTGCCGATCGAGAACTCGACCGAAGGCACGGTCAACTATACGCTCGACCGCTTCCTGACTTCACCGCTTAAGATCTGCGGTGAAGTGGAGCTGCGCATCCACCAGTTTCTGATGGGCAAGATGGCATCCTTGGAGCGTATCGAGCGCGTCTGCTCCCATCAGCAGTCCCTCGCCCAGTGCCGCGCTTGGCTGCAGGATCACATGCCCGATGCGGAGCGCATCGCCGTTGCGAGCAACGCCGAAGCGGCGCGCCGGGCGCGTGATGAGCAGGGCACCGCTGCCATCGCCGGCCAGACCGCCGCCGAGGTGTACAACCTCGGGGTGCTCGCGACCGAAATTGAAGATCGCCCGGACAACACCACGCGCTTCCTGGTGCTTGGTCGAAAACTCTTCGAGCCAAGCGGCGTAGACCGCACGACGCTGCTCGTCTCGGTGGGGCATACCAAGGCATCGGGAGCCTTGTTTCGCCTGCTCGAGCCGTTGGCGCGGCACCGCGTCAGCATGACGCGCATCGAATCGCGCCCCTCGCGCCGCGCGAAATGGGACTACGTGTTCTTCATTGATCTCGAAGGTCACGCCCGCGATAAGCCGGTGGCGCAGGCGCTCAAGGCCCTCAAACGGCGCGCGTCGCTATTCCGCGTGCTCGGCTCCTACCCGCGCGCGGTCTGTTGATGTCGGCCGTCGCCTCGCGCTATGTCGTTCAACCGAGCACCCGCCTTCACGGCGAGGCTCTCATCCCCGGGGACAAATCGATCTCGCATCGGGCGTTGATGCTCGGCAGCATCGCCGCGGGCGATACCGAGATTCACGGTTTTCTCAAGAGTGAGGATTGCCTCGCGACTCTCGTCGCTTTGCGGCAGTTGGGCGTGCGCATCGATGGACCGAACGACGGTCAGGTCATCGTGCATGGCCTCGGGTACGCTCGTCTGCAGGCACCGTCAGGCCCGCTCGACATGGGAAACGCCGGCACCGCCATGCGGCTCTTCATGGGACTGCTTGCGACCCAACCCTTCGACTCGCAGCTTGTTGGTGACGCCTCCCTTATGCGCCGGCCGATGGAGCGCGTCGCGGTCCCCTTGCGTCTCATGGGCGCCCACATCATGACGCGAGACGGACGGCCACCGGTTGACATCCACGGCGGTCACACGCTCGCTGCAATTGACTATGAGCTGCCGGTGCCGAGCGCGCAGGTGAAGTCCGCGATTCTGCTTGCGGCGCTGCGTGCCGATGGACGTACGCGGGTCGTTGAACGCGCGCCGAGCCGCGACCATACCGAGCGAATGCTCGCAAGCTTTGGCGTCGAGGTGCTGCACTCCGGCGATGCGATCGCTCTGCAGGGCGGCCAGGTGTTGCGCTCGACACGCGTACAGGTGCCTGGGGACTTCTCTTCCGCGGCGTTCTTTATCGTCGCCGGCTGCTTGGCCGCGTCGCGGGGCCTTGTGCTGCGCGGCATCGGCCTTAATCCCACCCGTACCGGCTTGCTGGATCTCCTGCGCGAAATGGGCGCGGACATCCGCGTGCGGCACTGCGGCAAGCCAGGTGCCGCGGCGCATTCCTCCACCGAGCCGGTTGCCGACATCGAGGTCTACGCAAGTCCCTTACACGGCATCAAAGTGGCCGCGGCCGCCGTGCCGCTTGCGATCGATGAGCTGCCGGTATTCTTCATCGCCGCTGCCTGCGCTGAGGGTGAGACCCTGGTGCGCGGAGCCCTTGAGCTGCGCGTTAAGGAGAGCGACCGTTTGGCCGCCATGGCAACGGGCTTGGGGCGCCTCGGCGTCGAGCATGAGCTTTTGACTGATGGATTGTGGATACGCGGCGCCTCGGGCTTTGACGGCGGCGTCATCGACAGCCACGGCGATCATCGTATCGCGATGGCGTTCGCCGTGGCGGCGGTGCGCGCGCGCGCGCCTATTGAGATTCACGATGTCGCAAGCGTCGGCACCTCTTTTCCGAACTTTGTCGCAAGCGCGCATGCGATTGGCTTGCGGATTGAGCTATGCCGGTAGCAGCCGTTGTGACCATTGACGGCCCGAGCGGCTCGGGCAAAGGCACAATCAGTCGCGCAGTCGCCCGTCATGCCGGCTGGCACCTCCTTGACAGCGGCGCCCTGTATCGCCTGGTGGCCTTGGCCGGACTCGATAGCCGGCTCGACCCGAACGACGTTCCCGGGCACGCACAGCTTGCCTCATCGATGCAGATCCGTTTCGGCGTGCGCGCGGACGGGGAGGAGCTCGTCACGCTCTCCGGGCGCGACGTGACTCTTGAGCTGCGCTCGGAAATCGCCGGGCAAGGCGCCTCCCGGGTCGCGGCATGGCTTGAGGTGCGGGCGGCGCTCCTCGGGCGGCAACGCGCCTTCTGCCTGCCCCCCGGGCTCATCGCCGACGGCCGCGACATGGGCACTGTGGTGTTCCCTGCGGCGCCGCTGAAGATCTTTCTGACGGCGAGCCCCGCGCAGAGGGCCTTGCGACGTTATAAGCAGTTGAAAGACAAGGGGTCCGATGTTAGCCTTCCCGCCCTTTCGCGCGAGATCGCCGAGCGGGATTTGAGGGATTTAACCCGCAAGGTTAGTCCCCTGTTGGCGGCGCCGGATGCCCACGTGATCGACTCGACCGAGCTTGCGATCGACCAAGTGGTCGATCGCGTCGTAGCGTTGGGTCGCAGTTGCTCATTGTGGATCTAAGGCGACGGTTTTTGTCGAGTACTCGTGGCTGGGCTATGGATGGCTTGGCCGAATTTCATCATCCCTGGAACGCGGTGGATGGCGTCTGGGCGTATGCACGTGATTCGACGTGCGAGTGAAGGTATGACCGAAAATTTTGCGCAGATGTTTGAGCAGAGTCTCGCCAATCAACGCATCCGTCCAGGGATGATCTTGACGGGCCTTGTGATTGAAGTTTCTGACGACGTCGTCATCGTCAATGTGGGACTCAAGTCCGAGGCGGTGATTCCGGTAGAGCAGTTCAAGAACGAACACGGAGTGCTCGAAGTCAAGGCGGGCGACGAGGTAGAGGTTGCGCTCGATTCGGTCGAGGACGGCACCGGCGAAACGCGGCTGTCGCGTGAGAAGGCCAAACGCGCTCGCACCTGGACGCGCCTTGAAACCGCCTTCAATAATCAGGAAATCGTCACCGGCGTGATCACCGGGCGTGTGAAGGGCGGCTTCACAGTCGAAATCGAAACCGTGCGCGCCTTTCTGCCGGGCTCGCTAGTGGATGTGCGCCCCGTGCGCGATACCTCGTATCTCGAAGGCAAGCCTCTGGAATTCAAGGTCATCAAGCTCGATCAGAAGCGCAATAATGTTGTCGTGTCGCGGCGCGCGGTCGTGGAGCAGGAGTTCTCCGCGGAACGCACTGCGCTCATGGACAACTTGCAAGAAGGCGCAATCGTACGCGGCGCGGTCAAGAATCTGACCGACTACGGCGCGTTCGTGGATTTGGGCGGCATTGACGGCCTCCTGCACATCACCGATATGGCCTGGAAGCGCGTCAAGCACCCGTCCGAAGTGGTGAAGGTCGGCGATGAGGTCGAAGTGCGCATTCTGAAGTTCGACCGCGAGCGCTCGCGCGTGAGCCTAGGGCTTAAGCAGTTGGGTGCGGATCCGTGGGAGAACATCGCGCGGCGCTACCCACCGCACACGCGCGTATTTGGCAAGGTCACGAACATTGCCGACTACGGCGCGTTCGTTGAGATCGAGGACGGCGTTGAGGGGTTGGTGCACGTCTCGGAGATGGACTGGACCAACAAGAACGTCAATCCGGCGAAGGTCGTGCACACCGGGCAGGAAGTCGAGGTCATGGTGCTCGACGTTGACGAGGAGCGCCGCCGTATCTCCCTGGGACTCAAACAGTGTCAGGCGAATCCGTGGAAGGAATTCGCGGAGAACTACAACCGCGGCGACAAGGTCGCAGGGCAGATCAAGTCAATCACCGACTTCGGCATTTTCATCGGCCTGCAGGGCAACATCGACGGCCTTGTGCACCTGTCCGATATTTCCTGGGATCAGCCTGGCGAAGAGGCGGTACGCAACTACCAGAAGGGCCAGCAGCTCGAGGCCATGGTGCTGGCAATCGACCCGGAACGGGAGCGCATTTCGCTCGGCATCAAGCAGCTCGCGAAGGATCCGTTTTCGGCCTATATCGCGGAAAACCCCAAGGGCACGATCGTGCGTGGCGTCGTGAAAGAGGTCGATGCGCGCGGCGCGGTCATCGATCTCGGTAATGGTGTCGATGGACAGCTGCGCGCGGCCGAACTCGGTCGTGACCGCATCGAGGATGCGCGCATGGTGCTGAAGGTCGGCGACGAGGTCGAGGCGAAATTCACCGGCGTGGATCGCAAGACGCGCACCATCTCGCTGTCGATCAAGGCCAAGGAGGCTCATGAGGAGGCCGAGGCCGTGCAGAGTTACCGTTCCTCGGACCAGGCATCTGCCGGCACGAGCCTGGGCGACCTCTTGAAGGAGCAGATCGGCTCGGAGCAGGACTGATCGCACCTCGCGCAGCGAATCGGAATCGGGCGACGCATGACGAAATCGGAACTCATCGAGATCATCACAGCGAAGCAGAAGCATCTGCCCGCGAAGGATGTCGAGCTTGCGTTGAAGCAGATGCTCGAGATCATGAGCGATGCTCTGTCGCAGGGCGAGCGCATCGAGATCCGCGGCTTCGGCAGCTTCTCGTTGCATTTTCGCCCGCCGCGCCAGGGCAGAAATCCCAAGACTGGCGAGGCGGTCGCGCTGTCGGGAAAGTACGTACCGCACTTCAAGCCGGGCAAGGATCTGCGCGAGCGTGTCAACGACGGAGCCGATCGACCTATCCGTGACTGACCGCCACAGTGCACTGTCATGATTGAGCTGTCTCCACTGCTTCTGGCACTCGCATTCATTGTCGTGGGTGGTATCGCCTGGGCGCTTGGCCATAGTAGGGCGTTCGCGCGCACGGTGCGGCTGCCGCGCGACTACTATGTCGGCCTCGATCACCTCATCAACGATCGCTTTGACCGCGCCGCCGACGTCTTCGCGCGTATGGCCGAAGTTGACGGCGACGCGGTCGAGATTCAATTCGCGCTCGGCAGTCTGTTTCGACGCCGCGGCGAAGTTGAACGCGCCATTGCCATACATACGCGACTGCGCGGCGAAGGCGCCGCGGCGGTTGCGCAGCGCGGCGCGTTTGAGCTCGCCTTGGATTACGCCAGCGCCGGCCTCATGGACCGTGCAGAGCGCCTGTTCGAGGAACTCGCCGCGACGCGCGAGTACCGCGACGCGGCGCTTGATCACCTGGTGCGGATTCACGAGCAGGCGGGTGATTGGGCCAATGCTCTGAAGGTCTTTCATGAGCTGCCGGCGGCGCTGCAGTTGGAGCGACGTCGAGTTGCCGCTCACTATCTGTGCGAGCTTGCCGAGCATGCCGTGCTACAGGGCGACGCTGCGCGCGTGCAGGCTCTGCTCAAGCAGGCGCGCGCTCACGATGCGGCGCTGCCGCGCGCGCAGATTCTTAACGCGCGGATTATTGCCGCCTCGGGCGACAGTGCATCGGCCCTCGGCCTTTACCTCGAGGCCCTGCAGGCGGCGCCGGGGCTTGCGCTCGAGATCATTCCGCGGGTGCTGGCGCTCGTTGACAGCGACGGCGAGACTGCGCTTTTGGCCGATCTGAGTGCACGCCTGCGTGCGACCGGCCGCGTGAGCACACGGCAGCTGGCTTGGCTCATAGCTACAGCGCTGCCGGCGAAGGACGTCGCCGAGCTACCCGCAGATGTATCCTCGCTGCGCGCACTCCTGATCCGCATGGGCGATGTTGGTGGCCGCTATCAATGCGACGATTGTGGCTTGCCGAGCGTCGGCTGGTACTGGCGTTGTCCCAAATGCCGCGCCTGGGACACGCTGCATCCGATCGTGTTCAAGTGGGCCGAGCGCAGCGACGAGGCAGCACGCGCGGTCTGATGACTCGGGAGGTTTGAGTGCGACAGGAGCGCCGAATGGTTACAAAAACTTTGATTCGTACTGCGGTATTTCCGGTCGCCGGACGCGGCACGCGCTTTCTGCCGGCGACCAAAGCCAGTCCCAAGGAGATGCTGCCGGTCGTCGACAAGCCGCTCATTCAGTATGCGGTGGAGGAAGCCTTGGCGGCGGGTGCGCGGCGCCTCGTCTTTATCACAGGCGCATCCAAGCGGGCGATTGAGGATCACTTCGACTCCGATCCGGAGCTCGAGCAATTGCTGCGATCGCAGGGCAAGAGCGATCTCTTGAATCAAATCAGAAGCGTGCTGCCCTCTTATGCCGCCTGCATCTATATCCGGCAGCCCGCGCCGCTCGGCCTCGGCCATGCGGTGCTGTGTGCGCAGCCCGCGGTCGGGGCGGAGCCTTTTTTCGTGCACCTCGCCGACGACCTCATTCGCAGCGACGTGCCTTGCCTGCAGCAGATGGCCGAAGTGTACGGCGAGAAGCGCTCCAGCGTGCTCGGCGTGGAACTCGTACCGCATCGCGATACCGAGCGCTACGGCATTGTCGAGGTGGAAGCGAAGGACTCTGCGACCAGTCGTATTCGCAGCATCGTCGAAAAACCCAAGCCTGCGGTCGCGCGCTCGAACCTGGCGGTGGTCGGCCGTTACGTGCTGACACCGGCAATCTTTGCACATCTGGAAAAAATCGGCCGTGGCTCGGGCGGCGAGATTCAGCTCACCGACGGTATTGGCGCGCTCATGAGCGAGGAGGCGGTCTACGCGCATCGCTTTTCCGGCAAGCGCTACGATTGCGGCAGCAAGTTGGGCTATTTGCAGGCGACTGTCGAATACGCACTCGCGCATCCACAGCTCGGCCGCGAGTTTCAAAAATATTTGAATGGGATTGCGCGCGTAGGCGTACGCAAACCGAAGGCGAAACAGAAGGCCAAAGCCCAACACAAGTGATGTTGTAGCCCTTTGACAAGTGGCTGAAGCGCGGATCGACGCAGCGTTTACTGTAACGCTTGCATGTCCGCCGTCGCCGCCGCATGCTAGCTGCACACCATCGCAAAGGAGGCGCGTATGGCTAATCGCCGAACCCCCGACTTACCGCGAACCCCGGAAGTCATCTCGCCCAAGAAACGTGTGCGTCCGCGCACATCATCCCGCAGCACCCAGCCGACAGCATCCGCAGTAGCTGGCGGCAGTGTTGCCGATGAGACGCGCCGGGCGATGATCGCGGAAGCGGCGTACCTGCGCGCGGAGACGCGTGGATTTGCGAGCGGCTACGAGCTTGAAGATTGGCTCCTGGCCGAGCGCGAAGTTGATGCACTGTTATCGGCGCATCACGGTAACGCACCCCAGTAAGTAGACGGCGCGCGCCCTCCCCGCAAGCCGACTAGGGCTTTGCGGGCGGAAGGTTTTGCGCCGCCGGCGGTTCTAAGCCGTGCGAATACAACACGCGTCCGTCGGGGGTGATGAAGATCGCATCGAACTTGGGCATGCGATTAATGATCTCGAGAGTCTTCTCTGCTCCAAGGACAAACGCCGTCTTTGAAAGCCCGTCGGTCTCGGTCGCCGTCGGACCCAGAATTGTCGCGCTCCGCACTCGGCTGGCGGAATGCCCGGTGCGCGGATCGATGATGTGGTGGTAGCGCACGCCGTTGGCATCGAAGTAGCGGTAGTAATCCCCGGAAGTCGACATCGCCGTGTCCACGAGCGGCAAGCGCGTCACGATCTTATTCGGGTCATCAGGGTGGCGGATGCCGATGACCCACGGACGCCCGTCATGATCGCCGATGATGCGGCTGTCCCCGCCAGCCGTGACCAGCGCGTTATGGAACCCCAACGACTGCAGGATGGCAATGCAGCGATCAACTGCGTAGCCCTTACCGATCCCTCCCACATCGATGCGCATGCCGGGCCGCGCGAACTTCACGGTCAGCTTGTCAGGATCGAGAATGAGATTGCGCCAATTGACGCTGGGTAGAGCGGCCTGGATCTGGGCCTCGGTCGGCTTGATATGTAAGCGATAGTCGTACAGGCGGCCCACGCCTGCGTAGGTGATGTCAAAGGCGCCGTCCGTGATTTCCGAGAAATGCTGAGACAGCTTTAGCAAGTCAAAGAGCTCGCGATCGACGTGCACCGGCTCCGCCGCCGCCCGCAGGTTGATCTGCGAGAGCTCGCTTTCGGGCTTGTAGTGGCTCATGAGTTCATCAATGCGGCGCATCTCGGCCATGACGGCATCAATGGCCGCTGAACCCTTCGCGGCATCGTCGGCCAGCAGCTCGACCCTGATGCGCGTGCCCATGATGGCGTCATCGCGCGCCATCCACGCCGCCCGCGCGGGCGTGGCGCCGAGAGCACATACGATGGCGCACGCAATAACGCTCCAAATCCACCCGCCAGCGCGCGACCCCGGTGAGGCGCGCATCTTTGGGACCTGGCAATTGCCGCTGCAGGTAAATTTTGGTGCCATAAGCGCAAGCCTACCTAACGCGCGCCTTCGCTACGAGCGTCGCAGGCGCTTGCCAAGCTTCTGCCGCGCGAGGCCGAGGACCTGCGTGACCTCGGTGATGCGCAGCAGCGCCGCGACCGCAAAGAATGCAACCCCGGCACACGAAATCGTCGCAAAGAGACTGAACGCTTTTGCGGCGGTCGCCTGCACCGGCCAGTCCGCCAGGAGCCAGTGCTGTCCGGACCAGCACACGGCGCCGAGCGCGACTCCCGCGAGCAGCACTCTTGCCAGCATCTTCACGAGCAGCCCCGTGTGCAGCTGGGTGACGTGCCGACGCATGAGCACGTACAGTAGGAGGAAGTTCGTCACCGCCACGCAGCCGGTCGACAACGCAAGACCCCGATGCCCCCAGCCGAGGCGGAACGTAAACAACCAGTTGAAGAACAGGTTCACGCCTACGGCTATGAAACTCACGATCATGGGTGTCTTGCGCCGATCCAGCGCGTAGAAGGCCGGAACCAGTACCTTCATCGCGGAATATGCCGCAAGACCAATGGCGTAGAAGCGCAAGGCGGCGGCCGCCTGCACGGTTTGATAGGCATTGAACTTGCCGTGCTGGTAGAGCACGGAAATGATCGGCTCGGCCAGGATGACAAGGCCGATGGTCGCGGGAATCGTCAGGAGAAATGCCAGCCGCAGGCCGCGGGCGAGCTCGCTACGGAACTTGATCTGGTCGCCGGAGGCGGCGATGCGCGACAAGACCGGCAACGTCACGGTCGCAAGTGCGACGCCGAAAACCCCGAGCGGCAGCTGCATCAAGCGAAAAGCGATGGCCAGCCAGAATATAGGCCCGTCTCCCAGGGTCGATGCGAACATGGAATTGATCATCACGTTCAATTGCACCGAGCTTGCGGCGATGACCGCCGGGCCCATGAGCCGCAGGATCTTTTTAATGCCGTCATCGCGCCAGCTAAAATCCGCCCGAAAAACGTATCCGAGCTTTGCCAAGGACGGCAGCTGCACCGCGAGCTGTAAGCCGCCGCCGATGAGAGTGCCGATGGCAAGTCCGACGAGGGCGCGCGGGCCGAAATGCGGATCGAGCCAGCGACCGATGAGCACACCGCCGGCGATCGATCCCAGGTTGAAAAAGCTCGATGCCATCGCCGGGACGCCATAGACCTGCTTGGCATTGAGCATGCCCATCACGAGCGCCGCGAGCGATACGAGCAGGATGAACGGATACATGATGCGCGCCAGCATCACTGTCAGTTGTGCCTTGTCGGCATCGAACCCGGGTGCAAACAAGTCGACGAGGAGCGGCGCGATCGCGATTCCGATCACGCAGAGCGCGCTCAATACGACCGCGGCGAGGGTCGCGACCTTGTTCGCCAGGCGCCACGCCGCAGCATCTCCATCGGTTGCGATTGTCTTGGAAAAGGTCGTAATGAAGGCGGTGGACAGTGCGCCTTCGGCAAATAGATCACGCAGCAGGTTAGGCGTGCGGAACGCGACGGTAAATGCGTCCATGGCGCGCCCGCCGCCGAACAGCGCGGCGAAGATCTGTTCGCGGATCAAGCCAAGAATGCGGCTGCACATGACGGCAAGCCCGACGATGCCTGCGGCCTTGGTACTGACTTCTGTAGCGGAGGTGCGCCGTTCGGCAGGCATGAACGAATCGTACGACTTGCGGCGGGTCACGCGCCGGGGCGGAAGACCCAAACGGTGCGTATGTTAACAGTGCGCGCGCGGCCGCGGTCCAGAGTATCCGTGTGCGTCGTCGGCCGGTCGCGAGTGCCTCCCGGCCTGTTTGGGGATGCAACTGCCGCGCGCGAGTGTCGCAGGCCCTGGAAGAGGGAGCGCCGCGACGGTCAAGGACGGTACCCGCGTCATCGAGACACACAGCGGCATCGCATGGCAGCGCTGATGCAATTGTGCTGTTGCACGCATTTCAATACAATGAACGCATTCCCGCTGCCGCTACATTCACGCCCGATCCCATGCCTTTCTGATGGTGCGGGATTGCCGACGCCATGCTGACCAATACCTCGCCAGCCTCCGTTCTGCCGGTGCACGAGCCGACTCGTTTTAAAGTACTGGGTGCGATCAGCTTCTCGCACTTTCTGAACGACATGATCCAGTCGCTCATTCTGGCGATCTATCCGCTCCTCAAGAACGATTTCAGGCTGAGCTTCGCGCAGATCGGACTCATCACGCTGACGTACCAGCTGACCGCGTCAGTGCTGCAACCCTTCATAGGAATGTACACCGATCGACATCCGCAGCCGCGCGCGCTCTCGATCGGGATGGGCTTTACGCTTATTGGATTGCTGCTCTTGTCGGTGGCGCCAAACTATCTCACCGTCATCATGGCTGCGGCGCTCGTCGGCTCGGGCTCATCGATCTTTCACCCGGAGTCCTCGCGCGTGGCGCGCCTCGCGTCCGGCGGCCAGCATGGTCTTGCACAGTCCATTTTTCAGGTGGGCGGTAACGCCGGCACCGCGGTCGGCCCGTTGCTCGCAGCATGGGTCATCATTCCCTACGGGCGCACAAGCGTTGCCTGGTTTTCCGTCGCGGCGCTCGTTGCAATCTTGGTGCTGTGGAGGATCGGTGACTGGTACCGCCGGCAGCAGCCGCTGTCTTTGTGCAAATCGGCCGCACACGGGGCAAGCCATAAGGTAAGCCCGCTGACGCGAAAAGCCGTTTGGGCTGTGCTGATACTCGCGGCATTGGTGTTCTCGAAATATTTCTATCTCACGAGCCTAAGTAGCTACTACACGTTCTTTCTCATTAGCAAGTTTCACCTGTCGATTCAATCGGCGCAGCTGCATCTTTTCGGATTCTTGTTCGCCATCGCATTGGGAACTCTCATCGGCGGTCCGATCGGCGACCGTATCGGCAGGAAACGCGTGATCTGGGTATCAATCCTGGGCGTTGCGCCCTTCACGCTCATGCTGCCGTACGTGGATCTCACGTGGACTGCAGTGCTGGTATTCATCATTGGACTGACGATTGCATCAGCTTTTTCGGCGATCCTCGTTTTTGCCCAGGAGCTCTTACCGGGAAGAGTCGGAACCGTTTCGGGGTTGTTCTTTGGCCTCGCGTTCGGTATCGGTGGCATTGGCGCAGCACTATTGGGAAAACTTGCCGATGCGCGCAGCATTGAATACGTCTACAGCGTCTGCTCGTTCCTGCCCTTGATCGGATTGCTCACGGCATTCTTGCCGGATCTGCGCGGCCAGCGCCCTGTGCGACGCGTGCCTGCCGCGTGAGCGTGCGGGCGCGCGGCGCTCATGCTCTGCGGGCGCGCAACAGAAGCCATTGGCCCAATAATACTAGCGCGAGGCCACTGACTGCCATGACACTCCACGTCTTGCCTTCAAACAAGCTCGACATGACCATCGCCACTGCGGGTGTCAGAGCCGCGACGTACGCGGCTGTGGCATAGCATCGTCGGCGCGCGAGCCCATAGTAGAAAAGGAAAGCAACGACTGATCCGATCACGGCGAGGTAAACGAGGGAGGCCACATAGGCAAAGCTCGACTCGAAGATCCACGGCCGTCCCGTCGCAAGCGCGTAGAGCGACAGCAGCAACGTACCGTAAACGATGGACCACGTGGTTAAGGCGGCGACCGACGCTCCGGCGGTTTCCCCGCGCCAGGCAAACACATTGCCGACGGCTGCACTTAAACCGCGATGAATGCCATGCCAATCCCGCTGCGGGCACGCTCGCTAAGCTGGGCACTCAGGATTTCGCTCCAAGACAGAATCGCGACACCTGCGGTGCCTAGCGCCGCCGCCGCCCAAGCGCGCAGCGGTGCGCGCTGCGCAAAAACGAGCCGAAACACGGCGAGGTTGACCAACGCGAGTGTGGCGAACATGACGGCCACTACCGCCGAGGAGATGCGCTGCTCGGCCAAATAGATGAACGCGTAGTCGATGGTAAAAGTGAAAAGCCCAACGCCGCACGCGGCTAGGTGCTGCGCAACTGTCAGCCGCAGCGTCAAATCGGGAAGACGGCACCAGCCAACGAGGAGGAGGGTTGCGAGCGCAAACCTATAGACGAGCGACACGACGGGATCGACGCTGCCGAGCTGAAAGGTAATTGCGAACCAAGTCGTTCCCCAAGCGAGCGTGCAGACCGCAATGGCGACGAAATCAAGAAACCGCGGTCTTGGCACAATGCTCAACCTAAGTCGTATAGGAAGCCGTCAAAAGCAACGAGCAATGGGTCGGGCCACGTGGCGCGACGGATCGTGGCAGACGAGCCGCTATCTTATGATCGAATGCTGGGCGCGTGATCACGAGGCCATCAACCGAGCAACAATGCGTGATCGACACCTCGAAGTCACTTGATCTCGTACACAAGATTTAGCGTCGTCAGGGTGTCCGTCTGCTTAAACCCCGTCGGTGGATTGGTGTTGTCGCGCACCGAGTAGCCAACCGCAAGCGCAAGGCGCGTATTTATTTTCACCTGCAGGGCAAGGTCGTTTTGCAGGAAGGTGTTTTGCGAACCCGCCTCGACGAGGAACTTTTCAAGGATTGAGGTGGTGGTCGTCAACTTATGCTCGTACGTCAGCGTGCCGCGGGCGATGGCCTGATTGTCAGTGCCGTGCGCCTCAGTGAGATTGCCGTCCGCGTCATAGACATCACGGGTCGCAAACCTCTTGTATCCAATGCCGATCGTGGCGGTGAGCTTCGTGCTGTCGCTGTCGATGAAATGGCGGCCGACGCCGCTTGATAGCGACGCCTGATATTGAAAGCCGCTAAATCGATCGTCCTCATAGCGCGCCGCGGCAAATGCAAAGTTGCGAGGATCCAAGTTGAAGTCCGACTGCTCGTATACGGCCCACCTTTGGGCGGTCGTCGCGGCACTTGCGGAGGCGTAGACCCCGTCAAAGCCGAAGGTATGCTTCCAATTCCAGACGGTATCGGCGAACTCGATTGCCGCATTGCCAGTCTTGGTGTCGGTGTTGCCGCTCGCAAGCGAGATGCCCGCTGCACCTTTGCCCGTCCATTGCGCCTGCGCAATCGGGACTGCTAGCATCGATACCCAGGCGAGTGCCACTACTGTAGGCATCCGATCTGTCATGATTGCTCCTAGGGCCGCTGAAAAGGGGCGCGAGTATAAGCCGCGTCGAGCCTCTCTGGGACGTGGCTATCGCGCGGGTCCATTGCCGTGCAGCCGCGCTTGACTTTATGGCTGGAAATATAATCCGCTCGGCCTCAGCCGAGCGGCTCGCAAACACAGTGTTTCTAACAGGAAAGCGCCAATGTTCAAGTGTCGAAGTGCTGTAACGGGTGTCGCGCTGTACGCGTTGCCGCTCCTCGGGGCGCATGCAGCAGACCTCACATTGAAAGTGAAAACAGGTTTGTGGCAGAGCACGGTATCGATGCAAACGAACGGGCAACTGCCGATACCGGAGGCTGACCTTGCGAAAATGACGCCGGAGAGGCGCCAGCAATTTGAGGCCGCGATGAAAGCTGCCATGGCGAACGCCGCGCAACCCCATGTCGTCACGTCATGTGTCACCGCGGAGCAGTTGCGCAGGGGGCTGTCGTTCAAGACCGAAGATAATCCGTCCTGTAAAAGAACCGTGGTTTCAAGTTCCTCCTCCACGTGGGAGATGCACGAGGAATGCACGGGAACATCAGCAAGGACATCAACGGTTCGTTTTCACGCAACTAGCCCTGAAGAGATCGATGGCCAGATGCAGATGACGATGACCCGAGGGGACCGTACGATGACGTCAAACGGCACCGTGCACGGCAAGTGGCTGACATCGGACTGCGGTAATGTGAAGCCGAGTGCGGCCGAAAAAAAGCCAGCCGGTCAGTAGCGTTACCGCAGACTTTGCATGACTACCTGCGGTGCTGAATCTGTCATAAGCTCATATTTGACAGACGCCGATTGGGTTCTAGACAACACCCGATCGTCGATGTCTGTTGCAATGCGTCAATCTTGCATCGCCAATATCCGGTCCCTTAATAAATGAGTGAAGGAACCCCTATGAGTAGATTTATCGTATTTCTTGCAGCCGCGACTCTTACGGGCGTCAGCTACGCGCAGGAGCAGTCCGCCGACTTCGGCAGCGGCGGCATGCACTTTAACGCCAAGGCGATGGATACCAACGGTGACAACATGATCTCCAAGGACGAGTTCATGAAATACCACGCGGCCATGTGGGACCAGATGACGAAGGATTCCAATGGCAACATGACCATAAGCGCCGCCTCTGCGGCGTTTGCGCGCGGCGGTATGCATGTCGGCGTCAATAAGATGGATTCCGATAAAGACGGGACGATCTCCAAAGACGAGTTCATGAAGTACGAGGCCACGCACTGGAGCTTGCTGCCGACAGATGCGAGTGGGCAGATCTCAGTAACGGATCTGGAGAATGCAATGAAGCAGCACCGCAAAAAAGCCGCCGCTGCAGCAGCCGCGTCAAAGGCTGATTGAGGATCCTACGGTTGAATCGGCGCGAATATTCGCCAGGCTTCACTGGGATGCGTAATCCCGTAGTACAGTGCCGGTATGCCTTGCGTGATCGGTTCCAGTTGGACGCGCCGCGCCGTCACCTCGACCGTATCTACGGGCGTTTCGGTTTCGGCAACGGGCTCCACACCTGATTCGTTCAAAACCCGGTTCAGATTGTCGGAAGAGAGTCTAAGTTCAAGATGCGGGTGCGTTCTTTTTGCGGTGACCGCAACCGCGCTCAGCGCCGCTTTTGGCCCTGCCTGAGTGCGGGCAATTGGTGTCTGCGCAGCGTTTGGTTTGGGTTGGCTCATAAGTGCGGGCTCGGCGGGCACGGCTACCGGGATCTGTGCTTCGTCGGCACGCGCGCTGAACGCCGCGGCCAGTAAACCTGCGAACAAGGCGGACGCAAACACTCGCCGCATAATCAGCTTCAGCTCCAGCTCTACTCAGTTCCGGGGTCCCGGTCAGGTCTTCGATCTTAGCACGCTGCCGCAATGCCTCGGACGCCCGCCGCCCGCATGATCTGTGCCCCGCAACGCAGCGCGCGCACGAGTTTTACGACGGCTTGGTGGCGGGAGTTTTCACAAGGCGCGCCGCTCACTTCCCCAGCCGATCGTCCGCTTCGGCTCGTTCCCGGTCCTGAGCTCATGACGCAATTGACACGTGCACTCACGGCGACCGATGGCGCAACGGGCGCGCACTGCATTCACGAGCTATGGATGCGCCGTGATCTGTCGGTCAGCATTGATGAGGTACTCGAGCGGTTGTGGAAGAGAACGGCGCGCTCGATTCCGCATTGGCTTCCCATGCGTGACATAGAATGGTTGCCGCTTGTCTATGAAGTCGCCGCGCGCTTCCAACCGAGCCGCCGCGGTCGCATCAATGTCTACTTGGTGCTGCTCGATTACAGCGATAGCCGTGATGAGCCTCATGGCGTCTATGTGGGAATGAGCCGCTATAGCCCGGACCAGCGCTTCGACCAGCACAAGGCGGGTATTCGGGCCGCCGGCAGCGTGCTGCGGCGTGGACTTGAGGTACTGACCGGGCCGACGCTGCATTTGCAGAACATCAAGCGCGGCGACGCTGCGCGCATCGAAGGCGAACTTGCGGAGGCGTTGCGTGCAGCGGGGCTTTTCGTGCAGGGCGGCCACTAATTGCTTTTGCGAGAACGACTCGTCCGGGCGGCGTGTCCGGTACCCATGCTGCATCGTTCAGCGTAGCATTCCCGCGACGCTAAACTGCGCTGATTCGATGATGCTAAGGCTTCAAATGCACAGATCCATGATTCGCGCGGCAGGCATGCTGGTGCTTGTGGTCTTGCCAGGCTGCGCGACAACGCCGCGCGATCTGAGTGACGCCGCTCCGCTCGGACGCACTGATGCCAGTGGCGTTCAGCACATTGAACGCATCGAATGGCACCGGGATGTCGATGAGCAAGGACATATCCCGGACGACGACGGCGATGCTCACTACACGGTACTAAATTCTGCGACGGTTACCGACGATTCACTGCAGATTCTTACGGGGGTCGGCTTTCAACCCGGGCCTGAGGGAGAGCGCCGCTTGGTGGGTATCGCATTTGCGGACATCGTCGAGATCAAGTTGATCACGCACCCACTGTCGGCGGTGAATCTTGTTGTGCCCTTGAATGCCGGCACTTGGGGCAGTCGCGTGCTGATTACCACCAAAGATGGCGCACATGAACTTTTGAGTGTCGCTAAGGGCGGTGCAAACTCGCCAGAGTTGTTAAGCCCCACAAGAGGCGTGTTTCTACCCAAAGGCGCCGGCACAAAGCCGCTCCGGGGTTTATGGTGGCCGGATCGCAACAAGACGAAGGCACTTGCGGCCCTGCTGCAGCGCAAAGTCGCAGCGTTCCAGGAACGCTGAACCATGGGGAGTAGATGCAAATCGCTGTCGTCGGCGCACGCGGGCGATCGGACTTGCGCTGGCGTTTTAATACTGGAAGCAAATTCCGGCTTCGGCGCGGCACTATCCTCTCGAAGCCGCGACGTCATTCACACCGCGGATTTTCGCATTGCCGGCGTGCGGCGGCATCGTGTGCCAGGACTCATCTATTTGTTCGAAAGCGAGCTGCCGGGACTGACCGCCGCACTCGCACGGGAGCACGGCAGCTCCTTGATCGAAGAAAGCTGACGACCGACCCGTCAGGTCTTGGCAACGACTCCGTTGGGAGTCAACTTGTCGATCGCCTGCGGCAGCACTTGCGCCAACTTTTGCGCGAGCTCAGGCACCGACATACCAAATTGCGTGGCGAGCTGCTGCATCTTCTCGATTCCGAAGCCCTGCTGCACCTGTGCGGCTGAAATGGGCTGATTGGCGCCAGTGCCGATCCAGGAGCTCGCCGTGGCTCCAAGCCCTTGCTTCTCGAGCTGCGCCACGACGCCTTGCAAGCCGCCGTGCTGTTCTATGATGCGATTGACGACTGAGGCCATGCTGGCGCCAATGAGTCCACCGAGTACACCATCTAATAAACCCATGCTACCTCGCCAAACCGCCTGTGTGTTGTGCGCCGAGCATATCTTATCGCGACTGCCTTGGAAGCATGCGCGACATGAGCGCATCGAGTGCGTAACATGGATTATTCGGGCAAGGCAGTGTGAATTTTGACTTCCTGTAGATTATCTGTGCGAGCCTCGACGTCCAGCAACTGAAAGCTCAAGCATGCGTGTCATCGTCCTGGGAGCCGGTCTTGCCGGCCTTAGCGTCGCGTGGTATCTGCGCGAGGGCGGGGCGGACGTCACGGTGCTTGAACGCAATGCCGGGCCTGGTCTTGAGTGCAGCTTCGCAAACGCCGCGCTGCTGCACCCGTGCATGGCAGAACCGTGGAACTCACCCAAAGTCTTGAGCGTTCTGCTGCGCAGCCTAGGACGCGCCGACTCGCACATGCTGATTCGTCCAAGTGCGTTGCCGAGTCTTATTGGCTGGGGATTTCGCTTCATTCGCGCGAGCCGCGCCGACTTGTTTCTGGCAAACACCCGAAAGAACGTTCTTCTCGCACGCTACAGCGTCGCGCGCATGGAGGCGCTGCGCAGTCAAGCAGAAATCGAGTACGGTGCCTATTCTCGAGGCTCGCTGCAGGTGTTCAGGAACGAGCAGCTTGCTAGCAGCACGCTTGCGTGGGTGCGACGACTCGCTGAGTTCGGACTTGAACACCGGACATTAAACGTGGCTGAGCTCGTGGCGGAGGAACCTGCGCTGACCCCGATTGCCAAAGCGCTCGTGGGAGCCATTCACATGCCGCATGACGAAGGCGGTGATGCATATCGATACTGCTGTGCTATGGCGGCGCAACTGCAAAAGCGCTGCGTTCAAATACAATACGGGATTTGCTGCCGGCCACTGACTGTTGACGCTGGCCGCTTGGCTCCCATTGCAGACTGCAGCGGCCGACTTTGGGAGAGCGATGCGGTGGTGCTCGCCGCCGGCATTGATAGCGCGCGGCTTGCGCGAGGCATCGGGCTTGCGCTTCCGGTGCGACCGGTGAAGGGCTACTCAATCACGGCGCCGCGGATTGCCGATGCTCTGGCGCCGCGCGTTCCTGTCATAGACGCGCACCTGCATATGGCTGCGGTGCCGCTTGCTGCGGGCGGCCTGCGCGTCGCCGGAACAGCCGAGTTCGCAGGCTACAACCGCGAGGTCAAGGCGAAGCGCGTCGCCAACATTCTTTCGCTGCTGAAGCAGCTGTACCCTCAATACGCGCAACGTCTTACCAGCGCGCAGCTCGCGCCCTGGGCTGGGCTTAGACCCATGTGCCCGGACGGCGTGCCGCTTCTGGGCCCGACCCCGATCAGGAATCTGTTTCTCAACACGGGTCACGGCCACCTCGGCTGGACGCTCGCGGCGGGCGCTGCGCGCGTGGTTGCCGACTTAGTGCTGAGACGCACGCCGGATATCGACCCGGCGCCGTATGCGCTCGCACGCTTCAGCGGGCGCTACACTTGAGCTGCGATACGTCCGAGCCGTCGCCGAGCGGCAGTGGGCTGAGAAGTATCGGCGCGGAATAGCATGCCAACAGCCACTTGGAGGGTTCATCGTGTCACATGATCCATCAAAGGACACCGGCTCGCCCGAGGTACCGTTACCGGGCGCGGCAGATCAAATCGCTGACCAGCACCGCGACTTGTGGCTGGCGTATCAGAGCCTAGGTAAACAAGTCAGCCGCGCTGGCCCGCTCGACGCGCGCGCGCGTCGACTTGTGCACTTAGCGCTTGCCATCGCATCTGATGCGGAAGGCGCGACGCACTCTCACACGCGGCGTGCATTAGCAGAAGGCTTCACCGCCGAGGAGCTCGAGC
>Ga0066793_10000265_pt1 | contig 19640 bp, 17 predicted proteins | sample PersoiDNA2013189_FD_83876 | JGI IMG/M metagenome (GOLD analysis project Ga0066793, IMG submission 83876) | Permafrost soil microbial communities from the Arctic, to analyse light accelerated degradation of dissolved organic matter (DOM) -... | ecosystem: Environmental > Terrestrial > Soil >... | reverse complement strand
CTTCGCGCCCATCCGTGCTATCCGGACCCCAACGCAGCGCTGCAATATCTAGCAGTGCCAGCAATACTACTACCGCAAAAACAATCATTAACATAACTCTCCTCCTCAAAATCTTATAGATCTTAGCCATCTATCTTAAATCAATCTTACTTTCTAATAGAAGTATACGACTATTTTGGGGTAAAATGAAGGCAGAAAGCAAGGTAGAAATCTCCATCGACTTAAGATTGTAAAGGGGAAAAGCGTAATGACCTTCGAATCCGATCGCTTCCTTGACGAAACCGGTTGGCTGTTACTCCAGGAGCTGCAGCGTAACGCCCGCCTCTCCTACAGCGAGCTCGGCCAACGCGTGGGACTCTCCGCGCCTGCCGTAGCGGAACGCATCCATAAGATGGAAGAGGCAGGCATTATCACCGCCTATCGCGCCGAGGTCGATCCGACAAAGCTCGGCCTGCCCATCACCGCCATTATCCGCGTGAGCACCTATCCCGGAGAGAGCCATGCCCGCTTCACCGTGCTTACTAAAGAGATTCCTGAGATTCTAGAATGCTACCGCGTGACCGGTGGCGACTCATTTATCATCAAGCTGCTCGTCTCCACCGTCGGCCACCTGGAGGCCCTGATCGATCGCCTCGCCGAACACGGGCAGATCACCACCTCCATTGTGCTGTCCACCCCCATCGCGAGACGCATCATCACCCGCGAATTGTATCTGGCAGAGCAGGAGCAGGAGTGAAGCCGGACCTGGAAAAGAATGCCTGTCCCGATGGACAGGCCGCTTTCTGCCCCTTTGAGCATCCTCTCATTCTCATTTCACTGGTAAAATCCTCTTGTTGAGCAACCTACAATTCTACTCAATAAGAAGGTGATATATGCACACCGAACTTACATCTATCAATCATCTGATGGCCCTGGCAACGGGCGATGAAAAACACGATACCAGCGCCCACTCCACGCTCCACGTGCTCTGGGTTCTCTATGACCGCGTGCTGCATTATGACTCCGCGAACCCGCGCAGCGAGGAGCGCGACCGTTTTGTGCTCAGCAAAGGACATGGCCCGCTCGCCTACTATGCCATCCTGGCCGCGCGGGGCTTTTTCCCACCATCCGCGCTCAAAAACTTCGAAACATGGGAGGGTTTCCTGGGTGGTCATCCCGATCGTAACCAGGTACCAGGCGTCGAAGCCTCCACTGGCTCGCTGGGACACGGACTCCCGATGGCGATAGGCATTGCCCTGGCGTTGCGCGCTAAAAAGAGTGAGCGCCGTGTCTTTGTACTGGTCGGCGACGGCGAATGTAATGAGGGAAGCGTCTGGGAAGCGATTCTGCTGGCAGGCAATCTCGCGCTCTCAAATCTCACCTGCATCGTCATCAATAATCACAGCAGCACTCTGTCTCTGGGCAACCTGGCAGAAAAGTTCGCCGCCTTTGCCTGGACCGCCACTACCATCGATGGGCGCTCGCATGCTCAGATAGAGCACGCCTTGTTGCAACGCGATGCCCTGCGCCCCTCGGCTATCATTGCTGAGATCGCTTGATTGATATAAAAGAGATAGGTAAGAGGAAAGACTATGAAAATCTCTATGCGCGACCAGATGGTGGAGACTCTCGAAGACCTTTTTGTACACGAGCAACGCCTGACCCTGTTGCTTGCTGATATCAGTGCCTCGCTCTTCAAAGATCTATTACGAAAATACCCACAGCGCGCCTACAATCTCGGCATCCTTGAACAAACGCTCATCGGCGTAGCGGCGGGTATGGCTCTGGAAGGATACATCCCCATCGTTCACTCCATCGTCCCTTTTCTGGTCGAGCGTCCCTTTGAGCAGCTCAAGGACGATTTCTCCTATCAGCGTCTCGCCGGAAACTTCATCAGCACCGGCGCTTCGTATGACTATAGTACCGAGGGCATGACCCATCATGGTAGCGGCGATGTTCAGATACTACGCAGCCTGCCCGGTATGCAGATTGTTGTGCCCGGCACCGCGCGCGAGTTCGATACCCTTTTCCGCGCAGCCTGTACCAACGATTCTCCTACGTACTACCGTATGGGTGCCAGCGTCAATCCTGTCGATCATTCCGTCAGCTTCGGCAAGCTCACGGTAGTCAGGCGAGGTTCCCAGGCAACGCTTATCGCTGTCGGTCCCATGCTTGCCCATGTTCTCGAAGCTGCCCAGGATATGGATGTCACCATCCTCTATTGCACCACCGTCGCGCCCTTCGATGCCGAGACGTTGCGCGCGAACAGCCAGAGCAGCAACATAGTCCTGGTCGAACCCTACTACGAAGGCGTGCTGGTCCCCGATATCGTTGCCGCGCTGAAGCACACGCCGCTTCGTATCGAAGCCATCGGCGTCCCTCACCAGGTGCTCTCCCATTACGGAACGCCCGCGCAACATGACCAATCTATTGGCCTTACTCCTCAGGCGATTCGTAGCCGCATCGAGCGCTTCTTACAGATATAGAGTGCGTTTTTTATGGTACGATATCAACCAGGGATTAGCACCAACTGAACGGTGCAGGAATCCACAAAGCGTAGCCCTGTATGGGCGCGACTAACAAAATATACTCAACAATGGAGAATCTATGACCCAACAAAATCCTAATGACTGGAATCGCCAGATCATCGAAGAGTTCCGAGCAAATGGCGGCAAAGTTGGTGGCATGTTTGCCAATAGCAACATGCTCCTGCTCACCACCACGGGCGCTAAAAGCGGCCAGCGCCGCGTAAATCCTCTGGGCTACCTTGCCGAAGGGGACCGCCTGTTCATATTCGCCACCAAGAGAGGCGCGCCGACTAACCCGGATTGGTATCACAACCTGCTGGCCCACCCCGACGTCACTGTCGAAGTCGGGACGGAGACCTTCGCAGCCACGGCAACCGTCGTACAGGGCGAGGAGCGCGATCGCATCTACGCGAAACAGGCGGCACTTGTTCCCATGTTTGCCGACTACCAGACCAAAACGGACCGCGTTATCCCTGTCGTCGAGCTGAGGCGTCGGGCCAACTGATATATAACCAGATGCAGATTTTCGCCAATGGAGCTGTGTAAGACAGGCTCCATTGGCGTCAAGCTAGAATAGCTGTGCTGTTCTCAACCTGTACAGGTTCAAGTAAGCTCCTGTGTGATGGGGAGGAAAGCTGCTAGAATGATGGTGAGTATGGTAGCAAAAGGATGAAAGGAATGCTGCATTGAGCGGTACAGTCGAACCATACACAACTGGGTTTACCACATCGGCGGATGGCACAACGATTGGGTATCGGCAAATCGGCAGTGGTCCCAGCATGCTCCTCTTGCCTGGCGGAATGCAAGCCTCACAACACTATATGCGTCTGGCAACCGCGCTTGCGGACACCTTGACAGTGTATGTGGTAGATCGGCGGGGACGTGGACTCAGTGGGCCGCATGGTGACCAATACAGCATGGTCAAAGAATGCGAGGATGTCGAGGCTCTTCTTGCTCAAACAGGCGCGCACTTCGTGTTTGGTCACAGTTCTAGCGGGCTCATCGCTTTGCAAGCCGCACTGACACTCCCATCTATCCGTAAAGTGGCCATCTACGAGCCGCCGCTTTCTCTGCATGGCTCTATCTCTACCTCATGGATACCCAGATTTGATCGTGAGATAGCGGAGGGCAAGCTGGCATCGGCCCTGATTACCTTTATCAAAGCGGATCACCTCAGTCGGCTCCCGCGATGGGTGCTTCTGCTGCTCTTTAAATGGTACCTCCCGAGAGGAAAAAAGACCCTCTTACCCAATGACATCCCAATGGAAGCGCTTATCCCTACCCAGCGTTTTGACGGGCTCCTGGTCAAAGAAATGGACAGCAGACTGGAATCCTTCGCTCTCCTGCACTCAGACGTTCTCTTACTGGGTGGTGCGAAAAGTCCGGCGTTTTTGCGTGAGATCCTCGACGCTCTCACCCACACGTTACCACAGGTCAAGCGGATCGAGTATCCCGATCTCGATCATAGCGCGCCAAATCAGAACAGGCCAAACCAAAAAGGCCCAGAGCGCATAGCTGAGGACCTGCGAGCTTTTTTTAGCCAATCCTGATAAGAAACGTTATGAGCAATCAGCCCCCGCTCACCTCGCGCCCCATCTCGCCTGCCCGCTCTGCAGCCCGCTTCACCGCCCTTTGCAACAGATCCTGAAAGCCGCCTTGCTCCAGAACAGAGATGCCCGCCATCGTCGTCCCGTTTGGAGATGTCACCTGGCGGCGCAGCTCCTCCGGTCCCTTCCCCGTCTCCCGTAGCATCTTCGCCGCCCCGTACATCGTCTGCACCAGCAACTCCCAGCACGTCTCCTCCGCCAGGCCCAATTCCTGGCCCGCGCGCATCAGGCTCTCCACCACATAATAAAAATACGCCGGTCCCGTCGCCGACAGACCTGTCACCGCGTCCAACAGTCCCTCATCCACCACCGTCACCGAGCCGAGCGCCGAGAACATCGTCATCACAAACTCCACGTGGCTGATCGTCGCCCAGCGTCCCCGACTGATCGCCGTCGCCGACTCCTGCACAAAGCTCGACGTATTGGGCATCGCCCGTATCACCGGCACCCGCGCCCCCTCAACCTGCCTCTCAATCGCCTCCGTTGCCACACCCGCCACTACCGACACCACCAGCTGTCGCTCCGAAAGCGCCGATCGCACCTCGCGCAGCGCCTGCATTACATCGAACGGCTTCATCGCCAGCACCACCGCGTCCGCCTCCGCGATCTCCGCCAACCTATCCCGGCTCACCCGCACCCCATAGCGCCCGCTCAACTCCTCCAGCCGCGCCCCATTGCGCCGGTTGCTCACCACAATCTGCTCCGCCGACACCACATGCGCCCCCACGATGCCCTTAATCATCGCCTCCGCAATAGCCCCCGCGCCGAGGAAGAAGAGATGTTTGTGTGTGGTCATGTGTTAATCCTTTCTGCCTGGTTCGTTGTACAAGTACGTACAACAATAGTGTTATATAAATTGCTTGCTGTGTCAAAGCTATCTTACAATAAAAGTAAATATTTTCATTACGTTTGATTGGCGTATATAGATATATTGATAGCACCTCATGCTAAAATGATTTTAGAAGCAGCGACTTGAATCTATTGACTCTTGATTCATATGCTAGTATACTTTACATTGTTAGATCGCGAGTTCTACAATAATGAAGTTAAACTCAGCATTTTGGTAGCTACTCGATTTTTTAATGAATGGGTTTATTGTCAAAGTAGTGCATATATTTGTATGTAGGGAGCTTCACAATGACATGCCATGTCGTCTCGGCCCGATATCAGAGCACGCCAGAAGAGCTTATTGATTTGAACAGCAAACTCTCTCGTCTAAGAGAGGGCAAGCCACTTCGTGTAGTAGATTTATTTTCTGGCTGCGGAGGCATGTCGCTTGGACTCCATAGGGCAGGCTACTCACTTCTTGGCGGCGTTGAGATCAATCCCAAAGCTATACATACACATGCCAGCAATTTTTTCAATCAGTTGGGCGAAGAATCATTCGAGCTTCATAGCACTCCAAGAGACATTCGCACCTTTACCCCTGATTTATTTATGCGCGAGATACTCCATAAGGAACATTCCAATAACCTTGTTGATTTAATAGTAGGCGGACCTCCCTGTCAGGCATTTGCTCGTGTTGGACGCGCAAAATTGCGCCACGTCCGACAAGATCCTGAAGCCTATTTGAAGGATGAACGCGCCAGCTTATATCTTCAGTATCTTGCCTATGTTGAGTATTTCCGCCCTCTTGCTGTAATTATGGAGAACGTACCCGATATCATGAACTATGGCGGTAGGAATGTCGCTGAAGAAATTGCTTGCACATTAGACGAATTGGGCTATCGTTGTCACTACACTATTTTAAATACGGCTAACTACGGCGTACCTCAAATGCGTCAACGGTTTTATTTGATCGCGTTACTTGATGCACTTAATATTAATCCTGACCCGTACTTTCCAGAGCCTACACATTTTATAGAGGTATCCCCTGGCTATGAACATGCTCGCTCAACTGCTCTAAGCATGATTCCACGCATTGAAGTTCGGCAGAAAAAACTTTTTGATAATCCTGCAACTCATTATATAGCACCACCTTCGGTATCAAAACATTTGCCTCCGGCTATCACTACTCAGGAAGCACTATCAGATTTACCGCCAATTTTCTACCATCTTGAGTTGCAGACAGGACGAGGCCGCGTAAGAAATTTTGATACAATGGTTCGCTACAGTGGTGAAAATGAACCTTCAGCATACGCATTAGATATGCGTACGTGGCCAAATTTTCAGTCTCGTGGAGGGATATGGGATCATGTGATACGTCTTCTTCCACGTGATTATCCTATCTTTGCTCGTATGGAACAGGGCGCTGAGTATCCCAGAGCCTACAAATTTGCCGAGCAGATATTTCATGAAAAATTGAGCGAACAAGAAGCAGCGACGGGGAGAGTGATAGCTAAGGATTCAGCGGAATATCAGGCGTTATGGAAGGCAACTGTTCCCCCATACGACCCAAATAAATTTCCCAATAAATGGTGGAAATTGATCCCTGATCAACCATCGCGAACATTGACTGCTCATATGGGAAAGGATACCTACTCTCATATCCATTATTCCGACGATCAAGCCCGTGTCATCTCCGTCCGTGAAGCTGCGCGGCTGCAATCCTTCCCTGATGGCTTTCAGTTTACTGGACCAATGAATGCTGCCTATACTCAAATAGGTAATGCTGTATCACCACTTCAAGCCTACAGATTTGGAATTCATATGCAAGCGATCCTAAAGAAAGCTGCAGACCAGAGATACGAAATAAATGAGGCTTACTTGCATACATCAGCGCCTCTAGAAGAGAATATGAATGGTACGCGTCAACAAGAAGAAGTCGTCGGTTCAGCCTGATGTAAAAACGAGCGGCATACTTAGAGAGCCAGCTTTGAGTGTACCGTATAAGAGTGATATCCAGAATACCGAAGCCATCCTACGTGCAAATGGCCACGAACTTTCTCTCAACCTTTTCCATACTGAGCTCCTATCCTGGGGGCAGGACCATATGCGTATCTTTCCCTGGAGGTCGACAAGAAACCCTTACTATATACTGATCGCAGAAATGATGCTTCGTAGGACCCAGGCAAAGCAAGTTGTCCCCATTTACAACCAGTTTATTTTGCGCTATCCAGATCCGTACAGTCTCATGAAAGCACCTGCTGAAGAGGTTATCCAGATTCTCTATCCTCTGGGATTAGCATGGCGCGCACCAGCCTTTCAACAGATCGCAATGGTACTGGTTACTAGTCACGCTGGAAACGTTCCAGAACAGTACGAAACCCTCCTGACTCTTCCGGGCGTAGGTGATTATGTTGCTAGCGCCGTCTGTTGCTTTGCCTTTAATCAAGCCATTCCTATCATCGATACTAACACCGTGCGTGTTGCCGGTCGACTCTTTAGTATTCCAACCCATGCTGAGTCTCGTCGTCGCCAGCCAGTTCGTCAGCTCTTGAAGAGCTTGCTAGATGATCAAAATCCCCGTACATACAACTACACGATGCTTGATTTCGCGGCATCAGTATGCACCGCTGTTTCTCCTGTTTGTGAAATCTGCCCTGTATCTTCACAATGCGTGACGGGATTAGCTAGAGTAAACAAATCTGAATAATGGACTCACTCTATGAATTGCAATGCTACCTATATAGCAACAGGCTCTGTTTTAAAGCCAAGCCTATAAGCTTCTTTAAGAAGCAATAATCCTTGTTCTGCTAACTTCCTTTTAGGTAATTTGCCAGAGCGTCGTACATGACCGAGTTTGATAGCAATATCACGTTGCTGGGCTTGCAGATTATGGGTTTCTTTTCCCCATGCTGAGAGCTGAGACCAGGTTTCAGTAGGTATCATAGCGATTTGAGCTACTACGGAGTTCGAACTCTTACTATCATCGTGGCTATCTGTATCAGATGAATAGACAGATAGCAATTCATCGCGAAGAGATGTTGGTAAATCAATCTCAAGATCTCGAACCCTGTTCCAGCAACCTGCACGCTTACACCATTCTGTCACGTTTTTACCGCCAGGTGGCGAAATGATGACATTATGGACTTGAATAGATATGTGTTCAATTGCTTTACGTAATCCTTGTCCAATATTTTGCTGCTGCCAGATACGGTCCAGATTAATTCGATCGTCTGTATGATGAAAAATGTAGGCAAGAGAATATGTCACTACATTAGCACGATACCCACCGAGTTTTTGTGAGGCTACAATCTTTTCAGCTTGGCGGAAAATGATAGCTTTGGCAACCAGGTGATGAAAATATAGTTGATTAACCTCAATATCTCCCATCTTTTTCAGTTGTGTAGTAAATTGCGTGAAACACTTTTGTGCTCCCTGACTGACGATATGTGGTAATTTTTCCCATGTCATTATAAATTTTGCCAGATCCGTCTTAGTAAATTTTTGGGCTGATGGATGAATTTCCTTAAACTGCCTTTGTCGAGCTGGTGTTACCTCGTGAGTAATAGCATCCTGGTATTGACCACGCGCACGCTCGTAAAACCATTTTGTCTGGCGTTGAGTTCCGTCAACTGCTGGTGCCCATATAGAGCGTGATAACGCTTCTAGCGAAACATGGAAAGGCTCATTTGCGCTGAAATCAGCTTCGTTGACTTTGTTCTGACTGTTAGCGTAGCGGGAAATTAATGGGACAAGATCATTAATATTTTTTGGAGCAACAACACTGATTTTAGCCTGAACAAGTAATCGTGATACATCTGCTTTATCTTTGCGAGCCGTATAAAAAATTGAAGCTGTTGTCTGACCGCCGTTCACAATCTGCAAATCATCAAGGGACTTAATGCCCAATCCTCCTTCTTGCAGAGGCACTACCTCAATATTTGATGCGGTTGCAGAAATACCATTGTTGTATGCAAGGAAACGCTCAGGTTGTTCTTTAATAGTTTTTCGTATACCCTGATTAACTTTGACTCTTGCTTGCAGATATGAACGAACATTCAACTCTAATAAACGTGAACCATATGTGTCATAGAGCCAATCTAGTATGTTTCCAGGTATTATTGTCAGGTATGCAGAATAATCTGCACCATCATCCGATGCTTTTAAACAGGGTAGAGGTTTAGCAAAGTCGATGTGAATAGGTTCTTTGTCTTTTCCAGAACTGTCATAACGATATAAGCGTCGAAGATCCCATATGCGATATGTTATTAGCAAATTGTTGAGTTTTTCATCAGGAATGATATCGGCTGTTGTTAATCCATCGGTGAAAAGATATAGATTAACTCCTGTGATATCATTGCTTCTTTCAAAGATGTGCTCCGACATATCAAACGCTTCAGAAGCTTCTTCGAGTTCCAGATAATATCGAGTGAAAGCTTTTTGCAGAAAATTTCTTAGACGTTTAAAACGAATATCTATCTCATTTTTACCGATTGTTTCAGGTGGATTGGATTGCGTATAGATGGTAATAAGCAGATTAAGTGTGCCGTCATCATCGAGATTGTAACCACTTACTTCAACGCCCCTGGTTCTATGATAGATAGCCGTTCCATCCTCTAGCTCATTAGCCTCAACAAGCGATTCAATCATATATTTTGTAAAGGCTTCGGCCCTTAACTGCTCTTCGCCTTCTGTTTCAGTTCTGGTGATGATCTCTTGTAGTAGCTGTGCTGCAAATTCATTCAGTTCGTTATTGTTTTCCATGCTCAGATCCTATCAGTTGAAACTTGAACTCATCTTCGGTAGCTGCAAAGTGACGACATTCAGATGCCGCTATAGAATAGCGAACAGATCCTATGCCCGGTTTTAGATCAGCTTCGATAATACGTGGAAAAGCATCTTTGACACGAAAAAGATTAGCCTTTCTAACATTATATCCAATCTTTTCGTATTGTGGACTCTGTGGCTGAAGAAAGCCTACCTCAAGCAACCGATCTTCGTATAGTTCTAATGCAGGGCTAGTAGATTTAAGTAATTGTCTTAAGGAGTCAACCATCATAACCAGAGACTCTCCTATTCCCTCTCGTGCATCTATAGATAGATGAAGGAGAAAAAGTGCTGCTAAGCCTTTATCATCCAGTTGACGTTCACTCTGAATTATTATTTGCTGAGGCTCTTTAGCTCCTGTCGTTTTTACTTCGATTGCACATGACTTTAGCAAAAAATCCTGATGTGCGCCACTCGGTCCGGCCCAGGCCAATAGGGCTGAATATGGATCGATGAGTGGTAACAAGCGTTCTCTTAGAAACCAGAGTTCACCATAGAGACCCTGCTGCGCTTCTCTACTTAGACCTTCGGGGCCAACCTGCTCTAGAAATTTTTGCCAATGGCGCAAGCGGCTGACAAAAGCAGCAATCGCCGCTGGTTCAGACTTCGTACGATCAACAACTTCAACAATATCATTTATAAGCGCATCAAAAACCTTATCGAAGCGCCGTTCTTTTAATGTTAATTGAAGCGTGTTACCTGTCTGACCTTCCTCTGGCTGAAGCGTCGTTACTTCAATTCCACGAGCAGAAGGTAGATTAGCCATTGTATAGATATTATCCCCTATTAGCTTGATCTGCAGCATATGTTGATTAAACGGCTTAGCAACAGCGAGAAATATGTCATAGGATGATTGAGGTTTTATTCTTCGCCTGGCATAGCCATTTTGCTGCTCTGGAGCAAAGTTTTCAAGTGATTGCCAGATTTCTTCAAAGATCATAAATCCTCTCCTAGCTCCTGACGCCAATAAACATCGTTAACCACATATTCGATGGCTGCATTATCTTCTCGATTGCTGGCTGGGAAGCTAATTGCAAATCCCACAATGGGAATGTTCTCATCTGCAGTTATTTCAGGAATTCTAGGTTGATATTCAAGCGTATAAAGGAGAAGAAGACCGCGTTTGCCTGGCCGTATTTGTCGACCACACCTTCCTGAAGGCAATTCTGGAAGTGCATCGTTTATTTTTTCAATAGAACCCTTTTTCTTTCGTATATCCAGCGTATCCTTTCTTGCTTGCTCAAACTCTTCTTTAGATAAATCAATCCACTCATCCCTTGGACTTAAAAGACGGGCAATTCTATACTTAGAGTCAGGGGGTTCTTCTCTTCCCAGGCGTTTACGATCCGTCAAACCAACTTCAAAATCGGCTATTTTAATGCTGACGGGCACCTCACTTTTATTCTCACTTTTTGAGATTAGCGCGATAGTCCATTCTGTAAGCTCATTATCTGCTAACCTCCCTCTTATGTATTTGCTGAGAATTGATGACCGAACTGTTCGTGCAGCTCCGTGAGTTGTATAATCAGCGAGAAAATCCAATATTACCTCGCCATAAACTCCATCCCATATATAATTGCCACTCGTCTTACCTTCGTCATCGCGCAACTTGTATCTTAAACTTATACTCCGAATGAGTCGCTCTGTCGCCAGGAGGTTTTGTCGATTGACCTGTGAGTCATCAAAGAAAACCACTGTTTCCGCAATATAATTTGAGTAGGAGACCTTTATTGTTTGAGCGTAACGCATTTTCGCTGCTGCTGTGATTGTTAACCCTTCTGGATGCTTCCTTACTCCAAGTCCATAATCTTCAGGTGTTTTCTCCTGCGCCGCCATATCTTCAAACATTTGCCTCAACTCTTCATCAGCCGTTGCGATATCGCGATACCAGCTAACTAGCTCTGGAGTAGTATAGAGACGACATAGGTCAAGATAACCTGGGCGATAACCAAACCAGCGTCCCATTTGCATAAGCGTGTCATACATTGTAGAAGCTCGCAAATAATAGCTAACACTCAATCCTTCCAGCGTCAGGCCACGTGAAAGTTTATCTCCCCCTATGCAGATTACGCTGAGTCCTTCTTTGTGTTCAAGATACTGCAAAGTATCTTTGGCTGTTCCATTGATTTTTCTAACTTCAATTTTCGCTGCGGCTGTGTGTAATTCTCTTTCTACCTGTTTCCAACCTACTGGAATAAGGTCCGGTTCACTAAATTTGTAGGTTGTTGGCTCGAAGTCTGTATTCCAGAGCGTCTTGAACTCATCCATAATCTGACCAGGAGCATACCCATCTCCATATCGGAGACGCTGCTGGATAAAGGCTAGCTCTTCTATAACCTGATCAGTAATGTGTGTTTGTACCGCAGTAAACCTAGTAACATGGATGAGCATCGAATTATGCTTATTTCCTTGCCCACGTACCCTTCGAACTGCACACGTAAGAATAAATGCTTTCATTGCTTCTCTAACTGATTGAGGTAGTGATGCAGGTTGGTGGCCTTTTTTGTGCTTATCTGGTATCCATGCTGTATAGTCTTTAACACGACGGATAAGCGGTAAGCCAGAAGAATTTGCTTGATCCTGAATAAGATCTGTTGCAAGGCCAAAAAGCTTTGCTGGACCAAGATAATTAGAAGGCGGTTGGAGGTTAATGATAAAACTACGAGGAAACAAATCTTCACCAAATTCTTCGTTAGTAGCTTTATCTGCAATAAAAATATTAGCAAATGGAGTGGCTGTGTATCCAATATAAGCTGCTTGTTCAAAGCTATTGAGCAATTTGCGTATCAGGCCATTTATTTTTGATGGATCCATTTCAGGATCAGGGTTGTTGTTTTCGTCTAATATGGGGTTAGTATTAATCGAAGCATTATCCGCCTCATCATCAATTAAAAGCAAGGGTACTTCATGCACCTGATTGTGTGAACCATCCTTGCTACTCGCTTGTAAGATAGTTGACCATTTTAGTAGATTTTTGAGAACTGAGGCATTCTTTTTGACAACTAATATAACTGGATCAGCTCCACCAATCATAATATTTACCTGGTTGGCAACTTTTAGATTGAAGTCACCTTTATCAGCACTATTTGTTAAAGAATGAGCATGGTAGAGTTTTGCTCCTTTTAAGCGCCCAACGCCAAGGCGAACATTATTGGGATCAAATAACCCTCGTTTTTGTGTGTCAAATCCTAGAAAGCCTTCATCAAGGCGCTGTTGTGTCTGACTTCGTAGGCTATTGTGAAGCCCTGCTAGCACTACAATAAGCTTATATCCAGCATCAGCAGCCTTACAAATTAATGATGTATAGTTAGAAGTCTTTCCTGATTGGACTTGACCCACAACCATGCCTCGACGATCCCAGGGACCAGGACGTTGCGGATCTTCTAATCGACTAAGGATCTGGTCTGTAACCTCATCAAGTCGTTTCATTGCCTGGGGCGGCAATTCAGACTCTTCTTCTAAATACCTCTGGTATCGTTCCCAGAATTTCCAATCTATTTCTCCACGTCGAGACGATAACCATTCATAATGGTCATGCATGTCATCAAGTGTAGAGACGACAGGAACATATATATCATAAAGAGTTTCGATCTCTCTGACAAGCTTGTCTATATCAATAAATTCTATATCTGAAAATTGTTTTTGCTTGCGGAACATTTCCACAACATCGTTCATCGTATTGCGAATGGTTTCAATTGTTGGTGTGCCTTCTCCATCAATAAACTGAAGAGTCATTTTAATAATCTTTTTATCTAAATCGGCGTTTGTCATAGTTCAACTCCCATCACTTCGTCATCATTTAATGACATGATAAGTTCTTTAAACTCCTGGAATGGTTCAATCGTTATCAATTTTTCTTTCGCCTCAGTAGGTGACATACCTCGCTTTCTGAAAGGTATGTAAAATGGCTTGATGATTTCAATCATTTCTGAAGGACTGGCTCCTTCAAATGGGACATAAGATGTGTCAGGATGTTCTGCCTGGTCTAGCATGATAAGTGGTACTGGAATTGTTTCTTCTATTGTTCGTAGCAATGCTTCTATTTCTGCTCGGTGTTCCCAAGAAGATTGAAGTAGATCTGCTAAAAGGGGCATCTCACGGTTAATTCGAAAAGATATACGTCCATGCTTTATTTCCTGCTTCCAGATGAAGGTATCATTTCCTGATGCCTTTCTTCCTAATATTTTGCCCCGATGACGATATATATCAACAGCACGCTCTCTGGTGATTTTAGCTATACGCAACAGGTCTTCCTGTAAATTTCCTGGGGGACGAGCACGAGATTTTTTTACATCAATATCCCATTCGTGATCCATCGAATTGGTCAGATCTACTGCAATACGAGCAAGCTTATAATGTTCTTCTCTTTGAAAACCTAACCCAAGCCAATCACCAGCAAGCAGCAAACGCCGATGACGATAAATGTAAAAGCCTTGCTGAGCGTTCCATCCTTTTGGCCCTGCTCCTTGTTTATGCATATCAGGTGAAAGTTTTGAGAGGTGAGGCAGTATATATGGTCGAACTTTGACAACGCCGCTATCTAACGGAAGAATCTCTTCTTGTAGCTGTTGGGTAGCTGTCTCATTACGCATAAAAGGATCCCATGGACTGATCCTATGACCATTTACATATATGGTGATCCCACGTGGATCTTCAATAAAGCGGTGAAATACCATACCCAGATGTTCTTCAACATGGCTGATGAGATTAAGGAATCGCTTCTCTGCCTTCTGGTCATCCACCCTGGCATTGCGAACGATCCTATCCATGTGTTCCCAGAGAACCAACGTACCGCTTACTTGATTTTTGAGTGAAGAAATACGTTCTTCTGAACCAGGAGCGACTCCGTGTAATAACCGCCACTCTGATACCTTATCTACATAATCAAGATCCCAGCGCTTAGTTACGTTATATGAGTCAAGAGTTTTAGTAGAAACTGTTAAAACACGACACTGAGAAAATGATGCTGTTTTTAGACCTAGTCCAAACCGTCCAAGATCTTTCTGATCACGTTGTTTAAGAGGGCTCTGGCTACCTGCACGCATAGCCGCTAACATCTCTTCTGGTGTCATTCCTTTACCATCATCATGTATAGTGATATAAGAGCTATCACCATCCCAGGTAAATTGCACCCAGATGTTTTTTGCTCCCGCTGTGATACTGTTATCAATTAAGTCCGCAATTGCAGTCTGAGGTGTGTAACCGAAAGCTCTTAGCGATTCGATGAGAGCACCTGGCTCAGGTGCTACAATGTCGTATTCTTCTACCATACTTAAGCTTTTTGCCTGGATATAATGGTGTACGTTAAAAAGTTTACATCGCCACGTTCTTTTTCTCGTATAACAAGGTGGAAATTATTATAACATATTTAGCAATTATACAGGTACCCTTTCTTTTCCATCTTATACTAACCTTCTTATACTAGAAAGAAAGGTTTGGGCTTTCCCCTTCACATTTGACATTCTATCTCCCTCCCAGTTATACTCACCCCATAAACCAACTATCGGATTATGTCGCCCCTTTCCACACCCGACATAATCCCCTCGCTTTCAGTTCGTTCACGGGTCGGCCAGCCATTCCACAAACCAACCGCTCACCCCACGACCAACGTACCTCTTGTACACCCGGCAAAGGAGCATCAACTATGGACAATTCCACACCCACCCACGCCAGATACTTCATCGACCACAACAACGCACGGCACCTTCTTGAACAACACGGCCACAACCCCAAATACGTCCCCACCTGGGGCTGGCTGATCTGGGACGGCAAACGTTGGCAGCGAGACCGCTCCAACCTTATCACCTCGCTTGCCAGAGAAACCATCCTGACCTCGCTCGGCACCTTGCCTCCCGTGACCTATGGCAATATTCTCCCTCGCATCATGCTATGCTCGCCCCCGCCTCATCTGAACACGCCCTCGCGGCTCAACCCGCTCAGTTCGATACCCATCCCTTCCTGAGGCTTATTCTCTCCAGTGATAAGGGATATTTCTGTGGTTGATGTTTATGGGTCAGATGATAGTGGAGTTGGTTATGGCAACAACGCGCAGTCTCGTTTTCTACTCCTGGCAACCTGACCTCTCGGCGCGACAAACAAGAATTTTATTTTGCAGGCATTCGAATCTGACGCGTTTCAACAGGGTAAAACGGGTTGGCAAACCAATATATGCTTCCAGGGTTGTGTTTCTCCTCAAAATACGGTATGCTTCTTGCTGTATCTGGTTAGTAGTGCATTCGCTAAGTTGAGTGTACTGCCCTGGCAACTCGAAACAGTCAAAACAAGCTCACAAGGCGCGCAGAACGTGACGCGCATTTAGCGAATGTGTCATTTAGCCAAAAAGAGTAGTAATCCCGGCATAAAGTGCTGAAGTTCTGCCGCTACTGCAACTAGTCAGAAAGGCAGAGTGAAAGAAAAAGGTTTAGAAACTCATGCCGGGATCAGTGATAATCGATGCAGGGTCTGTTACAAATCTCAGCCGGGCGTGCTCGCCCTGGCACAGGAAGGACATGAAGAAGTGACTTCACTACCGAATATCGTGTTGGTACATGGTGCCTGGGCCGACGGCTCCAGTTGGAGCGCGGTTATTGAGCGCCTGCAGGCCGATGGCTACCACGTCACCGCACCCCAGTTCCCGATGACCGCGCTGGCGGATAACGTCGCCCGGCTGCGCGAGGTGCTGGCCCTCCAGAACGGCCCGACCATTGTCGCTGGTCACTCTTACGGCGGCCAGATCATCACCGCTCTCGGCACAGACGCGCCGAACGTCGTCGGCCTGGTCTACATCGCGGCCTTCGGACTTGACGCGGGCGAATCGATCGGCGCGCTGCTGGCGCAGGGACCCGCGACCCCGGCACTGGCGCACCTCATCATCGACAAACAGGGCTTCGCCTGGCTGCCAGAGGACGATTTCGTGAACCACTTCGCGGCTGATGTTGATCCGGTGAAGGCAAAGGTCATGTACGCTGTGCAGCAGCCTTTGTCCGTGACCGCTCTCCAGGACGTGATGGGTGTCCCAGCCTGGAAAGCGCTGCCGTCCTGGTTCCTGGTCGCCGATGGCGATCAGGCGATCCCGCCCGATGCCGAGCGTTTGTTCGCTAAGCGTATGGGTGCAACCACCATCGAAGTCCCGACGAACCACGTGGCGATGGTCTCCCACCCGGATGATGTGGTGAAGCTCATCGAGACGGCGACGCAAGGTTACGTTTAGGGGGCGTGCTGTATAACAACGATCACGTCAACCACATGGCGATGTTCTAGCCAACTGGCTCTCTTTGTACTGCGGTGCTTTCCTGGTCTCGGTGCGTTGCTATCCATAAAGCGCATGCGGGCTTTGGTAAGCACCACGCCGACGATAAGACGGATAATACATCAGAGAACCCACTGAGTTGGGAATGCGTATTTTTTCCCTTGCCAGGAAACGGAGATGTTTGCGCACGCCCAACCACAGTTTAGCTGCATTCTCCCCGCCCACTCTCATCAGCAACTTGCGCGCCCGGCTCGCACCTCGCTGGCAGACGATCGGGCAGATTTCTCTCGCCGAACTGCTCAAGGGCGGCGATCACATCGCCCAGTTCCTGGCCCTTCTCGGTGAGGTGGTACTCGACGCGCGGCGGAATCTCCAGGAATGCCAGCCGCTGCACAAAACCCAACTCCTCCAATACCTTGAGACGGTGGGAGAGCGTCTTCGAGCTGATATGCCCCAGTGATGCGCGCAAGGCGTTGAAGCGCATGGACCCCTGCAACAGATTCATGACGATCAGCAACACCCACGCATCTCCTAATAGACGAATGGCTCGTCCCAGGGGCGTGTTCGCGCAGGCTTCGGACGTCTCTGTTTGCTGTTCCTGATCGATTGTTTTCATGGAACAACTATACCATATTTTCTTTAATGCTACAAGACTCTTGACAAATCTTAATTTCTGTTATAATCTTACTTCCATAAGGAAAGTTAAATAAAAAAGGGACTTTTTGTTAAAGAGACTTCTTACTTTCGAAAGGAACATAGTGGTATGACTGTTACGACAAATGTAGGGCTTCTCGTACTGCGCCTTGTGGTTGGCCTGATACTGGCTGCTCATGGAGCACAAAAGCTTGGTTGGTTCGGTGGTCCTGGAGTCGCTAAGGTTCGTCAGGGGTTTGAGCAACGCGGACTCAAGCCGGGGTGGCTGTGGATCGGTCTGGCGGTTGTGGGAGAGCTCGGCGGTGGTATCTCTGTCGCGCTGGGATTTTTGACGCCATTGGGGGCCGCTGGCATCTTCGGCGCGATGTTTATGGCGGGCATGACCCATTGGAAAAAGGGCTTCTGGCTGCAGAAGGGCGGCTATGAGTATACGCTGGCGCTGCTGGCTGTAGGCGTCGCCATCGGACTCATCGGACCTGGTGCCTATTCACTGGATGCCCTCTTTGGCATCGCCTTACCCGAGGCGTTGCTGTTTGGCGTGCTGGCCATCGCGGCCTTGCTGGTCGATGGTATCGGCCTCTTCCTCAGTAGCAATCAGACAAAGCCGGTCGTTGCTGAAAGCCGGTCCAGCGCTCCGTAAGCTATCTTGTCTGGATTGTGTAGATTGAACAAACGAAGTTTGGAGAATACCCGAGATGTTTATTGCATACATTATTGTTGCCATTGTCATGGCATTCGTGGCGATAGGTTCTGGTGTGGCTAAGCTGCAGCATAACCCGCGCATTGTGGCAGGGATCAATGGAGTCATTGGCGTGCCAATGCCGTGGTTTCCGGTTCTGGCCGCCTGTGAGATAGCCGGGGCGCTGGGAATTCTGATTGGCATTTTCTGGCCGCCTCTGGGGCTGGCTGCCGCTGTGGGACTGGTGATCTACTTTGTCGGAGCTATCGTTGCCCACCTGCGCGTGCGAGACTTCAAGGGGCTGGGCGGCCCGGTTCTGCCATTGGCCCTGGCGGTGGCTACCCTGGTGCTGCGGATTCTGAGCCTCAAGTAACGTCGTTTTGATGCGAGCTTCCATCTGACGTTTTTTCTGGTAGAATAGTATGAGCATCTTCATTGAGCGCATTCTATCAGAAAAAACGTCAAGAGGAAGAAGTATGGTGACGGCCTTGCCGCGTATCTGTCCCGCCTGCCAGACCAGCAAGGAGATGAGCACATGAAACCAGCACTTGAAGATATTTTTATAGGTCCCACCGCCTCGCCAGCGCTCAGCAGCGGCTTTCGCTGGGAAGAGAGTCGGCGGCGTGTGCGAGCGGTCTTCGCCGGTGTCACGGTCGCGGACAGCAAGCGCGTTATGCTGCTGCTTGAATATGGTCGGCTCCCTGTCTTCTACTTTCCCGTGGAGGATGTGCGTATGGACTTGATGGAGGCCAGCGCGCACTCCACCTCCTCGCCATTGAAGGGAGAGGCGTCGTACTGGACGCTGCGGGTTGGCGAGCGCGTGGCCGAGAATGTTGCCTGGAGCTATCCCGATCCCTTGCCCGACGGACCACCTCTCAAGGGCTATCTGGCCTTCTACTGGGATAAAATGGACGCTTGGTATGAAGAGGAGGAACAGGTTTTCGCGCACGCCCGCGATCCCTACAAGCGCGTGGATGTCCTGCCCAGCTCCCGCCATGTGCGCGTGGTGCTCGGCGGCGTGACCGTCGCCGACACCCACCATCCCTATCTGGTAATCGAGACGGGCCTTCCCATGCGCTACTACATCCCCGATGAGGATGTGCGTATGGACCTGCTGACACCGACCGCGACCACCAGCCATTGTCCTTACAAGGGCGAGGCAACATACTGGTCCGCCAATATCGGCGAGCGGACCTTCAAAGACATCGTATGGAGCTATCGCGATCCACTGCCCGCCTGTTCGCCACTCGCCCAATCCGTGTGCTTCTTCAACGAGCGCGTCGACGCGATCT
>Ga0066793_10000264_pt1 | contig 19698 bp, 21 predicted proteins | sample PersoiDNA2013189_FD_83876 | JGI IMG/M metagenome (GOLD analysis project Ga0066793, IMG submission 83876) | Permafrost soil microbial communities from the Arctic, to analyse light accelerated degradation of dissolved organic matter (DOM) -... | ecosystem: Environmental > Terrestrial > Soil >... | reverse complement strand
GGGCTGCCCGGTGAAGGCGCTCACATCGTAAAAGGCCCACCAATCAACCGGGTGATCGGGTTCCCCCTCACCGGTCGCCAGTTCAATATCAAACTCGCGCACCATCAGGCCTCCCAGCAGGAGCTGTAACTTCACTCTGGGGTTCCCATTCTTAACCGGGAAATGCAGATGCCTGGATTGGACTGTGATTGTTTTTAAAGTCTGTGCCATTGCGGCTCCTTTTCTTCCCAGCGCCGGGCTGGTTTAATAAGCACGTAAATAATACACAACGTAGGCGGGAACCTCACGCGCCAGGCTGATCAGCCCGTTGATGGTCAATCCCTGGGCGTGGGCCGAATACACCTGGGTCACACCAAAGCGGTGAAGGGCCAGTTTGGCGCGTGGGATCTGGTAAAACTGTGAAATGACCATGGCGCTTTTCCAGCCGTGAATGGTCATCAGGGCGGACGAATTGAGCGCGGTGAGATAGGTGTCATAGCCATTGTGATCGACCAGGACATCACTATCCGGGATGCCCGCTGCAACCAGGTAGCCTTTCATCACGTCACCTTCATCGAAGCCTTCCTTGCCGAAACCGCCGCTGACGATCACGTGGCTGAACAAGCCCTGGTGGTAAAGGTCCAGGGTGCGGTCCAGGCGTGCCTCCAGCCAGGAAGACGGCCTGCCATCCGGGTTGACCCGGTTGCCTGGGACGATTGCGACATCCGCGGGATGGATCTTGTCCGTCAGGCCGTCGATGGCGAGGGAGGCTGCCATGACTACACCAATGACCACGACCCCGGTAACCGTCCAACCGGCGATTCTGATCAGCCGGATTTTCCGGTGTGGCCTATCCGATGTGGATGGTTTCATCGCCTACTCTCTGAGGGCGGCGCCGCCCAGTAAGCCTGAAATCTCGTATTGTTCGGTCACCCGGCAGGAGAGGCCCGGCAGACCAGCTTCGAGCGAAACGCGGAAAAGCGCCCACGCGCGGGCGATGTTACCGCCCACCACCAGGCAGTTGGGGTTGAAACGTTGGACCCAGGGTTGAAGCACGGCTGCCAGGTGGTCGCCAAAGCCGGCGAAAACAGACTGTGCGTGCGGGTCACCGGTTGAGGCAAGGTTGGCTATCTGCGCCGGAGTCAGCTCGTCCCCTTTGAGTGCCTGGTAGCCGCGAACCAATGCCCGCCCGGAAACCTGATCCTCGGTGATACCATTGAGGTAGGGTACCCACCAGATTTCGCCACTGGGTGGGACCTGATCACCAGAATTGACGATATTACCCTGGTCAATAAAACCGGAACCCAGCCCGGTGCCCAGAGTTACCCCGATCATGCGCTGTGTGCCGCGGGCAGCTCCGGCCCACCATTCGCCCAGCGCCCACAGGGCGGCGTCGTTGGCAAAGCGCACCGGCGTGTCCGCCAGATGCGTGCCCTCCCAGCGCTGTGATAAGGCCTTCCCGACGTTCCACCCGTTTAAGGAGGCAAATTTATGGGTCAGTCGCGAGATGCCGGTCACATATTCAAATGGGCCTGGCATCGCGATCCCCACGTGGGTCACCGAGGGTGTCGAAGTCTGAGTCATGGCATCCAGTGCGGCGCCGGCCCATTGACCAATGAGGATTTCGGCGGCGGCTTCCTGCGCTACCGACCGGCGCACCAGGCTGGCCTGATCCACCTGGCGTTTTTCCAGATCGACCAGCGCAGCGGTGACGTGGCTTCCCCCGATGTCTAACACCAGGGCATGATTTGATGGGTTGGTCATTCCTTTCCCTCGCAAAATTGATTGTTAGTGCCGAATTTGAGGTGATTGCGAGTGCGAAGCACTCGCAATCACCTCAAATTCGGATCTTTTCATACGGGCCTCAGCAGTTACGATTTATATTACTTCCGGCCAGTCCAACTGATTCTACCAGAAGAAAAAAGACCCTGGCGGATTTGGATCGCCTAGAACCCTTAGGGTTACTGATATGGGGTTGTCCTTCATAACTTGCTCCTTTGTATAACCATTATGTCCAAATAATATAAATCAGGTCTATAATTGCATAAATGGTAACTGCTCAAGCTCGTGTAAAAAATTCCCGAATTTGAGGTGTGTGCACACACACCTCAAATTCGGGAATTTCCAACTCATGGTTGAGTAGTTCCTGTAAATGGTGCAATCGCCAGGCAAAATAGGTGTTTGTCGGCATGAAATACATGGATCGATGTGGCAAAGGAGGTTGTTATGAAGTGGGTCTTAACGGGAGTGGGTGGATTATTAATCCTGATGGGGATTGTGTGGATTTTACAGGGGATCAACGTGCTGCCCGGCAGTTTTATGTCCGGTAAGCTGGAATATGCGGTGCTGGGCTTTGTGGTGGATGTGGTGGGGATTCTTCTGGTGCTGTTCGCTAACCGCCGCCCGCGGGGTCAATTGTAACTGCTCAGCCATGCGAAGAAAGTTGCCGAAATTGAGGCGTTTGCGTGTGCGAAGCACACGCAAACGCCTCAATTTCGGGTCTTTTTCAAGCTTATTGGCGCAGTTCCATCGCGGTTTCAAATAAGGCCTGCACGTTGGGCCAGGGGAACCCCGGATCGACTTCCAGGTATAACCATGAGCCCCCCGAAAGACAGTCGAATTCGTCGACCAGGCGCACCAGGGTTGAGCGCACCTGCTGCGGTGTAGCCCGCTGCATGAGTTCGCCCCGGTCGGGGTGAAGCTGCACGGCCAGGCCAAGCTCACGGCAGTATTTTGCCAGGCTAAGCGGGTCGTACAGGGGCAGTTGCGGCCAGATAGCATCCGCGCCAACCTCACGCAGGTCAGCCAGGATCGGCTGGATCATGCCGCACGAATGGAAAAAGACACGTTTTCCGGCCCGCTTAACCGGTTCAAATAAAGCCTGGTACCGCGGCTTGAAGAAGCGGCGCCAGGTTTTAGGTGAAAACATCGTCCCTTGCTGGGTGCCAAAATCATCCCCAAAGCCCACCGCGTCCACCCCGACCGCCAGCGCGTTTTCGATCAACACCCGGTTGTAATCCATTAATAAATCCGCCAGGCGGTTGATCGCGGGTGTGTCTTGAGCGATGTCGACCAGTACATCTTCGAAAGGGCGCAGCGATTGCATGGTTTCAAACAGGCTCGCGCCGCCACCCGCATGAAAATAACGCTGGCGTTGGGTGTTTCCTGCGCTCTGGGCCTGCGCCAGTTCCTCACCTTCCAGCCGTTGGATAGCCGGGAGGTGGTAGTCATCCAGGCATGAGATATCCGCCAATGGATAACGGATGCGGTAACCCCACACGCCGAACAGCCGGTATTCCCAGGTAGTATCCCACGCGTCGGTGACGATCTTGTGGTAACGCCCGTCGGTGTCAAACTCTTCGGTTGGGATGCTGGGAAGGGACAGACTGGTCTGGTCATCAAAATCGTGCCCGCAAGTGCGCATCAAATCCAGTAGCTTCTGGCCGTGCTCGAACAAACCCGCCGGTGAAGGGTGGATCTGGAGTGGAACTTTATCCACAGGCTGGAAGGCCAGGGCCGCCAGCATGCGTTCGCGGGGCTGCATTTAGATAAAATTCCAATTACCTGCCCAGGGCAGCGGCACGGGCAAGGCGCGCGAGACAAACTGGCCAGCTTCCGGATGGCGAGCCAGGAATGTCGCGATGGGTTCAGCCATAGCAGTCGATTCTTCGTACCCGAAGACCAGGCGGGTCAGTTGGGTTGGATCATCGAATTCCAGGCTTTCACCGCCGCAGACCAGGCTGACCTGTCCATCTTGTTCGCGCCATTGCATGGCATTTAAGATGCTGGGGGGAACGTGCTGGAGAAAATACGGTCGCAGGCTGTCCATCAGCGCGGTGGCATTGAGGATCTTGACCGTTCCAAGCTGCTTGGCTGGCTTCTGGGTGATGCAAGGGCCTTGGAGCAGGGGAACCAGAGGATCGCTTGATGGCAGCGGGATGCGCAGGGTGCGTAGACTATCCTTCACCATGACCTGTCGGAAGGCCTGGTTCAACAGTCGCCGGTCGCCAGCGTATTCCCCGGCCTCAGCCCACCCATCCCGAATTGTCATGGAAAAATAAGCCCTGGCTGCTTCCCCATCCCGAATTAGGTAGGTTTTACAATCCAGGTTGAAAAACGTCTTCTGCCCTGCCGAGAGAAGGGTCCCAAACTCATCCAACGAGCGATAAAACCGCACGGGTTCTTGGGCGTAAACGGCCTCCAGGCTTGTCAACCAGTCTGGATTGTATTCCACCAGATCGACTTCTGCTCCCCGGTTGGCCGGGTCGGGCTGGATGTTTTCCAGGGTGACTTCGGTAAAATGACCCACCTGGATGCATTGCCGGCGTAGATACAGGCTGCGTTCTCCTGAAACCAGGAGCACTTCAATCCCTTCTTGCCGGGCCATTGCCTCAACCTCATCCAGGATCAGCGAGGCGATGCCATGACCGCGGTAATCGGGATGCGTGCAGACCGAACCGATCGAACCGACGTGGATTAAGGCGCCATCGACGATCACGCTGGAGGAGTAATAGCCTGCGTGCGAGATAGGCCTGCCGTCGTCGGTTTGAAGATAGAGATGTTCAAGGTTCTTTTCGCTGAGGAAGGTAGGAAACTTCTCTTCCATCCAGACGGAATTTTTATCCTCAGAAATGAAAATGGCATTGACCAGTTTGATCAACTCGGGGAGATCGGATGGGGTCGCGGGCCGGATGTTTTCCATGGCGGTGTCCTTTAGCGCGATCCCGCGCCAGCGGTGTGAAGCTCAATGATTTTTAAGATGACTTCGACAGCTTTTTCCATCGATTCCACCGGGACATATTCGTGGCGGCTGTGGGCATTATGCCCACCAGTAAAAATATTGGGGGTTGGTAAACCCATATAAGACAACTGTGAGCCATCTGTCCCACCGCGCACGGGGGTAACCAGCGGAGTTAATCCCACTGCCTGGATGGCCTGTTTCGCTATCTCGAAAATGGTCATCACGGGCTCGATGACTTCGCGCATGTTATAGTATGCGTCGGTGATTTCCAGGGTCAGGCGGTTATCGTAACGCGCGTTCAATGTGGCCGCGACGGCTCGCATCAGGGTTTTTCTGGCCTCGAATTTCTGCCGGTCGTGGTCACGGATTAAATAATGGGCCTCAACTTCTTCGACCGTGCCCTGGATGGAATTTAAGTGAAAGTACCCTTCGTATCCGCTGGTTGTTTCAGGCCGTTGACCAGCCGGCAGCAGGGTGGTGAATTCCATCGCGATCAGAATCGCGTTGACCATCTTCCCTTTCGCCGACCCCGGATGGACGTTACGCCCCTGGATTTTGAGCCGGACCTGGGCGGCGTTAAAAGTCTCAAATTCAGCCGAACCGGCTTCGCCGCCATCTACGGTGTATGCAAATTTCGCGCCGAATTTATGCACGTCGAAGGTTTTCACACCCTGACCGATTTCTTCATCCGCTGTGAAGCCAATGCACACATCGCCGTGCTTCACCTCGGGATGACCAGCCAGGTATTCCACGGCGGCCATAATTTCAGCCACGCCGGCTTTGTCATCTGCGCCAAGCAAGGTGTGCCCATCGGTGGTGATGAGCGTCTGGCCGGTATATTTTTTTAGCTCCGGGAAGGTGGCGGGTGAAAGCACGATAGGTTCCGCCTGATCCAGGAGGATATCACAGCCATCATAATTGGACACGATCTGAGGGTTAACTGCCGTCCCAGACAGGTCGGGTGATGTATCCACGTGGGCCAAAAAGCCAATCGCGGGCACCGGCGCGCCGGTGTTGGCGGGCATTTTAGCCATCACACAGCCAGTTTCATCCAGGTTTGCGTTGGCCAGCCCCAAGGCATTTAGTTCGTCGACCAAAAGCCGGGACAGATCAAGCTGTTTGGCTGTGCTGGGATGGGTGTTGGAGTTAGGGTCGGACTGCGTATCAATTTTGGCGTAGCGAATGAATTTTTCAACGACATTCGACATAGGCAGATCCTCTTGCTGGTTGAAATATTAGGTGCCAGGATTCACCACAAAATTGCCAATGAACCTTAATCTTACTTGTGCATCCAGGTGAATTATACTTGATCTGTTGTAACTGCTCAGCCATATAAAGGAAGCTTGCGAATTTGAGGGTTTTGCGTGTGCGAAGCACACGCAAAACCCTCAAATTCGGCTCTTTTTCACGAGGCCGTAGCAGTGACGATCTGTTGATTATAATTAGGTGGCAAAACATAACCATTTGCACCCTGCCTTATTGTTTGGATTGGAGAACTATGTCTCTATCACGCAGACGCCTCAACCTCATTATCCTGGCGATTATGCTCAGCCTGTTTCTGGCTTCAATGGAAGGCACGGTGGTCGCTACGGCCATGCCGACCATCGTGGAACAATTGGGCGGGCTGTCGATTTATAGCTGGGTCTTTTCGGTCTATTTATTAACCTCGACCACCACAGTGCCCATTTATGGTAAGTTGTCTGACCTGTATGGTCGTAAACCGGTCTATGTGATCTCGATGTTGTTATTCCTGGCAGGTTCAATCCTGTGTGGTCGGGCTTACAGCATGGAGCAGTTGATCGCGTTTCGCGCCGTACAAGGTATCGGCGCGGGAGGGGTGCTGCCGCTGGCTTTTACGATTGTGGGCGAATTATTTAATCTCGAACAGCGCGCGCGGCTGCAGGGTTTTTTCTCGGGTGTTTGGGGCGTTTCGGCAGTCATCGGTCCCTTGATTGGGGGTTTTTTGGTCGACAAGGTATCCTGGCAGTGGGTCTTCTATATCAATATCATCCCTGGTCTCTTAGCGGTAGGGTTGGTCTGGTGGGTCTGGAAGGCCGAGCCGCAACCCCGGGCGGTTAAAGTGATTGTGGATTATCCTGGCGCTGCTCTCTTGACCTTGTGTGTGCTCAGCCTGCTTTTGGGGCTAAATGAGTTGGGGAGCCTGGTGGGATGGGCCTGCCTGGCGGCTGCCATCGGTTTTCTGGCCGGGTTTATCTGGGTGGAACGCCGCGCCGCTGACCCGATCCTGCCATTTCACCTGTTCAAAAGCCGCCTTTTCACGGTGGCTATTTTACACGGTGTGCTTTCGGGTTGGGCAATCTTTGGGAGCTTGAACTATGTCCCCCTGTTTGTGCAATCGGTGTTGGGAACCAGCGCGACCCAGGCCGGGATCACACTCACGCCGATGTCCCTTTCATGGACACTGACCAGCGTGGCGGGTGGATGGCTCCTGTTGAAAATGGGGTACCGGTCGCTGGCCCTTGGGGGGATGGTGGTGCTGGTGGCTGGCGCATTTTTTATGTCGCGCATCGGGGTCAATACCAGCCAGATCTGGTTGATGGTTTACCTATCCATGATGGGTGTGGGGATGGGGATTTCGGTCCCGGCGTTTTTAATCGCGGTGCAGAGCACCGTCGGACGGGAAGATTTAGGGGTGGCCACCTCAACGCTCCAGTTCAGCCGGAGCATTGGCGGCGCTCTGGGCGTGAGCGTGCTGGGCGCCACCCTCAGCGCAGGGCTGACCCGGCACATGGCGGCAGCGGGGATCGACCCGGCATCCGCCTCCCTCAATCAACTGCTTGACCCGGTAGCCGGAGCCAGCGCGGTCTGGTTGGGCCCGCTTAAGGGTGCGCTGGCACTCTCGGTCGCTGAAATGTTTACCATCACCTTTGGCGTGGGTGTTTTAGCGCTGCTCTCGGTGCTGGCTGCGCCAGGGGGGAAAATATCCCAGTTGATGAAACAGCGCCCTAAACAGAACCTGCCCGAAAGTTAGCCTGAAAGGATTATGTGTTTTTGGGTCTAAAGGAATTGCCGTGGTGAATCCCCGCATTTTGGGATGTGAGCGCGCGTACGCGCGCTCACATCCCAAAATGCGGCCCATTCCACGGGAAATCCTGGAAACCCCTATTTTTAGTGATTGAATTGGAGATTAACATGAATTATTTCAACGCGCGAAGTTCAGGAAGGGTGTTTGTGCTCAGGTTGGATCCGGGAGACCTGTTATTGGAGAGCATCAAAACCATGATCCAGAAGGAAGCTATCCGGGACGCTTACGTCGCATCGGCAATTGGTACGCTGGATTTTTGTGTGATGCACATGGTGATGACCACCGGCTACCCGCCGGTCGAGCATTTTGCCCGCTGGGCGGATAAACCCCTGGAGCTTTCTTCAATTGATGGCCTGATTGCTAACGGTGTGCCACATTTCCACATGGTCGTTTCGGACCACGAAAAAGCTTATTCAGGTCACCTGGAAGAGGGCTGCCGGGTGCTGTACCTGGCGGAGATCGTGATCGTTGAACTGGACGAGGCCAACTTAACCCGCGTGCGCAACGTGCAAGGCATCCAACAGCTCATCCGGCAGGACGTTTAATCATCATCGTTTGGGGATTGGGCTGGCTTCCCAGGCACGGGCCCGTTCTATCTCAACCTGGTGCCCATACACGTAGAAAGTTTCGGCGTGCTGATCGCCTGACCGCCGAGAGCGCGCAGTTTGGATAAACTGCGCGCGGGCACGAATTGCGCCTGTTCCTTAAGCGAAAACCGCTGTCTAATTCCACTCGTAGGTTAGTGTCTGTTTTATTTAAACTGCCATGTGTATGAGGCCGGAGCAAACAACCGTTGCGCAAACCGCCCGGGGAGGATCTTGAAAAAAAGGTCAAAGAGTCAAATTGACACTCATCTTGACAGGCCCCGTTTTTGCAGGATAATATGGGTCGAACGTTAGCCCAAGTTTTTTTTGGAATGGATTGAACCCTATGACTGACTCACCCCTTTGGATTTTACACGAAGATGCGCCCGAGCTGGATAAGCGCCAGGCGCATCAGGAAACCATTTTTACGGTTGGCAATGGTTATTTGGGCACCCGCGGCGCCTACGAGGAACGCTATCTGAACGAAATGCGCACCACCATGATCCACGGCGTGTTTGACGATGTCCCGGTGGTGTTTACCGAGCTGGCGAATGGGCCGGACTGGACCGAAATGGATGTGCTCGTGGATGGCCAATTCTTTCGCCTGGACCAGGGCAGCCTGTTAGCTTACGAACGCAGCCTCGATCTGCGCAGCGGCCTGCACCGGCGCTATGTGCGTTGGCGCAGCCCAAAGGGCCACACATTGGACCTGACCTTTGAGCGTTTTGCCAGCCTGGCGGACCCGCATCTGGTGTGCCTGCGGCTGGCTATCACGTCGATCGATTATCAAGGCCCGGTAGAGGTGCGCGCCGGTGTGGATGGCAACCCGGATAACGCCGGGGTGATCCATTGGGATTGGATCGCTCAAGAAACCCGGTCAGATGCGGCCTGGCTTTATCTGCAAACACGCGCGTCGAAAGTGGGCATGGGTGTTGCTTTTCGCCTGAACGGTCCAAATGGCGCCAGCCTGCAAGGCTGGGATGTGCATAATCATCCGACCCTGGTGGCTACCGCCCAGGCGGAGCCGGGTAGGCCTTTGGTTTTTGAAAAAACGGCCAGCTATTTCACCACCCGGGAAAGCCGGCAGGTTGTGGCGGATGCGACCGGCGCATTGACGCGCACGCCGGAGCCGGCCTGGGATGCCCTCTGGCAGCCGCACAGCCAGGCGTGGAAAAAAGAATGGGATGCGTGTGATGTGATTATCGAAGGCGACGACGAGTCGCAGTTGGCGCTCCGCTTCAATATCTACCAACTGCTCATCGCTGCTTCTCGCCAGGATGAGACGGTAAGCATCGGCGCGAAAACACTGAGCGGCTATGGCTACCGCGGGCATTCCTTCTGGGACACCGAGACTTACATGCTGCCCTTCTTCACCTACTCTCGCCCCGAGCTCGCGCGCAAACTGCTTTCTTATCGTTGGCATACCCTGCCCGGATCGCGCCGTAAAGCAGCCGCGGGTGGGTTCAAGGGGGCCCAGATCGCCTGGGAAAGCGCCGCAACCGGCGATGAAGTCACGCCGTCGTGGGTCACCCATCCCAAGGACCGCAATTCCCTGGTGCGCATCTGGACCGGGGACATTGAAATTCACATCAGCTCGGATGTGGCCTACGCCATCTGGCAATACTGGCGCGCCACCGGCGACGATGCCTTTATGATCGAGCGCGGTGCCGAAGTGATCCTGGAAACGGCGCGTTTCTGGGCCAGCCGGGCAGAATGGAACGCGGAACGCGAACAATATGAATTGAGCGATGTCATTGGCCCGGATGAGAACCACGAGCATGTGGCTAATTCGGCTTACACCAATTACCTGGTGCGATGGCATTTACGCTTCGCCGCCGATCTGGTGGTGTGGCTGAGTCAGAAAGCGCCGGAGACGCTCACGCGCCTTGAGATTGGCAGCAGTGACCTGCGGGCCTGGCGCCAGGTCAGCGACAAACTTTACGTGGCTTATGACCCGCAGACGCACCTGATCGAGCAGTTCCAGGGATATTTCCAGCGTAAAGACATCCGCATCGCGGATTATGAGCCGCGTACCCACTCAATCCAATACATCTTGGGGATTGAGGGCGCTAACCAGGTGCAGGTGCTCAAACAGCCGGACGTGCTGATGATGATGACCTTATTCCCGGATGCCTTCGATGCGCAGACGCTGCAAGCCAATTATGACTATTACACCCCGCGCACCGACCTGAGCTACGGCTCGTCGCTCGGGCCCTCCATCCAGGCGATTATGGCCTGCAAGATGGGCCGGGTGGATGAGGCCTATGAGAATTTCGTGCGCGCGGCGCGGGCAGACCTGGTGGATGTGCGCGGTAATGTTCGCGATGGCATCCATGGCGCTTCGGCCGGTGGGCTGTGGCAGGCGGTGGTGTTCGGTTTCGCGGGTTTGAAATTCGGGCCGCAGGGCTGCCAGACTCAGCCGCATCTTCCATCTCAATGGCGCCGGCTTGCCTTTAAAGTCCAGTATCAGGGAAAAACGATATCGATTGACTTGCACGGCTCCGGGACAGAAAAGTCATGATCCAGGCATTTTTGTTTGATCTGGACGGCGTGTTGACTGATACTTCCGAATTCCATTACCGGGGCTGGAAACGCCTGGCGGATGAGGAAGGGCTGCCTTTTGACCGCGATGATAACGAAGCTTTGCGCGGCGTTTCACGACGCGAATCGCTGCTGCTGATGCTTAAGGGCCGCGCCATCCCTGAAGCGACCCTGCAAACCTGGATGGAGCGAAAAAATACATATTACCTGGAACTCGTAACTGCCATGAACCCGGGCGATCTCCTGCCTGGCGCACTGGATTTGTTGCAAGAAATTCGGACGGCAGGGTTGCGCATCGCGATTGCTTCATCCAGCAAAAATGCTCCATTGGTGATCGACCGCCTTCAGATCGCCTTAGCCATCGATGCCCTGGTGGACGGTAACCTGGTCACACGCAGCAAACCCGCGCCCGACCTGTTTATCAAAGCGGCCCAGCTCCTGCGCGTTTTACCCAACGAGGCCGTTGTGGTCGAGGATGCGGCAGCGGGCGTAGAAGCGGGTAAGGCGGGTGGCATGTGGACGGTTGGTCTGGGCCCGGTGGAAAGGGTCGGGATGGCTGACCTGGTTCTTCCCAGCCTGGAAGGGGTGCATTTGTCCCGGATTCTGGCTGGCCTGGTCCGAGAACAATAAACGCCCGTCCGGCGGAATTAAAGTCGTCTATGATAATGTCTATACCCTTATAAACTCTACCTGAAGCTTTCGGGATGGTACGCTTTCTGATCTCCTTCCATTACATAAAAGTAGCTACTGTGTTGGAACTACTCTGCGATATGGGGTTAGTTTTTCTATATAACGTCAATACGGGATAAGGAAAAAAGGACTCCAATCGAGTAAACTGTGGTTTACCACAACCCATTTTTCACGAAAGGAGTCCCAATGGACAGTTTACTCGAGTTGTTTTGTGATGTCGATGATTTTTGTAAAGTATTTCTCCCGATCCTGGATAAGCATTTATTCAGTAGCGGACTAAAGACCCGCCAGCGCGCTCATTCTTTGACCATCAGTGAAGTCATGACCATTTTGATCCACTTTCATCAGTCCCATTACCGCAATTTCAAGGCGTATTATTGTGAGCATGTCCTGGTGCATCAGCGCAACGAGTTTCCCGGGTTGGTCAGTTATACGCAGTTTGTGGATTGCATGCTGTCAGCGCCGCTCCCATTGTGTGTCTATTTTTAGTCCACCTGTCTGGGAAATTGCACTGGCATCTCTTTTGTGGACTCAACCTCCTTGGACGTCTGCCTGAACCAACGCATTGCCTCTCACAAAGTCTTTGCCGGGTTAGCTGAACGCGGAAAGACCTCGACCGGCTGGTTCTTTGGCTTCAAACTGCATCTGGTGATCAATGACTGCGGCGAATTACTCAATGTCATCTTGACTCCCGCGAATGTCGATGACCGTAAACCGGTCCCACGCCTGGTTCATAAGCTCTTTGGCAAGGTCTTTGCGGATAAGGGCTACGTTTCGCGCACACTGTATGAGCTCCTGCGCAAGACCCTCGGATCCGGTTCATCACCCAACTGAAAGCCAACTCCAAGAACCGCTTGCCGATGTCTCTTTCCGACCGTTTCCTGCTCCGGCTGTTTGAAGCTTTTCACTATTGTCTTGTTCCACCATACAGCCGACATTTTAGGGCGATTTATAGAGAAAATCAAATCACCTGCTCTCTAATTAATTCAAATAGTCTTTGTTTTCATTAACATTCTATTGACAAGAACGTTTAATTGTAATATCCTGTACATATATGTACAGGTTAAGTGAACTTATCAAATTGGACCGGAAAATATACCATAGTAATGACCTGGCTCTTCTATGGGATATTACCAATAAAAACACCCTTTATACCACCATCAAGCGTTATGTCCAAAAAGGGGTGCTTGTACCTATTTATAAAGGGTTGTATTCTACCGTTCCTCTTACACAACTCGATCCACTAGAATTGGGCAAGTCGATTATTCATAGATACACCTACCTGAGCATGGAATCGGTATTAGCTCAAGCTGGAATCATTGCCCAAACTACCTACATGGTTACTTTCGTCAGTGACTTGCCTAAAAAGGTGATCGTGGGGTCAATGTCGTTTCTTTTCCGGCAACTCAAGGCTGAATACCTGAATAATCCTACAGGCGTTACAAATCAAAACGGCGTTTTTGTAGCTACTCCTGAAAGGGCAGTGGCGGATATGCTGTACTTCAACTCCAAATATCACTTTGACGTTCCGGAAAGCATTGATTTCAAAAAAGTTAAATCTATCCAAAAAGAAGTAGGATATCCATGCTAGATTTGAGACCGGAAGACATCCTTCATAAGTCCTATCTAAACAGGGTATTGATGGAAATCATCGACCGGCCCTTACTGGTACATAACCTGGCCTTCAAGGGCGGCACGTCTGCCTCGATGTTGGGATACCTGGACCGGTTTTCGGTTGACTTAGATTTTGATATTTTAAAAAATGCGGATGAAACGGTTTTACGGAATGAATTTCACCAGGTGTTTGACCATCTGGGGTTAAAAATTTACGGGGAATTTGATAAGGTTTTGTTTTTTCAACTGCGATATCCTAACGATCCGGGCAAGCGAAACACCCTGAAGGTAAGCGGCAGTAATCTAATAGTTAAGGCCAACCAATACAAAGTCCAGTACTTTACAGAAGTTGACCGGCTGATGAACAGCCAGACTATAGAAACGATGTTTGCCAATAAATTAGTGGCGGTTACAGACCGCTATGATTTACATCAGACCATTGCCGGAAGGGATATTTACGATGTCCACTATTTCTTTGTCCACGGGTATTCCTACCACGCACCTGTAATTCAGGAAAGAACCGGGCTTACACCTCAGGATTATTTCGGGAAATTAATCGATTTCATAAATAAGCACGTAAACCAAACGGTAATCAATGAAGATCTAAATACACTCCTGCCAAACAACCGGTTTCAACAGATACGGAAAATCCTGCTACCGGAAACTTTATCAATGCTGACGAGAGAACAAAAAAAATTGGAGGTTTTATAAGGAGATTGATTAAAGAAGAGTCTGACGGACCCTGTTTACGAACAGAAACGACTTTTTAAATCACCCTCAATTGAAATGGAATAAAAAAGTCTAGCAGCCTGTCGGAGAGGATAGAGCTTTACCATCAGAAATCGTATTTCGAGCCAGAATTGAGCGTTGATTTCGGCCAATACGGTGCAAATAGGCATGTTTCACGGGTAAACCTCCTTCAAATGGTGGCTAACAGGCGCGCGAAAACGACCCCTAACTTTATACCGGCCACAAAGTGTGCATCCGTTTCAGATTGAAGGCCACGCAGACTAAACACCATTCGCCTGCCTCAGCTTCTAAACCGCGCAGCGAGAACTGGCGAAACCCCAGCACTTCTTTGATGATCCCGATCACGGGCTCCACCGTGCATTTGCGTAAACGATAAATGGCTTGCCCAATGTCAGTTTGGAGTTTATACGCCATTTTGACTTTGGCGCTGGCATCTTCCGCGGGAGGCTGCCCCAGTTCCCGGAAAAAGGTGTGCCAATCTGGGTGATGCGCCTCGCGACCGGTGGCAATGTAGGCCTCGATGCCGCGTTTTTGACAAGCCCGGAGGTTGGCGGCACTGAAGTAACCATTATCCATCGCCACCGCCTCTGGCTTGCCGATGCCGGGAGACAGGGTCGGTGAAATTGAATTGATCTTTGTCGCGCGGTCCCGCTTGCGGCGGTTTGGGGGTGCGCTCACGCACTTTGGCATCATACTCGGCTTTTTCTGCCGCGTAACGCTCTTTGGCCCGTTCTTCCAGTTCGGCTTTAGCTTTGGCCAAGTTGGCTAAACGCTCCTGCCGGATAGCAATTTCATCTTGGAGCTCCAAGGCTTCGGGTAAACCTAGCCCACCTTGATCGACCTGTTCGCCCAGCGCAAACAATTCATTTACCTCGCCTTTGAGTTGGGCTTCAATCTCGATCAAGCGTTTATCGCTCACCGCATGACTCTTGGACGCATCCGCATGGATCTTACTGCCATCCAGACTGATATTCCCCAGTTTGAGCACCTCCACCGCTTGCGCCAGAAGCAGGATTTGCACAAACAGGTCTTTGATCTCGCTCAGAAAGGTCTTGCGAAAATGGGCAATCGGATCATGATCGGGATGCAGTCCTCCAGCAATAAACCGAAAGGGAATGCTCTCGTAGGTGGCTTTCTCGATCTTGCGCGAACTGAACAGCCCGGTGGCATAGCCATAGAACAACAGCCCCAACAGAATTTCGGGCGCGATGGCTTCTCCCCCTTGGGGTGCGTATTGCGCGTAAATCCGGCGGAGATCCAGATGGGCAATCAGATCAACTACAAAGCGCGCCAGGTGTTGCTCTGGCAGCGCTTCCTCCAGACGAATCGTCTGTTTCAAGGTTTCTGCGTAATTGGTGGTCCTAAATTGTCTGCTCATACAATAAGGTTACCATTTATGTCCTTTTGTGGTCAGTTCAGGATCTCCGACAACCTGCTAGCTGGCTGTTCGCAGCAGACGAAAGCTACTTGAATGTGCAGCCTCAGAACATCCTTGCATTCCTGGATATCACCTTGATTTTCCAGTCATAGGTTACGTCCACGCGCAAAAAAGTGGATGGCGGTGGCAGCAGATTGAAGCGATGAGCCAGATTCAGCGCGTGAGAATCGGAATTATTTGACGATATGGGTATAATTAATAATCAATCATGCAGCTTATTAATGGTAGTCGGATTGTGATCGTTGGCGGTGGTCCGGCAGGCAGTTTTACTGCCTTGCATCTGTTGGTTCTGTCTGCCGAAGCGCATTTGAACCTTGATGTCATTATCATCGAGGCGCGTGATTTTAATCGGCCTGGCCCGGGAAGCTGTAATAAATGCGCGGGTATTCTATCCACCAACCTTGTCCAGAATATGGAAAAACTCGGTCTGAGGTTACCCACTGAGGTAATCCAATCCGTAATAGACTCTTATATACTGCATATCGGTGGCGCCCAGTTACCTCTTCATGCGCTTAATGCATCACGACGGACCGTGAGTGTGTACCGGGGTGGAGGACCCCGTTTAGGCGGTCTGCCTATGCCACTTTCATTCGATGGGTGGCTGCTGCACCAGGCCCAGGAGCGAGGAGCCAGAATAATTCGAAAGCGCGTCCAGACTATCCGGTCTGGTCCTCGCCCAATCGTTGTCACCGCCCATGAGGAATTTGAGGCCGATCTTGTCGTAATGGCTACCGGAGTGAACAGCCGGTCTATTCTAGATCCTTCATGGGGCTACCAACCTCCTCGCACTGAGATCATGGCACAGGATGAAATCCCTCTACCGGGTGGGATGTCGGACAATAGTGTGCACATTTTCTTCGAAAATCCCCCTGGTTTGATCTTTGGCGCTTTGATCCCCAAAGGCCGTTACGCTAACATTTCACTATTGGGCCATGGGTTGCCTTCAAATGCCGTAAACATATTTTTCGATGCTCATGGGTTGAAAGCACTTATCCCGGAGGGATCCACTTTCTTGTGCGGATGTACCCCACACGTGGCGATCTCGACCGCCAATGGTTTTTTTGCTGATCGTCTGGTGGTAGTGGGCGATGCGGCTGTTACCCGATTGTATAAAGACGGGATCGGGTCAGCATTCATTACCGCAGAAGCTGCAGCCCAAACAGCGATTTTACTTGGCATCTCTCAGGAAGATTTTTCGATTGGCTACAAACCCGTCTGCCTTCGCATCGCTGCGGATAATTCCTACGGCCGGCTGCTTTTTCGTCTTTGGTATCTTACATTTCATACGCCTATCCTACGGAAAACCTGGACCCAGGCGATCATAAATGAGATCAACCAGATAGTCGATAATCACATTTTTACACGGGTGTTGTGGGGTATGTTTACTGGAGATGAATCTTACCGACTTTTATTCTGGATGACTATCAGTATGCCAGCCATGGTAAACTTCCTTCTGGCAGCCTTGAAAATTAGAGGAAAACGATGACTCGAAGCAATATTGACCTTGGTCCACTACCAGATGGTGGGACTGTTGTTGTGATTGGGGGTGGCCCAGGTGGCACCGCCACAGCTATTTCACTCAAACAAGGTGCACAGACTCTGGGTCGAAACATACATGTCGTATTGGTGGAAGGCAAGCAGTTCAGTGGCGGACAGCATCATAATCAGTGTGCAGGTGTGCTTTCACCTCCGATAGCCGAAATTCTCGAGAATGAACTGGGGATTCCATTTCCGCGCCATCTCAGCCAGCGGACTATCACGGGTTATATACTGCATACCCCTCGACGCCAGGTTGTACTGGATAGTGATGTTGAGCCATCTGCGGCCCTGCGGCGTGTCCAGTTCGACGCATATATGTTGGCAGCTGCTTGTGAACGTGGGGTCGAGATAACACAAGCCCGTGTCACCGATCTTGAATTTCATTCCGATCGGGTTGTGGTCTATACCGAAAGTTCTCAATTATCTGCAGATGTGGTTGTAGGAGCCTTTGGGTTGGACGAGGGTACCGCCTCTGTCTTCCACCGAACGGTCGGTTATCTACCTCCCCCCTCGTTATGTTCTGTGGTCACTAAATATCACCCCGGTGACCTGTGTATGGCCAATTATGGGAACCGTATTCACGCTTTCTTGCCAGCAACCACAAAGATCGAATTCGGGGCAGTCACACCAAAAGGCAATCACCTCACCATTAATATTGCTGGTAAGGCCGCCGATGCCAACCTGATGGATATTTTCTTGTCTTTTCCAGAAGTTAGGCGTGTATTGTCTTGTTTAGAGAATGCTGATCGATCTAACCATGATGACTTGTGTTATTTTAAGGGCCGGTTCCCCAGTGGATTGGCTTATAAATTTACGGGTGATCGCTATGTGATGGTTGGGGATGCAGCCGGATTGGTACGCGCTTTTAAAGGGAAAGGTGTTACTTCAGCCATCCAGACGGGTATCCGTGCCGCGCAGGTCATTCTCAGAAATGGGATTTCTACCGATGCTTTTCGAGCTTACCATACTGCCAACCAGGATATTCTCGAAGACTTACCTTATGGACGCTTCATGCGAATCCTGACAATCGCAGCTTCTCGTTTTGGTTTGATGGATTTCGCCCTTGTGGCAGCTGAAACAGACCCCAGTTTACGCCAGGCACTCTTCAATGCCGTATCAGGCCATAGCCCTTACAAGCCAATTGTCCGCTCCAGCCTATCACCAGTGGCACTTCTGGCGTTTGTCAAGGCGCTGACACGATCCCATACCTTATAATTACTTTTTTAGTAACTGCTCAGGTTCGTGTGAAAGTTGCCGAATTTGAGGTGTTTGCGGGTGCGAAGCACCCGCAAACACCTCAAATTCGGGTCTTTTTCAACCCAAGGCTGAGTAGTTACCTTTTTTAAATGGGTAGGGTCACCTTTAGCTGCTAAAATATGGTGTGTCCCCAGAGAGACTCTATCTCTTAATCTATCTTCAAAGACAGAGTGGACACAAAAGTGCCCACTCTGTCTTTAATTCCACCCATTCCCGGATAATAAAAGGAAACGGTCAGGCCGGATTTTCCAGACTGTCCTTTTTGCGCCCGGCCTCAATGCGGACGGCGAAGAAGATGCTGAGCTCGTAAAGGAGGAGCATCGGTACCATGACCGTGAGGGGGGCAACAATGGGATCGGATACCGGGGTGATGATTTCAGCGAAGACGAACAGGATGAAGTAGGCAATCCGGCGCTGTTTGCGCAGTAAGGTTGCGGAAAGGATGCGGAACTGCACCAGCAGCGTTAATAACACGGGCAGTTGAAATGCCAGTCCGCAGGCAAGCAAAAAGAAGATCACGAACGAGATATATTCATCGGCAGAAAGCAAAGGATTCACCTGCTCAGGGAACAACTGGATCAGCACCCTGATCATGCCATACAACAGATAGAAGCCAAAGATAGCACCGATGATGAACAGCGTCAGTGAGCCAACCAGCACCGGGAAGACGATTTTCTTTTCAGTGGGCATCATAGCCGGGGCGATGAAACTGTACAGCTCGTAAGCCCATATGGGGAAAGCGATGGTGATGCCCGTGTAGAGGGCAATTCGCCATTTGATCATGAACCCATCCATGATCCCAAATGCATTCAGCTTCATCCCACCGGCTGGCAGCAAGAGAACGTTCAGGAGGGGCTGGGATAGGAAAAAGGCAACCGCGGACGCCACCAAAATAGCAGCCACGGCGATCAGGATGCGCGTTCTGAATTCCTCCAGGTGCTCCAGAAAGGTCATTGGACTATCAGAAACGGCATTATTTTCGTTCATAAAGAAGGTCTTGAAATTTTATCCTGAAGATTGAAGGGTCTGTAAAAGGGCGTTTGGATATAAGAACAACCCAAAACCATGACATAAGCCTGGCTGAATCAAACCAAAACAGGGGGTTCGCCTAACCCAAGGAACTGTTAGCGCAGCCCTTTTTAGGTTGAACTTATCCCTGGATGGGTGAACCGCACTTATTGCAGAAGCGCGCGCCAGCCGGATTGGATGAGCCGCACTGGGTGCAGAAATTGCCAGCGGCGGCCTGGGGTTCGGTGTCAGATGGGGTTACGGCCTGCCCGGTGGATTGAGCCACAGGCTGCTGGGTTTGCTGAGGGATGTTCTGCGGGATCGGCTGGGGTAATGGTTGGGGGATTGATTGTGAATACGCAACGGGCGGTTGGACAGGAGCAGACGCGGCCCCATCTTCTACTGGTTTTGTAACTTCCTCTTTGAAGCTTTCGCCCATTTCCTTGGTACCTCGTTGAAATTCTTTTAAAGCCTTACCAATGCCACGCCCAATCTCAGGTAATCGTGACGG
>Ga0066793_10000263_pt1 | contig 19717 bp, 15 predicted proteins | sample PersoiDNA2013189_FD_83876 | JGI IMG/M metagenome (GOLD analysis project Ga0066793, IMG submission 83876) | Permafrost soil microbial communities from the Arctic, to analyse light accelerated degradation of dissolved organic matter (DOM) -... | ecosystem: Environmental > Terrestrial > Soil >... | reverse complement strand
CGCGCCGCCGATAGCAAACAGCTGACGCGCATCTACTTTCATTTCTATCCGGACTTTCAGCAGGCCTATGAGAACCTCGGCTACCCCTCGCAGTATTTCAACGATCGCCTGATCGAGGTGATCGACGATCTATTGAAGACGCCCGACGTGAAAGGACCGATCGCGCTTGCGCAGCCGCGCGTCTTCTACGAATACGAGGACCGCGACCTGGAAGCGCGCTCAGCGGGCCAGAAGCTTCTGATCCGCATGGGACCCGAGAACGCGCAGGTGATCAAAGCAAAGCTGCTTGAGATCAGAAGCGCGGTGATCGGGCACGAAAAAACGCAGGTGAAACATTGAGTCACCGCTTAGACCTGCAAGAGCCCGGTCGCGAAGGCCCATAGCAGCTCATGGCGGCGAAACTCATTTGCAACTCGCAGTACCAGGCGACCAAAGCGAAAATCGTCGCGGCGAGTTAGATCGCCACTACGCGCCGCTCATCAGCCATGGCGATTCAAACGATACTGAAGATGGGCCATCCGCTCCTTATGGAGATTGCCGCGCCGGTGGCGCGCTTCAATACGACGGAGCTCGCCGCGCTCATCGCCGACATGGATGACACTATGCGTGATGCGTATGGTGCGGGCATTGCCGCGCCGCAGATTGGTGTGAGCTTGCGAGTCGTGATCTTTGAAGTTGCGCAGAATCCACGCTACCCGCATATCGCGCCGGTGCCCCATACCGTGCTCGTGAACCCGGTCGTTACCGCGCTCGATGCGTATCAGGAAGAAGGCTGGGAAGGCTGTTTGTCGGTGCCGGGGATGCGCGGGCTCGTGGCGCGTGCGCGGCGTGTGCGTTATCAGGGTTTCGATCAGACAGGGTCGCGCATTGATCGCACGGTCGAGGGTTTCCATGCGCGCGTCGTGCAGCATGAAGTCGACCATTTGGACGGCGTGCTTTATCCGCAACGGCTGCGCGATCTTAGGAACTTCGGTTTCGAGGACACGTTAGGGCAGCGCATGACGCCCATGCCCGACTGAAGATGCGCCGCTGCGGGCGCTCGGGTTATGACTTCGGCGCGCGCGTCAAGCCGCAATCGACACGCAGGTCGCGCGCCATGCGGATCGCCTCTTCCACGCCCTGGTAGTAGCCTCTCACGCGGCCCGTTTCCCGATAGCCTAATGCGCTGTAGAACGCGTACGCGGCGGCGCTCGTCGCCCGCAGTTCGAGCGCAACCACAAAAGTGCCGGCGGTGCGCGCCGTCTCCTCCAGCCAGTTGAGAAGCGCGCGTGCAATGCCGCGGCGCCGCTGCGACGGCTCAACCGCCAGGAGGTTAAGGTGAGCCGAGTCGTCCCCGAACTGCATCACGGCAAATCCGGCAGGCTCGCTTGCAACTTTTGCCGTCAGCACGACGCTCTCCGGATGCTGAATGTGGCGCGCGATGCGCGCGGCGGTCCATGCGTGGGTGAGGCCCCTCTCGATGAGCTCGCGTGACATCTGCGCAAGAGAGGCTGCGTCCTCGATTCTTGCCAGTTGCAGATGGCAATTTCTCATGCCTTCTAGGATAGCGCAGCACGCCGGTTCCAGAGGAGCGGCGGCGCGTGCCGCGAGCACGCGCTCTTGGGCCTCAGGCGAGCGAGTGGAATACTTGCTGCACGTCCTCGTCCTGCTCGAGCTTGTCGATGAGCGCAAGAGCCTCGGTCGCCTGCTCTTCAGGCAGCTCGACCGGCTGAAAGCAGAGGTACTCGTGCAGCGCGGAGAGCGGCGTGATGCCGCGCGCCTCGAGCGCTTCTTGCAGCTTGCCGAAGTTTGCAAATGCGCAGCGGATGACGAGCTGCGGCTCGCCTTTGTCGCCCGTCGTCTCGCCCATCTCCTCAAGCTCATGATCGATGAGGTAGAGCTCAAGTTCATCCTGATCAATGCCCGCGGGCGCAAGGCGAAACACGCCCATCTTCTTGAAGAGGAAACTCACGCTGCCGTTGGTGGCGAGCTTGCCGCCATTTTTACTGATGATGTTACGCACGCCGGCAACGGTTCGTGTCGGGTTGTCGGTCGCGGTTTCGACGAGCAGCGCGACGCCATGCGGCGCATACCCCTCGTAGATCACTTCTTGATACAGAGCCGCATCGCGGCCGGAGGCGCGTTTGATCGCCGCCTCGACCTTATCTTTCGGCATGTTGACGGCGCGCGCATTCTGGATGTAGCGCCTTAAGGCCGGGTTTGATGCCGGATCAGGGCCGCCCGCCTTGGCGGCCATGGTGATGTCTTTCGCGATCCGCGCGAACTGTTTCGCCATGCGGTTCCAGCGCGCGAACATCGTGTGTTTTCTGACTTCGAAAATGCGTCCCATGGGGAGCGGATGCCACGAGCGACTATGGAACCGGAAAAAGAGCGGAGCGCGCGACTACGCGAGCTGGGCGTAGAGTACCCGCAGTCGGCGGCGTTGCATTTTCAAGGCGTATTCGATCTCGCGCAGCTGCTTCTGGAAGCTGGCGTTGTCCCAGTGCTCGAGCACGCTGCGCTTCTTCTCGGCGTACCACTCCTCCTTGAGGCGCGCCCAATCGCTGACGGCGGCGAGAAAGGATTCGTACTCCTGCGCGATGCGCTCGCGCAACGAGTCGATATTGGCGCGGCCGCGAATGGCGAGCGGGGATTTCTCAAGCTTCTCCTGCGCGCGCCGGAACTGCATCGCAAGAAGCGCGCGCTGAATCTGAAACGCCGGTGTGCGCTTCAGGCGCTTCGCAAGCCCCAGGAAATGCATGCTCGCGACCAGCCACTTGGTCGGATCCCATTGCCACCAGCGCACACCGTTTCGATAGTCGTGCGCGAAGATGTGATGGAAGTTGTGGTAGCCCTCGCCGTGCGTCAAGAACGCGAGCACCGGGTTGTCGCGGGCGCTGTTCTCATCGGTGTAGGGTCGGGTGCCCCACATGTGCGCCAGAGAGTTGATGAGGAATGTTAAGTGGTGGCTGATGACGACGCGCAGCAATCCGGCGAGAATGAATGTCCCCCAGAAGTCCCCGACCAAGAGGCCGGCGGCGAACGTCAAGCCAAAATTGACGCTGAGTGCGATCAGAAGGTAGTGGCGGTTCTGAAAGGCGAGCAGTGGATCGCGCTCAAGATCGCGCGCGTTTGAGAAATCAGGATTGCCGCTGGGGTAGTAGCGCAGCATCCAACCGATGTGCGAGAACCAGAAGCCGCGTCCTGCGGAGTAGGGATCGCGCTCGTTGTCGTCGACGTACAGGTGATGGGTGCGGTGGCCGCTCGACCAGACGAGCGCGCTATTCTGCAGCGCCATCGAACCGAAGATCAGATAGAGAATCTTCAGCAGCCAATGCGCCTCGTAGGTGCGGTGCGCCCAAAGACGGTGATAGCCCGCGGTGACCGACATGCCGCAGGCGACCAGAAAGAACACAAACACGCCCCAGGCGCCGGCTGAGAAGCCGTGCGTAAAGCCGTACCACGGCACGAGCACTGCCGCCGAAAGCGGCGTCAGGATGAACATGAGCGTCGTCGGCCAGTTGATCGGGGGCAAAGCTTCGGGAGCGTTTGGCTGCGACATGGGGCTTGCTTCAGGGTCCTTTACTTAAGAAGGGTAAAGTAGCACGTTTGGCGGCAGCGGGTGGGTGACCCATATCGCGCTACGGCGCGCCGGGACCCCCTCCGCTCTCATGTTCTCCCTATTACTTGGAGCGAAAAGCATATGAGCAAGGGCCAGGATCGAAAGAAAGAAACCAAGAAGAAGCCGGCTAAGACGCTGGACGAGAAACGCGCAGCGAAGCGGGCGAAGAAGGAAGGCAGGGGCTTTAGCGTCTAGCGGGCGCAGACGCGCTGTTCGGCGCTCCCAAAAGAAAACGGCGCGGCGTCGTTAAATCGACGCCGCGCCGTTGGATCGCGCTCAATCAGAACGAGAGGAACGCACCTACGTTGAAGGTGTTGCCCTTGTTCGTGCCGCCATCCTGCGCCTTGGCCCGCACATTGCTGTACTCGCCCAAGAGGGTGAGATTATCCGTCAGCTTGTGATACACGCCGCCGGTGACCTTGCTGTTCTTATGAACCAGCGCGGGGAAAACCTCACCGCTCGCCGTGTCGAGCCGGCTCTCACCGTAGTTCAGGCCGAACTTGGTCGGACCAACCGTGAAGGTTCCCTGCGCGATGAAGCCACGGGAATCACGCGGGTGACCGGTCGCATCCGCGCCGTTCAAGAACAACGCCGTCGTGCCCACGCCCGAGGCATTGTAGTACCAGCCCATGACCTCGAAGGGCCCGGCGGTCCACTTGCCGCCAACATCGAACGCATGGCTGTTGTATTCCGCCACGCCCGCGGTAGCCGCCTGCTTCTGATAGAGGCCCGAAGCTGAGAAGTAGAGGCCTCCTGGTATCTTCCAGGCGATCTTGCCGTGGAAGCCCGGAGCGCTCTTCGGCTCGGACGGCGCGCCAACCGGATTCAGCGGATCGAAGATACCGAATGTGATCTTGGCACCGGAAAGATCCGGTGTTGTGTAGTCGATCTGTGAGAGCCAGTCGGTATAGATGTAACCCAAGCCGATGCCGCCCAGGGTCGTGTTCGCAGGGGAGCCGCTGGCCGAGCCACCAGGACCGCCGACGCCAGGAAGGGTCATGTCATTCAGAATGGCATCACCCTGGAACAAGCCAAGGTTCCGGCCCACGGTGAACGTGCCCATGCTGGCATTGCCGAAGGTCAAGAAGACTTGGCGAATATCGAGGCCGGCGCTGCCGAGTGCCGTGTTGCCAGAAGGAAGCGCGCTGCCAGCCTGCAGGTTCGGGCTGCCGCCGTCGTTGGTGCTAACGCCCGGATACATTCCGAAGGTGGCAGCGAGGTCAAGGCCGTTTTGTGTCGTTGAAGCGCCCAACACAAAGGCTGCGGGCAACAGGCCGTTGCTAACGGACGAAGACGTGGTTTGACCGTCGGATGCGCGTACGCAGGCGAGGCCGCCGGCGACGGCAACGGGGGTCGACTCGCAGCTTGAATGAATGTAATCGGCGTTTACGTTGCCGTTGAGCGTGAATTTCCAATCGCCTGCGGCGACTTCCACAGCCTGGGGTGCCGTTGGCGCAAGAGCCGCGGCGACCGCGACTGCTATGGCCAGGCCTATGCGTTGATGTGTCATGAGAGCGTTTCCTCTAAGTTGTTTACGGGGCCGCGCTCGTCAAGTGTCCGCGCCGCTACACGTGCCGCCCCATGGTCAATTATCGCGACGAGGGCGCGCTTCGATCTGCAACCGTCATGCCAATGTAAAACTGTTGTTTCGGCGCATCGATCGATAGCGATTTGGGTGGTTATCGGGGGGTCGACACCTCCTTTCGCCGTAGGCCCCGGTACAGATCTGTTACATTGATGCAACGATGCGTTACAAGCGTGTCACTGTTCAGGGGGCACGAAGGGCTATAATACGGCGGTCCGGAGGGGGTCACCCGATGCGGGACCAGCTTGCGATGTCACGGTGAGCGTGTTTCTCTATCGCCACATTGTCACGGCCAGAGCGATCCGCCGAAGTTACAACGACGCGACGAAGCGGTCGACGCGACGATGCTTTCACACAACAGCAACACCGCAAACTCGATTCAGAACGTTAGAGGGTTTGACGATGACACACGCAGTTGAGGCAAGACATTTACACCGAGCGTACGCGGACTCGTTTGCTCCGGGCGCCGCGCCGAAGAATGTAGTCGGCGCGGACGTAATCGAGAATCGCCGCGCGCGCTTCGCGCAGCTCGTCGCCATCGCCTCGCCGGAAATGGATCGGCTGTACAACCAGATCCGCGGTTCGGGGTACGCGCTCGTACTCACGGATGCGGACGGCGCGCTCCTCTACGAGAAGCAGGACGCAAGCCTCGTGAACAAGGCGCTCGAGCGGATGCGTTCCGGCGTTGCCATCCGCGGCGTCGGGCGCGAAGTGATCGCAGTGCTCGATGCCGCGTGCGAAGGCTCGAGCGCCACGCGCGCAAGCCATCTGCACATGCTGGCGCTCCTCAGCGCATGCGCCCAACTGATCGAAAAATGCTTGTTTCTACGCCATCACCACCATCATGTGATGCTGCGCTTTCACACCCGTCCCGAGCTCGTCAACCTGTTGCATGACGGCGCGCTTGCGCTTGCGCCCGATGGCACCGTGATCGGTGCGGATCGCGCGGCGGAGGAACTTCTTGGCGCCGATAATCGCTATCAACTCGTCGGCCGACCGGTGGCCGACATCTTCGACTCCCAAGGCGAAGACTTCGTGGCGCGCGCACTCGCAAGATGCGCGACGCTTTGGCCGGTGCGCGAACTGCGTCGCGGAGATCGTTTTTACGTGAGCGTGCATGGCGGTACGAGCGTGCCCGTGGAAACGGCGCCGGCGCAGGTCTCGACCCGATCGACGGTCGTGCAGGTGGCATCGAGCCCACGAACCCACGCGCTCACCCTTGAGGAGCTTGCTGGCGAGGATCCGCAGATGCTGCGCAATGTGCGCAGCGCGCATCGGATCGCCGACTCGGGCGTCTCGGTTTTAATTCAGGGACCGACCGGCTCGGGCAAAGAGGCGTTCGCGCATGCCATGCACCTCATGAGTCGCCGTGCGGGCAGCGCCTTCGTTGCCGTCAACTGCGCCGCGATACCGGAGAACCTGATCGAGAGCGAGCTCTTCGGCTATAAGTCGGGCGCGTTTACCGGAGCGCGCAAGGAAGGCATGAAGGGCAAGATCCTGCAGTCCTCGGGCGGCACGCTGTTTCTCGATGAGATCGGCGACATGCCACTCGCCCTGCAGACACGCCTGCTGCGCGTCCTCGAAGAGCGCCAGATCGTGCCCCTGGGCAGCGAGACCGGGACCGAGGCCGATCTGCATGTGATTGCTGCATCGCATCATAATCTCAGGGAGATGATTGCGCGCGGCACTTTCCGTGAAGACCTCTATTACCGCTTGAATGGCATCACGCTCGAGCTGCCGCCGCTTGCGCAGAGGAGCGACCGCGAGCGCGTGATCCACCGTGTGTTGGGCGCCGAGACGACTGACGGCAGACCGGCCGCGATTGAGATGGAAGCTCTTGAGCGCATGGTCGCCTACCCTTGGCCCGGCAATATCCGTGAGCTGAGAAACGTCATTCGCACGGCGCTTGCAATTTGTGAAGGCGGCGTCGTTCGCCAGATCGATCTGCCGCGAGAGATCCGTGAGCACGCCGCCGACGGCGCTGCTGCGCCGCGCGTCGGCAGCGCCGTGGCACTCGCAGCTACCGCCAAAGCAACCAATCCTCTGCAGGCTGCGGAGCGCGCGACCCTACTCTCCACGATCGAAGACTGCCGCGGCAATATGACACGCACGGCGGAGCTACTTGGAATGAGTCGCACAACGCTGTACCGAAAGTTGAAGCGGCACGAGATCTCTTCCGCGCACAGCTAGGCTTGGCCCGGAGCTTGCAAAAGCTTCGGGGCATGAGCGCCAGAGCAACGACCCAGCAGTGCCGCATTCGCCTCGCGCCCGGGCGACAGGTACAGGCGGCGAGGCTGCGCGACGGCCATGTGCTCCTCTATCCGAGTGGGATGGTGCAGCTCAACGAGTGCGCGGCCGCCATCCTTGCCCTATGTGACGGCACACGCACGCGTGAGGAGATCATCGCGCACATTCTGCCGCGCGCGCGCGAGGCGGACCTCGCGGTCGACGTGCGTGCTTTCCTCGATGTCGCGCGCGAGCGCGGTTGGATTATCGAAAGCTGACGCGTGCCGTTTCGCCGCGCCGCCGCCCGGCGGTGTGCATCCTTGTCGCAGGGGGAGGCAGGGCGTATAAATCGTGCGTCATCGGTCTCGTTGCACCGTTATGCAGCGCTTTCGCGCAGCTCGTGCGACGCCAGAAGGCTAGCCCCATGCGTACGAACACACTCATTGCTGCCGCACGCGTCGCGGTCCTCGTGGTCGCGGCGTTGGCGTGCTCCGGCGCGGGCGTTGCCGCGCCCAAAGCCGCCGCGCCCGCGGCCGCCGCAAGCGAGCCCGAGTTCGGCGGTCAGTGCGCCATGGGCCTCGCCGAAGGACAGCAGGTCGCGACCAACTGCTCGGTCAAATGGGTGGGACCGGATGGCAAGACATATTGCTTTGGCGATGAGGATGCAAAGAAGCGCTTCTTGAAGGACCCGCAGGGCAATCTGGAGCGCGCGCGCGAATTTGTCGCGGTGGGCGAAGTTGAGGCCACCGGCAAGCGCATGGACCACTACAAGAGCGATGAAGTTCAGGATTTCGTCAAGGGGGTCATTGAGCAAAAGACGGCGCAGAACGGCGGCGTATTTGCCTTCGTCGATCCGGTGAGCGGCCAGGAGCTGAAGCTCGTTTTTGACAAGATTGATTTCGTGCGCACGCTGCACGGCTATGGTTTTTTTCCCGACGTGGTGTTCCACGCCGCGGACAACGCCGCGAAGAAGTACCTGATCGACTTCTGGGTGAAGCCCGAGGCTGACAAGCTTGTCGTGTTCGACACGCGCATCTACAAGGCGCCGCGCCAGGAAGGCACGAGCTGGACCCTGATGGCGCGGCAGCCCATTCCGTGGTGGTGGATCCCCGCCTCTGAGCACCCGGGGAAGACTGAGCAGGCGCGCGGCTGGGAAGTGATGTCGGCGGTCGAGGAGGACATCGTCAAGGAACGGGCGAAGGACAACGGTATCTTCAAGTTGAAGGATGCGAAGACCGGCGAGGAAGTGAAGCTCGAATTCGTCGGCACCCACCAGCCGGTGCGCCGGCTGCAACAGGACGGCCGTTTCTTTGCGTGCACTGATTTTCGCAAGGCCGGCACCAAGGATCAGTTCTACGACGTCGATTTCTGGGTTGACGAGAAGAACGGCAAGATGTCGGTGGACGAAGTGCGCCTGCACAAGGTGCCGGAGAAGCAAGCCGACGGCAGCTATATCCAAGTGCCGCGCTACAATTTCGATGATTTGAAGTTCGACGTCGTGCCGTAGCGGCACTGGATCACGCTGCACAACGGCCACGCATGGACGCTGTCGTCTTCGATACGGTGTGTCACTTCTGACACACCCGGCGTAGCAGAAGCGACGCAGCGTGCGGGAATCTATACTGCCCGCGATGGGAAATTTTCCCGCTCCCGGTGTCCGATGAAGTCTGCGAATCGCCGTTGGTGCGTTGCGGTAGCGGCCGCGTACTTCATCAGCGCATGCACCGCCTTGCCGCCGCGCGCACCCGCCCATCCCGAGAGGAGCGCCGAGGACTTCGCCGCTCGGCGTCTGCCGGGCAAGTTGTCCGATCTGCCGCCCGCGGCAGACGGCTGGGACGTCGATGCATGGTTTAGGGTGGCACTCGCCTTGAATCCGCAGCTTGCCGAAGCCCGCTCGGCAGCGCTGGCGGTCGCGGCCGGCGAGCGCACAGCCGCCGAGCGGCCGAATCCAAACTTGAATCTCTTCGGCGAATACGTCAATGCCGCGGCGGGCAGCGCCGCGTGGCTCTACGGAGTGTCGCTGGAATTTTTGCTGCCGCGCCGCGGCGAGCGGGCGCGCGCGATGGCGAGCGCCTCTCTTGAAACACAGGCCTCTCAGGCCGACGTCGCGGAGGCGATCTGGCAGCTGCGCTCGCAGGTGCATCAGGCGCTTTTGGATGTTGCCTACGCGCACGACGAAACGGCGCTCCTTGCCGGCCTCGTGGCGGACCGCGAGTCACTCCTTGCTTCCAATCATGCACTCGCAGATGCCGGGGAGATCGCCAAGTCCGAGACGTTGACGCAGGAGCTGGAGCTTGCGCGCGTGCGGCAGCGACTGATGCGGGCACAGGCGCTCGGCGCGGATGCCGAAGCGCGCCTTGCCGCGGCGGTCGGCGTATCGGTCGCGGCGCTCGATGGGATTCCATTGCAATGGCAGCACTGGGCCGACATCAAAGCGCTGACGCCGCGTCCCTCGAGCGAATGGCGCAGCGCGGCCCTCATCGGCCGGCCGACACTCGTGCATGCGCTGCGTGAATATGACTTGACCGATATCGCTCTGCAGAGCGAGGTCGCCAAGCGCTGGCCGCAATTTCACGTTACGCCCGGCTATGCTTGGGACAAGAGCGGCCTTAACGAGAACACGGCCAACGACACTCTGCATGACAATGAGCTCGCTGTGAGCTTCGAGCTGCCAATTTTCAATCGCCACGAGGGGCCGATCGGCGAGGCGTTGGCGCGACGCGAGCACGCCGGCCGGCATCTTGAGGCGGTGCAGGCGCAGCTCTTTGAGCAGATCGAGCGCGCCGAGCGCGCCTGGCCGCAGGCTTTGCAAGCCTGGCAGCACGCCGCCGCCGCAGGTTCGCTCGCTACGCGGCAGCACGCGGCGGAGGAGAGCGCCTTCGCTGCGGGCGCGACTGATCGGCCGACGCTGCTTGCCGCCACCCTTGCAGCAACCGAAGCCGAGCTTGTCACTCTTGAGGCGGCGTACGACGCCCGGTTTGCCTTTGCGGCGTTGGAAAGCGCGTATCGCAGGCCGCTCGAGGGCGCGCAAGAACTGCCTTTGCCGGCAACGCTTGTCGGCGCGGCGCGCTCATGAGACGCGCACCTCTGCTGTCGATCTGGGGGTGCATGGTGCTGCTGCCCGCGCTTGTGTGCGCCGACGTCGACGAAGATGACGACGCACCCGCTGCCCGCGCTCGCGGCGCGCCGCTCGCGTTGAGTGCTGCCCAGCAGGAAGCGGTCGGCCTGACACTTGCGCACCCGGTAAACGGGGTGGGCCCACGCGAGATCGACGCCTACGGGCTGGTGCTTGACCCGGTGGAACTCGTTACCGACTTTGGCCGGCTCGCAAGCAGCAGGAGCGCGGCGCGCAACGCGGCGGCGGAGGCGCGCCGGGTGGAGGGCCTGTATCACCATGATGCCAATGCATCGTTGAGGGCGCTGCAGGTCGCAGAAGCCGCTGAAGTCGATTCGCAGGCACAGGCGCAGGCCGCGGCGGCGACATTCGCGCTGCAGTGGGGACCGGTGGCTGCATGGCCCGACGCGCAACGCGATACGCTCATTGCGGCGCTCGCTGCGGGACGGTCTCTGCTCGTGCGCGCCGACGTGCCCGGCCAGCACGCACTTGGCACAATGCCGTCGAAGGCATTGTTGCTAGTCGACGGCATGGGAGTCACGGCGCGGGTCTTGGGTCCGTTGCCGCGCACGACGCCCGATCTGCAAAGCGCGGGCTGGCTCCTTGAAGTCGAGCATGCGCCCGCGGGGCTCGGACCTGGCGCGCGCCTGCGGGTCACGCTCGAGGGTGCAGCCGTTGCCGGAGTGCTGGTACCGACGGCGGCGCTGCTATACGGGGATGCGGGCCCCTACATCTATCGCCAGTCGCGCACCAAGACCGGCGACGGCAAAAAGCAGTACCAACCTGTGATGGTGAAGCTGCTTGCGCCCGTCGGCGAGGGCTGGCTCGTGGGCGGGCTCGAAGATGACGACAGCATCGTGGTTCACGGTGCCGGTGTCTTGTGGTCGCTGCAGGGCCTCGGCAGCTTCTCGGCTGCCGAAGAGGATCACGACTAAAAGGCGCCATGCTTCGAGCTATCGTTCGCGCCTCACTCGCGCATCCGCGCATCATTACTGCGCTCTCCGTGCTGGTGGCGGTCCTAGGCGCGAGCGCGCTGCTGAACGCGCGCCTCGATGTGTTTCCGGACTTCGCCCCACCACACGTGCTGGTGCAGGCGGAGGCACCGGGATTGGACGCGACCCAAGTCGAGGCGCTCGTGACGCGGCCGCTGGAGGGCCTGCTCGCCGGCACCGAAAACGTTGCATCGGTACGCTCCACTTCAAGCCAGGGACTGTCCGCCATTCAGGTCGTGTTTGGTCGCAGCGGCGACCCCTATCGGCAGCGCCAAGTCGTATCCGAACGACTGGCAGAATCCGGCTGCCTCTTGCGGGCGGGCCCCGGGCCGCCGCTCCTGTCGCCGCTGTCATCCTCGATGGAATATCTCGTTCACTTTGGCTACACGAGCGACCGGCTCTCACCGCTTGAGCTGCGCGACCTCGTGCGCTGGATGATCAAGCCGCAGATTCTTGCGGTTCCCGGCGTTGCGCAGGCACAAATCTTCGGTGGGGCATCGCGCGAGCGGCAGCTGCTGGTCGACCCGTTCAAGCTGCTGGCGGCGGGGCTGACTCTCGAGGATCTCTACGGCGCAGCACGGCGCGGCACTGAATTGATTGGCGGCGGCTATATTGAAACGCCGACGCAGCGCATCGTGCTGCAGGCGCAGCCGTCGGGTGCAACCCCCGAGGCGCTCGCGCAGGCGGTGATCGCAGTGAAGAACGGCACGGCCGTGCGCATCGGCGATGTGGCAACCGTTCGCGATGGCGCGGCGCCAAGCTTTGGGGACGCGATGATTGGCGGGCGGCCGGGCATCCTGGTCGAGACCTCGACCCAGTTTGGCGCCAACACGCTCGAAGTCACGGGAGCCCTGGAGCAGCGTTTGAACGCGCTCGTGCCGGCGCTCGCGCTGCACGGCGTGCAATATCATCCGGCCCTGCTGCGGCCGGCGAGTTTCATCGAGGCCGCCATCGCCAAACTGCGCATCTCATTGCTGACGGGCGCGGTGCTCGTCGTGATCCTGCTGCTGCTTGCGCTGCGCGACTGGCGCGCAGCGCTTGTGTCATTCAGCTCCATTCCGGTGGCCCTCCTGGCCACGGTGTGGATCCTCACGACTCTTGGTATATCGCTGAACACCATGACCTTGGGCGGCCTCGTCGTTGCGCTCGGCGTCGTGGTGGATGACGCGGTGATTGACGTCGAGAACATCATGCGGCGACGGCGCGGGGCTGCGCGCGGCGTGAATATCAGCCAGTTGATTGTGAACGCGTCGCTGGAAGTGCGTCAGCCGGTGTTTTACGCAACCGTCGCGGTGGCGGTGGCCTTTCTGCCGATCCTGATGCTCTCCGGTCTGCAAGGCTCGTTCTTTCGGCCGTTGTCGATCGCGTTTCTGCTGGCGCTCGGTCTGTCGCTGCTGGTCGCGATGAGCGCAACGCCGGCGCTGTGCGCGCTCGTGATGGGCGCGCACATACCGCGGGCTGAAGCGCAGTGGCTGATGCGCCTGAAGTATTGGCAAAAGCGCGTGATCGAGCGCCTGCACCCCAGGCCTGCTGTGGTGTTGGCGACACTTATTATTACAGGCGCCGCAGGCATCCTCTTTCTGCCGCTCTTGGGCGCACGCCTGTTGCCCGATTTTCGTGAGGATTATTTGATCGCGCACGCGTCGCTACGGCCCGGCATTGCGCTTGCGGAGACGGCGCGCGTCGGCAAGCGAATCGCCGAACGTCTATCCGCGATCGCAGGCGTCAAGAGCGTTGCTGAGCAGATCGGCCGCGCCGAGAATGGCCAGGACCCGGATGCGCCCAACAAGAGCGAATTCGAAGTACAGATCGATCCGGCAAAAGGCGCGAGCGCCGCGCAGATCGAGGCGCGTATCCGCGACGTGTTCGACGATTTTCCGAATCAGCTGGTCGAGATCTATTCGGTGCTCGCCGAGCGCATCGGGGAAACCTTGTCGGGCGAGTCGGCGTCATTCTTCGTGAGCGTGTTTGGGCCGGATCTTGACCGCGACGATGAAGTTGCGGCGAAGATTGCTGCGGTGCTGGCGCGCTTGCCGGCGAGCGGCAATGTGCGGTTGAAGGTTCCGCCACGTCAGCCGGAGCTGCGTCTCGAACTGCGCTCACGCGAGCTGGCGCTCTATGGCTTGCAGGCGGCGGAGGTGTTGCAGACGGTCAATGCGGCCTTTCATGGCACGGTGGTTGCCGAGTTGAGCCAAGCCGACCGCAGCGTGCCGATCGCCGTGCGCATCGCATCCGGCAACGCCACTCCGCAGGCGGCTGGCAACCTGTTGCTGCGCGCGCGCGACGGGGCGCTCGTGCCGCTCGCCTCCGTCGCGAGCCTCGAAACGGTGTCGGCAAGGAGCCTGATCGACCACGAAGACGGTCTGCGCCGCCAGGTTGTCGTCGCCAATCCGAAAACCTCCGACCAGGCGGGCTACGCGGAGGCTGCCAGAAAAGCCATCGCCGCCCGTGTGATGCTGCCGCCAGATGTGTACCTGCGCTACGGCGGCGCGGCTGCAGCGCAGGCGGCCGCTTCCCACGAGCTGCTGCTGCATTCGGGGGCAGCATTCGTCCTGATCGTGCTGCTTCTGGCGCTCGGCTTTGGCCACGCGCGCCATGTGATGCTGGTGCTGGTGGCGCTGCCTTCCACTTTGATTGGCGGTGTCGCGGCGGTTGCGGTGAGCGGCGGCAGTTTGTCACTGGGAGCAATGGTGGGATTCGTCGCTCTGTTCGGTATGGCGGCGCGCAACACCATCCTTCTCGTCTCACACTATGATCATCTCGTGATCAGCGAGGGCCAGAGCTGGAATCTTGCGACGGCGCTGCGTGGCGCGGAAGAGCGCCTGACACCGGTGCTGCTGACGGCACTTCTGACCGGACTCGCGCTCCTGCCGGTCGCCATCCAGATGCACGAGCCCGGCCACGAGATCGAAGGTCCCATGGCGGTCGTAATCCTGGGAGGGCTCGTCTCATCCACGCTCGTGAGCCTGCTGCTCGTGCCGCCGCTCGCGGCACGCTGGCTGCGTCATCCACCCGCCTTAGCGGATGGCAACACCCCAGGGTAGCGCGCCGACGTCAATGGTGCGTAGCAGCGTATTGCTGCCGGTGTCGATGACCGAAATGCTGTTCGAGCGGCCATTCGCGACGTACAGTTTTTTGCCGTCGTGGGTAAGGGCCATGTTCCACGGGCGCTTGCCGACGGACACGCTCGCAACGACCGCTTCGGTCTTCGGGTCGATGACCGAGACCGTGCCGTCGCCACCGGCTGTTGCGTAAACGCGCGCGCCGTCGGCGCGCACGATGATGCCGGCCGGGCGTAAGCCGATCGGGATCGACTTTACGATCTGCCAGGAGGCGGCATCCACGACATCGACGTTGCCGGAGGTCTCATCGGCAACATAGAGCGCGCTGCCGTCGGGTAGAAAGCCCATGCCGCGCGGGGCGCCGGCGGTCTTGACGGTCGCGACGGATTTACGCGCGGCGACGTCGATGACATCGATGCTCTGGCTTTTCTCGTTGCTTGTGAGCAACCAATTGCCGTTTGGACTGTAGACGCAATGCTCGGGGTTCTTGCCCTGGATTTTGACCCGAAAGGCCTCGCTCAGCGCTGCGACGTCGATGAACACCGCCTCGTTGGAGTGCTCGGCGCAAGCCGTCACCATCTTGCCGTTCGGGGCAAGCTGAATGCCCTCGGCAGAGACGATGTTGGGAAACGTCTTTTTGACGGTACCGCTTGAGGTATCAATGGCGAGCACGACGTTGCGCACCGCGTCAACAGCAAACAGCGTTTTTCCTGAGAGGTCGAGCGCGACGCCGCGAAGCTTTGTGCCGATGGTGCCTTGCTTGGGGATCGGGCTGACGGGCGCTTCCCGGTCGGTACTCGTATCGATGACGGTCAGAGTGCCGGAGCCTTCATTCGGTATGTAGGCCTTTTCGGCGTAGGATGCGGCGCTCGCGGCTATGAGCCAAATCACCGCGCAGATTCGTACGGATCGGGGCACGAAGATCACCTCGTTAAAGCCAGTGGCGCCGATCCTGAGAGAGGGGCCGATCAACCGTCAAGGGCAGCGCAAAAACGCCCTTGGCGCAATGTGCCATTTTCGGCACAGAACTGTTGCGAACGCGCCAGCGCAGCGTGATGAGAGTTGTTGGCGGCTAAGCGAACTGTTATATACGGCATAGGAAAATGTCCTACAGAGATATGGGAAAGTTCTTACGGTGATTTTCAGAGGCACGTGGCGGTTCCGCTGACGGAACCCACGCTTGCCACACGGTTAGACGGCGCCTACATCCGCACCTTCCGCGCCGGCTTGAGAGGGCAACGGCGGTGCGACAGCAAAAAAGATACAACGCGAGAGTATTGAGGAGATACCTGTATGCAATTCGAATCAGAGCGACGGCTAAGGATGCTGTGTGCCGTACTGGCACTGGGGGGATGTTGGGGCCTAGCGAGCGGCGATGAAGTCACCGACCGTGCTAAGAACCCGGACCTTTGGGCCGCGCCCGGCGGCGACCAAGCGCAGACGCGCCACAGCACGTTAAAGAATATCAATGCGCAGAACGTCAAGGGACTGCAGATGATCTGGTCGCAGTCGAGCGGCACATTGCGTGGTCATGAAGGACAGCCGCTGGTTGTCGATCTTGGCGGCACGCCGATGATGTACATGGAAAGCGGTTGGCCAAACATCATTCAAGCACTTGACCTGACCGATCCTGATCATCCGAAAGAGATGTGGAACTACACCAAGTCCACCGACCGCGACGCATCCGCTGTGCCGCGCGCCTGTTGCGATACGGTGAATCGCGGTATGGCGTTTGCGGACGGCAAACTGGTATTTGGCACACTCGACGGCTTCGTGATTGCCCTCGATGCCAAGACCGGCAAAGAAGTTTGGGTCGTCAAGCATGCTTATCCTGCAAAGGGTGAGACGATCACACAGGCACCGCTCATTGCCGAAGGTAAAGTCATCATGGGTTTCGGCGGCGACGAATTCGCCGCGCGCGGCCGCTTGACTGCCTATGACCTCGGCAGCGGCAAGAAAGTCTGGGAGTTCTACAGCACGGGTAGCGATAAGGACGTTGGCCTGACAGCCGACACCAACAAGAAGCATCCGGAATACGGCAAAGCAGGTTCTGACCTCGGCATTCACACCTATCCTGGTGACGAATGGAAGCGAGGCGGCGGCGCGTTGTGGGGCTTCTACAGCTACGATCCGGAGCTGAAGATCGTCTACACATCGACCGGCAATCCTGGTCTGTGGAGCCCTTCCTATCGTTGCGGCGCGAAGACGCATGAGGAGTGCAACAGCGGCAAGTGGGACAACAAGTGGTCGATGACCATTTTTGCCCGCAAAATCGATACTGGCGAGGCCGTTTGGGCCTACCAGATGACACCGTTTGACCAGTGGGACTATGACGGCATCAACGAGAACATGCTCGAAGACTTAACCGTCGACGGCAAGGCTCGCAAAGTCCTCATTCACTTCGATCGCAACGGCTATGCCTATGTCCTCGACCGGACGGACGGCACGCTCTTGCGCGCGCACAACTATGTGACAGTGAACTGGGCGGAAAAGATCGACCTGAAGACAGGCCGTCCGGTGAAGGTGAAGGCGCATTCTCCGTTCGGCCCCAACGGCAATGTCCAGGCTTGCCCGTCAGCGATGGGTGGCAAGGACCAACAGCCCTGTGCGATCGACCCGGGTGAGCCGGGTATTGCGTACTGCCCCACCAACAACTGGTGCATGGAGGATGAGCCGCAGGAGCGTTCGCATACGCAGCAGGGGACCGTGTACGTGTTCGCTAACGTGTACATGTATCCCGAGAAGCCAGGTGTGACCGGTCGGTTCATCAAGTTCAACTTCCTCACCGGCGAAAAGGTCTGGGACATCCCCGATCCGTACCCGAACTGGGGTGGTGCGCTCGTGACCGACGGCGGCCTTGCCTTCTACGGCAGCCTGAATGGTGATTTCCATGCAGTTGACCGTGCCACCGGAAAAATCCTGTGGCAGCGCCGTCTCGGCTCGGGAATCATCGGCAACCCGATCACGTACAAGGTTGCTGGCAAGCAGTACGTATCGGTGTGGAGCGGCATCGGCGGCTGGATTGGTCTGCCGGTGACAGCGGGTCTTGATCTGTCCGACAAGTTCGGTGCAATCGGCGCCACGGCCATGACCAAGGCAGCAAATCTCGACAAGATCCCGATGGGTGGAACGCTTTACACCTTCCGAGTCGAATGATCGGAGTCAGTGTCAAGTAGTAGTTAGTTAAGAGCGTCCGGTGTGTAATAAGCACCGGACGCTTTTTTTTGGGGCACGGTTATGAAGAAGTGGCTCGGCGGGCTCGTGATCGCATTCGCAACCGTGAGTGGCGCGGCGCACGCGGCGGCACTGCGAGTGTGCGCGGACCCCGGCAACATGCCCTTGTCGAACAATCGCGGCGAGGGTTTTGAGAACAAGATCGCAGCGCTGCTCGCAGGCTCGATGGGCACGACCGTGCAATATTACTTCCGTCCGTCAATCGAGCGTGGCTTGACCAGGACCACGCTGTACGCTGACGCGTGCGACCTCATGATGGACATGCCGCTTGATTCAGAGCGGGTGCTGACGACCGAGGCGATTTATCGCACGACTTTTGTTCTGGCGTACCGCGACGATAAGCATCTGTCGTTCAAGAATTTCGACGATCCGAAGCTTAAGAAACTGAAGGTTGGTGTCTACCAGACTTCAGCGATTCGCGAGGCGCTGTCCGAGCATGACGTGTTTGAGAACGTCATCATTCACTACCTAACCCATGATGCGGATCTCGTGCCGCAGGATGAGCCGTCCTATCAATTGCAAGAGGTGGTCGACGGCAAACTCGATGTGGCTGCCGCTTGGGGCCCGTTCGCCGGCTATTACAAGGCGAAGAAGCACGCGCCCTTGACCATTCAGCCGGTCAACTTGATGGAAGATCATTTCCCCATGGAGTACGACATGGCGTTTGCCGTGCGCACTTCCGATAAGATTCTGAAGGACGAGTTGGCGAAGGCGATCCATAAGGAGCGCGACGCTATACGCGCGGTTCTGGTGGAATACGGCGTGCCGCTGGTGAAATGCGACACCTGCCTCATCGATGGCGACTTGCCGTCGCACGGCCCGTATAAGCAGCCGACGCCGCATCACGGCGACCCGACGCCTTCGATAGTTTCGATTGCGATGTTAAATGATTGGCTCGCGCACGGTGCCAATGTCAATGAGGAGCTGAACCACGCGGTCATCGGCGATGACCTGAAGCGTATTGCTTATCTCGTAGAGAAGAAGCATGCCGACGTTAATGCGCTCGATACGCAGGGCGAGTCGCCGCTGCACAACTCCATACGCAAGGCGTCTCTCGCGCTCGTTAAGTATTTCGTCGACCACGGCGCCGACGTCAACCGGCAGGACCACGACGGCTGGACGCCGATCATGACTGCGGCATGGATGGATGACGCGGGGATCGTGCATTTTCTGGCGGCGCATAAGGCCGACCCGAACGGCAAGGGCGCGGCGGGCCTGACGCCGCTTGCGATCGCTTCGCAGAATGGCAAGGATGTGGCCGCTGTCGCCCTGATTGAAGACCATGCTGACGCCAACCAGACAGTCGGAACGGGCGGCTACACGCCACTCATGCTGGCGGTCGCGGGGCACTCGATGCCGACGACGCAGGCGCTCATTGATCATGGCGCCGATGTCAATGCAAGAAACGAAGGCGGCATTACCGCGCTCATGATCGCCGCCGCGGCAAATCAAGCTTCACTCGTGACGCTGCTCATTAAAGCCGGCGCCGATGTCGCGGCGCGCGATGAGAAAGGCGAAACCGCGCTCAGCATCGCACGCGACAAGGACGGTCAAGCGGTGATCAAGCTTTTGGAACAACCTGCCTCGCCCGCCGTTCCCAGTTCAGGAAGCTCGGGCGCGTAAAACGTAAAATTAATAAGAAGCGAAAGATGAGGAGACGCACAATGTCGAAGAGAGTTTGGGTCGGCTGCCTAGCTGCCGCAACTTTGATCGGTGCCTGGGCCCACGGACAGGCGCGCGCTACCTCCGCGACGCCCGCTGCAGCGGCGCCAGCGGCAGCTGCTGCAGACAAGTCGACGCCAGCAGCGCTCGTAGAGAGCACGCCCAAGGGCAAGCTCAAAAATCCCTACACCGACGACAATGAAGCGATCGTCGCCGCTGGCAAGGACGTCTACTTCCACT